>Ga0209859_1000253_pt1 | contig 12675 bp, 10 predicted proteins | sample GWRWS3_50_60_FD_187241 | JGI IMG/M metagenome (GOLD analysis project Ga0209859, IMG submission 187241) | Riverbed sediment microbial communities from areas with vegetation nearby in Columbia River, Washington, USA - GW-RW S3_50_60 (SPAdes)... | ecosystem: Environmental > Aquatic > Freshwater >... | reverse complement strand
CACCCATCCACAGCCCACGAAACGCCGCGTCTCCCCCTTGGCGGCGTTGGCCTCCTCTGGCTAGGGGTTCGCCAGCAGAGTCAGGGTTGGGTTTGGGCCACATAGCCCGGCAAAAACGCCATGTGTAGAAGGTGGGACACACCCGTCAGCTCGCTATTGCGCAAACGTGTGAGGGAATGCGTAAAATAGTCTAAGTGAAATCATCATGCTCGAAGGCGGCAGCCATTGCCTGGTCTATGGTCGGCTCAGGCCGCTGTGAGCTTTTTCTCTCCGACAGCCTGCTAGAACACTGACCAATTGCTTAGACAGTGGCCCGGCGAGGGTCGACAAGATGGGGCATCGGTGCTCTGAGAGGTGGAAGAGACCGGTGCCCCTTCCCCGGTGAGGAGTTGAGCCCTGGGGAACCCGCCTATGGCGTTGAGCCCTGAAGAGCAGCAGCGTGCTGCACGTACCCAAAAGGCGCGGACATTCTTGGTCTTTCGACGCACGATACGGCCTGCATGGCTCGACGCGGACTTTCAGCAACCGCGGGCCACGAGCGAGAGTCCGGCGCCTGGCGGCCCAGCGCCCGTCGACGCTGGGGTCGTGGCGCGGGCCACGCGGTTGCAGGCCTCCGGCCAGGTGAGCGCTCAGGACGCGGTGGAGCTGACGGGGATGGCCACGCGCTGGCAGAGGGGGTGGGACGGTCTCGACGCCGAGCATCCGCCCTGCAGGCGCGGGCCACTGTTCCACGTCCGCCTGCGGCGCATCGCGCACCACCTGGACAAGCCATTGCTGGACCGGACGGTCGCCGTGGCGGCGCAGACCGGAGGAGGCGGCGCCAGGCCACGGCGCGCCGCCCTGGACTCCCCCCCGCTGGTCGGTGCCGGCCGGGTCGCGGACCCGCTCACCCGGCTCGGCCATGCGCTGAGGACGGCGGGGGGCCTCGCGGCCAAGGCGGTGGAGACGTCCGCCGAGGGGCTCCTGGCCGACGCGGGACTGGAGCTGGTGGGGCAGAGCAGTCTCCCAGCCGCCCTGGAGCGCGCTTGGGGGGCACCCACCGCCCGGGCCAGCGCGCGGCGCCTGGTCCTGGAGGAGGGGGAGCGGTGGCAAAACTGGCTCGAGCAGCCGCAACGCCTCGCGGTGCAGGAGCCGCCCCTGCCGGCCGTGCTGGAGACCATCGAGCAGCGTCTCGCGCAGGCTACCGAGCCAGACCTGGAGGGAGGACCGGGCGCGCGGCGCCTCAAGCCGCACGTGGCCCCCGACCGACGCAGCGCCATGGAGGACGCCGACATGCGCCACGGCCGCACGCGCAGCGCCACAACGTGCAACGGTTTCACAGAGCACCGTGCCCTGGCCTGGGACAGCCACGGCACGCGTGCGGTGGTGGGCTGTCCGGCCAACCACCCGGCACAGGAGGCCGTGGAACTCCTGGCGGAGGCGGTGGCAAAAGGCGCAGGCCTGTTCCCGGTGGACAGCGACTTGGGGGCGAGGGCGAGCCCGCGGATGGCCCCATGGGCCGCGCAAGGCGGGCCCATCCTGGCCCGCCCCTGGCCGCCCCGCGGGCCGCGGGTGACCCAGGACGACTGCCCGCTGGACTTCCCGCACGGCACGGTCACGTGGCCCAACGGTCAGACGGTACCGCTGGTCCCGGGCCCGGCCGCCCCGTTTCCGGCCCGTGCCTGTGATGTCTGTCCAGTGCGTGCGCCGTGTACCACCGCCCGGCTCGGGCCCGGCCGCCGTCTGACCATCCGCGAGGACGAGCCGGTCCAGCAGCAGCTCCGTGCCACGATCAAGACCAAGCGTGGTCGAGCTTCCTTGCGCACACGCACCGCGGTAGCGCCTGCGATGGCCCCTCACGGGGCCCACCGAGGGCGGCGAGCCCGCTAGAAGGGGCTGCGCAAGAATCCGTTTGCTGGTCGCCGTCATGCGGCGGTCAGCAACCTGCGAGTCGCTTCCCGTTAGAAGGAGGAACGTCCACTCGCTTCTTGAGGTCCTACCGAATTGGTCAGTGTTCTAGGGGTGCGCGATGACCAGCAGGGTCGGGGCGTGTTCCAGGACACACTGCTGCACGCGGTGGAGGGTCTCGGGATCCAGGGCGGCAAAACTCTCGTCCAGGATGAGGACGGTGGCCCCCTGCAGCAGCGCGCGGGCGATGTAGAGCCGACTGCGCTCGCCATGCGACAGCTGCCAGCCGGTTTCCCCGACGATCTGCCACAGTCCGGCGGGCATGCGGTCGAGGAGCGGCCCCAGATCCAGGGCGCGGCACAGGGTCTCCGCCGCCTGCAGGTCTGCCGGAGCGGGTGGCCAACGGCGGCCCATGAGCAGGTTGAAGGCCAGAGTCCCGGCGAAGACGTGATTGTCGTGGAATTGTGGCGCGGCCACTACCCGCCGCCGCCAGCCTGCGGTCCCAAGCGTTGGCAGATCCAGACCGCCGAGGAGGAGGAGCCCGGACTCCGGCTGCCGTAATCCGGTGAGCAGCGACGCCAGCGTGGACTTCCCGCCCCCCGACGGCCCTGCCAAGAGGAGACGCTCCCCCATCCGCATCTCCAGACTACACTCTTGCAAAACCGGCGCCCCGTGTACACGGTGGCGAAAGACCAGGGCGTGCGCCTCCAGCAAGGGCGCACCGTGCGCCTCGTCCAGGGGCTCTCCTGGCGGCATGGCATACGCCGGCAGGGTCACCACCTGCGGACGTGTGGCTGCCGCAAAGAGCGGGGCCACCTGGTGCCACGCGAGCACGGCACCCGCCAGATGCCCCAGACCCATGACGAACTTTCTACAGGCTTCATAGGCCAGCAATGTCCCACCCACGCCGATGGCCACCGTGACGGTCGTGGCGCGGCCCGCCACCAGCGCGGGCACAAGACCCAGCAGCCCCACGAGGAGCCAGCCACGGGGGATGAGCGCCATGAGCCACGCGGTCGTGCGGTCGAGGCGGTGTGACAGGGCGAGATAGGCGGCCAGCTCCTGGTCTTCGCCAAGATGCCAAGTGCTGGGAGACTCCTGGGCCAGCCGGGTACGGTGCCCCACCATCCGTTCGACCAGGGCGTGGGTCATAGTGAGGCGAGCCGTGGTCCAGCGTCGACGCTGGCGCAGCGCGTGCCAGCCGAGGCTGCCTGCCACCCCCAGCCAGCCCACCAGCAGGCCCACCTGGAGCCCGCCCCCAGCACCGCTCCCGAGGACAAGCGCGGCCATCACCACTTCGATCCCGGTCAGCAGGCCCAGCAGCCCACCGCTCAGGGCCAGCGCTTCCACCGCCTCGGCCTCCAACACCCGCCCAAAAAACTGCCCGGCCCCTTGGTGGCGTATCTCCTCTGGGGCGAGGCGCAGGGCACCCGCCAGTAAGCGGGCCCTCAGCAGCCCACCGACCCCGAGCGCCAAGCGGCCCTGGACCCAGGTGTTCCACAGGCGGAGGGGGATCACCGTCACTAAGAGCAGCCCCCATGCCATCAGCCAGGCGGGATCGAGGCGTCCGTGTAACGCCCCCCGCCCCAGCAGCCCCCACGCCAGGATCCAGCAGAGGTACTGGGTGGCATAGGCCCCGAGCAGCCCGAGCAGGTAGTGTGGTAGGTGCGCCTGGCGCATCTGCTGCCAGAACGAGGCGTCCGCTGGCAGGCGCAAGACCCAGCATTCCCCGAGACGTGCGCCACTGAGCCGCTCGCCCAGCATCGTGCGACGTGCCCTCTGCCGGTGCCGCCTGGACACGCCGACCGCGTCGAGCACGTGCTCCACCTCTGCCACCAGAGGGGCCTCGACGGCGTGACAGCAGGCCGTGCACAGCACCTCCGCGGGGATCCGGTGGACCACCAGGTCCGGCCCAAGCAGCAGGACCCGGCGCCGCTGGCGCCCGAGCAAGGCCAGAAAGCCCGGTTTTTCCCGGCCGGGCAGGCGCAGCAGCGCTGGACCCGCCCCGTGTACCAGGCTTGCGACCTCGGTGTATGGCACCTCGACCAGCTCGGCTTCCACTCCCAGCCAGGCTGCCGCCGCTTCCAGCCACCCAGACAGCGCCTCCGGATTGTCGTGCCCCCATCCTGTCTGCCAGACAGGAGCCTCCGTGCTCCGCAGACGCCAACCCCGTAACCGTGCGAGTCCCGCTATGGCCTCACCGAGGCGTCCGACTGGCCAGGCCAGGGCGTCGAGGGTTTCCATCTGCTAGCCTCCTTCCGTGCGGTGCCTGGGACCACCAGGCGTGGGTTAAAGGCACCCTCCTCGCGTACGCGACCCTCGACCAGTTGGAGCCGGCGCCAAAGACCGCTGGACCACAGACCTTCGTGTACCGCTATCTCGGCATCTAACAGGGCCCGGTAGCGCGTCTCTGGACACGACGCCAGGCGAGCCGGGGTGCCGTCTTCGATGATCCGCCCGCCCTCCACCACCACCACGCGATCAAACGTCTGCGTGACCTCCACGTCGTGCGTGATGCACAGCAACGTCGCGGTGCTCCACACCTGGCGTGCACGCTGCAGCAGGATGCGCCGCTGCTCGCGATCCAGACCACGAAACGGTTCGTCCAGAATGACCAACCGTACGCCCCGCCGGGCCAGCGCACGGCCAAAGCGCACGCGCTGGCCTTCACCACCCGACACGAGTCCCCCGCCTTCCCCCAGGGGCGTCTGCAAGCCGTCGGGGAGGCGGTCGAGCACGCCCCGTAGATCCGCCTGCGCCAGCGCCAGGGCGGCCAGGGAGGCGGGAGCGTCGGCCACCCCATAGCAGAGATTGTCGAGCAACGGACGATTCCAGAGCTGGATGGCTGGATCCACCCAGGCGGTTCTCTGGCGCACCCAGGCCAGATGTTGGTCGTCAAGGGGGCGTCCCTCGACCAGGACCTGCCCGGTGGCCGGCCGGTGCCATCCCAGGAGCAGCCCCACGAGACTCGACTTGCCCGCCCCGGAAGGCCCCACAATCGCCACATGACTCCCAGGCGCCAGCGCGAGGGTGAGATCCGTGAGGATGGTATGCCCTGCTGCCCGGACACTCACCCCCTCCAGGGCAATGGCAATCCCCTGGCCGGAGGCGCTGGGCGGGGCGGATGCCTGCCCCGCGGATTGCTCGTGGGCGCCGGCGTCCCCCTCCTCCCGTGCTCCCAGGGGTTCAAGGAGGCGGAGGGTGATATTGCGCTGGCCAGGGTATTGCCAGGCGAGCAGCATCAGCTCCTGCCCGAGTGCCGGGAGGCGGAGGGCCCAGTACGTCAGTAATAAAGCCCCACTCGCCTCCCCCCCACGGGCCAGATAGGCAGCCAGGAGCCCGGCGGCGAGCCCAAAACCCAGGAGACCCTGCACGCCTTCGACGCTGACGACGGCGCGTTGCAGATGGAGCCCGGCGCGTGTCCACTCCACGAGGAGGCTCTCGTGCTCGCGGTGCATGGCCTGCTCGGCCCCGTGGGTGCGTATGGCCGTGAGCCCCAAGAGCGCATCGAGCGAGAAACGGCTCAGCGCCCCCGCATGGGTACGGACGCGGAGATCCCGCTCCGTGAGCAGGGGATGCATGGCCAGCGGCAGCACTTGCGTCCCCACCGCGGCGAGCACTGCCAGGAGCGCCTGGGAGGGAGCGAGCCACACCAGGCCTGCGGTTGTCATCCCGAGTTCGATGGCCACGTGGATGAGCTGGCCACCTAAGTGAGGGAGCAGACGCAGACGGTGCACACTGTGGCTACGCTCGGCCATGTCCGATGCTGGGCGGCTCTGGAAGTAGCGGTCGCCAAGACGCGGTATTTTTTCCAGAAAGGCCATGCGGAGCCGGGCTTCGAGGCGTCGCCCCAGGCGCCCGAGCCCCAGCGCATTTCCCAGGTCGAGGAGCAGGAGGGCACTCACAAAGACGAGGAGGGCCCCGAGGGCCCCAAGGCGTTGCTCTCCCGAGCCCAGATGGCGGTGGAGGTCGACGAGTCCCCGCCAGAGCAGCGCCTCGACGACCACACTGCCAGCTGCGAGGCATACGCCAAGTCCCAACGTCGTGGGAGTAAGGAGCCCATCGGCGCGGAGCAGGCGCAACAGGTGCCGTCCCGGCCGACTCGGGGGGGCTTCCAGAGCCGCAACGAGGTCGGGGGGAAGTGGTGTGGGGGTATCCTGGGAGGGAGCCGTGTCTTCGACGACCGTAGTAGATGAGGACGCCTGCTCCCCGCACACGCGCACCAGGACAGCGCCGCGTACCAGGAGGGACGGCGTACCGTCCGGATCAGGGGGGGCCGGGCGCACCATCCAATAGGCCGCTGGGACCGTGGATGGCATGGTCGGGTCTTCCTGGGAGGCCCGGGCAAAAAATGTGGCCAACGCCCGTGTCGCTTGCTGGCCACGGCGGAGTCCCTTCCCGTGGACAAGCGCCGTGAGCAGGCGCGTGGTCGCATCCAGGGCCGCCAGGGGCACCCAGGTCGGATCCGCCAGCACCTCCGCCAGGAGCCGCTCTCCCTCGGCCCCACCGATCGCCAGGGTTGCCCAGCGCCGGCGTAACCCGCCCAGGAATTCATCCGTCTCGGCCCAGGCACGCCAGGCGGTGGCAGGAACCGACTGGGTGTGCACGTAGAGTTCGTCGAGGAAGCGCCGACAGGTCGGCCAGCGCCGCCCCGTGCCGGGGTCCATGACCTGCACGACGCGCCCGTGGCGGCGCCACGCCACCACAAAGTGCGTCACCCCGTTGGGCAGTTGCACCACGACAATAGCCGGCAAAGCCCTGGTCTCAGGGAGAAATAGATGGTCCACCGGCACCAGGATCTGCTCTGCGTGCAGCCCGAGCTGCACGGCGATGGTCTCCAGCATGTCAATGGAGGTCCCATCCACATCCGTCTGGCAGGCTTCACGCAAGCGTCCGTAGCTCACCGACAGGCCATAGCCTGCCAGGAGGCAGGTGAGCGCTGCGGGCCCGCAGTCCATGGCGGAGGTCTGGACCACCTCAGGGGCGAAGAGGTGGCGCCGGGGTCGTGGTCGGGCGGCCCTCATGACGCGCCGTCCTGACGTCCGGGCGCTGCGGCGTTCTGGTCGGGTACGCCGAGGTGTTTGCCCACTGCACGGAGCACCAGGGTCGCCGGGCTGATCCGTTCGACTTCGACCTCTACCGTGCCGGGCAGGCCGTGTTGGAGCGGAATCGCCGTCGGCGTCGCGGGCTCCAGACCCAACTCCACCCGGATCACCCCGTCGCGGGCTTCGGTGGCCACACTGGTGACCGTTGCCTCTACGCTCCCGTATTGCGCCCATGGAAAGCCGTCTAGCCGCAGCCGTGCGAGTTGCCCGGGCTGCACCCGGCCCAAGGCGATGGCCGGGAGAAAGGCGGCCACCACCCGCAGGGCGCCGGCGGGTAGCACCACGCCCAGCGTGTCACCCTGGCGGACCACGGCGCCTGGTTGCAGGGTGGCGACTTCCCCCAGGTGCCCCGTAATAGGGGCCCGCACGCGGGTTTGGTCGATGGTATGAGCCAGGCGGGCGAGTGTCGCTTCGGCCGTGCGGATGTCGCCGTCAAGCTGGGTAACCTCCCGGGAAAATTGGGTGATGCGGGCGGTGCGGTCGCTATCCTTGGTGCGCTGGTCGCGTTCCAGACGGCTGATCGCCAGACGCAGGGTGGCGGCCGCCGCCCGCTTCTGGTCAGCGTCGGCCTTGGTGCGCAGGATCTCGAGCCGGGACGCCAGCCCGCGGGCATCCAGACGCGTGAAGATGTCTGCCTGCTCGGCCGCGGCCCGTGCGGCGACCTCGGTCTCACGGGACCGAGCGCGTGCCTCGTCTAAGGCGACGCGGGCGGCCTGCCGTTCGTCCTCTCGGGCGCCCTGTTCGGCGGTAAGCTCCTGGCGGCGCGCCTGGCGTTGTGCCGTCAGGGCTGTGAGGCGGACGCGCGCTTCTTCGTACTGCAACCGCGGCGCTTCGGCATCGAGTTCGGCGAGGACCTTCCCCGCCTGGACCGCCCGGCCCACCACCAGGTGGGTTGTCACGACTCGTCCAGCCACCGGGGTGGCGATGGGATGCACAGCCTGGTCGACTTCCAACCGGGCGGTCTGGGTGACTTCATACACGGCGACGCGGGCGCCCACGAACCAGGCGCCCCAGCCCCCCAGGAGCGCACAGACCAGGAGCAGGCTGGTCAATGACCACCGCCCCCTGTCGGCTGCCAGGGCCCGCATGGATTGTGCAAAGGCTACTGCCATAGGCTCCTCCTTCCGGACGATAGTCGATGGACAAGGTGTGTGGATGCTCGAGTTTGCGGCTCGCAAAGGGCACGACGCGTTGTATGATGGATCGCCTCAGACGCCACAGGCCATATCATCGCACCGGAAGGTGCCATCGGCAGCATGCTATGGATGTGGGGGTTTTTCTGACGCATTGCGTGCAATGCCGTGGTGGACAATCGTGTTCGACACTGCCACTTGTAACCCCAAGGTGGCGAGGGACCCCGTGGACCCCCTCGCCTCTGAGGAGTTTATGGTCGTTGGCAGCTCGGACCGCCTGGTTGCATCGGAGCCCGGTCGTATCGGTTAGAAATTTTCAAGCACTTTTCCTTAAAGCATTTTTCCCACCGTGCCACCGAGCGCCACCTCCCGTCCAGCAGGTCAGTGGCGGGCCAGCACTGCAGGCAGCAGAGGGCGGAACACGACGTATCACGCGCCAAAGTACGAGAGGGACGTGAAAACGGGTTGCCCATGATATAACCCCGCAAAATCAAGTAGGCTAATCCAGTCTTCAGTGAGATGACCGCATGCAAACGATTTGCGTGGTGGAGAACGGGAGGAGGGACGATTGCCCCTCCCCCCACGTTACCTAAACACTCACATTACACCAGAGCAACAGCCTCACGGTAGTTGGTGTAGCTGCGAGCTGCACGAACATTGGATTTAACGCGCATGAGAGTAGCCTTTGCGTTTCTGGGTTGAACTCCGCGCCCATCGCGCGTTGATCTGCCAACCCGATGTTGGCCGCATGTGCTGAACGGATAAGCCTGGACGGTTTTGATCCCTGCGGTCGACGAACACTCTCGCTTACTTCGTCATTGGCAAGACGGGCAGCTCCTTCGAACACGTTCCCACCGGGGTATAGATCGCGTCTTGCGGATCTAAGTCGAGGAAGGTACCCAAGGGACGATCGGAACCCGCTGCGCCAACGGCGTTAATCTGGCGTAGAGCGAATGTCGGAGTCGCGAGTCCATCCTCAGGAATCCTGAGCTCAGGATGGTCGAAGGGGGCTCGGCGATATTTCACCCGCTCGTCGGTGAGCGATACCAGAAAATCGACGAGTTGATTTTCCTGATCCTCGGTCAGACCAAGAGGGGCGATAGTCGGATCGAGGTCCCTAAAATTGAAACGGCAAAAGTTTCCGCCTCGGTTGTAAAACTGCACCACCTGCCGCAACGTGGCCGTCCCCCCGTTGTGAAAGTAGGGACCCGTGAGTTCGACGTTGCGAAGGCCCGGTGTCTTGAAGGCGCCATCCACCGCCACCCGCTGGAACGCGGGAAGAATCGGCTCATCTGGATCACACACGCCATTCGCGTTGGTATCGTCGCATACCGGCGAACCATCTTTGGCCTGAGCAGGTATGAAGTCACCGCCGATGATCGGCAAGTCGATCTCATCAATACCTAACTGCTTGAAAAGAACCCGGCGAGCAGACGCGATGGGCTGGTCGTTGATGTCCAAGTCGCCGCGGCCCGCGTCGTCTGTGGCAGGGGTGACCGCTGTATTATAAAAGCCATTGTCGTAGAGCGCGTGACCACCATCTGCCATCGCCATCGCCTTGATCAGGTTTTTCCCGCCCCGCGCCTCTCTGACCGACGCTTTGGTGAGCTCCGGGCCAGCATGGCACGTAATACACTTTCCCTCGTTGACGAAGAGATTCAATCCCGCCAGTTCTTTTTTGCCAAAACCGCGGTTGAAGCGGTCTGTTTCCATCCACCGATCAAAGGGTGTGCGGTCGGCAACCAGGGTCGATTGATAGAGCAAAAGCGAGAGGCCGAAGAACAAGCTGAAGTTGGCTTCCATCTGGGTAATTTCTGTAACATCCGGCGTGCTTGGCAACTCGAATCGTCTGGTTGAGTTCCAGTATTGATCCCGAAAGGCTTTTTTGATCATCGCTTCGTACGTCGTGGACACCCCTGGAGACGGTGCGTTGGACAAGGCGCCCAGCACAGAGTCTTGGGGATGGACGTCTTGCAATCCGAGCGGGGTCAACGGGAGACCGGTTTCGGGCGAGGGGCGCAACAGTTTTTGCCCGATCTCTGGCAGACTCCGCAACAGGCCTCCAGCCGAAAAGTCAAAGGACATTTCGATCGGACTCTGAGGTGGCTGCAGGACTTGTGAAGCCAAGCTGGCGTTATTGAGAGAAATCCGTTCGTTAACCAAGCCCTTGTCTGGCCGGTTAACGACAATCACGGCACCTCGATCCTGATCGCCGAACGTGCCTATCCCATTGAAATTTGGAGAGGCACGTCCATCCCATAGGTTCGTGAAGTTCAAGATGGCGTTGATGACCGTCGGTGAGTTTCTGCTCACAGTTGCGCGCACCGTGGTCTGTGTACCGACATTGAAAATCGGGTCGAATAGCGGCGCACCTAAATCAACCTGAACCCCTGGGCGGACGCCACCGAATTGGGTGCGGAACATGCCCATCGATCCCGCGACGTCATTGCTGTTACCCGGTCCCGGCTCGATTACACCCTCCGGCGAGCGCTGGAGAGACTGGAGCGTTTTCACAAAAGGAAAGTTCTCTCGCGTCAACGTTGCGTTGGGTGGCGCAAGTTCAAAGCGAGCATGGGCAACGGCAAAGTCCGCGTTGAAGTAGCCTTCGACATCACCGTCGTGGTCGTCAAAAAGCATGCGCAGCCCTGGATTGAGCGAATTTTCCGGCCGATTGTCGGCTCCCGCATGGAAATGGCAACTGGCGCAGGCCTGCACGCCGTCGCTACCGACCTGCATATCCCAGAACAATGCCTTCCCAAGTTGCACGGCGGCCTCACGGTCCGTGATGAACTCATCGAGATTGGTTGGCAAGGGGACGCCGCCGTCCTGCCGTACAGCCCGACGCAGCGATTCCAAGCCCAGCCGCCGTGCGTCCGCAGGCGTGGCAATCCGTCTGGTCTCAGCCAATGCGTGGGCGGGGAACAGCATGGCGCCAACAAGTACGCTGCCGAGCAGCAGAGCGAGCGAGCGGTTGCGGGACGCCCGCCGTTTATGCTGCGGCGAAGATGGCGCGTGACCTCGACGAGAGTTTTTCGCGTCTTCTACTGTCATCGACCTGCTTTTACTGCGGAGGCGTCCAGGCATCGCGCACATCTCCATGTTTTTGCCATTTTTGCCATGAAAGCACTTTTCCCACCACGCCAGCGGGAGCCACCCCCCAGCCGGAGCGCCAGCGGCCGGCCGGCGGGGCGACCCGCAGGCCAAACCGTGCTACGACCGTGTTTACCTCAGTGTGCACATCTGTCGACCGTGTTCGATCGACGTAAGTCCTGCAATATCAATATATAGCCTATCATGCATCGGCGGCCTTATTCTGCCGCTTCCCCGCATGATTGCTTGTCGAAGCGCTGGATAGCGAGTACGGTCAGCACAAGGTGACACGGACGTCAAGGAAGTCAGGGCGCAGTTTGCGCAGGCAGCCGGGAAGCCGCAGGACGGCTGCTGCTGGGGCCAAATCTTCATCACGTAGCCTCCTTTGGTGAGTCGGATGGAACCGCCTTGCGGGGCTCAGGTCCGCAGCGCCGGCGCCACCTTGCAGCTCCGCATTCAGGGTGGTCTGGAACCAGGCGGCGCCCTGCGTGGCCGCCTCACCCTGTGCACCCTATGCGGAGTAGACTATACCCCTGAGGAGCGCCAGCACCTGTGATCTGAGTCACCTTTGATATGTACCCGTCCTCACACGAGAGCCATGGTGTTTAGGACAGAAGCTGCCGTCTGAGGAACATCGTGTATGTTACCTGGGAGTCTGACCTGGAGTGGTGGGTATGCTCCCCGCCATCGTCCTTTCCCTCCTGCGGGAGTGGGAAAAATGTGCCGCGCCTGGCGTCGTGGTCGTGGGGTGTGAGTATCAAGCGCGCAGAAAACGGTGGTAGGGTTCTGATGTGTCGCGGTGCATCGTACGTTTTTACTCGGCCCGGAATGAGCGAACCTGTCACCAGCGGCAAAGGAGCCGGAACAGCTTCGTTCTCAGTCAACGACTGCCAGCTCAAGCAGGCAGCTTGTGACTGCGGAGGCCAGTGCCCAGGGCGTTTGCCGCCTAGGAATACCGCGTCACATTCCAGGAGAACTCGTCGGTGAAGCCTGTTCCCCCGTATCCGATGCGCACGGAGAGCCGGTTGACCGCGCTGCGGCAGCGCGAGTTGGCGACTCACACCGGAGAGACGGCCCATCCGCAGTGGCAGGCCGGGGGCATCGCTGCTCGCCTTGCCGACCGGTGCATGTCTCGCTATCGGCTGGTGCTGGCTCCACGTCTGCGGAGGACACACCGAGGCTTGGAGGCATCCCGAAGGCGCCGTTTCCCTTGGGCCATAGCTGGAAGACAAGAGAGTCTAGTAGTTTATTTGTAACCTGTGCAAGTAGCTTTATGCTGCCGCTGGCAGCAGGGGGAATTGCTGCTGTGCAGCAACCCTTCCCCTGCCAGCTCAAGCAGGCAGTCCCCTGAAAGGGTTTTCTATAAAGGGATTGTCGCCTATACCCTGGTGGCGAACCATATCCCGATCAATGCCACGGTGATTGGCGCGAACGAGCACGAAAGTCACTATGTGTGAGAT
>Ga0209859_1000251_pt1 | contig 12773 bp, 11 predicted proteins | sample GWRWS3_50_60_FD_187241 | JGI IMG/M metagenome (GOLD analysis project Ga0209859, IMG submission 187241) | Riverbed sediment microbial communities from areas with vegetation nearby in Columbia River, Washington, USA - GW-RW S3_50_60 (SPAdes)... | ecosystem: Environmental > Aquatic > Freshwater >... | reverse complement strand
GCTACCGCAGCTGGATCCTCGACACGGAGCCGATGCGTGGATCGAGATGCCGCCTCTGGACGAAGAGCGGGTCACGGACGCACCGTCGTCGCCGCGGGCGGCGACCTCCTAGTTTTCGGCGGCGCGCGGTGGAAGCCCGATGGCTTCGATGCCACGCTTCTCGACGATGCATGGATCTGGTCGCCTCCAGCGAGACCGAAAGCTCTTAGATCAGCGTCCCACTCCAGGAACCAGAAGAGAGTGCAGCGAGCTTGCCGGTTACGCCAGAGCGAGGTGCTGAACTTGGTACTGGAATTGGTACCGATCTGAGCGCACCTCACCGCATCTAGAGGGACGGAAGCGGGGCCGGAACCCCGCTTCAGTCCTCAAATGGACGTTTCGTAACAGACCTTCAAAACCGGCGAAACCGGTGTAGCCCATCGGTCGGTAGGTTCGACTCCTACGCCGCTCCGCTCCGTTGAGCTAGGAACAGCGGGTTCCGGCCCGTTGAGAGAACAGCTCGAAAGGTTTACTTCCAGGCCTGGTTAGAACTGGTCGTTCGGCGTCGCACGATCGTCCGCCTACTCCGCTCGCGTCTGCTGGTGAGGGCCTTCAGAGGTCGCGCGCGATCGCCTCGACGATCACCGACGCGTGCTCGAGCGCTTCGCGCACTTCCCTCGCCGTCTACGTCGAGCGCCTCGTACTCGCTCTGATTACGGAGGTCGCGCAGAGCATCGAACTCGTCGAGGTGCGAACCGATGTCGAGGTGGTCGAGAGCGGCCAGTGCATATTCGCCCGTCTTCGCATGGGCGCCGGGACCTCTAGTCACGCGGTACCCGCGCGAGCGCAGGTGGGCCGCGATGGCCTTGCGCATGGCGTCGTAAAGCGCCGTGAAGGCGAGCGTCGCATCGTCGGCCATGATCCTCTCCGCGGACGCGATGTGGCGGCGACCGACGTCGAGCTCGGCTTGCGCCGTCTCGGGATCGGGCGAGACCGTCCGGATCTTCTTCTCCGTGAGGAGCCGCTGGACGTCAGCCTCGGTCATCGACGCTCTCGTGGAGTGGGATCAAGGGCTGCTGCTTGATCGACCTGATGAACCCCGTCGCGTCCGACTCCCAGCCCTCCTTCGAGAGTACGGTCGGGGTGACCTCGAACCCGAGCTCCTCGCTCGCCTCGCGGCAGAGGCGAGCGAGGCTGCGCCTGACCGGCCTTCCCAGGATCAGAAGATCGATGTCGCCGGGCGCCTCGCCGCGCTCCCCTGCGTATCGACTCGCCCACGACCCGTAGATGAACGCGGCCTCGACACTGGCGAGTTCCTTCAGCCTCTCCCGCAGGACCGGCACCGGCCCGAAGGCCTTGAAGACGAGGCTCGAGAGCTCGGGGTAGAAGGGCGACTCCTCGTTGGGCCTGACGAGCCTCGCCCTCCCGATGCGCTCGCTCGTCAGGATGCCTGCCTCCTCGAGCCCTCCGCCTCGCGCTGCACCGTGGCCGGATCGATCCCGAGCTCGTGAGCGAGCTGGTTGAGCGAGAGGCGCTCGCCGGGGTGAAGGAAGACGCGGGCGAGCAGGCTGCCTCGCGGCGCAAGATACGGCGATGAGTCCCTCGAAGAAGGTGCCGGTGAAGATCATCGTCGACGTACACGAGCGCCAGAGCGGCATCGCGGAAACGCTTTCGGAGCTTGGAGCGGAGATCGAAGTGGCACCTCTTCCCGCCGGCGACTACGCGGTCGGCGCCGACACGCTCGTCGAGCGGAAGCGTGTGCTCGACCTCCATGCCGCCATCCTGAAGGGCCGCCTCTGGCCGCAGCTTGGCAAGCTCCGCGCCACGTGCGAGTTCCCCTACCTGCTCGTCGAGGGAACGGACATCGACCGCGGGCCGCTGCACGCGAACGCGATCCGGGGCGCCTGCCTCGCCGTCATCGACTTGGGGATCGCGCTGCTCCGCACGGGCTACCAGCGGGACTCGGCGCTCTGGATCCACCGTCTGGCCGTTCGCTGCCAGGAGCTCGAGCCAGCGGCGGAGCGCCCCGCGTACGCGCAGCGGCCACGGCCGAAGCCGGGCGAGGAGACGGCCGAGGCGCTGCTCTCCGCCGTCCCGGGGATCTCGACGTCCTGCGCTCGAGCGCTCCTCGCCCGCTTCGGAAGCGTCGCCGGAGTCCTCGCGGCCGGGCCGGATGGATGGCTCGATGTGCCGGGCATCGGACCCGAGCGCGCCCGAGCGCTCGAGCAGTCCTTTCACCACAGCTCAAGTCCGTGATCGTTCGAGGCTACGCGACGAGTTCCCTTACGGGCCGCTCGGGCGACCCCCTCTCAAAGCCCATCACGAAGCGGACTTCGAGCGCCTCGGCGAGCCGCTCAACGTCGCCACGTTTGTTTGATGCTGGCCGCTCTCGATGCGCGAGATTGCCGAGTGGCTCGTTCCCATCCGCCCAGCAAGCTGCTTCTGGGTCAGTCCGAGCTCCGCACGTCGGTTGATCACAAAGCGAGCAATGGCCTCGTAGGGCGCGCGGCGTTCGTGCGCGGCACGGTACTCCACGCTCCCACCTGCTCGACGACGCAGGGCCTTACCGACCGGAGTCCCGACAGGGCTGATGTGGGTCGTTCTCCGAGGCACGACCGCTCCCGCTGCTATTTTGCTTCTTCCCCGATAGGAAAAATAGCTTCGGGGTGGCGGGGCAGCTATTGAACTTCAGCTAAGCAAGGAGACTGGGTGCCTCCCGTAAGTGCGCGAGCAGGTCGCTATGTGAAACAGCGGACAGGTTACGCCGCGTTCGTCCCGGCTCCGCTTCCTCCCGATCCACCCATCGTTCTCGACGGAGCGTTGCAGGCGCTTCTGTCGCGCGCCGATCAAGCCGTTGGGCGCCTCGACGGCGTCATTCAGACCGTCCCCAATCCCGACTTCTTTGTCTACATGTACGTCCGGCGCGAGGCGGTCCTGAGCTCACAGATTGAGGGTACGCAGAGCACGCTCGAGGATCTCTTAGCAGCTGAGCTCGAGCCGCAGCCGACCTGGCGACACCTTCCGCAGGACGTCGAGGAGGTCGTCAACTACGTCCGGGCGATGAACTACGGCCTCGCGCGGATAAGCGACCTTCCGCTCTCTCTTCGCCTCATCACCGAGATCCACCGAGAGCTCCTGACCGGCGTCCGTGGATCGCATCGGCGGCCCGGCGAGTTCCGCCAGTCGCAGAACTGGATCGGTCCTGAGAACGCGACTCTCGCAGAGGCGACGTTCGTGCCCCCGCCCGTCCACGTGATGAAGCAGGCGCTCGACAACTACGAGCGCTTCCTCCATGACCAGGAGTCCCCGGTGCTCGTTCACGTTGGCCTCGCACATGCGCAGTTCGAGACCATCCACCCCTTCCTCGACGGGAACGGCCGGGTCGGGCGGCTCCTAATCACCTTCCTACTCGTCCATCGTGGAGTCCTTCATCGCCCCCTCCTCTACCTCAGCGTCTATCTCAAGCGCCACCGGGCCGAGTACTACGACCGTCTCATGGCAATCCGGGAGTCCGGCGATTGGGAAGGATGGCTTCGGTTCTTCCTCACCGGAGTAGCCCAGACCGCGGAGGAGGCAGCAGTCACGGCGCGAGCGATCCTCGACCTTCGCGAGGAGCATCGACGGGTGATTCAGGAGCGCGTCCCCGGGGTGAACGGCTTCCGCCTCCTCGACCTCCTTTTCCAGAGGCCCCTGGTCCACGTGAACCTCGTGAAGGACAGCCTCGGGATCGCCTTCGTCACCGCGAACAAGCTCGTCGAGCAGATGGAGAGCCTCGGGATCCTCGAGGAGATCACCGGAAGGCGACGGGACCGAATCTTCAGCTACTCGCCGTACGTGGGGCTCTTCCGCGACGAGCCTCCCGGCCGAGACGCTGAGGAGGTCCAGGAAACCGAGACCGAGGACATTTATTAGGGATTCCGCGCAGCGGAATCCTTTCTTCAAAACCGGTGAGGCGTGGCAGCCCCACGCTGGGTAGGTTCGACTCCTGCGCCGCTCCGCTCGCCCCGCACCGCCTGCACACATCACGCCGCGTCAAACCGGAGGGGGCGGCCGGAGCCGCCCCCTTCAGCAGTAGTCCCGCGGCGGGCTAGCCGCCCGTGTAGCGGAAGATGAAGATGCCGTGGTCGCGGTCGGAGCCCGCGAACAGGCGCTTCCCCTTCAGGTTGCCAGGAGCCTGGTTCCCGGCCACGAACGTCTCGACGCCCCAGAAGTTGTTCCCCTCGGCGTCGATGTAGTGGCCGACCTCCTCGATGCCCGACTCTCCGAAGCTGAACACACGGATCCCGCCCGCGTAGTACGAGCTGTAGGCGAGGTTCTGCCCGGGGTCGGTGGCGATCTCGTGGATGGACAGGTCGCCGAACCCGAACGCGAACGCCGGATCGAGCGCCTCCGGGATCGCGTAGGAGTCGATCCGCTCGACCTTGCCCTCCCCGCGGCGGAACAGGCTCAGGTAGCCCCAGCCGTCGAAGACCGAGGTCGCCAGGACCCGCCTGACGCTGACCGCCCCGAGGGCCGGAGCGTCGTCGGGTGCGTACGGCGTCCCGAACTGCGGCGTCGTCCCGAACAGCTCGTGGTAGGCCGCATGCGTGGTGCAGACGGTCACCATCGGCTTACCCGGCTCGAAGGCACCCGAGCCGCAGAAGGGCTCGCTGGTCGAGTCGTCGGCCCCGAGATGGCGATTGACCAGGACGATCGCGTCCCACCCCGCGTCGAAGGCCCTCGCGGCCTTCTCACCCGGGAAGCAGGCGTCGTCGGTCAGATCGCCGTTGCCGTTGTAGTCCGCGCTCGGGTCACCCGACGGGCCGCGCTGCATGAGGAGAATCCGCTCGTCCCCCGGCTGGAGCCCGAGCTCCGCGTCGGTGTAGTCGCCGGCCAGTGGCAGCGGCGTCGGATCGGCCGGACAGCCGTAGCCGCCCTGGACGACCTTGCCGCTCAGCGTCTGGTCCGGCAGCGCGGCGGCCGCCGTGCCGCCGCCGACCCCCACCGCGGGCCGCTCCTGGTCGTCGACGAAGAACTTGTCCGGCCGGTAGGGGCCGAAGTCCTCGTCGGCACCGAGGAAGTACGTGCTGTCGTGCGAGAACTCGGCCTCGTGCGCGTTGCCCTCGGGTGGCGAGATTCCCGGCACGAGCGGATCCTCGTCCGCAAAGTCGGAGTCGCCGATATAGGTCGCGTGGGCGGGGTTCTCGACGTCCAGCATCACGTACCCGGCGTCCCAGTAGGAGTCGAGCAGGACGTCACGGCCGTCCACGACCTTCGTCACCATGTCGTGGTTGAAGATCTCCGAGAGTCGAGGGTGCTCGTCGGTCTGTGCGATCTGCGGGAAGCTCTCCCACAGGTCGTACTCGGCGACCCCCTTTGGCTGCCGCGGGTTCGTGATGTCGTAGATGTCTACGTCGTGGAACTCTTCGTTGTCGGTGGCGACGAGGTAAACCTTGCCGTCGTCCTTCCACATGAACACGCTGTGGTAGGTGTTGGACGGCTCGGGGCCGTTCATCTTCCCCTCGCCGCCGTGGTCGCCCGCGCCCTGGACGAGTGCCTGCGGGTGGCGCGGGTCAGAGACGTCGTAGAGGTCGAAGCCGCCGCCGGCGTCGGTGTCGATGCACTTCTCGTTGTTGGTCGCGAGCAGGTCGCCGGTGAACTTCTTGCTGTTCACGCTGATGACCTGCGCGCCCTCGCCGTGGAAGTTGCCCGGTACGGCCGGGATGAAGGCGACCTCCTTGGGCTTCCTGGGATTCCGGATGTCGACCACGTACACGCCACCCTTGGTGCACGTCGGCTCGTTCCAGGAGTTCAGGTAGGCGAAGTCCTTGTAGACCGCGAGGTCTGCGATCTGGCCGGCCACGATCGGGCCGAATTGACGCGTGGGCTCGAGCTCGCCCACCAGCTCGACGTTGGCGCTCGAGCCAGGCAGGTGGCCACTCGGCTCACCGTGCTGCTGGTGCACGCCGACCGATGTACTGTCCCCGGTGCCCGCTCGCGGCATGCGGTCCGGCGCATCCGCCGGCACGGTTGCCGTGGCGCCGCCCACGAGGGCGAGCGCAAGCGCTGCAGCCATCGCGACGACGACGCGGGGTAGAAGCCTTCTCACGAAAACCAACCTCCTCTTGAGGGCCGCTTGTCCCGTCAAGCGACTGCGAGCGCCGCTGTTCTCGCTGCCGCGGTACGGGGTGAAGCTACGACGTCGAGACGTTCGAGTCAATGGAGAAGCGACTCGTCGTCCGCGGCGGCCCGCGTCCAGTGACCCGCGGCCAGGGCCGCCGTGACGATCGCGGCGAGCACGGCGACCTGTAGCGCCGCCGACACTGCGAGGCCGAGCGGGATCGTGGCGAGCAGCGCGACCGCCGACGCGGCGCGCGCCCGGCTGCGGGCGAGGCCGAGCACTCGGAGCAACGCGGCGTCCGCGGCGACGAACACTGCGGTTCCCGCGGCGAGCACGACGGCCGTGAAGTCGTCGAGGGGGTCGAGCGGATGGGCGATGGCCTTCTTCAGCCCGGCGGCGACTAGCACGATGCCGAGCAACAGGAAGACGTGCAGGTAGCCGAAGTGAATCGCGAGCCGTGTGCGCTCGTCGAGGGGCGTCGAGAGCATCGCGTGCTCGATGTGCTCCTCGTCGCCGAAGTACGTCCACCACAGGCCCGTGCTGAGCGCGAGGCCGAGCAAGGCGATGAGCGCGAGCTCGAGCCCCACCTGCGCGCCCCCGGCCCCGACGCCGAGCACGACGATCGACTCGCCGAGCGCCACGATCACGACGAGGCCGTGACGCTCGACGAAGTGAGAGGCCGAGATCTGGAAGCCCTCCAAGGAGACCAAGAGGGGGACGCACCAGAAGAGGACCGCAGCCGCCACGACGAGGACCCACTGGGTTTCGCCTCCGGCGAAGCCGCCGGCGAGCAGGAGGAGCGCGGCGAGGAGGTTGTAGGGGGCGATGCCGAGCATGGCCCGCGCCTCGCCCACCGAGGTCTCCTTGATGTAGAGGCCGCCGTGGAGCGCGACGACCACGAGGTAGCCCACGCCGAAGGCGACGCCGCCGCCCTCGAAGGTCGTCGGGACGGCGAGCGCCATGATCAGGAACCCGGCCATGCCTCCGATCAGAAGCAGTCGGTGGGCGAGGACGTCGAGTGCGAGCGCGTTCGTGAGCCAGGCGTAGCCGTCGTACATCCACCAGATGACGGAGAGCAGCAGCACGACCTTCACCAAGCCGGCGGCATCCGGCTCGTCCGCGAGGAGGACAGTGAGCTGCGTGACGGTGAAGACGAAGACGAGGTCGAAGAACAGCTCGAGCGTCGAGACCCTGACCGCCCGGCCGTCCGCCGGCTCTGCGCTCTGCATGGGGGCGACGTTACCGCCGGTATCGGCGCTCCACGGCGCCTTGTAATCTCAGAGCGCAGAGCAGCAGCGCGATGAGCACGCCGAAGCCCTTGGAGCAGCACCTCCCTCCGCTCCCGCTGCGAACGCGGGCGGCGCTCGCGACCGGGCGGCTCGCCGCGACGGCCTCGCGCTTCGCCCGGCGGGGCCACGGGGGGGTCGTCGGGGGGACGGTCGCGCTCAAGCTCGACCCGGATGCTCTCCGGTTGCTCGGACGCGGGCGCACGACGGCGCTCGTCTCGGCGAGCAACGGGAAGAGCACGACGGCCGCCCTGCTCGCCGCGACCGTCCGCCGGCTGGGCCCGACGGCCTACAACGAGAACGGCTCCAACATGAGCTCGGGGCTGGTCGTCGCGCTCGAGGCGGCCCGCGAGACTCCCTTCGCCGTCCTCGAGACCGACGAGTCGTACCTCGGGCCGGTCTCGGAGGCGACGCGCCCGCGCGTGATCGCGCTCCTCAACCTGAGCCGCGACTACCTCGAGCGGGGCGTGCGCTACAAGCCGCTCGCCCGCCACTGGCGCGAGACCGTCGAGGCCGCGGACTGGCCGCTCACGGTGGTCGCGAACGCCGACGACCCGCTTGTGACCTGGGCCGCGCGCGGCGCGAAGGACGTCGTCTGGGTCGCCGGGGGCGATCAGTGGTCGGAGGACGGTGCGATCTGCCGTGACTGCATCGTCCGCCTCCAGCGAGAGGGAGAGCGCTGGTGGTGCGACTCCTGCGGACAGTCTCGGCCGGAGCCGAGCTGGTGTCTCGTAGGGGACGTCGCGGAAGGGCCCGGTGCTGTGGTCCCGATCAAGCTGGCCGTGCCCGGGCGGATGAACGCGCACAACGCCGTCTTCGCACTCGCCGCCGCCGTCGCGCTCGGCGTCGACCCCGCGACGGCGGGGGAGGCGATGGCCGAGGTAGGCGACGTCGACGGGCGCTGGGGACGGCGGGACGTCGACGGCCGCTCGGTGCGGCTGATCCTGGCAAAGAACCCCGCGAGCTGGCAGGAGTCGATCGAGATCGCCGGCCCGTCAGGAGACGCGCTCGTCTTCCACCTCACGGCGCGCGGCGACTACAACGCAAAGGACGCGAGCCTCGCCTGGGACGCGCCGCTCGAGCGGCTCGCCGGCCGCGACGCGATCGCCACGGGTGTGCGCACGTCTGACATGGCGCTCCGCCTCGAGGTGGCCGGGCTGAACGTAAGGGCCGTGCCGGATCCGGTCGAGGCGATCCTGGCGAGCCCGCCGGGCCCCGTCTCCGTGATCGGGAACTACCCGGCGTTCCTCGACCTCCGCGACCGGCTCGACGCTCTCGAGACGTGAACGAGCTCACCATCGTCGAGGTCTATCCGGGATCGATGTTCCCCCAGGGGGACGGGGGGAACCTCCGGGTCCTCGAGCACCGCGCCCGGGCCCGCGGGCTCTCGGCGACGACCTTGAGCCCGCTCCTGGGCGAGCCGCTCCCCGACGGCGACCTCTACGTGCTCGCGGGGGCCGAGGACGAGGATCAACCCGCGGTGGCCCGCCGCCTCGCCGAGGAGGGGACGCTCGCGCGGGCGGCTGCCGCAGGCAAGGTCGTGGTCGGGATCGGCGCCGGCTACGAGCTCCTCGGGAGGAGCTTCGACACGCCGGCCGGGGTGACGACCGCAGGGCTCGGCGTCCTCGACGTGCGCACGACGCTCGGCGCACACGTCGATTCCCGCGTGGTCACGAGGCCGGAGCCACGGCTCGGCCTCCCTGCGCTCGTCGGGTACGAGTGGCATCGGGGCCGGACGGCTCTCGGCCCGGACGCGCGCCCGCTCGCAGAGGTGGAGATCGGCGTTTGCAACGGCGGCACGCCGCCCACCGACGGGGCCGTGCAGGGCCACGTCCTCGGCACGTACCTCCACGGCCCCGTGCTCCCGCGGAACCCAGAGCTGGCCGACCTGCTGCTCGGCTGGGCACTCGGCGAGGAGCTCGCTCCGCTCGAGAGCGCGTTCGCCGAGCGCGCCCGGAATGAGCGGATCGCCGAGGCCCACGAGGTCGAGCGCCGGAAGCAGCGGTGGCTCGGGTTCGGTCGCTAGCGGCGCCGCAACGCCCGCAGCGCCTCGAGCTCCCGGACGCCGAGCACCTTCGCGGCGCCGAGATAGAGGAGCCCCGCGACGCCGAGCCCGGAGCCCAGCGAGAGGATCTGCGCCCAGAGCTCGCGTCCGAGCAGCCGGTCGGCGAGCACCCAGACCGCGAACGCGCCTGCGGCCGCGACGCACGAGGCGACGAGGATTCGTGCGACCGACGCAGCGACCAGGCGCGGAGCGGCGAGTCCGGGCCCCCGCCGCATCGCCGCCAGCAGGAGCCCGACGCCGACCATGTTGACGATCGACGTGGCGAGCGGGATTCCCCACACCCCGAGCCGGTAGAGGACGGCGTCGAGAGCGGCGTTCAGGGCGACCGTGCCGAGGGCTACCGTCGTCGGGATCCAATTCGACTGGAGGCTGTAGAAGCCGCGCGAGAGCATCAGCATCCACCCGTTGAAGGTCAGCCCGAGCGAGAACGCCGCCAGGCAGTTGGCGACGATGATCGTGTCGTCCGCCGTGAACGCTCCGCGCTGATAGAGGAGTCGCACGATCGGCTGGGCCAGCACGGCGCCGACGATGCTCGCCGGGACGAGGAGGAACGCGATCTGCCGGAGCCCGCCGTCCAGCGTCGCCCGGAACGCGGGCAGGTCGCCGAGCGCCGCGAGCCGTGAGAGCGTCGGGAAGAGGACGGTGACGACGGCCACCGAGAACATCCCCTGCGGGAGCATGTAGACGCGGAAGGCCTTCTCGATCGACGTCGGTGCCAGCTCCGGGTCGACGAGCCGAGAGGCGAAGATCATGTCGACGAAGATGCTGATGTTGATCAGCCCGAGCGTCAGCGTCACGGGCAGCATCAGCGCGAAGAACCGCCGCACCGCCGGGTCGCGCCAGTCGAGGACCGGCCGGAGCCCACCGTCGAGGCCGCGCAGCCAGGGGACGGGCAGGAGGAGCTGCACGACCGCGGCCACGAGCGTCACGACGGCGTACAGGATCAGCTCCGCCGACTCACCCTCGACGAGCGGGACGCCGACGATGAGCCCGCCGATGATGACGAGGTTCCAGGCGACCGGCGCCAGTGCCGGGATCGTGAAGTGGTCGTGGGCGTTGAGGATCCCGACGATGACCCCGGACACCGTGACGAGGCCGACGATCGGCATGAGAATCCGGGTGAGCTCGACCGCGAGGTCGGAATCGCCGCCCGGGTCGCCGAATGGGCGAATCAGGAGCGGCGCGATGAGGATGAGGATCGCCGTCAGCGCCGTGACGCCCAGGAGGACGAGCCAGAAGATCGTGGACGCGACCCGCCAGGCTCGCGCCTTGTCCTCCTTGGCCAGGAGCCCGCTGAAGACGGGGACGAAGGCCCCGGAGACCGCCGCGTCGCCCACGAAGGCCCGCACGAGGCTCGGGATCTGGGACGCGACGGTGAAGGCGTTGATCTTCCCGCTGACGCCGAAGAAGTAGGCCGCGACGATCTCGCGAACGAGCCCGAGAGCGCGAGACAGGCCCGTTGCGAGGGTGAACGTCGCCGTCGAGCGCGCAAGCCGACGGGCGTGGCCGGCCTCGCCCATCCGGCCGAGTATACGAGCGGGCTCCACGAAGCGAGCGGGCGGCACGGCGCCTCGGTGGCGCGCGAGCACAGGACTTCTCGCAGAGCGCCTCGACGCGTAGGGTCCCGTGCTCGTGGAGGCTCGGCCCGATCTCGTCTCGCTGGTCCTCGTCCTCTGCGCGGCCGCCTTGGCCACGATCGTCTCGCGGCTGAGCCCGCGGCTCGCGCTGCCGACGGTCGTCGTCGAGATCGCGCTCGGCATCCTCATCGGTCCACAGGTGCTCGACATCGCCGAGGCCGATCGGTACCTCGTGTTCCTCTCCGACCTCGGCCTCGTCTACCTCTTCTTCCTCGCGGGGATCGAGGTCGTCCATAGCGACGTCCCGGGGCGGCTGCTCGCCCGCGGTTCGCTCGGTTGGGGCGTCTCGATCCTCCTCGGCGTCGCCCTGGGCTTCGGCCTCGAGGCCGCAGGCGTCGCGGCCTCGGGCTGGCTCCTGGCCGTTGCGCTCGCCACGACTGCGCTCGGAACGCTCGTGCCGATCCTCCGAGACGGCGGCGTCCTCGGCACACGGCTCGGCCAGGACACGCTGGCATCGGCCGTCGCGGGAGAGTTCTGGCCGATCGTCGTGATCTCCGTCTTTCTCACGGGCGCGCACGGCACGTGGGTCGAGATTTTCCTTCTGCTCGGCTTCGGGCTCGTCGTCGCGGGCGCCTGCGTGACAGCGCTCCGTGTCCGTCCGCCGCGCATCCTGCGAATCGCCCAGGAGACCCTCGACAAGAGCGGCCAGCTCGCGGTCCGGCTGTCGATCGCGGCGCTAGCTCTGCTGACGCTCCTCGCCGACAAGCTCGAGTTCGATTTTGTCCTCGGGGCCTTCGCGGCCGGGCTCGTCATCGGGCTCGTCGCGCAGGGAGAGACGGGGAAGCGCGCGCTGCCGCGGATCTCGACGATCGGTTACGGCTTCCTCATCCCCGTCTTCTTCGTCGTCACGGGGATGCAGTTCGACCTCGACAACCTGCTGACTGGAACCGGCCTCGCCCTCGGGGCGCTGTTCCTGGCGCTCTTCCTCGTCACGCGCGGAACGGCGGCGCTCCTCGCGCTCCGCGACCTCGGCTCGAGGCAGACAGGAGCGCTCGCGTTCTTCAGCGCCACGGGGCTCCCGCTCATCGTCGCCGTGGTCGAGGTCGGGACCCGGCGCGGCGACGTGGAATCGGACGTCGCAGCCTCCCTGGTCGGCGCGGGCATGGCCTCCGTGCTCGCCTACCCGCTCCTCGGTCTGATCCTCGCCCGCTCACCCCGCACAGACAGGACCTAGGCGGCGGACTCGGCGGCGCTAGACGGCAGCGGTCGACCGCTTGTCCGAAAGGACGAGGACGATGATCAGGGCGATCAGCGGGAAGAAGAAGCCCAGCACCCCCCAGAGCGCGCCGTTCCTGCCCTTGCCCTCCGCGATGCGGTAGCAGACGTACGCGATCGCGATCGCGATCGCGAAGCTGATGAGGATGAAGAGCCAATCCATGGAACCCTCCCTTGTCGACGGGCTCGAACGCTAACGCAGTCTCCGGCCGTTGGCCGCCTTCGCGCGTACGCTCTGACCCGTGTTCCACGTGCGCGTGATCGCTCCCGCCGAGGCCGCGCGGCACCTGCGCCCGAACACGTACCTGGAGCCGTTCGCGCTCAGGGCGCTCGGCGTCGTCCGCGAGGACCAGGCTCTCATCGAGCGGACGCGCGCGCTGCTCTAGGAGGGTTTGGCGGAACGTCGCTCGTCGCCGGGGTGCGATGGTCGTTCCGAGGCAAGGACGAGTTCGCTCCGCGAACTCGTCCACTGATAGGGAACCCACCCACCC
>Ga0209859_1000250_pt1 | contig 12812 bp, 12 predicted proteins | sample GWRWS3_50_60_FD_187241 | JGI IMG/M metagenome (GOLD analysis project Ga0209859, IMG submission 187241) | Riverbed sediment microbial communities from areas with vegetation nearby in Columbia River, Washington, USA - GW-RW S3_50_60 (SPAdes)... | ecosystem: Environmental > Aquatic > Freshwater >... | reverse complement strand
GGTCGACATCGAGAATGCCGCGAGCGTCACCAACGCGAAGTTCCACTTGGCCAGGGTCCGCCCCTTGGTCTGGAGCGCGGCGAGCTCCCGCATCAGCTCCGGGGCCGGCTGGTCGCCGGCCTGCGCGATCTGGCCGCCGACGGCGAGCGAGCGCTCCAGGGTCGGCGCGGTCGCGAAGATCCCGATCCCGAACGCGATGAGCGCCGCGATCGCTCCGATCGTGAGCCAGAGTCCGATCGCCATTCCGAGGAAATCACCGAGCCCCCCGTACGCCTGCACATCGTGCCAATAGAGGAAGCCGCCCGCGACGATCGTCGCGCCGGCGATCCGCAGGGTCCAGTCGACCAGGCGTCTCGTGCCGAGGAGCTCGCGCATGAACGGGCCCGCCGCCGGCCCGATCGCCTTCGCGGTCGGCTGCAGGAAGAACACCAACAGGAACACGGTTCCGCCCCACGCGATGGCCAGGAGCACGTGCAGTACCCGGAACACGATCATGTAGGTGCTCGTCGCGAGCATGCCCGCACCTCCTCGTCGGCAACGGTGCATCCTGCCGTCGGGAGTCGTCCACGGTCAACCGCGTAGGCTGTGGTACATGGTCGAGGAGCCGTTCGGACGCATCATCGAGTTACACGGAACCGTCGTGGTCGACGGCGGACTCGCCACCGAGCTCGAACGGCACGGTTCCGACCTCCGGGATCCGCTGTGGTCGGCGAAGGTGCTCGTCGAGGACCCCGACGCGATCCGGAGCGTGCACGCCGCCTACTTCGATGCCGGCGCGGACGTCGCGATCTCCGCCAGCTACCAGGCCACGTTCGAAGGGCTCGCCGGCCGGGGGATCGACCGGAACCAGGCCGCCGGGCTCATGCGCCGGAGCGTCGAGCTCGCCCGCGAGGCCGCGGGCGCCGACCACGTGGTCGCCGCCTCCGTAGGTCCGTACGGCGCGATGCTCGGCAACGGGGCCGAGTACACGGGTGACTACGACAAGGACGAGGACCAGCTGGTCGAGTTCCACATCCCCAGGATCGAGGCGCTCGCCGAGGCGGAGCCCGACGTGCTCGCCGTCGAGACGATCCCCTCGTTCGTCGAGGCCCGCGCGATCGTCCGAGCGCTCGAGAAGGTGCCCGAGATCCCCGCGTGGGTCAGCTTCAGCTGTCGCGACGGCGGGCACATCTGCGACGGCACCCCGATCGGGTCGGTCGTCGAGGTGGTCGCCTCGGCGCCCGGTGTCGTCGCCGTCGGCGTCAACTGCACGTCGCCGCTGCACATCGAGCGTCTGGTCGAGACGATCTCGGACACGACCGACAAGCACGTCGTCTGCTACCCGAATCGGGGCTCGTTCTGGGACCCGATGCGCAAGACGTGGACCGACCCTCCCCGACAGGACGCTCGGCCGCCGCTGCGACCCCTCGCGTGGAAGGAGGCTGGCGCGTCGCTGATCGGCGGCTGTTGCGGGACGACGCCCGACGACATCGCCGCGGCCGCGCGCGCGCTCGGCCGGACCTGAGGGGCCGAGCTACCGGGGCGTGTCGGGCCCCGGCTCGAACGGCGCCCCGTGACCGGGCACGATCGTCCGGAGCTCCGGCAGCCCGAGCACACGCGCGCGGTTCGCGTGGAGCACCGCGGGGTCGGGCGCGAACGGGTCTTCCTCCGGGACCGTCGAGGTCCACCACAGGTGCGTGAAGACCACCAGCCCGTCGGCCGAGTCCACGAGGGTCGAGATGTCCTGCGGCGAGTGTCCGGGCGTCTCGATGAGGCGGATCGACGGCGACAGCTCGAAGCCCTCGGCGGGTCGGTCGACCCAGCGGTCGTCGCGGTACCAGGCCCAGTGGTCGTGGAACCGCGCGTTCGCGAACAGCGCCGCGTTCAGGGTGTGGTCGGGGTGGTGGTGCGAGAGCACCACGTCCGTGATCTGCTCTGGGGAGAGCTCGAGCTCGGCGAGCGGTCGCAGGATCGCGTCGCGGCCCGGCACCAGGCCGGGGTCGATCACGACCAGCACGCCGCCCTCGCGTGCGAACCCGACCGTCGACCCGACCCGGTCGTCGTCCCCGCTGAGATACCCCTCACTGAGGACCCGGATCTCGGCCGTCATCCGCGATCCGACCCGATCAGCCGCTCCTCGGCCTCCTCGATCGATCGGACGAGCCTCATGCCGGCGAGCTCGAACCCGGCGAGCTCGAGCGTGCGACTCGTCCGCGAGCCGTCGCGAAGCACGCACGCCAACCCGATCCCCGAACCCCGGCACGCGAGCTGGACGCGGGACAGCAGGGCGAGCGCGGCGCTGTCCAGATAGGTGACGTCGGCGAGATCCAGGACAAGTGCGGGCGCGCCTCGGAGCGCCGCAAGGATCCGCGCTTCGAGCGCGGCGGCGTTCGACAGGTCCACCTCGCCCTCGAGTCGCCCCACCACCAGGGTCCCCCTCAACCCGATCTCGAGCGTGGCCAGTTCGGAGGGTTCAGGATCCGTCGCGTCCACATTCGGCTCCGCCGTGGCCGGCCCTTTCACGCTACGACAGGTCCGTACGCTCCCGCACCCGCGGGTCCTCCCACCCCAAACCGCGCCGCTCGGGTGTGAACGTTTCCTCATCGTCCGAGGGGTTGCTGTCCGCGAACACGGACCGGAGGATCACCGCGATCGGGATCGCGGGTGCGCGGCGTCGTTGCGACGCCACAATCGGTCCGGCCGGCGGCTGTTCGGCCGGCGGCCGCTCCGAGCGGGCCGGGCGACCCTCGCCGCCCGGCCCGTGCTCCATTCGATCCGACTCGGGGGTTGCTGCGAACACCCGGCGTGGGTTCTCGGCCTCGGGCTGGACGCGATCGACCTCCCGAGGTTGGCGCGCGCCATTTTCGGGCGCCCGAACCCGCGATGACCCCCGAGGGTCGGCGTCGCCTCCTGATGGGACGGCTCGCGGGTGTGCTCTTCCTGACGTCGTCGGGGCTGATGCTGATCGCGCTCCCGCTGTCTCCGGAGGACGCCAGCATCCCCGGCGCGATCGCCGTAGCCGCGAGCGGGGTCGGGGTCGGCTGCTTCGCGATGTTCGCGCCGTGGGACACGTGGCCGCGGGCGGCGAGCCTCGTCCTCGTGCCACCCGCCTTCACCCTGATCGCGCTCGGCAACCTCTATGCCGGGAGGGAGCACACGTACGGGGTCTTCTTCGTCGTGGCGTTCGTCTGGATCGGGCTGGCGCACGGACCCTGGACCTCGCTGGCGGCGGCGCCGCTCGCGATCGTCGCGTACCTCGTCCCGTTCTTCTTCCTCGCGGGTGACGTGGAGACCGGGGTGAGCTCGGTCGCCGTCACGATCCCGGCCTGCGTGATGGTGGGCGAGGTGCTGTCCTGGGGTTCGACCAGGCTCGCGCGGACCGAGGAGGAGCTCCGGCAGGAGCGTGAGATCGCCCAGGGGTTGAAGGAGCTCGCGGACATGAAGACCGCGTTCATGTCCGCCGTCTCGCACGAGCTCCGAACGCCGATCACGATCTGCCTAGGCCACCTCGAGGTCCTCGAGCCGGCAGCCGACCGGGCGGAGATCACGATCGCCGTTCGCGGCGACGATCCGTCGTTCCTTCGGAAAGAGCCCGTGCGGATCGATGAGCTCACGGCACGAGTCGCGCGGAAGGTGCAGCCGTTCCTGAACGGGCGGCTCCGCGTGCAGCCGGTGCCGCCCGACGCCCGCCTGGAAGCGGACCCCGACCGTCTCGAACAGGCTCTGGTCAACCTGCTGCAGAACGCCGCCGTCCACACACCCGAGGGCACGGCCCTGGAACTCCGGGTCTCGCAGGCACGCAAGGCGTGGCTGTTCGAGGTCGAGGACCGGGGTCAGGGCCTGGCGCGCGGCCGGGAGGACGAGGCGTTCGAGCGGTTCGTCCACGGGCCCGCGTCGCAGGGATCCGGTCTCGGCCTCGCCGTGGTCAGGAGCATCGCCCGAGGGCACGGGGGCGAGGCCGGCGTCGACAACCATCCCGGGGAGGGGGCGACGTTCTGGATCCTGATCCCACGATGACGGTCCTGCTCGTCGAGGACGAGGATCGCATCGCGTCGTTCGTGACCAAGGGACTCGGCGCGCGCGGGTTCGACGTACGGCGCGTCTCCGCGGGCGGCGACGCCCAGACCGTGGCCACCGACGACGTCGGCGTGGTCGTACTCGACCTGGGGCTACCCGATATCGACGGGCTCGAGGTGCTGCGCAGGCTCCGCGAACGCAGCCCGAGGCTCCCGGTCGTCATCCTGACCGCCCGAGGCGACATCGAGGACCGCGTTCGAGGCCTCGACCTCGGCGCCGACGATTACGTGGCCAAGCCGTTCGCGATCGACGAGCTCGCCGCCCGCCTGCGCGCTCGCCTGCGGCCGCGCGCGGATCACGCCGTGCGACTCACGGTCGGCGAGCTCGAGCTGGACCTGATCGCGCGGCGAGCCCGGGTCGGCGAACGCGTGATCTGGCTCACCCCCCGCGAGTTCGCGCTCCTGGAGATGCTGATGCGCCACGCGGGGACGACGGTGACCCGGCGCGAACTCCTGTCGGAGGTCTGGTCGCTGGACTTCGACCCGCGGTCGAACCTCGTCGACGTCTACGTCCGCTACCTGCGCCGCAAGCTCGGGTTGGGGTGGATCACGACCGAGCGAGGTGTCGGGTACCGGATCCTCGAGCCGAACGCCGACGTCGGCACGTCCGGTCCGAAGAGGTCCGCCCCGGCCTGAGGTCGGGCCTGAGGCCGTGAACGTCGCTCAGACGGGGATCCTGCTCCTCGGCAGGAAGCGGCCCTGACCGGCCTTGCCGTGGAAGGCGCCGTCCTGCACGAGGACCTGGCCCCGCTGCATCACGAGCTCGGGCAGACCCCGAACCTTCCGACCCTCGTAGGCCGAGTAGTCGACGTTCATGTGGTGGGTCTTCGCCGAGATCTCGCGCTCGACCGTGGGATCGAACACCACGATGTCGGCGTCCGACCCGGGCGCGATCGTCCCCTTGCGCGGATACAGGCCGAACATCTTCGCCGGCGCCGTCGCCACGATCTCGACGAACCGGTTGAGCCCGATGTGCCCGGCCTCCACCCCTCCGTACAGGAGCGTGAACCGGTCCTCGACCGAGGGGAGGCCGTTCGGGATCTTCGAGAAGTCGTCCTTGCCCAGGTCCTTCTGTCCCACGTAGTTGAAGGGCGCGTGGTCCGTCGAGACGATCTGCAGATCGTCGCCCCGCAGGCCCTTCCACAGCTCCTCCTGATGATCGGCAGGCCGCAGCGGCGGCGAGCACACGAACTTCGCGCCCTCGAACCCCGGACGGCCCATGTCGTCGAGCGACAGGTACAGGTACTGGGGGCAGGTTTCCGCGAACGCCGGCATGCCGCGATCCCTGGCCTCGCGGACGGCGTTCAGCGCGTCGCGCGAGGAGAGGTGGACGATGTACGCGGGGGTGTCCGCGAGCTCGGCGAGCTTGAACACGCGGTGCACGGCCTCCCCCTCCATCACCGCCGGCCGCGTGAGGCCGTGGCTGAGCGGTTCGATCTTGCCCTCGTCGAGGAACTGCCGGACGAGCACGTCGATCGGACCGCCGTTCTCCGCGTGCATCATGATGAGCGCGCCGGAGTCTCCGGCCTGCCGCATCGCGCGGAAGATCGACGCGTCGTCCAGCATGAACACGCCCGGGTATGCCATGAAGAGCTTGAACGAGGTCACGCCCTCGCCGACGAGCTCGTCCATCTCCTTCAAGACCTGGTCGTTCACCTCGCGGACGATCATGTGGAACCCGAAGTCGGTGGTGGCCTTCCTCGCCTTCTCGTGCCAGCGGTCGAGACCCTGTCGCAGTCCCTCGCCGTAGTCCTGCAGGGCGAAGTCCACGATCGTCGTCGTCCCGCCGAACGCGGCCGCGCGCGTCCCGGTCTCGAAGTCGTCCGAGCAGAAGCTGCCGCCGAACGGCAGGTCCATGTGGGTATGGACGTCGACGCCGCCCGGCATGACGTACCGATCGGTGGCGTCGATCTCGACGTCGGCCTGGACGGGCATCCCCACGCCGATCGCGGACACCCTCTCGTCTTCGATCACGACGTCGGCCTTCGTCGTCTCGGTCGCGGTCACGATGGTCCCGCCCTTGATGAGGGTCCTCATGATGTTCGAGCTCCTTCCTTGTGTTCCCCGGGCCGTGTGTTCCCCCGCCGCCGGTGCCTGGCCGTCTTCCGGCCGCCTTGTTCCCGACGGCATCATCCGACGGCTCTCGGAGGCGGGCAAACCGTCCCGCGCCCCACGGTCGGCTATCCTCGCCCGGTGACGTCGAGCTGGCACATCGCCCAGGTGAACATCGCGCTGCTCCGCGCCCCGCTCGACGCACCCGAGCTCGAGGGCTTCGTCTCGATGCTCGCGCCGATCAACGCGCTCGCCGATTCGAGCCCGGGGTTCGTGTGGCGGCTCCAGAGCGACGCGGGTGACGCGACCGGGATCCGTGCGTTCGACGACGACCGGATCATCGTGAACCTCTCGGTGTGGGAGACGATCGAGGCGCTCGGGCTGTTCGTGTTCGCCTCGAGGCACATCGAGGTCCTGCGACACCGGCGCGAGTGGTTCGAGAAGATGGCGGACGCCCACCTGGCCCTGTGGTGGATCCCGGTCGGAACCACCCCGACGGTCGAGGAGGCCGAGCGGCGCGTGGCGGTGCTGCGCGAGCGCGGCGTGTCGTCGGATGCCTTCACGTTGCGCGAGCCGTTCCCGGCACCCGGTGCCAACGTTCCCGTGCCCTCGCAGGACCGGTGGCGGTACCCGACGACCTCGCGCACGGTGTGAGGTGTGCCTTGCCCGTTCCCACGGGTGCGGGTAGCGTCGGCATCGCCTGGATGAAGCGAAGCGTCGTCCTCCTCGTGCTCCTCGTGCTGGTGCTCGGCCTGCCGGCCGCCCCGGCGCGGGCGGCGCAAAACGGTCAGTTCGTGCTGCGCTGTCCCTACTCCCACTCGCGCACGGACGACCCGATCGTGTTCCCGGGCCAGCCCGGTGCCTCGCACCTGCACGACTTCTTCGGCAACACGGGTGTGGACGCGTTCTCCACGTTCAAATCGATGCTGGCCGGCGAGACCACCTGCCGGGTGGCGAGTGATACCGCGGGCTATTGGACCCCAACCGGCTACCTGGACGGCGTGCAGATCCAGCCCAAGGTGATGCGTATCTACTACCTCGGCTCGGCCACCGGGACGACGGAGACGATCCCCCCAGGGCTGCAGATGGTCGGCGGGAACCGGGACGCCACGTCGCCGGCCGAGAACCCGCACGTCTCGTGGTTCTGCGGGAGGACCAACAGTGTGACGACGCCGCGCGAGGACACCCCGTACGACTGCTCGCCGTGGGCCCAGTACGCGTTCGTCGACGGGATCATCGCGGTGATCGACTTCCCGAGCTGCTGGAACGGCTCCGGTCTCTCACCCGCTGACGTCACGTATCCGGTCGGGGGCGCCTGCCCGGCGGGGTTCGGGCACGTCATCCCCAAGCTGAGCGAGCGAGTGCATTTCGGCGTCATGAACCCACTGGCGATCGACGGGTCGCTCGCGTTCACGCTGTCGAGCGGGCCGTGGTACTCGCTGCACGCCGACTTCTGGAACACCTGGCAGCAGGAACGTCTCGACCAGCTGGTCGCCGACTGCCTCGTCGCGAACGTGCACTGCGGCTCGGTCGACGCCACGAGCTCGATCGAATGGAGCCGTCAATTCGGCACCCAACGCTACGACCTCGCGTACGCGGCCGCGTCGGACGGCAAGGGAGGATCGTACGTCGTGGGCTTCACGAACTTCGCGCTCGAGGGGCAGACCTACCACCATCGGAACGATGCGTTCCTGCGAAGGTACAACGCGGACGGCAATGAGATGTGGACCGAGCAGTTCGGGACCAACGGCACCGACCAGGCGCTCGCGATCGCGGTCTCCGGCTCCAGCGTGTACGTCACGGGATCGACCGACGGACGCTTCCGCAGACAGCAGCGGGGCGGCGGCTTGGACGGGTTCGTCACGCGTTTCCGTGCGAATGGGACGCAGGTGTGGCTCGAGCAATTCGGTACCAAGCGCGACGACGAGGCCACCGCGGTCACGACCACAGACCGCGTCGTGTACCTGGCGGGCACGACCCGCGGCCGGCTCTCCAAACAACGGCTGGACGGGCCGTCCGACGCGTTCGTGATGCGCCTGGACCCCGACGGTCTTGAACGCTGGACGCGTTCGTTCGGAGGCGACGGTGAGGACGCAGGGCTCGCGGTGGCCGCGCGCGGCGTGAACGTCTTCCTGGGCGGCCGAACCGAGGGTCTGCATCGTACGGTCGCGGACCAGGACGGGTTCATCGCGGCCTTCGATCCGGACGGGAGGCCGACCGAGAGCTCTCAGGTCGGCGAAGGGGACGAAGATTCGTTCACCTCGATCGCCGCCGGTGCGAACGGCATCTACTTCGCGGGCTCGACCTCGGGAACGTTCCTCCACGGCGACCCTTTGGGAGGACTCGACGCGGTGATCGGAAAACTCGACTTCGATAGTGGAGTCCTGTGGTCAGAGCAGTTCGGAAGCGCCGCCGACGACGAAGCCACGGCAGTGAGGACCGTCGGGAAGGGCGTGTACGTTGCCGGCTCTGCCGCTGGTGGGCTGCCGGAGGGCACGCCATTGGGCGAAAGCGACGGGTTCTTGCGCAAGTACCTGCCGATCGGGATCGAGGTCTGGACGCACCAGTTCGGCACGGACGACTACGATGCCGTCTACGGGATGGCATCGGACCCGAGGGGCGTGGTCGTCGTCGGCACCACGCACGGGGCGTTCCAGAACCAGACCAACGCCGGTGACCGCGACGTGTTCCTCGTCAAGATCGCGTTTTCCTGACCGTCGAGGCGCCCGAACCCAGGCCGTGGTCTCCCAGGGATTGGCAAGGATCGTCGTTCAGGAGCAAGCTGACCGCCTATGACCTCCCCCGTCGGGCCCCGAGGGGAACGGCTCGTCGTCACCTCGCGGATCACGCGTCACGACGTCCTGGCGATCGTGGCGCTCGGGGTCCTGTACTACTTCGCCGCTCGGATCGGGCTGCGACTCGCCGTGGTCGAGGAAAACATCACGCCGCTGTGGCCGCCCACCGGTCTGGCCCTGGTCGCGTTCCTCCGGTACGGCCGCCGGCTGTGGCCGGGGGTGGCCATCGCGGCGTTCCTCGTCAACCTGCCGATCACGAACCTCCCCGCGGCGCTCATCACGGCGGCCGGCAACACCCTCGCCCCGATGCTGGCTGCCTGGCTGCTGGAACGTGTCGGCTTCCGGCAGCAGATCGACCGGGTTCGAGACGTGGCCGCGCTGGTGGTCCTCGGCGCGCTGCTGAGCATGACGGTGAGCGCCACCATCGGAACCGCGGCGCTCGAGCTCTCCTCGGCCACCCCCCCCGAGGGGTTTTGGACCGCCTGGTCCGCGTGGTGGGCGGGCGACGCGATGGGGATCCTCGTCGTGGCTCCGTTCCTCCTCTGTGTGCTCACGTGGCGCGAGGTCGAGCCGAAGCTCGGTTGGCGTCGGCTCCCCGAGGCGCTGGCCTTGCTCGTGCTTCTGGTCACCGCGTCCGTCTTCGCGATGTGGAACACCGGGCAGCTCCTCTTCCTGATCCCGCCGCTCCTCGCGTGGATCGCCTGGCGCTTCCAGCTGCGAGGCGCCGCACCCGCGGTCCTGCTGGTCTCGATCCTGGCGGCGTGGGCCGCCACGCGCGAGATGGGGTGGTTCGCCGACCTGTCGCTCGCGCAGCAGATGCTCACGCTGCAGCTGTTCAACGCGACGATCGCGTTCACCGCATTCTTCCTGTCAGCCCTGGTCTCCGAGCGGACGCGTGCCCGAGAGCGGCTGCAACGCGCCGCCGACGATCTCGACGTGCGCGTGCGGCAGCGCACGGCCCAACTCGTCGATGCGAACGACCAGCTGGGTCGCGAGATCGCCGAACGGCGCGACGCCGAGACGAAGCTCCGCCGCAGCGAGCGCGAGCTGGCCGAGGCGCAGGACCTCGCGCGGCTCGGCAGGTGGGAGTGGGATCTGGGATCCGGAGCCGTCACGTGGTCGGACGACCTGTACCGCATCCACGGGTACGAGCCGGGGGCCTTCCCGATGACGTTCGACAAGGCGGTGGAGCTCGTCCCCGACGAGGACCGCCAGCGGATCGAGCGCAACCTGGCCGCCGCGCTCGCGACGCGTCGGCGAGAGCTGCCCGACATCGAGTACCGGATCGTCCGCGCGGACGGTGAGCTGCGGGCCCTGCTGGGACGCGCACGCCTGTTCTTCGACGACGCCGGCTCACCGGTCCGGATGGTGGGCGTCGTGCAGGACGTCACCGAACGGGTCGAGTACGACCGCCAGCATCGGATCGCGGAGACCCTCCAGCGAGCCCTGCTGCCGCAGGACCTCCCGTCGGTCGAAGGCCTGGCGTTCGCCGCGCGGTACCTCCCGGCGGAGGTGGGGTTCAAGGCCGGCGGCGACTGGTACGACGTGATCCCGCTCGCGAACGGGGACGTCGGTCTCGTGATCGGCGACGTCGCCGGCCACGGGTTGGAGGCCGCGAGCGTGATGGGCCAGCTGCGGATGGCGGTTCGGGCGTACGCCCTCGAGGGACATCACCCCGCCGACATCGTCGCGCACGCCGACGCGGTCCTGCGGATCGTCGCTCCCCAGGAGCTCGCGACGATCGTCTACGCCGAGGTCGACCCGGCGTCGGGACGCGTCGGCCTGGTCAGCGCCGGCCACCCGCCCCCGATCGTGATCGCCACCGACGGGGCTCGATACCTCGAGCCACCCCGTCAACCGCCGATCGGCGTCGCCCGAACGTCGACGTACGGCGAGCTCGTGGTCGAGCTCGATCCGGGCGCCACGATCGTCCTGTACACCGACGGTCTCATCGATCGCCGGGACATGGCTCTCGACGAGGGGATGGAGCAGCTGCTGACGGCGGCCGGCAGCGATCGCGGCAGGCCGGTCGAGGCCGTGTGCCGCGACCTGATCAAGGCGCTGGTTCCGAACGAAGCCACGGACGACATCGCCCTCCTGGCGATGGAACGGTTGCCCGTGCGCGCGGACCTGTTCCGGTTCACCATGCCCGCCGAGCCGGCCGAGCTCGCCCGGATGCGACGCGCGCTGGCCGCATGGCTCCGAGGCGTCGGCGTGGGGCCCGCCGAGGTGAACGACCTGGTGCTCGCGAGCGCGGAAGCCTGCTCGAATGCGATCCGCCACGCGTACGGCCCGAGCGCCGGCACCGTGGAGGTCGAGGCGTACCGCGATGACGGCGCGATCGAGCTCGTCGTCCGCGACTTCGGCCGGTGGCGAGAGCGACGCGGCCCGGGCGGCGGTCGCGGCCTCGCGCTGATCGAAGCGCTCACGCCCTCGATGCACATCGAGCGCGGCGAGAGCGGCACCGTCGTGACGATGCGCAGGACCATCAGAGGCTCGGTCTCGGTATGACCGAGCTCGCGAACCTCGCCGTCGCGAGCGCCAACGGCGTCGTCGTGGCGACCCTCTCCGGCGAGATCGACCTGTCGAACGCCGCACAGATCACGCGCGCCGTCGTCGGCGGGATCCCGAACGAAGCCGTCGGTCTGGTGATGGATCTCTCGGACGTCGCGTATCTCGACAGCGCCGGCGTCCGCATGCTGGCCGAGCTCGAGCGACGACTCGGCTGGCGATCGCAGGCGTTCCGGGTCGTCGCGCCGGAGGGCTCGCGCACCCGGAAGGTACTGTCGATCGCCGGTCTGGACGGGCTGCTGGTCTTGGATACGTCCGTCGAGTCCGCGTCCGCGAGCATGAAGCGATCGACCGACGTGAGCTAACGCCGTCGTCGAACCCAGCGGGATGCGGCATCGCGCGAAGCCGCGTTCTACACTCAAAGCATGCCCTCGTAGCTCAGTGGAGAGAGCAGCGGTTTCCTAAACCGCGGGCCGCAGGTTCGATTCCTGCCGAGGGCACGGTGTGATGTCTCGGGACATCGTTCACACGTGTCCCGGGACATCCTTCCACCTCACGATCGCCCGTGCGGTTGGTAGTCCCGGGTCGGATCCAGGGTCAGGTCCCTGAGCAGCTCTCCGTCCTGGGTCAGGACCCGCACCTTCGATACCGCCCAACAGGTTGCGAGCAACCTCGGCCGAGGAGCGGGTACCTCGGGCACCCGCGGTACGCGGCATTCGGACTCGCCTACGGGCTTGCCTCTCTCGGATGCACTCTGCCGCTGTTCCTCGCCCTGGTCGGGACGGCGGTCGCGCTGGGCGGGGTCGGGAGCGCGGTCCTTGCCTTCGTGCTGTACGGAGTCGGGGTGGCCCGCGACCCTCGGCGTGCTCACGGTCCTCGCCGGCATCGTCAGCTTCGGGATCCTGTCCCGCGTTCGCTCGGTCGGCCGGGTCGTCTCCGTGGTTGGCTCCGTCCTGCTCCTGGTATCCGGGGCGTACGTCGTCTATTACTGGCTCACGGCCGGAAGGTTCCTCCTCGCGTAAGTCTGAGGAGTGACTCCGGGGGACCCACCACCAGCCTCCCAGTCGATCCCTCGACTGCCCGCCGTCTGAAGGGCCGATCGCCAGGCGTGATCGAGCCGGTCAAGGAAGCATGGAAGGCTGGCACACCGCCCGCCCTTCCGAGCCCGGACCCGCGGAGGGAGTCGAACGAGGGAAGCCGCGGGTCCGATCGTTCAGTTAGTCCTGTGAGTCGTCTCCGTCGTCCTGGTCGTCGTCGACGTTCTTGTTGTCGCCCTGGTCGTCGTTGTCGTTGTCGCCTTGGTCGTCGGCGTCCTCGCCTTGGTCGTCGGAGTCCTCGCCTTGGTCGTCGCTGTTCTCACCCTGGTCGTCAGCGTTCTCGTCATCGCCTTGGTCGTCGG
>Ga0209859_1000249_pt1 | contig 12815 bp, 12 predicted proteins | sample GWRWS3_50_60_FD_187241 | JGI IMG/M metagenome (GOLD analysis project Ga0209859, IMG submission 187241) | Riverbed sediment microbial communities from areas with vegetation nearby in Columbia River, Washington, USA - GW-RW S3_50_60 (SPAdes)... | ecosystem: Environmental > Aquatic > Freshwater >... | reverse complement strand
GCGTCGGTGTAGGTGAGCAGCCCGGCGGCGTATGCGATCTCAAGGAGAAGCGCCGTGACCGGTTCGGTTGTCCCGGTGTCGCGGGCGAGTCGGCGCAGGTCACGCACGCCCAGTCCGAACGAGCGCAACACGGGCGCCGGCGCGTCGGCGAGGGCGTGCAACAGAGCGTCGAGATGCCGTACGGCCTCTAGGGCTTGGCCCGCTCCGGCGGAGTCGGCACCGGTGCGGGGCTGGGCGTCGGCGGGCGGTGGGGCGGGGTGAAGGGGTCCCAGGGGGCCAGTGTCGCGGCGCAGGACGATGCCGATCTCGCGCGGCAGTTCGACCGTGTCGTCGGCTATCGCCACCAGCAACCGATGTGCTACGAGCCAACCCACCGGGCTGGCCGCGTCCGTCTTTCCGCGCAGCAGGCCCGATTGCACCGAACCCACCGGTGGGCCCGCGGCTAGCCGATCGAGCACCGCCCGCGCGTCGGGTGGAGCGCTAAGCAGGGTGCGGCGCAGGCCCGCCGGGTCGGCCGCGAGCGCCGCGACGTCCACGTCCAGATCCGCCGCGGGGCGGCCAAGTCCGGCCGGGTAGGGGGAGGTCAGCTCGTCGATGGCGTTGACCAGGTGCAGTGCGTTGTCCTGCCCGAACGCGAGGAACCTCGCCCGTAGCCGGTCGACGGCCCCCCGGACGCGGGATGGCTCGGCCCCGGCCTCCGTCGCCAGCGTCAGCAGGGTCTCGATCGCCGCCGTGCCGTCCTCGCCGCGCACCAACCGCAGCCCGTCGAGGACCTCGAGCGTGAACAGGTCCAGCCCGTCGAGCGTCCGGGCGACCGAGACCCGGCTCTGGGCCCGCGCGGCGAGTGCCGATATGTCGGAGGGTATGGGTACGACCAGGTCGGGGCGCAACTGCAGGAGGGCGCCGAGCCCGTCGTCGGGCAGGGCGCGGAGTTGGTCGGTCAGCTTGCTGGTCATGGTCTGTCCACGCTATCCGGCGCTCGCGCCGCACATGGAGCGTCGGTCGGCTGTGCGAGACTGACGGGGCGGTGCCAGCATCGCGATACGACATTCGCCTGGGTGGTGCTCCTGTTACATGATCTGGGAGGTCGGAGATGACGGCACAGCCGAAGCACTCGCAGGCTAGGGAGCCTTCCGCGAAGAAGAGCCGGGCGAAGGTCGTCAGACCGGGCCGGATGCCGGTGAGCGAGTTCGCGTTCGACCGCGCTGGCGCCGGTTCGCCGTTCGGCGACGACATCGTGTTCCCAGTCCCGCCGGACCGCCTCACCTACGAACACCCCGACGAGTCATGATCGCGGCGCCCCCCCAGAGCCTGGACCGCGACCTCAACGCCGCACGAAACTTGGCCGCGCTCGCGGCCAGCGTCGCCCAGAGTTGCGGGGAGACGCAAAGGTGCCTGCCTGTTCGGCTCGCGAGCTCGCCGAATGCCCGCCGAGGAGCGGTAAGACCCGGCGCCGTGCCGGGCCCGCACCGACGAAACGGGAACCCCCACCCACCGGTGGAGAACGCTGCCTCGGCAACGAGACAGCTCCTCCAACCTCGCGGGCCTACGAGCGTCCTGCAGCCGCGGGGGTCACCCGAATGTTGTGCGGGGCAGTTTGACGCCCGGCAGCGGCACAATCTCGACCTTCGCGCGGAGCCCGGGGTGATCCGTGAGTACTCCTTCGACCCGGGCGAGCGCTGCTTCATTCGCGATCACAATGCGGACCCTCCCGGGTGCCCTCTCCAAGATTAACCGTGTGCGGTCGGGCTCGGTAAACGGCAAGTTGTAAATGCCGGTTTGGGTCTGTGCGGTCGTGCCCTGCAGGGTGGACAGCATGAGGGTCTCGCGATAGCCGTTCAGAAGTCCCCTGTCGAAGATCAGCGTCATGGTTCCGGGGACGGCCGGATAGGTCCGGTTCGCCGAGTTGACGATCGCCGCGACGAGCGGTCTTTCGTAGTAGCGATTCAGCCAGGCCCCGGTCCACGTGGTGTCGACCACGCCAAGGTGGAACAGGAACAGGCCGCCTGGACCATAGACGCCGAAGAGGGCGATCGCGGGCACGGACAAGGCGGAGATCGTGGCGAGCGCGCTCCTCCGCGGCCGCGCGGTGTCGAGACGGTTCGGGGCCTCGCCGGGCGTCGGCAGCAGCCGCGCCACCGCGCCCACACCGATGATCAGAACCGCGACAAGGAGATGTATCGACTTGCCGAAGTAGTAACGCGGCGAGGAGCCGGCGATGAGATTGCCAGCGGCGATCACGAGGGCCAACGCGACAGAGGCGATCAGGGCGTGGAGGTATGTCCGCGTATGGGGGAAAGGCCGCGCCCGCGGCGCCGACTCCGCGGACCGCGCCGACCGCGCCGCCAGCCCGCCGACGATGATGACCAGCATCGCGACGCTTGCCATGACGTTGGGCTTCGCACCCACCTGGGCGACGAGGTGCTCGGCCTGGTTGGCCAACACGACGCCGAGCGTGGCCGGCGTCGCTGCCCCCAGCGTGGTGCCCACGGCGGTGGCGGCGAATAGCCCGCGGTGGCCACGCCACCGGTGCCGGTCTGCCACGAACCACAGCACCAGCAGCGGGGCGGCGGGGATCAGAAAGAGGTAATAGGTGAACCCGATTCCGACGGTCAGCGCACCGAGCAGCAGGATCTGTTCCCGGATCCGGGCAAGTGGCCGCACCGCGACGGCCACCAGCACGATGGCGAAGGCCAGACCCAGCATCTCGCTGGGATATCCGGAGGCAAGCAGTCGGGGGAGTTCCGACACGACGACAAGCGATGCCAGCGAAACCACGATGATCACGCGATGCAGCATGTGGGTCCGGTGTCCGGCGATCCACAAAGCAGCCCAGATCATGGTTACCAACAGCAGCGAGTGAGTGCCGAGCAGCCACGCCAGGTAGTGGTGGAACGCGTGGAGGCCACCCTGGGCCGGGTCGGGGCCGCGGCGGAAGGCCTCGAGTACGGCGGCGTTGAAGTGCCAGCCCTGCGGGTAGAAGATCATGCCGGTGACGATCTCGCCCGCCGCCGCCGTTCGATCCGCAAAGAGGTAGCCCTGGCGGCCGACTACCTCGAAGAGTGCCTGGTGGCGGGCGTTGTCCTCACCGGCCAACGCGGTGGCCAGCCGGCCGACATTGCCGTCCGCGGTGAGGTATGGCCAGGCGTAAAGGGCGGACAGCGCTGTGGCGGCGGCGACGATCAGGGTGTCGGTCCAGGCCGGTTTGGGCAGATGCGGGCGGCGGCCGCTTAATGCGGCGACGACCAACAATGCGGTCGTGGCGAACCCCCCGATCGCCACCGGATGCAGTCCCCAGGGCCACACCGTCCACAGGAGGCCAGCGGCGCAGGCCGTCCCGGCCAGGAGCATCGTGGCCGGCACTAGGCGATCGAGAAGGCAGTGGCCGCTACGCAGCAAACTCGCTGTGATCAGCAAAACCAGTGGCGGTAGCAACCAGGCGACGCCGAGGACGTGGGCAGCGACGGGCACTCCCCAGGCGGCCACCGCCATCAGCAGCCAGGACAGAGCGCGAGGGTGCCGCTCCCGCACCGGCCGCGACACGGCGGCTGCGGATCTGTCGATCTCGCTGGCGAGACTTCGATCTACTGCGAGACCCTGCCCACCGGCGTCCCCGGCGGAGGTGTCGGCGTGCATGCCTGGCCTCGATTGTGGCTCGGTGTGGAGGGATCGTATCCGTTGCTGTACCGGCCGGGTGTCCGTTTTGACGGTTGTCCAGCGATCGGGGAGTACCCCGTAGGCTCCGCGGCATGGCGGCGCAACTTGTGGTTGGGCGACCACCCCGCGGACATGAGCGCGACCCGGGCCGCGTCTGCGATCTTGGATGAGTCTCGGGTCCGCGGCACCGAGGATTATCCAAGATCTGTAGGCGGGCGGTCGCGGCCGTTGGCGTCACCACCGGGGGGCATGACGCGGCGGAACTGCTTGCGGCCGGGGCCGATGTGGTGCTTATGGATCTCACACAGTTCCCCCGCTGGCTTGATTCCCACCTCACTACTGCACCGATCTCGGTTGGGTTGGGTCGGATCGATCGTTAGCCTTGTGAGGTTGAGGTTCTCTTAGTGAAGTTGAGGTCAGCGGTGCCCACCGGTCGAGTGAAGTGGTACGAGAAGGACAAGGGGTTTGGATTCCTCACCAGCGACGATGGCGGCGACGTCTTCGTCCACAAGGCCGCCCTGCCGTCCGGCGTCGACGACCTCAAGGCCGGCCAGCGGGTCGAGTTCGGCGTCGTGGACAGCCGCAAGGGCCTGCAGGCGCTCTCGCTGAAGCTGCTCGAGGCGCCGCCGTCGGTAGCTGAGCTGCGACGACGGCCCGCCGAGGAGCTTCATGGCCTGATCGAGGACATGATCAAGGTGTTGGAGGCGAAGGTCATGCCGGACCTGCGCCGTAACCGGTTCCCGGACAAGAAGACCGCGCAGACGGTGGCGCAGCTCGTCCATGCCGTGGCGCGCGAGCTGGAGGTCTAGCCCACGGTCAGGGCGGGTACGGCCGGCACGAGACCGGCGTCCGCGGCTCGGCGCAGCAGCGCGTCGGCGGCGGCGTACCCCTCCGTACCAAGATCTTCGGTGAACGAGTTGACGTAGAGGGCGATGTGCTGGTCCACCACGGCGGGCTCCATCTCTTGCGCGTGGGCCAGCACAAACGGCCTGCTCGCCGAGGGATCGGCCCACGCCCGGCGCACCGAATCCCGTACCCAGGACGCGGCCGCGGCCGGGTCCACGGCCCCGCGGCGCGCGATGATCGCGCCTAGCGGGATCGGCAACCCGGTGTCGTTCTCCCACCACGTCCCAAGGTCAACCATGGAGTGCAGTCCATACCGTGGATAGGTGAAGCGTGCCTCATGGATCACCAGTCCGGCATCGAACTCTCCTGCCGCCACCGCCGGCATGATCTCGGCGAACGGCACGACGGTCACCGACGCCGGCGGTTCGTCGGCCGACCACAGGCGCATGAGCAGGTACGCCGTCGTCCGATCTCCCGGCACCGCCACCCGTCGCGCCGCTAGCGACGCCAGCGACCGGTCACGGACGAGCACCAGCGGTCCGCAACCGCGTCCGAGCGCGCCGCCGCAGGGTAGGAGCTCGTACGAGTCGAGCAGCCACGGCAGCGCCGCGTAGCTGACCTTCACCAGGTCGAATTCGCCAAGCTCGGCGGCGGTGTTCGTGATGTCAACGTCGGCGAACGTGACCGCCATGTCCGGCGCCCTCGGGACGAGTCCGTGCACCAGGGCGTGGAAGACGAACGTGTCGTTGGGGCAGGGCGAGATCGCCAGACGCAGGCTCACGGGACCAGGTTAGCCAGGGCGCCGGCGGCCGCCTCGAGCGCGGCCAGCGCCTCGGTGAGTCGCCACAAGTCCCGGTCGCGCGGTCCGACCGGGTTGGAGATCGTACGCAACTCAGCGAACGCCGTGCCAGCCCGGCTCGCCGCGGTGGCCACCCCGAACCCCTCCATGGCCTCGGCGACCGCCTCCGGATGCCGGGCCAGCAGCGCCGCGGCCCGGTCCGCGCTACCGGTGACCGTCGACACCGTGAGCACCTCGCCCACCACGGCCTTCGGGAGCGCCTCTCGCAGCGAGGCCAGCACATCCGGGTCAGCCTCTGCCGTCGACGAGCCGAGGCCGAGCTCGTCCAGCGGCAGAAAGCCCTCCGGCGAGTCTGCGCCAAGGTCCGCGGCGACGCTGCGGCTCGCGAGCACCGCGGCGCCCAGGTCAGCGCGGCCGTCGAACCCCCCGGCGACGCCCGCCGAGACCACGAGATGGAACGGGTAGGCCCCGAACGGGATGCCGAGGAGCCACGCCGCCGACGCGGCCGCGTTCGCCGGACCGACGCCGCCCGTCTCCACCACGATCCGGTCGCCGTGACCGAGCGAATCCTCCCGGTCGACGGGGATGCCCAGACCCCGCCGGACCGCGGCCCGTTCGGCCTCGACCGCGGTGACCACGAGCAGCCGGGGACGAGGAGACCGCCGGGGTGTCACACTCCGCTCCACAGTCTCACCCTCCGCTCCTCGGGTCGGTGACGCCGATGTCGGGCGGCGAGGGCCGGAAGATGTGGTAGCCGGGCGGTTTGGGGTCATCGGCCAGGGCCGCGTCGGTGGCGATGGTCGGTGCGGTCGGTGCGGCGCCCGGTGTGGCAAGGGAAGCGGGCCGACCGTCGGGTGCAGCACCCGGCGGGGCGGCGGCTGTTGCCGGAAGGGAAGCAGAGAGGCGGGAGCCGGCGCCGCCCGAAGCCGTTGCGGCTCGGTGGCCGTACCCTCGTCCGGCCGCGCTCGCCGCGCCGCGCGGCGTGGCACCGCTCGACGCGGCACCGCTCGGCGCGGCCCGTCCCCGGAGCACGTCGGTGCGAAGCCGCCGGGCGACGATGCTCCCGCGGACCGCGGCCGCGACCATGGCGAGAGCCGCGACACCGACGCCGACCCGTCCATCGACGAACGGGATCAGGCCGAGCGCGCCGCCCACCACCCAGGCGAGCATGAGGAGCGTCTCAGCATGGGCGAACGCGCTCGCCCGTACGGTCTCCGGGATCCGCTCCTGGATCGAGGCGTCGACGGCGAGCTTGGCCAGTCCACTCGCGATCGCCGTGGCGAGGCAGAACAGCACGACCGCGGGGAGAGTGAACCGTATGGTCGCCCATACCCCCGCCGCAGCGACGAGGCTGAACCCCATCGCCTGCAGTCGCACCGGCCGCCGGATGCGCAGCCCAGTGCCGATGGCGGTGGACAGGAAGGTGCCGAGCGCCAGCGCGGCGCCGACGAGGCCTAGCTGCGCCGCCTGGCCAAGGGGGATGCCGAAGAACTCGTCGGCCAGTTCCTGCTCGCGGACGGCGAAGGCGAGGAAGAGCAGCAGGAAGCCATAGAGCGCCCGCATGCAGGCGCTGCCAATCAATGTCGCAATGACCAGGCGCCCGGACAGAACTCTGTTTCCTTGACCGGCTCCGCCGAAGTCTCTACCGTTCTCTTCCCGGTGCCGCCACGGCACCTGGAAGATCTTCGGCACCACCTCGGGCGGGTCGGAGTCCGCCTTTGGCGGCAGGTTGAGTGCCACCATCACGCCGATGAGGAAGATGCCGCTCGCGACGCGAAGCGGCCACTGCGGGCCGAACCAGAACGCGGCCGCCCCGAGCGGGGCGACGATCGCGCCGGCCACCGTGCCGTAGACGCTGGCTCGGGCGCCGGCCTGGGAGAGGCCAAGCCCTGGTGGAAGCAGTCGCGGCACTGCGGCGCTGCGGGCGACGCCGTACGCACGAGAAAGCGCGAGCACACCGAAGGCGGCGGGATACAGGCCGAAGCCGAGGATGTTGTCCGCGATGACCCAGGCGAGGAAAGCCCGGCCGAGCATGGTGGCCGCGAGCGCATACCGGCGACCATGCCGGAATCTGTCGAGCAACGGCCCCACGACCGGAGCGAGCAGCGCGAACGGCACCATCGTCACGAGCAGATAGAGCGCCACCCGGCCACGCGCCTCGCCAGCCGGCGCGGCGAAGAAAATGGTCCCGGCCAGTCCGATCGTGATCAGCGTGTCGCCCGCGCAGGAGATCGCGTGCAGATCGAGCAGGCGCATCATGCCGACGTTGCCAACGCCGCCGCGCCGCCGGGCGGAGCCAACATTTCGCCGGATCCACCTCGACGCCCTCGTCGTCCCGTTGGCGGACGCGCGTACACCGCGCGCCGCGCCGCGCGTACCGCGCGCGGTGACGCCCAGGATCTTGCCGACATCGCGCAACACGGACATGCCCACATCCTGACGCATCGAGGGGTGGCCGCGGAGCGCATCGTGGGAGCACCCACCCGCGGTGCGGCCCGTCCACGGCGTACGGCAGGATTGGGTGCCGTGACCGGCACCGTAGTGGGCGCGAAGACCGCCGCAGCCAAGCTGGACCAGGCCTGCGCCAGCGCGGTCGACCTCGCTCGTGCCGCGGTTATCGACGAGCATATTGGCGCTCACCTCACAGTGATCGCGGAGGGCGACCGGATCGCGACCCACTTCTTCGAGTGCACGCTGCCGGGGTACCGAGGGTGGCGGTGGGCGGTCACGGTCGCCCGCGCGCCGCGCAGTAAGACCGTGACGGTGTGTGAGACGGTGCCGCTGCCCGGTGAAGAGGCGCTGCTCGCGCCGACCTGGGTGCCGTGGCACGAGCGCCTACAGCCCGGCGACCTTGGTGTTGGCGATCTTCTGCCGACCAAGATCGATGACGATCGACTCGCGCCGGGGTACGTGCTCTCGGACGATCCTGCGGTCGAGGAGGTCAGCTGGGAGCTGGGCCTGGGCCGCGGCCGGGTGATGTCTCGCGAGGGCCGTTCCGAGGCGGCGCAGCGGTGGTACGACGGCGATCATGGGCCGGAGGCGCCGATCTCCGTCGCCGCGCCGGCGACCGCGCGCTGCGGCGTGTGTGGCTTCTATCTGCCGCTGGCCGGGTCGCTCCGGCAGGCCTTCGGCGTCTGCGGCAACGTGTTCGCCCCCGACGACGGCCGGGTCGTCAGTGCGGACCATGGGTGCGGCGCGCACTCGGAGGTGCTGGTCGAGGCGACGGTGCCGGTCGAGGAGCTGCCTACCGTGTACGACGACAGCGAGGTCGAGGCCGTCGCCGTCAGTCGCTCCGCGGGCTCGGTAAACGACGGGGAGCCGGCCGAGTCGTACGGCCACGGCTGAGTCAGCCGCCAGCCAGCCCCATGATCACCGGCCTTTGGTGCACTCCGGACGACGCCAAATCCCGGTGATCACGGTAAAATCGCCGCCCTGCGCCGGCGGCGGTTCGCATCGTGTCTGATCATCACCGCGAGCCCAGGGAAGCCCCACAGGAAGCCCGCGAGGCAGATCCAGAGCCACTCGTCGCGCCCCTGTTCCACCAGGGTCGGCCGGAATCCCAAGAGCACCAGGCCGAGGACTGCCCACACGACAATGCCGCCGATCGCGAAGGGGACCATCGGTGGGTCGAGCGGCGTAATCTCGCGCTCCTGCGCCGGTTGAGGTGCGTTCGCAGCCACGGCGCACAGCGTACCCGGGCTCGCCACCTCGGCCTGCGGTCGCTGCCCGCAAGATCGCCGTGATCATGAGCTGACCGTTGCGAAACAGCGTCGATCATGACCTCCAGGTCATGATCGACGGGAGTTGTCGGCGGGGTGGTCGGCGGGGGCATGGAGTTGGTGCACCACCGCGTGGCCCTTGCCGCGGCCGATGAGCCAGCGGTTGACCGGCAGGGTCACCACGAAGGCGGCGAGGAGCGAGACGGCGAGCGCGCCCCAGAAGAGCAGCGAGGCGAGGCCGGCGTCCATCGCGCCGGGCACGGCCACGATCACTGCGTTGTCGACGATCTCCATGACTGCGATCGAGATGGTGTCCGCGGCGAGGGCAATTCGGACTGCCCGCCCGAGTGGGAGTCCCGCTCGTACGGTTCCGAGGACGGTGAAGGCGTAACCGAAGACGAACGCGAGGGCGATCGCGAGCACCACCGTGGCCGCGTTGTGCAGGCTGGCCGCGGTGCCGATGACCATGCCGAGGACCTCACCGATGGCGCATCCGGTGAGGCAATGCAGCGTCGCGGCGGCGGCGATCCGCCAACCCGTGTCCTGCACGGGGTGATTCATGCCGGGCAGTATACCCCCTAGGGGTATCGCGCCTCGTCCGTATGGCGCGCGTCACATACCACTCCTTACTCGTTAGCCATGCTCATTAGCTAGGCTAAGGAACATGATGAGCCGTACGCCCACCGCCCGGCGCGTGCCGCCTGCGCAGGTCGCGATCCTGCTTCGCGAGGCGATCAATCGGGTCAACCGCCGGCTGCGCCAGACCCGGCCGATCGGCGAACTGACCATCGCACAGATCTCCGCGCTGCAGAGCCTCGACAGCGCCGGGGCGCTTACTCCGCGCGAGCTATCCGATGCCGAGCGCGTCCAGCCGCCCACCATGACGAAGATCGTCAACCGTCTCGATGAGCGGGGCCTTGTCCAGCGCACGCCACACCCGACCGATGGCCGGCAGGTGATCCTCGCCGCCTCGCCGGAGGGGCGGCAACTGCTCGAGGAGTACCGCCGGGTGCGAGACGAGTGGCTAGCCCGGCGGTTGGCGACATTGACCGCCGAGGAGCGCGAGACGGTTCAGCGGGCGGCCGAGATCCTGACCCGCATCGCCAAGGACTGACACCACACCACAGAGGACTGACACCACACGACAGAGGGAGGCGCATAGCCCGTGCGGGCACGGTTGGGGACGACGTTCCAATCGCTGAGGGTACGCAACTACCGGCTCTTCGCATCTGGACAGATCCTGAAACTGATCGGGGTCTGGATGCAGTTCATCGCGCAGGACTGGCTGGTACTCGAGCTTTCGAACGATTCCGCGTACGCCCTCGGCGTCGTGACCGCCCTGCAGTTCGCACCCGTCCTGCTGCTCACCCTCTACGGGGGCAAGCTGGCCGATCGGCACGACAAGCGCCGGCTGCTCATCGGGGCGCACGGGGTGTTCAGCGTGCTCGCCCTGGGGCTGGGCATCCTCGTCGCCACCGACACCGTGACGTTGACCTGGGTGTTCGTCTTCGCCGCCCTGATGGGCACGGTCAACGCGATCGAGACCCCGGTACGCCAGGCGTTCGTCTCCGAACTCGTCACCCGCGAGTTGCTGCCCAACGCCCTGTCGCTTTCTGCCGCGACGTTCAACTCCGCCCGCGTCATCGGCCCCGCGCTCGCTGGCCTGGCGATCGCGCTCGCCGGGACGGGGCCGGTCTTCCTCCTCAACACCGCCACCTATCTCGCCCCGATGATCTTCCTCCTTCGGATGGACGTCTCGCACCTGCACCGCGAGCAGAAGATGACCCAGGACACCCGGATCCGCGACGGACTGAGATACGTATGGCACCGCGGGGACCTGCTGCTACCGATCGCGCTACTGTTCGTCGTCGGGCTGGCTGGCTTCAACTTTCAGCTGACCCTCGCCGTCCTGGCCAAGACTGTCTTCGGCACCGGGGCGGAGCAGTTCGGCCTCCTCAGCACGGCGCTCGCCCTGGGGTCAGTTGGCGGCGCGCTTGCCGGCAGCGGGCGGCGGTCCAGGCCGAGCGTGTACGTCGTGCTGGGTGCCGCCGTGGGGTTTGGTGCGCTGGAGACCTTGGTCGGGTTCGCGCCGAACTTCTGGTCGACCGCGTTGCTGCTCATCCCCACCGGGTTCTTCATGATCTACTTTGCGCAGGCGACGAACCAGCGCATCCAACTCGGCACGGATGCGGCCTACCGAGGCCGGGTGATGGCGTTGTTCGTACTGGTATTCATCGGCACCACGCCGGTTGGCGCGCCCGCGATCGGCTGGCTGAGCGAGCACTTTGGGCCCCGGCTCGGCATCTGGGCCGGCGGGCTGATGTCGCTGGTCGCCGCGCTGGTCGTGCTGGGGTGGCAACTGCGCCGGTCGGGTGCGCGCATCGGACTGCGGCTGCTGCCGCTGCCCAAGCTCTACGTCATCGCACCGCGCGAGGTGCCCGCACCGGTGACTGCTCAGGGCTGACCGGACTTTGTCGTACGCCCATGAAAGGCTTGGTCCATGGAGAGCAAGAGACTAGTTGAGTGCCTCGATGCCGACTACGCGAGGATGCGCGAGGTAGCGGCTGGCGCCGATCTGACCGCGATGGTGCCGAGCTGTCCGGACTGGACCGTTGCTGACCTCGTGCGCCATGTCGGCGTGGTCTACCTGCACAAGGTGGAGTGCATGCGCCTCGGCAGCCATCCGGAGCAATGGCCCCCGCCCGGCGTGAACGAGGAGGAACCGCTCGCGCTGCTCGACCGGACGTACGCCGCGCTAGCCGCGGAGTTCGCGGCGCGCGACCCGGAGTCGACCGCGTTCACGTGGTACAGCCCAGACCAGACGGTAGGTTTCTGGATCCGGCGGATGGCCCAGGAGACCGTCATCCACCGCGTCGACGCAGACCTGGGGGCCGGAGCGCCGATCGCCCCGATACCTGCCGACCTCGCACTCGATGGCATCGATGAGTTCCTGGTCGCCTTCGTGGAGTACGGCTCGCGGGCCTGGCCGGACGAGTACGGCGATATCCTCGCCACCGCTGATGGGCGAGCCGTGCGGGTGGAGACGCCGGATGCGGCGTGGCTGGTGCGACCGACGCCGGAGGCGGTCGAGGTGAGCGCCGCCGATACGACAGCGTCGTCCGACACGACAGCCGCGGACGCGGTCGTGCGCGGGGAGCCGGCGAGTCTGCTTCTCTGGCTGTGGAATCGGGCCGGCGACGACACCGTGAACATCAGCGGTGCCACTGACGCCGTGGCATATCTGCGCAAGGTTCTGGCGGCCGGCGCCCAGTAGCGGAGGCGCGGTGTCAATGGAGCTGCGGCGGCTGTTCGTGGCAGTCGACCCGCCCGACGATGCGGTGGCCCACCTCGGGGCGGTCGTCGACTCCCTCGAGGTGAGCCGCGCCAACGCTCCGGGCCGGTCGACACGGCTGGCCTCGCGGGATCGGTGGCACGTGACGCTCGCGTTCCTAGGTGATGTGCCCGTTGCGCGCATCGATAACGTCACCCGTGCGCTGGAGCAGGCGATTGCCGAATGGGGCGACGCGGCGTCCGGAGAGGTGATCCGTGTCAGCTTCGCGGGCGGCGGCACGTTCGGGCGGGGGAGCTTCACCATTCTCTGGGCCGGGCTGGGCGGCGATGTTCCAGCGTTGCGGGCGCTGTCGGAAAAGGTGCGGCGGGAGCTGCGCCGGGCTCGACTGCCCCTGGACTCCAAGGGCTTCCGGCCGCACCTCACCATCTCCCGCCCCGGCACGCGGGTGGAGCGTGACCTGATCGCCGCCGACGTTGAGACGCTCGCCTCCTACGTCGGACCG
>Ga0209859_1000247_pt1 | contig 12859 bp, 10 predicted proteins | sample GWRWS3_50_60_FD_187241 | JGI IMG/M metagenome (GOLD analysis project Ga0209859, IMG submission 187241) | Riverbed sediment microbial communities from areas with vegetation nearby in Columbia River, Washington, USA - GW-RW S3_50_60 (SPAdes)... | ecosystem: Environmental > Aquatic > Freshwater >... | reverse complement strand
GCTGCTCGCCCCGAGGCGGCGTCCTCGGTCGCGCCCGTAGCTTCCTGCTACGAGCGCTCCCTGCGTCCTTGCCTCGGCCCGACCAGCGCACCCCGGCGACGAGCGACGTTCCGCCAAACCCTCCTAGTACTCTTCGCCCTCCATTCGTGAGCCGCTTCAGCCAGGCGATCTCGGAAGGCGACGGCATCTCCGTCATCCCCGTGCTCGAGGGTGACGTCGACGCGCTCGCGGCCCTCGCGGAGGCGGCCGGCGCGGAGGCGCTCGCCCTTCGAGTCGGGGACGTCGAGCGTGCACGGACGCGCACAGGGCTCCCGATCGTCGCCCGTGACGGAGACCCGAGCACGGTCTCCGCCGCCGGCGCCGACGCAGTCGTCGTTGAGTTCGAGGCCGTCTCTGACGAGGGCCGGCTCGAGCGACTCTACGGCCTGGCGCTCGAGCTCGGACTCGATTGCGCCGTCGACGTTCGTGAGGAGGAGGAGCTCCAGGAGGCTCTCGACCGGGTCGATCCCGAGATCGTCCTCATCTCGGAGCGGGGGCTGGGGGAGGATGAGGAGGATCTCGAGCGGACGCTCGACCTGCTCGCCGACATCCCCGCCGGCAAGCTCGTCGTCTCGGAGGCGCGGATCGTCTCGCGCGAGCAGGTGCTGGCGCTCGAGCGGGCAGGAGTCGACGCGATCCTCGTCCACGGCCTCGCGCGCGACCCCGACTTCGGAGCGGCCCTCGAGGAGCTCGTGAGTGGCCCAGAGATCGGGAGCTAGCTCTACTACGCGCCGACTGACGCGCTTCTGCTCCTCTTCCCATAGACCCGCCGCGGGAGCCGTGCGGCGCGTCTACCCGAAGAACGTCCTCGCCGCCTCGTAGAACTCGGGCGGAACGGTCTTCAGCTCGGCGACCGCGTCCCGGAGAGGCACCTCGACGATCGCGTCGCCCCGCAGCGCCGTCATCGTGCCCCACCGCTCCGCCTCCACTAGGTCGGCGGCCTTGAGCCCGTACCGCGTGGCCAGGATCCGGTCCCGCGCGGTCGGCGTCCCGCCTCGCTGCACGTGCCCGAGGACGGTGACGCGCGTCTCGTAGCCGGTCCGCTCCTCGATCTCACGGGCGAGGACGTCGCCGACGCCCCCCAGGCGCACGTGGCCGAACTGGTCAGTCGCCGCGGGCTCCTGGGCGATCTGGTGCTTCTCGCCCGAGGCGTAGGTGAGCTCGTAACCCTCGCTGACGACCACGATCGAGAAGTCCTTGCCGCGCTCGTGCCGCCGCTGGAGATCACGGCACGCCTCCTCGACCGTGATCGGCTGCTCGGGGATGAGGATGACGTCGGCCCCGCCCGCGATGCCGCTCATGACCGCGATCCACCCCGTGTGCCGACCCATGACTTCGACGACCATGACGCGGTTGTGCGACTCCGCGGTCGTGTGCAGGCGGTCGATGGCCTCGGTCGCGACTGTCAGCGCGGTGTCGAACCCGAACGTGTAGTCAGTCGCGGACAGGTCGTTGTCGATCGTCTTGGGGACGCCGACGACCGGGAAGCCGTGCTCGTCGTGCAGTCGCGAGGCGACGCCGAGCGTGTCTTCACCGCCGATGGCGACCAGCGCGCCGAGGGCCTCACGGCCGAAGTGCTCGAGCACCCGCTCGACCCCGCCGTCGAGCTTGTACGGGTTCGTCCGGGACGTGCCGATGATCGTGCCTCCGCGGGGGAGGATTCCGGAGATGGCGAGGTCGTCGAGGGGCTCGAATTGAGCCTCGACGAGGCCGCGCCAGCCCTCGCGGACGCCGATCACCTCGCAACCGCGGTCGAGAGAGCGCCGCGTCACCGCGCGGATGACCGCGTTCAACCCAGGGCAATCGCCCCCTCCCGTCAGCAGTGCGACGCGCTCGGCCACGCCGTCTAACTTCGGCCGGGCTCGTTCGTCTTTGGGGACGTACCCGTCCTGTGCGCTGGTCCGCACACGAGCGTGAGGAGAGGTGAACGGATGCCGAAGGCGGGGATCGAACCCGCACGGGGCAGAGCCCCACTGGATTTTGAGTCCAGCGCGTCTTCCAATTCCGCCACTTCGGCGCGCTCCACTGCGGGACATCGTATCGGGAGGGGGTTGCAAGGGCGCTGAGCCGGCGTTCATAATCGGGCACCTTCGAACGGTGCTCGCCGGGTGCCAGCGCCGAAACAGGAATCGGGCGAAGAGGAGGAGTGGTGAAACGAAGGACGATTTTGGCGTTACTCGTGCTGCTGATCGGCGCGTTCGCCTTTGCAGCGGTGGGTTGCGGCGGCGACGACGACGACGGCGCAGCCGCCGATGAGACCGGCGCGACCGACGGCGAGGCGGCTCCGGAGCTCCCGCCGGTGACCGCGCTCCCGTCGGCGTCGTGCTCCGACATCGAGTACGAGGGCGAAGGGGATCCCCAGGCCCTGATCGCGACCGACCTCCCGCTGCAGGGGTCCTCGCGAACCCAGACGTTGCAGATCACTGGGGCTGTCCGGCAACTGCTCGAGACGAGCGGCTGGAAGGCGGGGAACATCAACATCGGCTACCAGTCGTGCGACGACGCGACGGCTCAGGCCGGCAAGTGGGATCCGGGCAAGTGCAGCCAGAACGCGACCTCGTACGCCGAGAACCCGAGCGTCCTGACGCTGATCGGTACGTTCAACTCGGGCTGCGCCCAGATCGTGATCCCGGTCCTGAATCAGGCGCCGGGCGGCCCTCTGGCGATGGTCTCGCCGGCGAACACGTTCGTCTGCCTGACCCAGGCCGCCAATTCCTGCGCTGACGACGAGCCGGACAAGTACTACCCGACCGGCAGCCGCAATTACCTGCGGGTCGTGGCCAACGATGCCTACCAGGGCGCGGCCGTTGCCCAGTTCGCGCAGTCGCAAGGGACGACGAAGCTGTTCATCCTCAACGACAAGGAGGCGTACGGCCTCGGCGTCGCCACGAACACCCGCGACGCGGCGGAGTTCCTGGGCATCGAGATCGTCGGCTTCGATGCGTGGGATCCGAAGGCGTCGAACTACGAGGCGCTCATGAACAAGGTCAAGCAGTCGGGGGCAGACGCTCTCTTCCTCGGCGGCCTGATCGACGAGAACGGCGCCCAGGTCATCAAGGACAAGGTGAAGGTCCTCGGGCCGAACGACGGCGCCGTCAAGCTGTTCATGCCAGACGGCTTCACCACGCAACAGACGATCGACGAGGCGGGCGTCGAGAACACGAGAAACGCGTTCTTCTCGGTCGCCGGTCTCCCCACCGACGAGTTCGCGTCCGAGTCGGCCCAGGAGTTCATCGCGTCGTTCCAGGAGTCGCTCGGCGGCGAGCCCGTCGACCCGTACGCGATCTACGGAGCGCAGGCGGCCCAGGTCGTCCTGGACGCGATCGCGGCCTCCGACGGGAGCCGGGCGAGCGTCATCGAGCAGCTCTTCGCGTCGGACGTGACCGGCGGCTTCCTCGGTGACTTCACGTTCAACCCCGAGGGCGATCCCGTCTCGAGCGGGGACGTCGTCACGATCAGCATCTACGTCGGCCAGGAGGAGCTCGAGCCCGAGACGTCCTTCGCGCCGGCACAGGAGAACGTCGACGCTGCGCTTGGTCAATAGCGCCGACTTACGGCGGCTAGGGGGAGGGCTTCGGCCCTCCCCCGAGCCTCCCTCGGGAACGAGGTGAGATGACGGTCGAAGCGAAACCGGAAGGGCCTTCGCCTCTCCAGGCCCTCCGCAGGCGACGGCGGCCGAGCGTGATCTCGATCATCGGGATCCTCTTTGTCGCCTTGTTCGTCCTCGTGCTCCTCCGGAACTTCATCGCGGATCCTGAGCAGTTCATCAACATCTCGCTCATCGGGCTCACGACGGGAGCCGTCTACGCGCTCGTGGCTCTGGGCTACACGCTTGTCTACGGGATCCTCCAGCTGATCAACTTCGCGCACGGTGACGTCTTCGCTCTTTCGGGCCTCGTGGCGTACTCGATTGCGATCAACGTGCTCAACCTGACGGCGGACACCGCTGCGATCGCTCTCATCGGCGGGCTCGCTCTGACGATGCTCTTGACGGGTGCCTTCGCCTCGAGCCTGAACGCCACGATCGAGTTCCTCGCCTACCGGCGCCTGCGGAACCAGCCGCGCCTCACGATGCTGATCACGGCCGTGGGGATGTCGTTCATCGTCCAGAACGTCGCTCTCTACTTCTACGGCGTGGGCTTCTACAGTGCTGCGGACCTGATCCCGTCGACGTCGGCGTTCACGATCGGCGAGATCTCGATCGCGTGGAACAAGCTGACGGTCGTGCTCGTCACGATCCCCGTCCTGTTCATCCTCACGTGGCTCGTCAAGTCGACGAAGCAGGGAAAGGCGATGCGTGCCACCGCCCAGGACCAGGACGCGGCCGCCATGATGGGGATCAACGTCAACCGCACGATCTCGTTCACGTTCCTCCTCGCCGGGGCGCTCGCCGGGGCGGCGGGCTTGCTGTTCCTGCTCCTGTTCAACATGCGCTACGACACGGGTTTCGAGCTGGGCCTCATCGCTTTCACCGCCGCCGTGCTCGGCGGCATCGGCAACCTGGCCGGCGCGACCCTGGGCGGCATTCTGATCGGGCTGATCCAGGCCTGGAACGAGGGGCTTACGCATTGGACGGCCGGGGGTAGCTGGACCCGCTCGATCGTGTTCGGCATCCTGATCGCGATCCTCGTCTTCCGCCCGGAGGGGCTCCTCGGCGAGCGGACGCCGGAGGGAGCCTGATGGCGACCGAGGGCACAGCCCCGGTCGGCTTCCGCGACCGCCTGCGCGGCTTCAGGCACGAGCTCGGGCGAGAGTGGCGGCGGCTGCCCCCGCGCGCGCGCAGCCTCATTCCCGGGATCGCCCTGCTCGCGCTGGCGGCTCTCTACCCGGTCTACTACGACAGCCTGCCGACCAGCGTCCCCGTCATTCAGAACTTCCCGAGCGTGAGCACGGCCGTGATCATGATCGTCTTCATCATGATGGCCGTCGGCCTCAACATCGTCGTCGGCTACTGCGGCTTGCTCGACCTCGGGTACGTGGCGTTCTACGCCGTCGGCGCGTACACGGCCGGCTGGCTCGCGTCGGGCCACTTCCAGCAGGTGAAGCTCCATCTCGGCTCGGCCGGGATCTCCACCGAGCTCCGCGGCATCCACATCAACCTCTGGATCGTGCTCCTGCTCGCGGGCTGCCTGACCGCGCTCGCCGGCATCCTCATCGGGCTCCCGACGCTGCGCCTGCGCGGCGACTACCTGGCGATCGTGACGCTCGGATTCGGCGAGATCATCCCGCAGTTCGTCCGCAATGCGGACGACATCGGCGGGTTCAACCTGACGGCCGGCAGCTTCGGGATCAACCCGATCGACACGCCGGGCTTCGGGACGGGGCTGAACGAGGCGCTCGGGCTGCCCGTCAACTTCCAGCAGTCGTTCGACAGGATCAATCTCTTCTACTGGAGTGCGCTCGCGCTGCTCATGATCACGATCTTCTGCTCGGTGCAGCTGCGCGACTCGAGGCTCGGCCGCGCCTGGATCGCCATCCGCGAGGACGAGACCGCGGCCGCGGCGATGGGCGTCCCGCTCATGCGCACGAAGACCTGGTCGTACGCGATCGGCGCCTTCTTCGGCGGGGTGGCCGGCGCCTTCTACGCGAGCTTCAAGGGCGGCGCGTTCCCGAGCGAGTTCTACTTCAACATCTCCGTCTTCCTGCTCTGCATGGTCATCCTCGGGGGGATGGGGAGCGTCTGGGGCGTCGTCGTCGCCGGTGCCATCCTCACGTGGCTGAACCAGGAGGGGCTCGCGAACATCGGGGGCTGGGTCAACCGGGAGACGCCCCTCAGATTCGACGTCACCGAGGTCCAGTTCGGGCTCTACGGGATCATCATCGTGCTGATGATGCTCTTCCGACCCGTCGGGCTGATACCGGAAGGGCGCCGCAAGCGCGAGCTCGAGCAGGGCGGTCTGCCCACCGACACGCTCTACGGGGAGCGACACGAGTGATGGCGGACAACCTGCTCTCGGCGCAGCAGATTCGCAAGGAGTTCGGCGGCCTCGTCGCCGTCAACGACGTGGACTTCGCCATCCCGCGGAAGGGGATCGTCGGCCTGATCGGGCCGAACGGCGCCGGCAAGACGACGTTCTTCAACATGCTCACGGGCGTCTACAAGCCGACCGCGGGCGTGATCGAGTTCGACGGCAACGACATCACCGGCAAGCCTCCCCACCAGATCACGAAGCTCGGCGTGGGGCGGACGTTCCAGAACATCCGCCTCTTCGAGTACATGACCTCCCTCGAGAACGTCCTGGTCGGGATGCACCACCGTCTCAAGGGCGGGATCCTCGGATCGATCTTCACCCTGCCGCGCGTCCGTCGCGAGGAGAAGGAGGCGGCCGAGAGCGGCCGGGAGCTGCTCGCCTTCTGCGGGCTCAAGGGCCGCGCCGACACCCTCGCCCGCAACCTCCCCTACGGCGACCAGCGCCGCCTCGAGGTGGCGCGGGCGCTCGCCACGAACCCGCAGCTGCTCCTGCTGGACGAGCCGACCGCCGGCATGAACCCCCAGGAGACGGCGGCCTTCACGGACTTCACCTCGAAGCTCCGCGAGGAGCAGGGGCTGACCGTGCTCCTGATCGAGCACGACATGAAGGTGGTCATGGGCGTCTCGGACCGCGTCACGGTGCTCGACTACGGCGAGAAGATCGCCGAGGGCGTGCCGGCCGAGATCCAGAAGGACGAGCGCGTGATCGAGGCCTACCTCGGGAAGGCGGCGACGACCGGAGCGGCATCGTGAGCGAGTCGCCGTCGCAGCGGCCCTCCCCTCAGGCCGGGGAGGCGCCCACGCGGCCTGCGCCCGAGCCCGCTCACGCGCAGGAGGCCACCAGAGGCCGGGGCGGCAACGGCGCCATCCTCGAGGTCGAGGACATCCACACGTACTACGGCGCGATCCACGCGCTGAAGGGCATCACGATCGAGGTCCGCGAGGGCGAGATCGTCACGCTGATCGGCGCGAACGGGGCGGGCAAGTCGACGACGCTTCGCTCGATCAACGGCCTCAACCATCCCCGGAAGGGCGCGATCCGCTTCCAGGGGCAGGACATCACGAACGACGCCCCGCACAAGATCGTGGCCATGGGCGTCTCCCAGTCCCCCGAGGGCCGGAAGCTCTTCTCCCGCATGACCGTGCTCGAGAACCTCGAGATGGGCACGTTCCAGCTCAAGGACCGCTCAACCTTCAAGGACGACCTCGAGCGCGTCTACACGCTCTTCCCACGCCTGGCCGAGCGGAAGACGCAGAAGGCCGGCACCCTCTCCGGAGGCGAGCAGCAGATGGTCGCCATGGGCCGAGCGCTCATGGCCCACCCGAAGCTGCTCATGCTCGACGAGCCCTCCATGGGCCTGGCGCCGATCTTCGTGGAGAGGATCTTCGAGATCGTCGTAGAGATCAACCAGCAGGGGACGCCGATCCTGCTCGTCGAGCAGAACGCGCTCATGGCGCTCGACGTCGCCAGCCGCGGCTACGTGATGGAGACGGGCCACATCGCCCTCACGGACGACGCGAACGCGCTCGCCCGAAACGAACAGGTTCAGAAGGCCTACCTCGGCATGGATTAGGGCGCGCCGGCGCGCCCCGCCGCCCCGAATAGACTCGGGGCATGCCGAAGACGCTGACCGGGGCCGAGCTCCAGGTCGACGACGCGCCCGCTCGCGAGGCCGAGCTCTTCCTCGTCGACGGGAACAACCTCGCCTACCGCGCCTACTTCGCGCTCCCCGAGGAGCTGGCCACGACCGATGGCTTCCCGACCAACGCCCTCCTCGGGTTCACGAACATGCTCTTCAAGCTCCTCTCGGACTACCGGCCGAAGGGGGTCGCGGTCGCCTGGGACACCAGACCGGTGCATCGCAAGGAGCTCTCGCCCGAGTACAAGATCGAGCGCCGGCCGATGCCGGACCTCCTGAGCGAGCAGTTCCCGCACTTCCGGCCGATCGTGGAGGCGTTCGGCTACCGGAACCTCGAGTTCGAGGGGTGGGAGGCCGACGACGTGATCGCGACGCTGGCCACACGTGCGGACGAGGCCAGCATCAAGACGTGCGTCGTCTCCACCGACCGCGACGCCTTCCAGCTCTGCTCGGAGAACGTCTGCCTGATGATGACGCCGCGGGGGGTCGCCGACGTGCACGTCTACACGCCCGAGCGCGTCTTCGCCCGTTACGGCGTCACGCCCGAGCAGGTGCCCGACTTCATCGGGCTCAAGGGAGACACGTCCGACAACATCCCCGGCGTTCCGGGGATCGGGGACAAGACGGCGGGCCAGCTCATCGCGCAGCACGGTTCTCTCGAGGACGTGTTCGAGCACGTGGACGAGCTCTCGCCTGCGCGCGCGAAGGCGCTCCGCGAGCACGCCGAGCAGGCGCGGGGGTCGAAGGAGCTCGCGACCATGCGGCGCGACCTGCCGCTCGAGGTCGACCCCGCGCAGCTGGTGCTCGCGCCGCCTGACCGCTCGCAGCTCAAGGAGATCTTCCGCCGCTTCGAGTTCCGCAACCTGCTGCGGCGCGTGGACGAGCTCGACGAGGCGCTGCCCGCGGCGCCCATGGAGGTCACCGGAGTCGGCGTGCCCTGGCGGGAGGGCGAGTTTCCCTCGTTCGAGGGCGAGGCCGCGCTCGACCTGGAAGGAGGGCGCTTCGCGCTCGCGCGCGAGGGCGAGGAGGTCCTCGTCGGGCCGTGGAGCCCGGAGCTCGTCTCGCGCCTCCGGGACGCCGCCCTCGTCCTCCACGACGCGAAGGGCGCCCGCCTCGAGGCTGCGGACGACACCCTCCTCATGACCTACCTCATCGAGCCCGGGCGCTCCTCGTACCTGCTCGACGACCTCGCCGCCGAGTACGGCGTCGAGCTCGTGCCGGAGCCCCCGACCGACGAGGAGACCGCGGCGCTCGTCCGTCACGCCGCCGCCGAGCTGCGCCTCGCGTCGCAGCTCCGGGGCCGCATCGCGGAGTGGGGCCTGCAGCCGCTCTACCGCAACGTCGAGCTGCCGCTGACGGGCGTGCTCGCTGCGATGGAGGACGTCGGCGTCCGCATCGACACGTATCGGATGGGGGAGATCACGGCGCGGCTCGGCGACCGCATCGAGGAGCTGGAGGCGCGCGCACACGAGCTCGCCGGCGAGGAGTTCATGCTCGGCTCGACGCAGCAGGTGGCGCGCATCCTCTTCGAGCAGCTCGGGCTCACGGCCGGGCGGAAGGGGAAGACCGGCTATTCGACCGATTCCCGCGTCCTCCGTGCGATCCGCGACGAGCACGAGATCGTCGCCGTGATCGAGGAGTGGCGCGAGTACTCGAAGCTCCTGAACACGTACCTCGGGCCGCTGCCGGGCCTCATCTCCCCTGAGGACGGCCGCTTGCACACGCACTTCAACCAGGCGGTCGCCTCGACGGGACGGCTCTCGACCTCGAGCCCGAACCTGCAGGCGATCCCGATCCGGACCGAGCTCGGACGAGAGATCCGGAGCGCGTTCGTCGCCGAGCCCGGCTTCCGGCTCCTGTCGGCCGACTACTCCCAGGTGGAGCTGCGCATCCTCGCGCACGTCTCCGGCGAGCCGAAGCTCCGCGAGGCGTTCGCGCGCGACGAGGACATCCACGCGGCCACGGCCGCCGAGGTGCTCGGCAAGGAGCGGTCCGAGCTGACGAAGGACGAGCGGAACGTGGCCAAGATGGTCAACTTCGGGATCATCTACGGGATCTCCGCCTTCGGGCTCTCCGAGAACCTCGACATCCCGCGCGAGGAGGCGCAGGCCTACATCGACGCGTACCTCGCACGCTTTCCGCACGTCCAGGACTTCATCCAGCGCACGATCGAGCAGGCCGAGCGCGACGGCTACGTGACGACGCTCTTCGGTCGGCGTCGTCCGATCCCCGAGCTGAAGGCCCGGAATCGCCAGACGCGCTCCCTCGGCGAGCGCCTGGCCGTCAACTCAGTCATGCAGGGCACAGCCGCGGACATCATCAAGGCGGCGATGGTGGCGATCCACCGGCGCCTGCGCGACGAGGGCCGCGCCGCGCGGCTCGTCCTCCAGGTGCACGATGAGCTCCTGCTCGAGGTGCCCGAGGTGGAGACCTCCGCCGTCCGCGACCTCGTCCGGGAGGAGATGTGCGGCGCCTACCCGCTCGACCCGCCCCTCGCGGTCGACATCGGCGTCGGCGACGACTGGAACGAAGCCAAGGCGTGATCCCACACGAGCTTCGCACGGAGCGCATGCTCCTGCGGCAATGGCGCGAGGGGGACGCCGAGGCGCTCGAAGAGATCTACAGGCACCCCGAGTTCCTGGAGCACATGCCGTACCGCGACCCGTACGAGCAGATCGGCCGGTTCGCACGCGAGTGGCGCGAGGACGGCCTCAGCCACTGGGCGGCAGTCGACCCGGAGAGCGGGCGCCTCATCGGCCGCATCGGGCTTCTCCGCCACCACGACTGGCCCGAGTCGCCGAGCCCGGTCGAGGTCGGCTGGGCTCTCCATCGCGACTGCTGGGGGAGAGGTCTGGCGACGGAAGGCGGTCGGGCGGGTCTCGAGTGCTGGCGCGCCCACCTGGACGACCCCCAGCTCATCTCCATCACCACGCCGGCCAACCGACGCTCCCGAGCGGTCATGGAGCGGCTCGGGCTCACGCTGCGCGGCGAGACGCACTGGCACGAGCACGACGTCATCTGGTACGCGCTCGACCGCTAGCTGCGGCGCCAGGTGATCTGCACGGCGCCGATCGGCCACGTGACCTCCTCGTCGCCGTCGAGCTCGTAGAACGTCAGCTCGGTCGAGCCGCCCAACGCGAGCCAGGTGCCGTCGGGCGACCAGGCCGCCGTGTGGCCCGGCCAGAGAGATCCGCCGAGGCCGAAAGCCGAACAGCCGAGGTCGAAGTAGCGCATCCTCTCGCCCGCGCGGAAGAGCGCCGAGCAGTTGTCGGGCGAGAAGATCGGAGGCCTGCCCTGGAATCGCTCGGGGAGGTCGAGCGCGTTTGTCAGCCGGCCGCGCGCGTAGCGCTCGAGCCGGCGGCCCTCGACGACGAGCCCGACCGAGCCGTCCTGCCCGTAATGGACCTTGGTGATCCCGCCCGACGCCGTCACCGTCGGGCGGCCCTCGACGACGAGCCGAGCTCCGATCGCGAAGGCGACCTCGCCTTCGGGCGTGTACGCGGCCGGGCACTCCGGAAGCTGCTTCTTCGCGAAGCCGACCTCGAAGTCGATGCCCTCCAGCCGTCGGTTGCACCACGCGGCGCGTTGCCCGTCCTCGCTCCAGACGAGGAAGCCGAAGGCGGCCTCGGACGTCCCGAGGTCGCGCCCGGGGTGGCTGAGGTTGATGAAGCGGAAGGGAACGGCGTCGCCCACCGGCTCGCCGATCCCGACGGCCACCTTGGCGGTCACGGGCGCGGCCCAGAGCTGACAGGTGGAGCGAGCGACCACGTTCGGGAACTCGAGACCGGTCGGGAGGTCGAACTCGCGAACCGCGCACGACCCCGCCTGCGCCAGCACGATCGAGCCGCCCGCGCCGTTGACCTCGGGGAAGGACTCCCGGCCGAGCTCAGGGGCCTCGGCCGTGGAGGTCGTGGGGGGCTCCGTGGTCGTCGGCCCGGCCTCGCGCGAGGGCTCCGGAGAGTCCCCGCTGCGCAGCGAATCCGCGAGCGCGAACCCGCCGATCAGCACCACCGCCGCCAGGATGAGGACGTCGCGGCCTTTCATGGAACCACGGCTATAATGCGCGATTCCGCATGGTCCCGAACGACACCGCGACTGAAGCAGACATTCAGAAGACAGACGACGACGTCTGGACCCGTGGTCCGGACGGCGAGCTGATCCCCGACTACGACTCGACCTTTCCCGTCATCAACGAGGGGGAGGTCGTACGCGGAAAGGTCGTCCGCGTCGACAAGGACGAGGTCCTCGTCGACATCGGCTACAAGTCCGAGGGGGTCATCCCCGTCTCGGAGCTTTCCATCCGGCGTTCGGTGAATCCCGCCGACGAGGTGCAGCTCGGGGACGAGATCGACGCGCTCGTGATGACGAAGGAGGACGCCGAGGGGCGTCTCATCCTCTCGAAGAAGCGTGCGCGCTTCGAGATGGCCTGGAAGCGCATCGAAGGCGCCGCCGAGAGCGGCGAGCCCGTCGAGGGCATCGTCATCGAGGTGGTGAAGGGCGGGCTCATCCTCGACCTCGGCGTGCGCGGCTTCCTGCCTGCCTCGCTCGTCGACATCCGCCGCGTGCAGGACCTCGACGAGTTCATGGGCCAGACGCTCCGCTGCAAGGTGATCGAGCTCAACCGCAGCCGCAACAACGTCGTCCTCTCGCGCCGCGCGGTGCTCGAGGAGGAGCGGCGAGAGATGCGGCAGGCGATCCTCGACCGCCTCTCGCCCGGCGACGTCGTCGAGGGGACGATCTCGAACATCGTCGACTTCGGCGCGTTCGTCGATCTCGAGGGCATCGACGGCCTCATCCACATCTCCGAGCTCTCCTGGAGTCACGTGAACCATCCCTCGGAGCTGCTCGAGATCGGGCAGGAGGTGCGCGTGAAGGTGCTCGACATCGACCGCGAGCGCCAGCGGATCTCGCTCGGCCTCAAGCAGACCCAGTCCGACCCGTGGCAGCAGGTCATCGACACGTACGAGCAGGGGGACGTCGTCGAGGGGCGCGTCACGAAGGTCGTCACCTTCGGCGCGTTCGTCGAAGTCATCCCCGGCGTCGAGGGCCTCGTGCACATCTCCGAGCTGGCCGCGCACCACGTCGAGAACCCGCGGGAGGTCGTCCAGCAGGGCGAGACCCTCCGGGCGAAGATCATCGAGATGGACGCCGAGCGCCGGCGCCTCTCGCTCTCGCTCAAGCGCGTGGAGGAGGGCGAGTCGGCCCGCCC
>Ga0209859_1000246_pt1 | contig 12901 bp, 13 predicted proteins | sample GWRWS3_50_60_FD_187241 | JGI IMG/M metagenome (GOLD analysis project Ga0209859, IMG submission 187241) | Riverbed sediment microbial communities from areas with vegetation nearby in Columbia River, Washington, USA - GW-RW S3_50_60 (SPAdes)... | ecosystem: Environmental > Aquatic > Freshwater >... | reverse complement strand
CCGAAATCCCTAGACAGATCTCGTTGAGGATGACGCGGTGGTCTACTCGTTCAACGACCGCCGTCCGGTCGCTCGTACACCACTCCGGCGGACGCTACTCGAAGCCAAGGAGCGAGGGAGGATGGGTTGAGTCCGGACTTGACCGGTTTGGCGGTTCGTGGTTGCGTTCGGGTCCTGCGGTGTTGCTCGCCTATGGAGGGAGGAGGCACACCCATGCGCCGTCGCACGTTCCCGGTCTCGGTGATGGTGTTGGTTGCCGTGCTCGCGCTGGTTGCGACGTGGCTCACACCTGCTATCGCATCTACGGAGCGGCCGCTCTCGGTCCTGCGGTACCGAGCGGCGTTCGAGGCTCGGGTCGCACGGCAGGCTCGGGTCGCACGGCAGGCCCGGATCCTACGGGCCTCGGGAGCGTCGGCCTCCCAGCCGGTTCTCGACGACTTCACGATCGTCGGGCATAACGACCTCGGAGCGGTCGACATCACCGGCGACGTGTGGGTCCACAAGGGCACGGCATACCTCGGGACGTGGGCCGAGCCGTGCAACGGGCTCGGTGTCAAGGTCGTCCGCGTCACCGACCCTGCCAACCCTACGATGCTAGGCCGTGTGGCCGGGATCCCGGGCACGAGCGCCGAAGACGTCGTCGTTCGGAGCGTGTCGACGGCCAGCTTCACCGGTGATCTCTTGGTCGCGGGCATCCAGCGATGCGACTTCAAGGATCCCGATCTGGACGACGACACGTTCGGCGTTGACATCTGGAACGTCTCGAACCCGGCGAGCCCTGTCCACTTCACGCACTTCGGGATCAACACCGGTGGCGGCGGCGTGCACGAGCTCGACCTGTTCCAGCGCGGTCCGAACGTGTACGCAATAGTCGCCACCCCGTTCAGTGAATGGTTCGACCCCTCTGGCGACGGCGACTTCTGGATCGTGGACCTGACGAACCCGGCGAGCCCGGCCATCGTGGGCGAATGGGGTGCAGGGCAGGAGGGCCTGACACACGGACCGTTCTTCGGACAGGGCTCCTTCGGAGCCAGCTTCGCCCACAGCGCTCGCGCGAGCGCCGACAGCATGGAGGCCTTTGTCTCGTACTGGGACCTAGGGGTGGTCACCCTCGACATCAGCGACGTCACCAATCCGATGTTCGTCTCCCACACGACCTACCAGGCGGACGCGGACGGCGACGCGCACTCGCTCGTCCCGTACTCGGCGGGCGGAAGCGACTTCCTGTTGCAGAACGACGAGGACTTCGATCCGCGATCGCCGGGCCACGTGATGGTGTCCGGCCACAACGCGGGCATTTTCAACGAGGCGCCGTACGCGCCACCGCTCTTCTTCGAGCCGCACCACCGGCTCGGGGCCAGGGCGATCCGGCCTCGGCACCAAGGGTGCTCGCGCGGCGACTACGACGGTCTGCGAACCGACGGGCGGATCGCAGTCGTCAAGACGCGAGACCCGATGGGGAAAGAGGCCGAATGCAACGAGCTGCGGCAGGCCCGGATCGCGCAGCGCGAGGGGGCGGCCGCGGTCCTGCACGACTTCATCAGCAACGTCACCAGCCCCCAGTGGTTCGACTTTGGCGGCGGGATCGACATCCCGGTAGCCTTCACCGATCACGCGACCGCTCGCGACACGCTCGACCGTGGCAGGGCCACACTCCGTGCCCGCCGGGGGTCGTGGGGGTTCTTGCGGGTCTTCGATGCCGACACCGGAGCCCAGGTCGCGGCCTTCGACGACCTTCCGTACGTCCGCGACATCGCGGGGCCGTCGGGCGCCTGGAGTATCCACAACACGGAGGTAGCGGGCGACCATGCGTACTCGTCCTGGTACTCGCACGGCATCGTCGCGCTCGACCTCTCGTCTCTCGGGAGCGCGACAGCCGGCGATCCGGCGATGGTGGGACAGTTCGTTCCGAAACCCGGGGCGAAATCCCCTACCAAGGACATCCCGCCCGGCGACGCGCAGGTCTGGGGCGTGTTCGTCGATCCGATCAGCGGTCTCGTCTACGCCTCGGACATGCTGACGGGGCTGTGGATCGTCGACCCGACGGGGGACGCGGAACCCTAGCCCAGTGGTACCGGAACAAGGCCTTGCCGAGCCTCACTCCAGAGCAATGATCGTCGGATGTCGACCGCTCGCTCGGCCCGCCGAGTAGCGAACGTGGCGCGCAGGACGTGCGGCTGCGCGGCGATGCCGGGCATCGTGGCTAGCGAGTCAGAGCCTCCGCCAAGCGAGCTGGTCCGGTCCCGGCGGTCTCATGCGAGCGCCTCGAACTCCGCCCAGCGCTCGTCGTCCGAACCGGCGTCTTGACCGTTCTGGCTTCGCCCCAGCGATGTAGAGCAGCCTCGCCTTGGTGAGAGCGCGAATCAACACGTCACGCGGGACGGTGACCGTCTTGTTGCCTGAGTGGTGGCTCATCGTTTCTCCTCGTGGCTGGGGTGCGACATAAGCGATATAAGCGACCTAAGGGTCACCTCGGGGACCTTTCGTCGCCTAGGTCGCTTTTGTCGCGGTCGAAGTAGAGAAGCGTGCGGGGACGACCGTCCGTCGTTACCTTCCCCTGTAGGGCTAGTCCGCTCTCGACGAGCTGGCCGATCGCGAGGTCGATCCGGGAACCGTTCATGTGCCGCTGGAACAGATCACGAACCTGGGTTCGGTCTAACTCACCCGCAGCACGACCAGCCCGCAGGATCGTGTCGGCCACGACATCGCCCCTGGCGTCGCCGAAGATGTAGCGGGCCGACGCCTCGGCGTAACGCCACACCGCCCACGCAGCCTCCAGGTGCTGGAGCGTGATCAACTCCGAGCCATCGGTCAGCGCGTAGAGGACGCTCAAGCGGAGCGTGTGGGCGTCGGCTCGCGCCGTGACCGCACCAGCGGTTCCGTCTGTTTCGCTCGCCGCGATCTCGCTGTAGATCTCCGCCCACCGATCCTCCGCATCCGGCGAGCGGTCCATCTTCCCGACCCGCTTGCATCGGCGGAGCGCGTCGGCGACCTTGCGACCGAAGTCCGCGAAGTCCTCGTCGGTCAACGTGCCGCCATGGGGAAGGAGCTTCGATCGCTCCACCAGACAGATGAGGAAGCGGTTCAGGAACCCGTTCACTAGCTCGACACGGTCGATGCCTCGGACGAGTTCATCCTCGGTGATGTGGGCCAGAACCGAAACGTGAGCCCTGGTGGCGCGGAGTGGATCGTTCTTAGTGAGCGAGCCGAGATTCCCGTGATCCCACGCCTGCCGAAGCTTCGGCGACAGCGTGTTCCCATCGCGACCGAGGACCCGCAGGAGCGAGCCGAACTCGTCCTCGACGACCATCAGCCGCTTGTCCTCGATGCCGAGATCACGCTTGCTGTCGTGCTTCTCGTCCCCGGTCGGCGGCTCGGGGTCGCGAACGTGATAGACGAGCCCTTCGCCCGAGGAAAGGCCGCTCGTCCATCGCTGGGTGACCCAGAACTTGTCGGCCTTCACCATCGGCTGGCGGACGCGTCCGCGGCTCACACCCTTGCGGGAATGCCCGGTCTTGCCCACGATCAGGACGTTCTCCCGCCCTGGATGCGGATCCCCCTCCGCCATCGCGTGCGGGACGGGGCCGACCGCGTTGCCAAACGCTGGCAGGAACGAGAACAGGAGCGCGGCCGGGTCGGCCTCCGACTGAGGGACGACGAGGTCCACGAACTGACCGGGCACCCCGTAGAACGCCGCCTCGTCCAACACGGGCCACAAGCGGCCAGCGGCCTTCGGTGCGCGGCCGTTGGGGGAGACCTCGTCCTCCTTAAGCTCGAGCCCGAACTCGCGGAGCTGCTCCCGCGTGACCCGCTTCATCCGTCGGTCACCTCCGCCAGACGCCGGAGGATGTCTTCGACCTCGATCTGCTCGTTGGGCGACGCCTGTGTCGCCCGGTAGGCCTCCTTGGCCCGCAGTCCGTGCGGGTCACCCAGACCGAAGTAGGCGCAGCCTGCGCAGATGCCGCTGAACATCGCTTCGAACTTCTGGCAGCCGCGACACATGCCCTTGCGCGCAGCCGGGCGCGCATCGGGATCGACGAGCTTCCAGGACCCGTTCGGCTGGATCTTGTAACCGAGCGCTTCAACCTCGGCGTCGCGAAGCGGCCTGCCGATGTTCCATGCCGACCTGTAGCCGCCTTCGGGTTCGGGCCAGCCCTCGCTCATGCCGACCGCCTGTGATCCGCGATCCACCAGTGGGACCGGCCCCGGGGCTGAGAGTTGACGAACTTGCGCAGGTCCCACTCGGCCGCAGCCCACGCCCTCGCCGGGTACATGCCGTCGGCGGGGTAGTCCGGCTCGTCGAACAGCGAAAGCTGGACGGGGAGTCGATCGGCTGGGCTAAGATGCCGTCGAGCCTGCGGCGTGGCAGCGGCGGCTTTCTGGGAGGCCGGGTGGGTGACCCGGCCTTCCTCCTGTTCCGAGGTCATCCGCCCACCGCCTTCACGGCCTGTCGCGTCCACTCCTCGATCGCCCATACCGGGACGAGGAACCGCCGACCGACGCGGATGTGTGCGATCTCACCGGCGTGAAGTAGTCCGTAGAACGCATCTCGGCCAATGCCCGCGATCTGCGCGCCACGGCTGGGCGGAACAAGCAGGGGGTCAGTCGCCATGGCGTGCGAGCCGGTCGAGGACTTCGAGGTAGGCGCGGAGCAGGTCCCCTCGTGGAGTTCGAGCACCGTTCTCCCAACGATTCACGGTCACCCTCGTGACGGGTCGGCCCGCGACCACCTCCACCGCATCGCGCACATCGCCCTGCGTCAGCCCGTTGCGGATCCGAAGGTGACGACGGACAGCAGAGTCGGGGAGTCGGTTCCGCTCTTGGCCGCGTTCGAGGATCGTCTCCAGGTCGGCCATGTCTCCTTGCCTTTCGGATGGGACTTCTCCGGTATACACCGACCACCCACAGGCGGACAGGGAATGGGAGGCATGGCTTTCCCTGATTTGTGCACCTTCCAATGGTGCGGTCAGGCACTGACGCCCTGGGAACACTTCCGGTACTCTGTCCGGATATGGGAGGCCGGGGAAGCGGAGCCGAGTGGGGTACCTGGCCCCCTAAATCAGGGGATGCAGGAGAACCCGCCCTGACCGTGCGGCGCCCCCTGAACCCGGAGGGACGGTTCCCCAACCCTCCGCATTGGCGCGATCCCTGGCGAGTCGAGGTCGTCTACGTGCAACGAGAGGGGAGGGCGGTCATAGCCAGCCTCCGCATCTCCATCGAGTCACCCATAAGCGGGGATGAGGGAGAGGACACCGACAACCCCTCGGTGGTCAAAGCGATGCGGGACGGGCTCCCGCCCGAGGGACTGACGAGTGCGAACCTTCGCAGCCTCAAGCTGTCCAGCCTTCGTCGAGCAGACGAGACGAGCCTACGGGCGCTTGTCGTCGAACACGGCCTCAGGGACTACCTCGACATTCGGCCCAAGCGGCGCCGGGCCCGCTCCATGCAGCAGGGCCGTGCCTTCGATGACGACTTCTACGCTCAGCTGAGCATCGACTACCTGGATGCCGTGCGGACGCACCCAAAGAGGCCATTGGTAGCGCTGCTCAAGAAGTATCGCCTCGGCGATGCGGACCTGTCAGAGGAAGACCAGCGCAAGCTCCTGCGAGATCGGCTCGCCCTGGCACGTCGCCATGAATGGCTTACCGGGTCAGGCAAGGGTCGTGTCGGGGGAGAGCCAGGACCCAGGCTCATCGAGTGGCGGAAGCAGCAGGCCAAACGCACGCGCAGTCAGAGGAAGGGGAGATAGGCCGTGGCAACCAGTGGCGTCTACGCAAGGGGCAAGCGGTCCTGGCGGATCGTCGTCAGCACGGGCCGGGACCCGGCGACGGGGAAGCCCACGATGGTCCGCGAAACCGTGGTGGGGACCAAGAAGGACGCCCTGAACCGCCGGGCTGCAATCCTCACTGACCTGAACCGGGGGACGTACTCACAGGCCGGGCCCGAATCCGTCACAGCCTTCATCGAACGGTGGGTCGCCCACCGGGAGCAGATCGGCAAGCTCCGGCCCAAAACCGCCCAGACCTACCGGGGCTACGTGGCGCACCACGTCTCGCCCAATCTCGGCCACCTACGACTCAGCGAGGTTCGACCGAAGCATCTGCAGAAGGTCTTGGACGATGCCTTAGACGCCGGGCTATCACCACGCAGCGTCCTGCAGGTTCACCGCATCCTTCATGCCGCTTTCCGTCAAGCGGTGCGCTGGGGAGACCTCGCCGTCAACCCGGCGGATGGTGTAACGCCACCCGAGACAAAACGCCCGAAGCTGACGATCCCGACGCCGGAGCAGGTGGCGAGCATCCTCACTCACGCCGAGGAGCGGTACCGGGTGCCCCTTGCGCTGGCGGCTGCGACGGGTCTGCGCCGTGGAGAACTCGCAGGGCTGCGGTGGTCGAATGTGGAGCTGGACGCCGACTCCTCCGTGACGGTGGATTCATCCCTGCAGTGGATCGGCGGGAAGCTCACGATGGTCCCTCCCAAGACCGAACGCGGGTATCGCAGGGTGCCGCTGTCGGCCTCCGTCGTTGCCCTGCTGCGCCGACATCGTCGCCAACAGCATGAGCGCCGACTCATCGTCGGCCCCGCGTGGAAGGACGGGGACTACCTGTTCGACTCGGGGTACGGCAAGCCGATGGAGCCCGACGCGCTGAGCCACGCCTTTATTGCCGCAACCCGTGCGGCCGGGCTCACCGGTGTCCGACTGCATGACCTCCGACACGCCTACCTGACCAAGCTCGTTGAGTCGGCCGTGCCGATCTCGCTCGTGTCGCAGATGGCCGGTCACGCGACGGCCTCGTTCACCATCGCCACCTACGTCCACCACGACGCCGATGCGGCCAAGGTTGTTGCCGATGCCGTTGAGGGAACCCTTGGAGACGCGCTGCAGAATCTCTGAGTTGGGCAAGAGTTGGGCAGACATTGAGCCGCACGTAGACGGCTCGTGGCTCCAACTCCAGGGCGAAACCGCAGGTCACGGGACGTTGCGGGAAGAAGCAGTACAATCGGTGACGGACTCATAATCCGTCGGTCGCAGGTTCAAGTCCTGCCCGCCCCACCGATCTGTTGTTTGGTTCCGCCTGACGCGTGACACATCGGCTCCGGCTGAAGGGTGACACGGCTCCGGCTGAAGGGTGACGCCGGCTCCGCCTGATCCGCGACACACCCCACACAAGTGCTCATGCTGGGAGGTAGCGCGGCCGATACTGCCTCCATGGGCTTGCCAAAGGGGGAGCGCTACGCGATTTCGTTCGACCGGTCGGACGGCTGGGCGCCCCTCGCGTTCTCGTTCCTATCCGACTGAGCGAGCCGCCTTCGGGCCTCGGAAGCTCCGCGAGAACAGGACGGATACGGAATGAGCGACGCGCTCGGTGGTCTGCCCGGGGCCGCGCATGAGCTGCTCCGCGTCGCGAGGGTGTACAGCATCGGGTACGTGCTCTGGGGCGCTCTTCACGACGCGGAGCTCGACTACGCCCGTGCGGCGATCGCCTCCTTCGCGGAGGATCAGGACCTCCGCCATGAGGCGGCAATGCGTCGGAGCGAGAAGCTCCGAGCGATCGGCTCGGAGGCGACCTTCTTCTCGGGCCTCGCTCGCGTCGACGGGGAGTTCCGCTCGATCCGGGTTGCCGCGACGCCTCAGGACTTCGTGCTGCTCGATAACTGGAACCATGATCCTGAGACCGAGCTCGCACGCCTCCCCCGCGAGAGCATCACGCATGCCGTGATCGTCGACGAGAACGGTCTCGAGGTCGCCGACGCTCTCATCGACCCGATCCGTGAGCTCGAGACCCCGCAGGAGGAGCGGTATGCCGTGGTGCTGAAGCGCCACGACCCGAGCGGCGAGCTCCCGCCGGTCTCGTTCCTCTTCCGCTCGGGCGAGCCGGCACTTGAGTGCCGTGACCGCTACCGCCGATTCATCGGGTCGCGTGCTTGATCTTGGCGATCGCTACCTGAGAGACGTGTCGGGGGATATCCGCAACCTGCTGCGAGCAGTGCGTCCGATGCGTGGTTTGTTGCGTTGTGCAGCGTTTCGGGTCAGCCCGGCGAAGGCTGATGCTGCGTCACGCCCGCCAGGCGGCGGAGCACTCGCTTCGGCGGTAAGGCGACCGCGGAAGCGTGCCGAAACAGTCAGCGTGAAGGTGTGTCCGCACTGCGCCGAGGAACTGCCGGACGAGGCGACCGTCTGTTCCGGATGCCACAAGGATCCAACCGTGGCTCCGGCGTGGGCCGCGCCGAGGCGGCCAGACGAGCCCTCGCCGAGGCTCGGCGACGTATTCGGACCGAACCGCGCTCTGCCGACCTCTGACCGAGTTCCCGCCCCTTACGAACGCCTCGAACCCGGGAGGGCTTTGGGAGAAGTTCCATCGACGGTGTGGCTGTCGCTCATCCTGTGGCTGTTCGGCGGGGTGGTCGGCTACGGCCTGTTCGCGATCACCGGGATCACCGGGCCCATCCAGGCGATCGCCGTTCCGGCGATCGGACTGATCCTCGGGATCGTCGGTCGCCGTCAGATCAAGTCCTCGAACGGGCAGCTTGGCGGCCTCGTCCTGGCCAACATCGCGATCGCGCTGCACCTCGTCTCGCTCGTCTGGCTCCTGATTCCGATCGGCCCGCTTCTGCAGACCTTGCTCGCGCGCTGACAGGACGTCAGGCGTTGCCGAGGGCGTAGAACGGTGCCGCCGAGCGCGCCAGGCGGCGACCATTGGCCATCGGGACCCTCGTCACGGGAGGGGTTCGACGAGATCACCGACCGAGACCTCCCCCGGCTTGACGACGTCGGCGTAGACGCCGAACTCGAGCTGCCGCTCCGCGTTCGTGCCCCGGTAGCTCTTGATGACCTTCAGCGTCGGGAAGTCGCGGACGCCGGTGCTGGGGTCGAGCGTGGTGACCACGCAACGCGGGACCGGCTCGTCGACGCGGATCACGGCGCCGCCTACGCGGACCCGGCGCCCGGCCCATGTGTCCTCCTCGTGCGGCGCCGTGGCGCCTTGGATCTCGATCGTCATGCGGAACCGGCCTGGGTCCAGCGCGCCCTCGTGGTCGCCCCGGCGTGCGAGCTCGGCCACCGACTCCAGGGACACGAGCGTGACGGGGCGGACGTCGATCGCCTCGCCCTGCCGGTCGGGGCGCGCCAGCCGGACCTCGTGGCCGGCGTACGCGGAAAGGGCCTCGGTGAAGTCGCCGTCGACGATGTGCGCCGCCACGGAGCGCCCGTAGAAGTTCACCTCGATCGCCTCGCCGTCCGGCTCCGCCTTCCCCGCTACGACCATTCCGCCCGGGAACCGGAGCTCGAGTGTGTCGGCATCCTCGTCGTAGGCGGCCCGGATCGGGAGGATCGGGGCCTTCGTCGCGCCGGAGAACCGTTTGCCGGACGCGTCGACGAAGAAGAACCGGCGGTCGCCCGCCGCCCCGCGATCGTCCAGCCGGATCCGATCGGGATGGTGCAGCGCGGTCGACTTGACGGGTGTGACGTTGAACCGTACGACGGTCGGCATCGGCGACACGCTACCAACCCGGTCGGACGTCAGGCGCGTGGTAGCGTCGGGACGATGCAGGCACGGCGACCGGACGAAGGAGGATCGGCGGGCAGGGCGATGGCGACGCCGTCCGCCCTCCACGAGGATCTCGCGGAGCTCGCGTTCCTGCTCGGGACGTGGAGCGGGACCGGGGAGGGGGTCTGGCCGCCGGGCGAGCCGTTCGATTACGGCGAGGACGTCACGTTCGAGCACGTGGGCGACCCCTTCCTGTTGTATTCCCAACGCTCGTGGTCGCTCGACGAGGGGTCGCCGATCCATTTCGAGCGCGGCTTCCTGCGACCCTCGGGGCCCGGTGTTGTCGAGCTGGTGCTCGCACACCCGATCGGCGTCACCGAGGTCGCGGTCGGAACGGTCGAGGCCGGCGTGATCGAGCTGACGTCCATCGCGGTCTCGCTCACGCCGACGGCCAGCCCCCTCACCGAGCTCCGTCGCCGGATCGAGGCTCGGGGCGACGAGCTCTCGTTCGAGCTCCACATGGCGATGGATGGCGTCGAGCTACTCTCGCACGTCCGATCTCGGCTCGCGCGCGCGTGAGGCCGATGCCGTGAGAGGCCGCTGGCTGACCTCGAGCGCGGTCTTCCTGATCCTGTCGATCCTCGGGATCGTGATCGGCGGGATCCTGCGGTGGGGGGCCGATGACCCCGACGCCGCGAACCTCGTATGGGCCCTCACGACTGCGATCGGGATCGTCCCCATCGGCTGGGAGGTCCTGAGCGGCATCCTGCACCGTCAGCCCGGCGTTGACGTGATCGCCGTCCTCGCGATGGGCGGCGCGCTCGCGCTCGAGGAGTACCTGGCCGGCGCCGTGATCGCGTTCATGCTCGCGACGGGGCGCACCCTCGAGGACCTCGCCGACGCTCGCGCGCACCGGGAGCTCTCCGCGCTGCTCGAACGCGCGCCCCGCAGCGCGCACCGGTACCGGGAGGGCTCGCTCTCGTCGGTGCCGATCGGGGAGGTGCGACCGGGCGACCTGTTGCTCGTGAAGCACGGCGAGGTCGTGCCGGTCGACGGGCTCCTCGTCTCGGGCATCGGGGTGCTCGACGAGTCCGCGCTTACCGGCGAGTCCCGGCCCATCGAACGGAGCGAGGGCGAGCAGATCCGTTCGGGCGCGGTCAACGCCGGCGCGGCCTTCGACCTGCGCGCGGTCGCGAGCGCCGACCGAAGCACGTACGCCGGCATCGTCCGGCTGGTCGAGCAGGCTCAGAGGGAGAAGGCGCCGTTCGTCCGCCTGGCCGACCGGTACGCCATGATCTTCATCCCGGTTACGCTTGGGATCGCGGGCCTCGCGTGGGCCATCAGCGGCGATCCGGTACGCGCGCTCGCGGTGCTCGTCGTCGCGACGCCGTGTCCGCTGATCCTGGCCGCGCCGATCGCGATCGTCGCGGGCATCTCGCGAGCGGCCAAGCGCGGGATCATCGTCAAGGGCGGCGGCGCGCTCGAGGCGCTCGCGCGCGGACGCGTCCTGCTGTTCGACAAGACCGGGACGCTCACGACCGGCACGCCCGAGTTCGCCGAGGTCACCGCGTTCGGCGATCTCGACCCCGACGAGGTCCTCCGGCTCGGAGCGTCACTCGACCAGGTGTCGCCGCACGTGCTCGCCACGGCGATCGTGACGGCGGCGCGCCACCGGGGCCTCGAGCTCTCGTTCCCCGAGGGCGTCCGGGAGGAGCCCGGCGCCGGCATCCGCGGCACGGTCGAAGGCCGGAGCGTGGCGCTCGGGAAGACCTCCTGGGTCGCGCAGGGGCAACCGCTCCCGGCGCAGGCCCGCGACGTCCGTCGCCGGAGCGCGATGGAGGGTTCGTCCTGCGTGATGGTCTCGATCGACGGTCGGGTCGCGGGCGCCCTGGTTCTGGAGGACCCGATCCGGCCCGACACGCCGAGGGTGATCCGGACGCTCCGCCGCGCCGGCATCGAACGCGTGGTCATGGTCACGGGCGATCACCCCGACGTGGCCGAGTCCGTCGGCATCTCGATCGGGGTCGACCGCATCTTGTCCGAGCGTGATCCGGCGGACAAGGTGGACGCGGTCCGGGCCGAGTCCGAGTTCGGCCTGACGATCATGGTGGGGGACGGCGTGAACGACGCGCCGGCGCTCGCCGCCGCTGACGTCGGCGTCGCGATGGGCGCCCGCGGCGCGACGGCCTCCTCCGAGGCGGCCGACGTCGTCCTGGTCGTCGACCGGCTCGACCGCGTCGCCGAGGCGATTGGGATCGCGCGACGCTCGCGCGGGATCGCGGTCCAGAGCGTCGTGATCGGCATGGGGCTGTCGTTCGTTGGGATGTTGTTCGGCGCGTTCGGCCTGCTGCTGCCGGTTGGCGGCGCGCTCGTGCAGGAGGCGATCGACGTCACCGTGATCCTGAACGCCCTTCGATCGCTGCGTCCCGATCGCCACACGCGGCACCGCGGCGGTCCGGGCTCGAACGTGGGCGACCGGTTCCGCGCCGAGCACCAGGAGTTCGCCCCCCACCTCCAGCGGATCCGAACCGTGGCCGACCGGCTCGAGACCTATCCACCGGACGAGGCGATGGCCGAGCTCGAACAGGTCCGCTGGTTCCTGCTCGAACGACTGGTCCAGCATGAGCAGGAGGAAGAGGCGGCCGTCTACCCGGTGGTCGCGAAGCTCATGGGCGGCGAGGACCCGATGGGGACGATGGAGCGCGCGCACATGGAGATCGAGCACCTGGCCCGGGTGTTCGGGCACCTGTTGTCGGATCTACCGCCCGAGGGACCCGGTCCCGAGGACCTCATCGACCTGCGCCGGGTGCTGTACGGCCTGCACGCGATCCTCCGACTGCACTTCGCGCAAGAGGAGGAGGCGTATTCGTGGCTCGCCGCGGACGCCGAAGAGAAGGAGCGCGTCGCCGCGGGTTGATCGGGGAATTGATTCAATCGAGAGCCTCAGAGCAATGAAGTCAACCGGCTGCGACTCCGCTCTGCGATTGGATCAACGTCCCTCGATCGTCTGTCTGCGGTTCAACTAAGCACACGCGCCAGACTTCGTCGGAGCTCAGGATGTAGCGACGCCAGATCGAGAAGTTCCGCAAGTGCAAGGCTGCTTCGCTCGGCTCCTTGAGAAGCCTCGCGGCGAGTTCGTCTCGGTCCGACTGGCTCCCCCGCATTGCTCTACGAAGGATGTCGACGGCCCTCGGGTCGAGCCGCGACAGACGGGGCCGAATGCGCCTCCTCCTCTAGGAGCCGGGCGACGGCATGAACAGGGCTTGTTAGCCGGCTGCGGCGGTCGCCTCGACGGCCTGCAGGATGAGCTGGGTCGCGGCCTCGGGCTGGGACACGAACGAGACGTGCGAAGCCCGCACCTCCACGATCGTCGCGTTGGCGCGCTCGGCCATGAAGCGCTGGAGCTCCGGCGG
>Ga0209859_1000245_pt1 | contig 12944 bp, 14 predicted proteins | sample GWRWS3_50_60_FD_187241 | JGI IMG/M metagenome (GOLD analysis project Ga0209859, IMG submission 187241) | Riverbed sediment microbial communities from areas with vegetation nearby in Columbia River, Washington, USA - GW-RW S3_50_60 (SPAdes)... | ecosystem: Environmental > Aquatic > Freshwater >... | reverse complement strand
AAAGCTGGCTGTGAACCACCCGCTCCCTTTTCACTTGAAGGAAGGAACGATACTGGTAGCCACCGCTGAGGCAGGTGAAGAGGGCACGCTAGTCCTGAAAGCGGAACCGCTGGCAGGGACGATGACTATCCCAATGGATGCCGTGGTGTCGGTCAATCCGCTTGTTCAACCGCCGGTGGTCTTTCTCGGCGCCGTGACGGCCGGCCTCTCGGCGGCCAACGGCAACACCAACTTTCAGAACGCCAGCTTCCTGTTGGACTTGACCGGGCGCAGTGAGAAGTTGCGGCTCTTGCTGAACGGTCGGTATGTCTATAACGAGAATAACAACGTGCTCGCGGCCCGCAACGCGCGCGGCACCATCAAGCTCGACTTTTTCTTCACCAAACGGTTCTATGCCTTTACCAGCGCCTATTTTGAGCAAGACACGTTCCAAGACCTGAAACTCAGAACGGCACTTGCGGCCGGGCCTGGCTACCAATTCATCGATAAAGGCGATTTCTCCGGCCCCTACTTCAAGGACATGACCCTTTCGGCCGAATTTGGTCTTGGCTATTTCAATGAAGATTTCAAGAATCTTCCCGATCAGGCGTCCCTTCGGGGACGTGGATCAATCAGATTCAACTGGCCGATGTTGGATGAACGGATTCTGATCTTCTACTTCGGTGAATTCTTTCCGTCGTTCCAAAATACCCAGGACTATTACCTCACCACAGACCAAGGCATTCGGCTGAAGATCATCGAGGGCTTCGTGGCCAATTTCCAATTCACCTACAGGTACAACAACACGCCTCCAGCCGGCGTGCAGAGCACCGACACGCTGACCCTGATCACTTTGGGCTATAATTTTGACACGGCCAACAAGAGGTGAGCGCTACGCGCTCTCGAAAACGCACAGGCTTGCCAAGGAGGAGCGACCATGTTGAAAGAATTTAAAGAATTTGCCATGCGGGGGAACGTCCTGGACATGGCCATAGGTATCATCATCGGAGGAGCGTTCGGAAAAATCGTCTCCTCGCTGGTGAGCGACATTGTTATGCCGCCGATCGGGTTGCTGCTGGGACGTGTGGATTTCTCCAGCCTGTTTATCAATCTCTCCGGGCAACCCCAGCCATCACTGGCAGGGGCCAAAGCGGCGGGTGTGCCGACCATCAACTATGGTGTGTTTCTCCAAACGACTTTGGACTTCGTGATCATTGCGTTCGCCATCTTCTTATTGGTGAAGCAGGTCAACCGCCTCAAGAAACCGGAAGCGCCCGCCGGGCCGGCGACGAAATCCTGTCCGTTCTGTGTATCCGACATTCCGATCAAGGCCACGAAATGCGCGCATTGCACATCTGCCGTGTAGGCTCTGTCGCGATGGGAAATCGTGACTCGCATGTCTTACTCAACAACGAACCAAGGAGGAACAGATGAAGCCCCCGAAAACCATATTGATGATCCTGGGAGTGACGCTGATCAGCGCGTGTTCCATTCTGGAACAAGCCCCAGCGCCGAACGACACCGTCAGTCGGAACTTGAATGAAATGAAAGCGTCGCCTCGCGCCGTCCCGCCGAAAGGGGAACTTGCCACGGCGCAGGCCGCATCCGCGGCAAGCCAGTTGACAGCAAGCGATCTCGACAAGTCCAAAGGACAGCTCACAGATCTGGAAAAGCAACTCGCCGACCGCAATCTGCGTCTGGCCTCCCTCGAACGCCAACTCGCCGATCGGGATCAAGAGTTGGCTCGCCTCAGAGGGGACCTCTCGGCCGAGATGCAGAAGCTATCACAGGCGCAACGCGGGCTCGTGCGGGCCCTGCGACCTGAAATCCAGAAGGGCGACATTACGGTGGACCTCAACTCGGAGCGCCTCCTGATCCACCTCGCATCCGCGTATCTCTTCGGCCTTGGTGAAGATCAGCTCAAGCCGGCCGGCGTCAATGCGCTCAAGCAAGTGGGGGCGATCCTCAAGGACTATCCGGAATACAACGTGGAGGTTGCTGGACACACGGACAATCTGGCTATCCGCAGCAAGCTCAAAGAAAAGTTTCCGACGAACCAAGCACTCTCAGAAGCACGCGCTGCCAACGCCGTGAAGGCATTAACCGAGGGCGGTATGGCTACGAACAGTCTGACCGGCGGCGGTTATGCAGAAACGAAGCCGGTCGCGCCCAACACCACTGAGGCAGGTCGCCAGAAAAATCGCCGAGTTGAGATTCGTGTGACACCAAAGTCATAGAGACCAGCTCTCGTCAACGCCTGGCAAGTAGTGGCTGAATGCACCGCCTGCCAGGCATAATCAAAAGGAGGCTTCACCATGAAACAGGTATTAGTAGCCGCGTTTGCCGTCGCGATGCCTATCTTGATCTTCGGGAATGTATCTGCTGAGACAGCCCAGACCGCCCCGACACTTGGGGAGATGAAATCTGCGGCTCAGCAGCAGGCGACTGAAGAGCACAAGGCTATGACGGAAGCAGTTCAGGGAGAGAAAGCCAAGACCAAACAAGCCATCGAAGCTGAAAATCAGAGAGCCAAGGACCTGGCCGAAAGCAAGAAGGCCCAGACCAAAGCCAAGGCAGCTGCACAAAAGCAGAAGGCAACAGATGCGGCAGTGAGCCAGAAGACCAAAGCCGAGCGCACAGCCACGGAACAGAAACAGAAGGCTCAGAGCACAGCTCAGGGGCAAGCGGATAAGGCCACGCAACAGGCCTCAGACAAGGCTGCTGAGGGGATGGGAAAAGTTGACAAGTCTCTCGATAGCTTGATGACCAAGTAGGCAACCAAGGAGGTGCCCTTATGAAGCAGATGCTGACCAGCGCGCTCGCCATCATTATCACGCTTGCGTTCACCACTACCTTTGCCCAAGCGCCAGCACCCACAGAGCCAGCTCCACCGGCTGCGCCAGCGCCTCCGACCCCGCCAGCCGTCCCCACGCCCAGTGACGTCAAGACAGAGGCCGAAAAGAAAGCCACGGGGGAGCGGGAAAAGGGCGAGGAGAAGGTTCAGAAGGAGAAGAGAAAAGCCGATCGGAAAGCTGAAAGGGCAAGAGAGAAAGCCGAGAGAAAAGCTGCGAAGGAAAAGCGCAAGGCCGACAAGCGGGCCAAGAAAGGCCTTGACCGGGCCGACGAGGCAGCGGGCGAACATGGGAAGCAGGGACAGTAGACCTAGCCTGCAACCATGAACTGACCAAGCACTACGGGGCGATTCTTCTCATGTTGGATGATCTCCTGAACAGGAGATCATCCAACATCGGGTTCTCTCCAAACCTGGTCATCAAGAAGGGGCTTCGGTATTGCTAGGGGACCCTTGTCCGATTTAGACGTAATCCCCACGTCAGAAGCGGCAGAGGTTTTCGGCCCTACCCCCGGCAACCGCGTCGCCCGGCACCGTAGCCAGGAGCTGATAGTGGCCTAAGCCAAGTTCTTTGCCATAGGCCTGGCCGACCAGCACGTCCTGCACATGCTGATGGTCCCAGGCTCTGAAGTAAGACCGGCCCTCCTTCAAGCCATCGAAGTCATGCCCTTCCAGGGCCTTGATCACATCCATAGTCTCGGTCGTGCCGGCACGGCGGACTGCCTCCAGGATCTGGATCATGGCGGCGTAGCCGAGGTAGCAGCGTGACGTCGGCGTGTGATTGTATTTGTCAATCACGCCCTGAATGAAGCGCTTGGAGCTTTCAGTGTTGATCTTCGGATCCCAGATGAGGCCCCAGATGCCGGCATTGTTCGCGTAGCCCAAGGGCCTGCCGATCTGCTCCCCTCCGATCATGCCGCCCACTCCGATCTTCTCCTTGGCCAGCTCGAGTTTCGTATAGCCCTTTAGCGCGTTGACCAAGTCCCAGCCATACAGGTTCAGGATCACAACGCTCGGCTTGGCCGCCTTGGCTTCGGTAAGGGCAGCGGTAAAGTCGGTGGTCCCGAACGGCGTCACCGCCGCGCCGACCACTTCACCATTCAGGGCCTTGAGCGCATCCATCATCGCCTGCAGCGCCGCTTTGCCGTCCACGGTATCCGCAGTGATCATGTACCAGCGGCTCCCGTGGACCTGGACGATGTATGGCGCGACGGCCTGGGCCATCATACGGGCGTTCGGCATGAACACGAAGGTGTGCGAGTTACAGTGAGCTCCGGTCAGGTCCATGATGTGAGGACAAGTGGCCATGAAAAGTTTGTTCTGTTGCTTGGCCACATCCGCCACGGCAAGAGCCACATCCCCATTAAAGGTCCCCATCAGAAAATCAACGTGGTCTTCCTTGATCAGTTTGTTAGCCATCTTGATCGCGGTCTGGAGGTTTGAGGCATCGTCCGCTTCGATAATGCTGACTGGACGCCCGAGGACCCCGCCACGCTTGTTGTACATCTCCAGGGCCACCGTGGCTCCGTGCACATCATGGATGGAGGATGTCTTGTAGGGACTGGACAGTGGATCAATAATACCGACCTTGATGGGCTCGGCGGCATAGGCCCGACTCGTCCCTCCGGTCAGCCCGAGCATTTGATCGGCCAAGTTGCCAAAAGCCATCGAGCCCCCGGCCAACGCCGAAAGTTGAAGAAACCGCCTTCTTGAAATGGCACTCATGTAATTCGCCCTCCTAGTAGGGTAAGAGTTTCAACGTCTCCCTCTCCAACTTCCGCCAGGTATCCCCCAGCAGGCTTCGCCACCCTGGCGAACGGTCATTCGGGGTCAATCGCGATCCCGCGAATCGCATCACCGGTATCGACCGTCCCTTCTTCGGAGACGCGAGGGTAGAATCCCCTGCGCTCGCTGGCTAAAAACAACTTCGGAAAACAACCTGCTGACATCCTGCTACCGAGCTTGTAGCACGGGATGCGCGGCTGTGTCACCTCCAGCAGGCGTTGCCCGCGTGGAGGACATCGCCGATATGCACGTCATCTTCCAACATCCCTTCCAGAGTAAGATTCTCGCCGAACAGCCCGAAAGAGAGGTCGTTTCGACCCAGTTCACACCCCCAATAGGCATAATGCTCCCTCGTGTAGACCTAGGCGGCCTGCTTAACCCCGCCGTGGAGCCTGCTGATACCCTTGGTGAGAACGACGCTAGTTCGGCCAGGGGTCCCTAGAATGAAGGAAAACTCGGATCGAAGCAAGGACGCCGAGGGCTCAGTGTCTGCGGAGTCCCCGGCGCTCCTCTGTCTGGTGAGGAAGGATCGCGCCGAACGCCCTAACTATACTGATCCTCCGTGTAGCACTGCTTGATCGCCCAGAACACTGCCTCCTTGAGTTTCTTGATTTGAGGATCAGGAGGATCGTGACGAATCTTTTGCAGTTTCCGGTCCAGCGCAAAGAGCGGCTCAACGGATCGTTTATCCGGGAGCTTGCCCAGGGACCAGGCGATTTCGGTCTGAACCCGGACGTCAATATCGGGCGCGTTCAGCATCTCCAGGAGTGGTGGAATGATGGTGGCATCGCCGTGCGCACTCCCAACGTTCCCCAGCCCCTTGGCGGCAGCTGCCTGGAGTTCTGGATCCTTGGAGTTCTTGAGCATGTCAATGAGGATCGGGATCGACTCTTTGCCGAGGTTCCCGAGGGCCACCGCAGCCTGCTTGGTCAGATCCTTGTCCTTGAGCGCCTCCTTCAGCCCGGGGAGGGCCTTGTCATCCATCATCTCCCCGAGGAGCGAAATGACCTTCAGTTTTCGAAGCTCATTTGTGCCGGGGGCTTCCAACACTTTCAGAAGCCGCTCCGCCTGGCCCCATTCGGCGGTCAAGAGTATAGGGAAGTCGTACTGCTCAAGCAGACTTTTCAGCTTGGTCATCGTGTAGGCGCCGGGGTCGCCAGCGTTGGCCGCCTGCGCTGCCTGGACGGCGTCCTCGAAATCGGTTCGCACTTCCTTTTGCCACTTGATCTTCGTCCCGCCCAGCAGGTAGTTCAGTTGACAGGCTGGGCCCTTCCAGACGCGCGATGGCGAGTCTGGCAGATCCGCGTCGCTCCCCATCGTCGTGGTACCTTCCCACACCTTGCGTTGCTCACATTTCACTCGAAAGACCACGTCATGGGATTTGGCCGGATCGCTGACGACCGTGTAGCCCAGCTCGGACAAGCGGCGCGTTCCGACATCTCTGAACTGACTTGAGTCAACCGAGCCCTTGTCAGTCAGAGCAATGGCTTCCACTAAGACAGTCTGGACCTTTGCCAACTGCGCCCGTTGTTCCGGCGTGAAGGAGTCACGGTAGGCCCAGCTTGTTCCTGCCGTGAGGGTCAGCAGCAACGTTACGGCTGTCCCCAACACTCTTCGCCTCATGTCGCACCTCCTTTGGGCAGGATCAAGGAATTACTCACACTGAGATGCCACTGGCCTCGTGAACCAAGCTCCGGAAACTCTCCCAGGTGTCATAGAAATTATACCCTGATCGATTTTCTTGTGCCACTTCATTCATGTCTGTACGCCAGAGCTCGACCAACGCGGACGGCTTACGAGAAAGTGCTAGCTCAGTCTTGACACAAGCCGACCGGTCAGACTACAACCACACAAGTAGCGGAGTGTAACAGGAGCGAGAGTGGCGGAACTGGCAGACGCGCGAGACTTAGGATCTCGTGGGAAACCGTGGGGGTTCAAGTCCCCCCTCTCGCACCATCGCACTTTATAGACAGAGTCGTCCATGAAGCTGGAAGTGACCGAACTCGGCCCGATTAAGCGCGCGCTCAAAATCGAAGTTCCGGAGGAAGAGGTCAACCGACGGTTTGAGCAGGCCTATGCCGAGCTGAACCGGCAGGTCCAGATCCCCGGCTTTCGGGCCGGCAAGGCCCCGCTGGCCCTGTTGGAAAAACGATACGCAAAGGCCGTCGAGGAGGATGTGGTCCGGAGGCTGGTGCCCGACTATTATGATCGGGCCATCAGGCAGACTGGCATCGTTCCGGTGCTGGTCGAAGTCCCACCGCTTGAGCGCGCGAAGATCAGGAGAAACGCGGCCTTTTCCTTCACCGCGACGGTCGAGATTAAACCGAAAATCGAGCTGCGGGATTATCGCCCCCCCAACCCCATCTCTCTCAAGCCGGACAAACGCACGGTATCCGACGAACAGATTGACCAGGCGATTGAGGCATTGCGAGAGCAGCAGGCCCAGCTCCACCCCGCACCTTCCGGAACGGCCCTGGCTGCGGGCGATTACGCAACCCTGGATGTCGAAGGATTCCTTGATCTAGTCCCACTGGAAGGGACCAAGAAGGAAGGGCAGCTCTATAAGGTGGGTTCCCAAACTCCTATCCTCGGGATTGATGTGGACGAGCATCTCCTCAACAAGAAAGAGGGTGAGTTCGTCGAAGTCTCTCAGCCCTATCCAGCTACCCACCCCGACCATCGTCTGGCCGGAAAATCTGTGGTCTTCCGGATGAGGATCGGATCCGTGAAGCAGAAGAAGCTCCCCGCCCTAGACGACGAATTCGCGAAGGATTGCGGCCCTTACTCCTCCCTGGCCCAGCTGAGGGAGAAGCTCCGAGCCGAGATAGAACGGGCGCTGAAGAAAGACATCGAAGAGGCCTACAAAGATACGATTCTCAAGCGCCTGGTCGAAACCCATCACTTCGAGGTGCCGGAGACGTTGGTCGAGCGTGAGCTCACGGCCATGGTCCGTCAGCTCTTCGAAGTCCGACGCAGACAGAAAGGGAGGGCGGGGGACTTCGATGACCCGGTCAAGCGCCAAGAAGAGATCAAGCGGCTGCAGAAGGAGCACCTCCCCGAGGCGACGCGTCGAGTGAAGGTCGGCCTGATCCTGGAAGCGATTTCGGAGAAAGAGGGGCTCACAGTCCAAAACGAGGATGTCGAGACCGAGATCAACCGGTTGTCCGCGGACCTGAAGCTCGCGCCCCAAGAAGTTCGTAAACTGGTGGAGGCGGGCGGGGAAGACTCCATGGATGACCTCAAGGGCCGCATCCTGGCAGACAAGGCCCTGGATTTCGTCTATCGGCACGCTGTGATCCAGGGGTAAGGGGAGCAGGGCCGGCTAATCTGCCCGCTGTGCTCCCGGATCGCGCACGATCAGAATGTGCCCGCTCGACGGGCGCAATGGCGGGCAGATCAGCCGCCCGTAATGATTGTAGTAGGAGAAAGATGCCTTGGCCGCAGGTAAAAGGAGAAAAATGTGGTAAGATGGGCCACTATGTGAATGGACGAGACAATTGGAAGAGAAAGGACCGGCTGTCATGCTAGTGCCCATTGTGATCGAGCAAACCAACCGCGGCGAGCGCGCCTATGACATCTATTCGCGCCTCCTGAAGGACCGCATTATCTTTCTGGGTGCGCCGCTCGACGATGTGTTTGCGAACCTCGTGATCGCCCAGTTGTTGTTTCTCGAGGCGGAGGACCCGGAGAAAGATATCAACCTCTATATCAATTCACCAGGCGGCAGCGTGACAGCTGGGTTGGGGATCTACGACACCATGCAGTATGTGAAACCGCCCATCACCACAATTTGCTTGGGACAGGCGGCCAGCATGGGCGCCCTGCTGCTGGCAGCCGGCGCCAAGGGAAAACGCTATGCGCTGCCCAACGCACGGGTGCTGATCCATCAACCGATGGGTGGATTCCAGGGGCAGGCCACCGAGATCGACATTCACGCGCGGGAGATTCTCAAGATTCGAGAGCGGCTGAACGAGATCCTGGCCAAGCACACAGGGCAATCCCTCGATAAGATCGTTCACGATACGGAACGTGACTACTTCATGTCGGGCGAGGAGGCGAAAAAGTATGGGCTGATCGACGAGGTCATCAGCCGGCCCCCTAAAGGCACGAAGGACCTACTCAAGCATCATGACTCGAAGGAGCTGGGGAAGGACGGCGCCAAAGATAAATAACTGACGGAGGGGGCATGCCCAAACAGGAGAAGATGGATCGGCACTTGCGTTGTTCGTTCTGCGGGAAGAGCCGCGATGAAGTGCGCAAACTGATCGCCGGGCCCACCGTCTACATCTGCGATGAGTGCGTCAACCTCTGCAACGACATCATCGCCGAGGACTGGGAAGAAGCGAAGGAGGAGATTTCCTCCAAACTCCGCAAGCCGGCCGAGATCAAGCACCATCTGGACCAGTACGTCATCGGACAGGATCGGGCGAAAAAGATCCTGTCGGTCGCCGTCCACAACCATTACAAACGGATCTCGGCCAACGAAGTGGATGACGTCGAACTCCACAAGGGCAATATTCTGATGGTCGGGCCGACCGGCACGGGAAAGACGCTGCTGGCGCAGACCCTGGCCCGCTACCTCGACGTCCCCTTTACCCTGGCCGACGCGACGACCTTAACCGAAGCCGGCTATGTCGGCGAGGACGTCGAAAACATTATTCTCAAGCTGCTGCAGGCCTCCGACTACGATGTCGAACGGGCCGAGCGCGGCATCGTGTACATCGATGAAATCGACAAGATCAGCCGTAAGAGCGACAGCCCTTCTATCACGCGCGACGTCTCCGGAGAAGGAGTCCAGCAGGCGCTGCTCAAGCTCGTCGAAGGAACGGTGGCGAACGTGCCTCCCCAGGGTGGGCGCAAACATCCCCACCAGGAGTTCATCCAGGTGAACACCAGCAACATACTGTTCATCTGCGGTGGGGCCTTCGTCGGGCTGGAAGCCATCATCGAGCAGCGGCTGAACAAAAAGGCCATGGGATTCGGTGCGGATATACGCAGCCGACATGACAGTCGGTTGGGCGAACTCCTGGCCCAGGCGCAGCCGGAAGATCTCCTCAAGTACGGGCTGATCCCGGAATTCATCGGACGGCTTCCGGTGGTCGCCACGCTTGAGGAGTTGGACGAGAAAGCGCTCATCCGCATTCTGACCGAGCCCCGAAACGCGCTGACCAAACAGTATGAGAAACTGATGTCGTTCGAGAAGGTCAAACTCAAGTTCACCGAGGGCGCATTGGTCGCGATCGCGCGAAAGGCCTACACACAAAAGACCGGAGCCCGCGGCCTTCGGGCAATCCTGGAAGAAGTCATGCTGGATGTCATGTTCGATGTCCCCTCCCAGAAGCTGATTAAGGAAATCGTGATCACCGAAGAGGTGATCATGGGCAAGAGCCAGCCGATCCGGATGTTCCAGCAGGACAAGGAGATGAAAAGCGCCTAACGTGGTCCGCGGCCGGGCTGGCCTCCTCAGCCCCCTGAGAAAGGGAACAGCGACAAGGAGAACGGGGCGTCTGAACAGGCGCCCCGTTCTTTTTCCCGAGCTCGGAACGTCCTGATGCGGAAGGGTGTTCTGCCCCATGGCCCGACCGGTCTGAGTTGTATCCAGCTATTCGACAATCCGCCATCCTGCGCTATACTACCCACTAGATGGAAGTTGCGATTGGGAGGACCTGGTCATGAGACTGCCGGTGACTGTCACCCAGGGACACAAGGGGAAGTCCCTCGAACTGGACTGCGAGCAGGAGACGATCACGCTGCTCAGCTTGAGGGGAGAACAACTGGGAACCCTGCCTTGGGAATCCGTCATCGACCAGATCCTGGCGTCACGCGAGCCGAAAGACTCCAAGGAGGCCCGCACCGATCCGCGAGTGTCCCTGTCGGTCAGAGTCAAATACAGCACGCCAGAGGGCAAGGTGTTTGAAAGCCGGGCTGGAGGGATCGGAGGGGGGGGACTCTTCATCGAGAGCACGGCCCCGCTTCCCGTCGGGACCAAACTGACGGTAGAGTTTGTGTTGCCCGACCGCCCAGCGGAATGGCTTGAGGCCAAGGGAGCTGTGGCTTGGGTTTGCCCGAAAGCCGACCAATACACTTTCTCTCCAGGCATGGGCGTGCGATTCACCGACATTTCGGCTGAGGCTCGTGGACGGGTGATGGATCTGGTCAGGTCGCTCAAGCCGATCGGCCGGTCTGTGTAATGGCCACCGCGGGGAACGGTTTCTCGCAAAGCCGCCACAACGGACGTGAATGGCGTTGGACCATCAACCCATGACCGGAGCATGCTGAGAGCCGCGAGGGTCACGTATGAAACTGCAAGTCACCGTCACCGAGGCGCATCAAGGGAAGGCGCTGGAAATCGATTACGACCAGGAAACGATCACGCTGATGAGCCTCAAAGGCGAACCAGTAGGCACCATAACCTGGAGTTCCATCATTGACTATATCGAGTCAGCAGACGAGCTGGACGGGAGCAGGCACGTGCGTGCTCACCCGAGGGCTCCCCTGGCGGTCAAGGTCCGTTATGCCACCCAGGACGGCAAGGAGTTTGAAAGCATCACGGGAGGGATCGGAGGGGGAGGTCTCTTTATCGAGAGCGGGGCCCCCCTGCCAGTGGGGTCGGAAGTGACCGTGGAGTTTACGCTGCCCGACCATCCACTGGAGCGGATGAAAGCGAAGGCCAGGGTGGCCTGGGTCCGTAAGAAGCCTGAACGGTACTTGCTGTTCCCCGGCATGGGGGTGCAGTTCACCGACATCCCATCCCAGGCCCGCCAGCAGGTGATGGACCTGGTCACGGCCTTGAATCGGCACCGCCTCGTCCGCTGAGTTGCGCGCCCGCCCACGAAGCCCATCGCCGGACCCCCGCATCCCCGTCATCAGCCGCCGCTGATTGAAGAGCGGAGACCACCGTCGCATCGCCAAACTTGCCGAGGCGGAACGCAGCCTCGCTCCTGACCCCCACATCTTTGTCACGCCGGAGACGATCGCGGAGGAGAGGCAGGGCGCGAGTGTCAGCCAGCTCGCCAAGCGCCGCAACCGCGCCTTGTCGGATCCTCGCATCGTCATCACGAAGCGCCTCGACCAAAATATGGTACGAAGCTGGAGCCTCCAGCAACGCTAAGGCCTGGACGGCGGCTCGCTTGGTCGGCGTGTCCGCCTGCCGCAGGGTCGCTGTCAGCCTCTCAACTATGTGTGGGGTCGCGCGAATCGCTCCCAAGGCCTGCGCCGCGGCGGTCTTCACCTCATCTGACGGATCCCCTAGCCTCTCTACCAGCGCGTCGCCCACTTGATCCATCACCTCATCGCCCAGATTCCCTAGGGCCCAGGCGCTGTCGCGGCGAACGACGGGATCAGGGTCTCTCAGCTTTTCCACCAAGGCCGGGGCCGCTTGAGGACTGGCAATCTTTCCCAGCGCCATCGCAGCTGTTTGCCGGACATCCGGATTCGGATCGTTGAGCAGCTCCACCAAGCGAGGAATCAGCGCGTCGGGGTCGATCACCGGTCCCTCCGCGACGCATCCTGCGTTGAGGCCAACCAGCAGCAGGGTCATCACAAAGTAGCGCGTGATGGCGAGAGGCACGGGATCTACGTCGCCTTGGGCGGGTCTTCTTGCGTAGCGGGCATCTGCTTGGCCGCTTCCACTGATTGCTCGATCTCCTTTTGTGCGGCGTCCAGCTCGGCTTGAATGGTCCGCATTTCCGGATCAATCGAGCCCCGTACATCCGCAACGGCCTGGCGAAACGTGCGGAGCGCGTCACCTAACCCTTCGCCGAGACTTTGCATGTCCTGGGGCGACGGGGCCGCGCTCTGGGAAGTCTTGGCTTTCAGGGCAGCTTGTTGAGCTTGCACTCTCGCGACGGCATCCTTGTTCACGACGGCTGACGGGCGTTTCAGCACCGGTTTTGGCTGAGCAGATGGCGGCAGAGCGGGGTAGACCCCTCGTGATGCAGGCTGCGGAGCCTGCCGGTCTTCCATGGTGGCTGGCTGGGCTGTTTGGCCGGCAGATGGCCGTGGACGGGGTGGTTGAGGGGGCTGCGGCCCGACCCCGGCTGCCATGATAGCTGCCGTGGTCCCTGGGGTCAACTCGGGCCCAGGTTGGTAGGGCGCGGTGGGTTTGCCCTGGGCTGGCTGAGCCGCGACCTGTGGGTTCGACGCCACCTGCGCCTCTTCTATCGGCGACTGTGGAGCGGTGCCAGTCGGGGCTGTGTTTGGGTTCGCATTGGGATCAAGTGGAGGGGGCGCTTCATGCACCTCTTTCTTGAACCCCTTGAGCGCCTTCCCCAACCCCTCTCCAATCTGCGGGAGCCGTCCGGCCCCGAAGATGATGAGGACGATGGCA
>Ga0209859_1000244_pt1 | contig 12955 bp, 11 predicted proteins | sample GWRWS3_50_60_FD_187241 | JGI IMG/M metagenome (GOLD analysis project Ga0209859, IMG submission 187241) | Riverbed sediment microbial communities from areas with vegetation nearby in Columbia River, Washington, USA - GW-RW S3_50_60 (SPAdes)... | ecosystem: Environmental > Aquatic > Freshwater >... | reverse complement strand
CCGCGAGCTGCCGATCCGAGCGGACTTCGTGGGCAAGAACGTTCCGACGCGCAAGGACGAAGACGTCCGCGTCACGCTTCGAGAGGTGGACGGCGAGGATGCCGTGCTCGTCGAGGATCCGGTGGCGAGCGGCTCCGTGACGAGGGGCCGGTGACCAGAGGGCGATGAAGAGCACGAGGGAGAGCGCATGAACGGACACCTGCTGTCGATCCACGACGTGAGTGCCGACGACGTCGTTCGGATCCTGGACACGGCGGAGTCCTTCCGCGAGGTGGGCACGCGGGTCATCAAGAAGGTGCCGGCGCTCCGGGGCCGGACCGTCGTGAACCTGTTCTACGAGAACTCGACACGGACGCGGATCAGCTTCGAGCTCGCCGCGAAGAGGCTGTCGGCCGACGTGATCAACTTCACGACGAGCGGGTCGAGCGTCTCGAAGGGCGAGAGCCTGAAGGACACGGCCCTGACGCTCCAGGCGATGGGCGCCGATGCGATCGTGATCCGCCACTCGTCGAGTGGCGCGCCGCTCATGCTCACCCGGTGGGTGAAGGGCAGCGTGCTGAACGCCGGCGACGGCACCCACGAGCACCCGACGCAGGCGCTGCTCGACCTGTACACGATGCGCGACCGGCTGGGACGGATCGAGGGGCTCCGCGTCGGCATCGTCGGCGACGTGATGCATTCGCGGGTGGCGCGGTCGCTCTCGTTCGCACTCGTCAAGATGGGTGCCGAGGCCACGCTCGTCGGCCCGCCGACCCTGATCCCTCCGGACGCGCCGGCGTGGGGCGTGAACGTGAGCCACGACATCGACGCGGTGCTCCCCAAGCTCGACGTCTGCTACATGCTCCGCGTCCAGAAGGAGCGCCAACGCCAGCAGTTCTTCCCGAGCGTCCGCGAGTACGCGCGCCTGTTCGGTCTCTCGCGCGTGCGAGCCGGGTTGCTGCCCGACGGCGCACTGGTGATGCACCCGGGCCCGATGAACCGAGGGATCGAGATCGATTCGGACGTCGCCGACCTGCCCCGAGCGGTGATCGAGGAGCAGGTCACCAACGGGATCGCGATCCGCATGTCGCTCCTGTACCTGCTCCTGGGGGGTTCGGGTCCCGAGCCCGTCACGGTCGGGCTGCCCGAGGAGGTGGCCTCGAGTGCCTGAACCCTTCCTGTTCAAGGGCGCTCGGGTGGTCGATCCCGCCTCGGGGCGGGACGAGATCGGGGACGTGCTGGTCGACGGGGGCGTCATCGCGTCGCCTCGGGCTTCGAGCGCGACCGTGCTCGACTGCGAGGGACTGGTCCTCGCCCCGGGCCTCGTCGACCTCCACACGCATCTGCGCCAGCCGGGACGTGAGGACAAGGAGACGGTCGAGACGGGGTGCCGTGCGGCGGCAGTCGGAGGCTTCACGGGGGTCACCCCGATGGCGAACACCGATCCGGTGGCCGACAACGCCGCCGTGATCCACGAGGTCCTCGACCTGGCTCGCGCGGCCGGCGCCTGCGACGTCTTCCCGGTCGGAGCGATCACGCGAGGGCTCGAGGGTGAGGCGATGGCCGAGCTCGGCGAGATGTTCGACGCGGGCGTTCGCGTGTTCAGCGACGACGGGCGCTGCGTGCCGAACGCGCGCGTGCTCCGGAACGCGCTCACGTATATGAGCGCGTTCGAGGCCGCGGTGATCGCGGAGCACTGCGAGGACGCCTCGCTCGCCGAAGGCGGACAGATGCACGAGGGGTCCGTCTCCTCCTCGCTCGGGCTCGCGGGGCAACCCCGAGAAGCCGAGGACGTGGTGGTCGCCCGGGATCTCGCCGTCGCGAAGCTGACGGCCGGCCGGCTGCACCTGTGCCACCTGTCCTCGGCGGGCTCGGTCGAGATGGTGCGTCGGGCCAAGGCCGAGGGGCTGCGGGTCACCACGGAGGTGACACCGCACCACCTCGTCTTCGGCGAGGAGGACCTCGTTACCTACGACACCAACATGAAGATGAACCCGCCGCTGCGCTCGGACGGGGATCGGAGCGCGCTCCGTGCAGCGCTCGCGGACGGGACGATCGACGTCGTCGCGACCGACCACGCGCCCCACGCCGTCGAGGAGAAGGAGGCCGAATTCGACCAGGCTCCCTTCGGAACGATCGGGCTCGAGACCGCGCTCGCGGCGCTGCTCACGCACCTGGTGGAACCGGGCGAGCTCTCTTTGTCGCGCGCGATCGAGGCGATGTCGACCACGCCCGCACGGATCCTCGGAGCCCACGACCACGGCGGGCCGATCGCGCCGGGCCGGCCGGCCAACCTGGTCGCGTTCGACCCGGCCGCCGGATGGACCGTCGAGCCACCGTTCGCCTCGAAGAGCCGGAACTCGGCCTTCCGCGGCCGTGAGCTGCGCGGCAAGGTCGTGCACACGATGCTCCGAGGCGTGCTCGTCGTGGCCGACGGGAAGGCGCAGCGGTGAGGGGAGGTCCGGCCGCGCTCCTGGTGCTGGAGGACGGCAGCGTCTTCCGCGGCACGGCGTTCGGCGCGACGGGGGAGGGCTTCGGCGAAGCGGTCTTCAACACGGCGATGTCCGGATACCAGGAGGTGCTCACGGATCCCTCGTACGCCGGGCAGGTGGTGGCGATGACCGCTCCGGAGCAGGGCAACTACGGCACGAACGCGCAGGACGCCGAGTCGGGCCGCGTCCACGTGTCCGGGTTCGTGGTCCGCGAAGTAGCCCGGCGGGCCTCGAGCTGGCGAGCCACGGGCTCGCTCGCCGACGAGCTGGGGCGCGCCGGCGTCGTCGGCCTCGAGGGCGTCGACACGCGCCGGTTGACCCTGCGCCTGCGCGATCGAGGCGCGATGCGGTGCGGCCTGTCGACCGTCGACCTGGACGCGGGCTCCCTCCTCGAACGGGTCCGATCGCATCCCGCGATGGAGGGCGCCGACCTCGCGAAGGACGTGAGCGCCCAAGCGCCGTATCCGGCGAGCGACCTCGCCGGACCGGCGACGCCCGAGCTCGGGACCATCTACCGGGTCGCCGCCTACGACTTCGGGCTGAAGCGGAACATCCTGCGCCGGCTCGCGGCCGCCGGGATCGACGCGACCGTCGTCCCGGCGACCACCCCAGCCGCCGAGGTGCGTTCGGGCGGCTTCGACGGCGTGTTCCTGTCGAACGGTCCCGGCGATCCGGCCGCCACGACGTACGGGATCGCCGCGTGCCGCGACCTCATCGGCAGGCTGCCCGTGTTCGGCATCTGCCTGGGGCACCAACTCCTCGGGCTCGCGCTCGGAGGGCGGACGTACAAGCTTCCGTTCGGCCATCGGGGCGCGAACCAACCCGTGAAGGACCTGCGGACCGGGCGGGTAGAGGTCACGAGCCACAACCACGGGTTCGCGGTCGATCCGAGTGGCTGGCCGAGCGTCGCGAACGTCGCCGAGACCGCCTTCGGGCGAGCCGAGCTCAGCCATTGGAACCTGAACGACGGGACCCTCGAGGGGCTCCGGTGCCTCGACGTGCATGCGATCTCCGTCCAGTACCACCCGGAGGCGGCGCCCGGCCCGCACGACGCGCGCTACCTGTTCGACGAGTTCCGAGCCCTGATGGCGGCGGCCTGATGCCGCGGCGAACCGACATCGAGCGCATCCTGGTGATCGGCTCGGGTCCGATCGTGATCGGGCAGGCGTGCGAGTTCGACTACTCGGGGACCCAGGCGTGCAAGGTGCTCCGCCGGGAGGGGTTCCACGTGTCGTTGGTGAACTCGAACCCCGCGACGATCATGACCGATCCCGAGTTCGCGGACCGAACCTACGTCGAGCCGCTCACGCCCGAGTCCGTCGTGCAGGTGATCGAGCGGGAGCGGCCCGAGGTGGTCCTGCCGACGCTCGGCGGCCAGACGGCACTGAACGTCGCGGTGGCGATCGCCGAGACCGGCGACCTCGAACGCCTGGGCGTCGGTTTGATCGGCGCGGGCCTCGATGCCATCCATCGCGCCGAGGACCGGAGCGGCTTCAAGGAGACGATGGGTCGGGCCGGGCTCGAGACCCCTCGCGCCGGGACCGCCCGCTCGCTCGACCGCGCGTTGGCGCTCGGCGACGAGATCGGGTACCCGCTGATCGTCCGGCCCTCGTTCACGCTCGGCGGCGGGGGGAGCGGTTTCGCTCGCGATCGGACCGAGCTCGAGCTCGTCGCCGCCCGCAGCCTCGCGATCAGCCCGGTGACCGAGATCCTCGTGGAGGAGTCGGTCGCCGGGTGGAAAGAGTTCGAGCTCGAGGTCATGCGCGACGGCGCGGACAACGCCGTCGTGATCTGCTCGATCGAGAACGTCGATCCGATGGGCGTGCACACGGGCGATTCGATCACGGTCGCGCCCGCGATGACGCTCTCCGACTGGGAGTACCAACGGATGCGCGACGGGGCGCTCGCCTGCATCCGGGCGATCGGTGTGGAGACCGGCGGGTCGAACATCCAGTTCGCGGTTGAGCCTCGCACCGGCCGCCAGGTCTTGATCGAGATGAACCCGCGCGTCTCACGTTCGTCGGCCCTGGCGTCGAAGGCGACCGGTTTCCCGATCGCCAAGGTCGCCGCGCTCCTCGCGGTCGGCTACACGCTCGACGAGATCCCGAACGACATCACGGGCGTCACGCTGGCCGCGTTCGAGCCGACGCTCGACTACGTCGTAGTCAAGGTGCCCCGGTTCGCGTTCGAGAAGTTCCCCGAGGCCGACCCGGTCCTGTCCTCGACGATGAAGTCCGTCGGCGAGGTCATGGCGATCGGTCGCACCTTCAAGGAGGCGCTCGGCAAGGCCTGGCGTTCGCTCGAACGCCCCGACGCCGACCTCGGGGGTGTGGCGGGCGCCGGCTCCCTCGAGGCGCTCGTCGCGCCGAGCGAGCACCGGCTGCACCTGGTCGAGTCGGCGCTGCGCGCCGGGTGGTCGGTGGACGAGGTCGCGGCGGCGAGCGCGATCGATCCGTGGTTCATCGATCAGATCGCGCAGGTGGCCGAGGAGGTCGATGCGCTGGACGGCCGCGAGCTCGACGCCGTGGGTCGCGCGGACCTGGAGCGCGCCAAGCGGTTCGGCCTGTCCGACCGCCGTCTCGCGGTCCTGGCCTCGTCCGACGAAGCTGCGGTTCGCGCGCGCCGGACGGCGCTCGGCGTCCGGCCGGTCTACAAGACGGTCGACACCTGCGCCGGCGAGTTCCCCGCCCGCACCCCGTACCACTACTCCACGTACGAGGAGCAGGACGAGGTGCGCCCGGCCGAGCGGCCGCGCGTGGTGATCCTCGGAGCCGGTCCCAACCGGATCGGGCAGGGGATCGAGTTCGACTACGCCTGCGTCCATGCGGCGTTCGCGCTGGGGGACGCGGGGTACGAGCCCGTGATGATCAACTCCAACCCGGAGACCGTGTCGACGGACTACGACACGAGCGCCCGCCTGTACTTCGAACCGGTGTCGACGGAGGACGTGTTGGCGGTGTGCGAGACGGAGCGGCCCGTCGGCGTGATCTGCCAGTTCGGCGGCCAGACGCCGCTCCGGATGGCGCGCGACATCGAAGCGGCGGGCTTCCCGGTCCTGGGGACGCCCACGATCTCGATCGACCTCGCCGAGGACCGTGGCAAGTTCGCCGAGCTGCTCCGCGAGGCCGGCATACCCGCGCCCGAGCACGGCGAGGCCCACGACCTCGACGATGCGCGCGTGATCGCCGCACGCATCGGCTATCCGGTCGTGGTGCGGCCCTCGTACGTGCTCGGCGGACGAGCGATGGAGATCGTGTACGGGGAGGACGAGCTCGAGCGGTTCGTCGCGAGCGCCGCCGCTGCGGGGCCCGATCACCCGGTGCTGATCGACCGCTTCCTCGAGGGCGCCGTCGAGATCGACGTCGACGCCGTCTGCGATGGCACGGACGTGTTCGTCGGTGCGGTGATGGAGCACATCGAGGAGGCGGGGGTCCACTCGGGCGACTCCTCCTGCCAGATCCCGCCGGCGACGTTGTCGGACGAGGAGCTGGACGAGGTCGAGCGCATCACGCGGAGCCTGGCCCTCCGGTTGAACGTGCGTGGGCTCATCAACCTGCAGCTCGCGAGCAAGGACGAGCGGATCTGGGTGCTGGAGGCGAACCCACGCGCGTCGCGTACCGTCCCGTTCGTGTCCAAGGTCACGGGGGTCCCGCTCGCCAAGCTCGCGACGTCGGTCCTGCTCGGCAGGACGCTCGCCGAGATGCGCGAGGACGGGTCCGTGCCGGCCGAGCACCGTCATTACCTGCACCTGCCCTACTCTGCGGTGAAGGCGGCCGTGCTCCCGTTCGGGCGGTTCCCGGGCGTGGACACCCTGCTCGGTCCCGAGATGCGTTCGACGGGTGAGGTGATGGGCATCGACACCGACCCCGGTCGAGCCCTCGCCAAGGCCCTGGTCGCGAGTGGAGCCGCGCTCCCGCGGGAGGGGACGATCTTCGTCTCGGTCGCGAACCGGGACAAACGGTCGATCCTGTATCCGGCCAAACGCCTCGCCGATCTCGGATTCCGGCTGCTCGCGACCCGGGGGACCGCCGCGGTCCTGGAGCGCGCCGGGATCGAGGTCTCCAGGGTGTCGAAGGTGTCCGAGGGAGGCCGTTCGGTGGTCGACCTGATCCGTGACGCGGAGGTGGACCTCGTCGTGAACACGCCGTTCGGGCGTGGTCCGCGGACCGACGGCTCGCTGATCCGCGCCGCCGCCGCGCAGGCCGGCATCCCGTCCATCACGACCCTGGCCGCCGTGCTCGCGGCGCTCCGCGGCATCGAGGCGGTCCGCGGTGAAGCCGGCGGGCCCCGATCCCTCCAGGAGTTCCACGAGGCGGGGCGAGCGGCGGTCGCGGTGCAGCCCAGGTTGACGTTCGGCGACGACCACGCCGAGGTGGCCTCGTGAGACGCGTCCGCGCCGAGGTCCTGAACGCCAAACGCGTCGGCGCCTACCACTCGATCACGATCGTCGCGCCCGAGGTGGCCGAGCGGGTCCGCCCCGGCCAGTTCGTCTCGGTCGCGATGCCCGAGGGCCGCACCTTCCTGCTGAGGCGTCACTTCTCGATCCACCAGGCATCGCGTCGCGGAGGGTGGGCCGGGACGCTCGAGTTCGTGTTCGATCCGAGGGGGCCGGGCTCGAGCTGGCTCGCCGAGGTCAAGGCGCACCAGTTCCTCGACGTGATCGGGCCGCTCGGCAAGGCGTTCGCCTACCCGGCCAAGCTGACGACGTGCCTCCTCGTCGCCGAGGGACACGGTTCGGCCCCGATGTACTTCCTCGGCCAGGAGCTCCGGGCGCGCGGCAAGCGGGTCGACATGCTGGTGGGCGCGGAGACGCAGGAGCTGGTGTTCAAACCCATCGAAGCCAAGCGCCTCGCGCAGACGATCGTGATCACGACCGAGGACGGGAGCCTCGGTGAGACCGGCGGCGTCATCGACGTTCTCCCTCAGGTGGTCGAGTCCACGGGCGCGCAGGTCATCTATGCCGCGACGGGCCGCCAGACACTCCGGCGTATCTCCGAGTTCTGCGCGGAACGCCGGATCCCTTCGCAGGTCGCGGTGGAAGAAGAGATGGCGTGCGGGATCGGTCTCTGCTTCACGTGCACCGTGCCGGTGATCCGCAAGGACGGCTCGGGCTACGACAACCTGCGGGCCTGCATCGACGGGCCCGTGTTCAACCCCGCGCGCATCCTGTGGGACCGTTGGATGGGGGAGGAGCCGCGCATGGTCGCGACGCCGCCCGAGGGCTTCCCGGTGGTCAAGACATGGCCGGGATGAGCCCGACAAGGACCTCCGCCCGAGCCGCATGAGATCGAACCTCGGCGTCGACCTCCACGGACTCCGCTTCCCCCAGCCCGTGCTCTCGGCGTCGGGCTGCCTCGCAACCGGCCACGACGTGCCGGCACTCGTCGACCTGCGCAAGCTCGGCGGCGTCGTGACGCGGAGCCTGACGTTCGGGCCGTCGAAGGGATGGGCGACCCCGCGCTCGGCCGAGACACCGTCCGGGCTGCTGACCGCCGTCGGGCTGCAGAACCCGGGCGCGCTCGCCTTCGTCGACGAGGACCTGCCGAGGCTCGTCAAGGCGGGGGTCCCCGTGGTGGCCTCCGTCGCCGGGGCCAGCCTGGGCGAGTACGTCAACGTGGCGAGCACCGTGCATCTCAAGCCGGGCGTGGTCGCCCTCGAGGTCTGCGTCTCGTGCCCGGACGACGAGCGCGCCGGCGAGCCCTTCTACGCCCGTCCGGAGCGACTCACCGAGATCGTCGGGGCCGTCGCCCGCCTCTCGCGGGTGCCGGTGTTCGCGAAGCTCCCACCCCTGCTCCCCGGTCTCGTCGAGACCGCGCAGGCATGCGTGCGGGCGGGCGCGTTCGGTCTCACGCTGATCGACGCGGTCCCGGCGCTCGCCGTCGACTCTCAGCGGCTGCGTACCCGGACGGCGACGCCGGTGGGCGGCCTCTCGGGCCCGGCGATCAAGCCTGTGGCCCTCGCCGCGGTCTACCAGGTGTCGCGTGCGCTGCCGGATGTGCCCGTGATGGGCGTCGGCGGCATCGCGACCGGTGAGGACGCGGTCGAGTTCCTGCTCGCCGGTGCGTGGGCGGTCCAGGTGGGCACCGCGCTGCTGGTCGACCCGTCCGTCCACGTCGAGATCGCGGAGGGGATCATGCGGTACCTGAAGGAGAAGGGGTTCGCGTCGCCCGACGAGATGCGCGGCCGGGTGCGTGTCCGCGACGCGAAGATCGGTTCCCCATGATCCCTCGTCCGGACAACCCCTTGATCGTGGCTCTCGACGTCTCCGATCTCGACGCGGCCGGGGCGCTGGCGGAGCGCCTGCACGGCGAGGCCGGCGTCCTCAAGGTCGGTCTCGAGCTCTTCGCGGCGGGCGGGCCCGAAGCGGTGACGCGACTGCGCGCGTTCGGACCGGTCTTCCTCGACGTCAAGCTTCACGACATCCCGAACACGGTCGAGGGAGCCGCCCGCAACTGCGCCCGCCTGGGGATCGCGATGATGACCGTGCATGCGCTCGGTGGCGAAGCGATGGTGAGGGCGGCGGTTCGAGGCGCGACCCGTGGCGCCGACGAGGCCGGGCACGCGGCCCCCATGGTCCTCGCCGTGACCGTGCTCTCGAGCCTCGCGGGCGAAGGCCTCGCCTCGCCGTCGTCGCTCGCGTTCGAAGCGGTGGCGGCGGGTGCGAGCGGCGTCGTGGTGTCGGGCGAAGACGTCGCACAGGTCCACGAGGTGTTGGGACCGAACGCGTGTCTGGTCGTTCCGGGTATCCGACCCGCGGGCTCGAACGGTCACGACCAGGTCCGCATCCTCACACCCGAGGAGGCGGTCGAACGCGGCGCCGATTACCTCGTCGTCGGCCGTCCGATCACCGAGTCACCGGACCCGGCGGGTGTCGCGCGCGCGATCGTCGCGACGGTTCGCTGACCACCGTGCAGTCGGAAACCCGCAGGTAGAGTGCACGAAGCCGCGTTGATGCCCTCGCGGGGCCGTGACTATACTCGCGGCCTCCGGCCCCCGAGTGAAGGAGTGCTCTCATGCCCCTACCCGTCTTGACGGATGAACAGCGAAAGCAGGCCCTGGAGAAAGCCGCCGTCGCGCGGAAGAAGCGCGCGGAGCTCAAGGGTCAGCTGAAGTCCGGCAAGCTCATGCTGAAGGACGTGCTGTCCCGACAGGACGATGACACCGTGGGCAAGATGAAGGTCTCCACGGTCCTCGAGTCGCTCCCGGGTGTGGGGAAGGTTCGGGCGCGCAAGATCATGGAGCGACTGGACATCTCCGCCAGCCGACGGGTCCGGGGTCTCGGCGCGAAGCAGCGCGAGTCGCTCCTCGGCGAGTTCGCGAAGAAGTAGCCACCGCTGGCCGGCAGGCTGTTCGTCGTCGCCGGACCGTCCGGGGTCGGGAAGGGGACGGTCGTCCGCCTCGTCCGCGAACGTATCCCCACGACCCACCTCTCGATCTCGGTCACCACGCGCGCACCGCGACCCGGCGAGCGTGACGGCGTCGACTATCGGTTCGTCTCCGACGAGGACTTCGAGCGGATGATCGCCTCGGGCGAGCTGCTCGAGTGGGAGGAGATCTTCGGCCACCGCTCGGGTACGCCGGCCGAACCCGTTCGCGAGGCGCTCGAGGCCGGCGTCGACGTGCTCCTCGAGCTCGACGTTACCGGCGCCCGGCACGTCCGGGACGTGATGCCCCAGGCGGTCCTGATCCTCCTCGAGCCTCCGACCCTGGAAGAGCTCGAGCGGCGCCTGCGGTCCAGAGGCACCGAGACCGAGGAGCGGCTGGCTGCACGCCTGTCCAAGGCCGACTGGGAGCTCGGCCAGCGGGAGGCGTTCGACGAGGTGATCGTGAACGACGAGGCCGAGCGTGCCGCGGACCAGGTCGCTGCTATCATCGATGCATCTCCGCAGGTAGGCGGCTCGTCCGAGGACGCGGACGCGGCCGAGAAGCCGGCCAAGGACAGGGCCAAGGACAGGGCCAAGGACAGGGCCAAGGACAGGGCCAAGGACAGGGCCAAGGACAGGGCCAAGGACAGGGAAGGACCCCCGAACCCATGATCGAACCGAAGATCGACGACCTGCTCTCCCAGGTGGACTCGAAGTACACGCTCGTGACGCTCGCGGCCAAGCGCGCTCGCGAGATCAACTCCTACTACAACCAGCTGGGCGAAGGGCGAGGGGAGTTCGTGCCGCCCCTGGTCGAGACGGGGCTGCGCAACAAGCCGCTGTCGATCGCGCTCGAGGAGATCGCCGAGGGCAAGATCAACGCCGAGCGCCCGGAGGGCGTCGGCATCAAGTAGCCCAAGCGGCGCTCCCGAACCGGTCGGAGGGTCGAAGGAGGCGGGAACGTGACCACCCAGCGTTCGGTCCTGCAGGGTCGACGCGTCCTCCTCGGCGTCACGGGTGGCATCGCCGCGTACAAGGCCTGCATCCTCGTCCGGCTCCTTCGCCTGCACGGCGCGTCCGTCCGGGTCGTGATGACCCGATCGGCCGAACGGTTCGTCGGTCCGGCCACGTTCGCGGCGCTCTCGGACCACGTCGTGTATACCGACCTGTGGGAGGAGCCCGGGGTCGTCCTGCACGTTCGGCTCGCCCACGAGGCCGACGTGGCGGTGGTCGCACCGGCGACGGCGAACGTGCTCGCCAAGCTCGCGCAGGGCATCGCCGACGACCTGCTCACCTCGACGCTGCTCGAGGCCTCCTGTCCGCTCGTCCTCGCGCCCGCGATGCACACCGGCATGTGGGAGCACCCGGCGACCCAGGCCAACGCGAACACCCTCGCGGCACGCGGGGCGAGGATCGTCGGCCCGGCTCGCGGCGCCCTGGCGGCCGGGGACGAGGGGATGGGGCGCATGACCGAGCCCGACGAGATCCTCCGCGCGATCGAGGACACGCTCGCCGCCGCCGGTGACCTCTCGGGCAAGCGGATCGTCGTGACCGCCGGGCCCACCTGGGAGCCGATCGACCCGGTTCGGTTCGTCGGGAACCGTTCGACCGGCAAGATGGGTTTCGCCGTGGCGGCCGAGGCGTTCGCGAGAGGTGCCGACGTGACGCTCGTGGTCGGCCCCGGGACCCTCCAGCCGCCCATCGGACCTGCCGTGACGCGCGTGACGACCACGGACGAGATGCGGCGAGCCGTGCTGGCGGCCGCCCCGGACGCGGACGCGGTCGTGATGGCCGCGGCCGTCGCCGACTTCCGGCCCGAGACGACGGCCGACGCGAAGATCAAGAAGGAGCAGGGCCCGCCGCAGGTGCGTCTGGTCCCGACACCCGACATCCTGGCCGAGCTCGGGTCGGTGCCGGGGACGGTCCTGGTCGGCTTCGCGGCCGAGACGCAGGACGTCGAGGCATCGGGCCGCGAGAAGCTGCGGCGCAAGGGACTGCAGCTCCTGGTGGCGAACGAGGTCGGGCGCGAGGGAACGGGGTTCGGCTCGGACACGAACCGCGCCGCAATCATCGCCGTCGACGGGGAGGACGTGCCGATGCGCGAGTGGACCAAGCGCGATCTCGCCTCGGCCATCTGCGATCGCCTCGCCAAGCTGCTGGCGGCGTAGCGTCACCCCGCGGCGGCTCGGTGGCCGCGCTCGTCTCGCGGGAGACCGTCCGAGGCCGCTGCTATGCTCGCCGGCGATGAGCCACGCGTACCTGTTCTCCTCGGAGTCCGTCACCGAGGGTCATCCCGACAAGCTCGCGGACCGGATCTCCGACGCGGTCCTCGACGCTATCCTGGCGGTCGACCCGAACGGCCGCGTCGCCTGCGAGACGCTCGTCACCACCGGTCTCGTCATGGTCGCCGGCGAGATCAGCACGTCGGAGTACATCGACATCCCGGCCGTGGTCCGTAGGACGATCACCGAGATCGGGTATACCGACGCGAACTTCGGCATCGACGGAGACACCTGCGGCGTGGTCACCTCGATCCAGGAGCAGTCGGCGGACATCGCCCGGGGCGTCGACGACGCCCTGGAGCATCGCGAAGGGCACTCGACGGACGCGCTCGACGCGTTGGGCGCCGGGGACCAGGGGATGATGTTCGGCTACGCGTGCCGCGAGACCGACGAGCTGATGCCGCTGCCGATCGCGATGGCACATCGCCTCGCCAAACGTCTCGCGGATGTACGCAAGGCCGGCGTGGTCCCGTACCTGCGACCGGACGGCAAGAGTCAGGTCACGGTGGCCTACGAAGGAACATCCGCCAAACGCGTCGACACCGTCCTGATCAGCGCGCAGCACCGCGAGGAGGTCGACGTCGAGACGCTGCTCGCGCCCGACGTCCGGACCGAGGTGATCGACCCGGTGCTGCGGGAGTTCGACCTCGACGCGGAGGAGGTCCGGATCCTGGTCAACCCGACGGGCCGGTTCGAGATCGGGGGGCCGAAGGCCGACACGGGTCTGACCGGCCGCAAGATCATCGTCGACAGCTACGGAGGGATGGCGCCGCACGGCGGCGGATGCTTCTCGGGCAAGGACCCGACGAAGGTCGACCGCTCGGCGGCGTACATGGCG
>Ga0209859_1000243_pt1 | contig 12985 bp, 12 predicted proteins | sample GWRWS3_50_60_FD_187241 | JGI IMG/M metagenome (GOLD analysis project Ga0209859, IMG submission 187241) | Riverbed sediment microbial communities from areas with vegetation nearby in Columbia River, Washington, USA - GW-RW S3_50_60 (SPAdes)... | ecosystem: Environmental > Aquatic > Freshwater >... | reverse complement strand
CGGCCGTGAGCATCGGCTCGGGGCCGCAGGCGAGGACGTCGAAGCCGGGCGCGAGCGCGTCCGTGACGAGCGTCGGCTCGAGCACGACCTCGGCGTTCGGGACGAGCGCAGCGGCCTCCGCGTGATCCGCCGTCCGGAAGCCGAGGAGGGCCGGCGGGCAGCCGAGGCGCTCGGAGAGGTACGGGAACGGCGCGACGCCGATCCCGCCCCCGACCAGCAGCGGCCGCTCCGGATCGAGCCGGAATCCGTTGCCGAGGGGGCCGAGGACGTCGACCTCGTCCCCGGGCTCGAGCGCGGTGAGGGCGCGCGTGCCCGGCCCGATCGGATCCACGAGAAAGCCGAGCTCGCCGACCGGAGCGAGGCAGAGGCTCATCGGGCGCGGGAGGAGCCTCCCCGGCGGGCGGAGCATGAAGAACTGTCCCGGCACGCCGGGCTCGAGCGCTCCCCGCCGCAGGCGGAGGAGCGCATACGGGCCGACGGCCTCGTTTCCGACGACGCTAAGCCGAGCGGGCGACACGTTCCTGGAGCGAGAGGGTCTCACCGCGGGTCGCGCGCGCGATCGCCTCGACCGCGGCCGTGGCGCCGGCCATGGTCGTGACGCACGGGACGCGCGCGTTGAGCGCAGCCTCGCGGATGAGGTAGCCGTCCGAGCGGGCTCCCCGGCCGTCGGGCGTGTTGAGGACGAGCTCCACCCGCCGGCGGCGAACGAGGTCGACGACCGTCGGCCCGTCACCGGGCTCCGAGACCTTGCGGACATGCGTCACCGCGAGCCCCGCGGCCGCGAGCGCCGACGCCGTGCCACCGGTGGCGCACAGCGCGAAGCCGAGCTCGCCGAGCCGGCGCGCGAGCAGGACGGCGACCGCCTTGTCCTCGTCTCGGACGGAGAGGAAGGCCGTGCCCTCGTGCGGAAGCGGCCGGCCGGCTGCCCGCTCGGCCTTCGCGAAGGCCGTCGGAAAGTCGTCGGCGCTCGCCATCACCTCGCCCGTCGAGCGCATCTCGGGGCCCAGAACCGCATCGGCGCCCGGGAAGCGTGCGAACGGGAAGACGGATGCCTTCACGGAGACATGCCCCGGTGCCTGGCGCCCGGACACGTCCAGCTCGGAGAGGCGCGCGCCCGCGGCGAGACGTGAGGCGGCCGCGACGAGGTTCACGCCCAGCGCCTTGGAGACGAAGGGCACGGTGCGGGAGGCGCGCGGGTTCGCCTCGAGGACGGAGAGGCGACCGTCCTGAAGCGCGAGCTGGACGTTCAGGAGCCCGACGACTCCGAGAGCCGGCGCCAGCCGACGCACGGCGTCGGCGCTGGCCGCGAGGACGTCCTCGGGAAGCCCGACCGGAGGGAGGACGCAGGACGAGTCGCCCGAGTGCACGCCGGCCTCCTCGACGTGCTCCATGAGCGCTGCGACCCAGGTGTCATGCCCGTCGCAGAGCGCGTCGACGTCGAGCTCCACCGCGCCCTCGAGGAAGCGGTCGACGAGGACACGGTCGCAGCCTCCGGCTGCGTCCGCGACGCTCTCGGCGTCGTAGCAGACACGCATCCTCCGGCCTCCGAGGACATACGACGGCCGGACGAGAACCGGGTACCCGATCGACTCGGCCACCGCGACGGCGGTCGCAGGGTCGGAGCTGACGCCCCAGGGCGGAACGGCGACCCCCAGCCGGTCGCACAGGCCGGCGAAGCGCTCACGGTCCTCCGCGAGGTCGACGGCCTCATACGGCGTGCCCAGGATCCGCACGCCGGCCTCCGCCAGGGCGCGCGCGAGCCTGAGCGGCGTTTGGCCCCCGAACTGGATGACGACGCCGAACGGCCGCTCTCGAGCGCAGATCTCGAGCACCTCCTCGGCCCGCAGCGGCTCGAAGTAGAGGCGGTCCGAGGTGTCGTAGTCCGTGGAGACCGTCTCGGGGTTGCAGTTGACCATCACCGTCTCGTAGCCGAGCGCGCGAAACGTGCGGACCGCGTGGACGCAGCAGTAGTCGAACTCGATTCCCTGGCCGATCCGGTTCGGCCCCGAGCCGAGAATGACCACGCGCGGCCGTGTGCGCGCCGGACGGCCTTCGTCCTCCTCGCCCCACGTCGAGTAGAAGTAGTTGGAGCTCGCCTCGACCTCGGCGGCGCAGGAGTCCACTCGACGGTAGGAGGGCCGCACGCCCGCGAACAGCCGTGCCCGCTTCACCTCGTCCTCGCTCGTGTTCCACGCCGCGGCCAGGTCGGCGTCCGCCCAGCCGGCCCGTTTGAGCTTGAGCCAGTCGTCCGCGACGAGGTCCGAGCTTGTGCGTGTGGAACGCAAGGTGCGAACCGCGCGCTCGAGCTCGCCGCGGAACCAGGGGTGCAGGCCCGCGGGGAGGTCGGCGATCGACGCCCACGGCGTCGAGCCGCCCGGATCGAGCTCCCGGGAGCGCATCGCCTTCAGAAACGCCTCCGTGAACGTGCGTCCGATGCCCATCGCCTCGCCCACCGACTTCATCTGCGTCCCCAGATCGTCGTCGGCGCCGGGGAACTTCTCGAATGCGAAGCGGGGAAACTTGACGACGACGTAGTCCAGGGTCGGCTCGAAGCTCGCCGGCGTCGTCCGCGTGAGGTCGTTCGGGATCTCGTCGAGCGTGTAGCCGACGGCGAGCTTCGCGGCCACTTTTGCGATCGGGTAGCCGGTGGCCTTGCTCGCGAGCGCGGACGAGCGGGAGACCCGAGGGTTCATCTCGATCACCCGCAGCTCCCCGCTCTCGCGCTCGCGAGCGAACTGGATGTTCGATCCGCCCGTCTCCACGCCGACCGCGCGGATCACGAGCGCGGCCGCGTCGCGAAGCTCCTGGAAGGCCTCGTCGGAGAGCGTCATCTGCGGCGCGACGGTGACGGAGTCGCCCGTGTGCACGCCCATCGGGTCGAGGTTCTCGATCGAGCACACGACGACGACGTTGTCGCGCGCGTCGCGCATGACCTCGAGCTCGAACTCGTCCCAGCCGACCAGCGACTCCTCGACCAGCACCTGGTGGACGGGGCTCTCCTCGAGCGCGCGCTCGAGGAGCCGCTCGAGGTCCTCCGGCGATCTCGCGATGCCTCCGCCGTGGCCTCCGAGCGTGAACGCCGGGCGCAGGATCAGCGGGAACGAGAGCGCCTCGGGCAGCTCGTCCGGCGAGGTCACGACGACGGACTCCGGCACGCGCAGCCCGACGGCGGACATCGTCTCCCGAAAGAGCCCCCGGTCCTCGGCGCGGCAGATCGCCTCGAAGCTCGCCCCGACGAGCTCGACCCCGAGCTCCTCGAGGAGGCCGTCTTCCGCGAGTCGCCGCGCGAGGTTCAGCGCGGTCTGTCCGCCGAGGGTCGGGAGCAGCGCGCCCGGTCGCTCCCGCTCGAGGACGCCGACCACGCCCTCGAGGTCGAGGGGCTCCAGATACGTGCGGTCGGCGAAGCCGGGGTCGGTCATGATCGTCGCCGGGTTCGAGTTGACGACGACCGTGCGGTAGCCCTCCGCGCGTAGCACCTTGAGCGCCTGGCTCCCCGCGTAGTCGAACTCGCAGGCCTGCCCGATCACGATCGGCCCGGAGCCGATCACGCAGATGGAGGTCAGGTCAGGCCGCCGCGGCATACCTGATCCCGTCGACCCAGGCCTCGATCTCCGGCCAGGCGTCGTGCGGGCCGGGGCCCGCCTCGGGGTGGAATTGGAGGGAGCGGGCCCGCTCGCCGGCGAGCTCGATCCCCTCGACGGTGCCGTCGTAGAGCGAGACGTGCGTGACCGCCGGGCCGTCGCCGCGCACCGCGAAGCCGTGGTTCTGGCTCGTGACCAGGACGCGGCTCGAGGCGAGCTCCAGCACGGGATGGTTCGCGCCCCGGTGCCCGAAGGGGAGCTTGAACGTGTCGAAACCGGCCGCCAGCGCGAGCAGCTGATGACCGAGGCAGATACCGAGGATCGGGACGCGGCCGAGGAGTTCGCGCACGACTGCCACCTCCCCCGGCAGCGCGGCCGGGTCGCCGGGGCCGTTCGACAGGAGCACCCCGGCGGGTCGCGACAAGAGCAGGGTGGCCGCGTCCGCGTCGTGAGGCCAGACCGTCGCCTGCACACCGCAGGTGCTCAGGCGATGCAGGATCGAGCGCTTGCAGCCGTAGTCGACGACGGCGATGTGCGTGCTGCCGTGCCCGACTCGGTACGGCTCCTGCGTCGAGACGGCGGCGACGAGAGCCCGCCCCGCCATCGAGGCCTGCGCGCGCACGTTCGCCAGCACCTTGTCCACCGAGGCCGCCCCCGCGACCGCGGCCGCCCGCATCGCTCCCCGTTCCCGCAGCCTGACGACGAGAGCCCGCGTGTCGACCTCTTCGAGCGCCACGATCCCCCGCCCGTGGAGCCAGCGCGTCCAGTCCTCTCCGGTCGCCCGCCGCATGAGCACCGCGCGGGCGTGGGCCCGTGCCGACTCCGATCGCTGCGGCGAGACCCCGTAGTTCCCGATCATCGGCGCCGTGAAGGCGACGAGCTGCTCGGCGTAGCTCGGGTCGGTGACGACCTCCTGATAGCCGGTCATCGCGGTCGTGAAGACGGCCTCGCCGTGAGCGACGCCGAGCGCCCCGACCGAGCGTCCGCGGAAGACCGTCCCGTCCTCGAGCACGAGGAGGCCGCTCATGGGCCGGCCTCCGGCCCATGAGCGTGCGGAGGGGCAAAGGAGAAACAGCGAGCTTCGTCCGCGGCGCCGAAACGCACGTAACACGCTGTTACTTGGCAACACGAAGGGCTCATGCGGAATACACCAGCTTTCCGGCCGCGACCGTCTGCAGGACCCGGCCGCGCAGCTGCGAGCCGAGGAGCCAGGAGTTCGCCGACTTCGACTTGAACCCGCCCTCGTCGACGTGCCAGACGGCCTCGAGATCGAGAAGGACGAGGTTCGCGGGCGCCCCCACGGCGATCGTGGGGGGCTCGAGCCCGTAGATTCGCGCCGGCCCGGCGCTCAGGCGCTCGAGCAGCGTGACGAGGGGGACGACGCCCGGCTCGACGAGCTGCGTGTAGAGCGCGGAGAACGCCGTCTCCAGCCCGGTGACGCCGAAGGGCGCCTCCTCGAAGGGAACCTCCTTCTCGTGGCGCGCGTGCGGGGCGTGGTCAGTCGCGACCGCGCCGATCGTGCCGTCGCGCAGGGCCTCGACCAGAGCCTTGCGATCCTCCTCGGCCCGCAGCGGCGGGTTCATCTTCACGTTGGGATCGAGCGAGCGCACCGCCTCGTCCGTGAGGCAGAGGTGGTGCGGCGTCGCCTCCGCCGTCGCCGGCACGCCGGCCTCGAGGGCGCGGCGCAGCTCCTCCACGGACTCCCGCGCGGAGAGATGGAGCAGGTGGAGCGGGCGCTCCTCGTAGGCGGCGAGCGCCAGGTCGCGACCGACCATCACGCTCTCGGCCACAGATGGGTAGCCTCCGAAGCCGATCTCCGCGGAGACGAGGCCCTCGTGCACGTGGCCGCCGCGCGAGAGCGTCGGCTCCTCACAGTGGACGGCGATAGGCCTGCCGGCGGCCGCGCTGTACTGGAGCGCTCGTCGGACGAGGCCAGGCGCGACGACCGGGCGGCCGTCGTCGGTAAACCCGGCCGCGCCACGCTCCTCGAGCTCGATCATCTCGGTCAGCTCGGCGCCCTGCTGGCCCTTGCTGATGGCGGCCAGGAAGCCGACCGGCACCTCCGCCACGCGCGTGGCCTCCTCGACGAGTGCGCCCAGAACGGCCGCCGAGTCGACGACCGGGTCGGTGTTGGGCATGGCGAGGATCGCGCAGTAGCCGCCTGCCGCCGCGGCGCGCGTGCCCGAGCCCATGTCCTCCTCGTCCTCGCGCCCGGGCGTGCGCAGGTGGACGTGCGGGTCGACGAACGCCGGCGCCAGAACCTTGCCTTCCTCGGTGCTCCCGCCGGCGGGCTCGAGCGCCGAGATAACCCCGCCTTCGACCCGGACGGTCAGCGGCTCGTCGATCCCGTGCACGGGATCGAGCACGCGGACGTTCTCGAAGGCGAGAGAGTCCTTGCGCCCGTTCCTGCCGAAGAGCATTACCTGCAGGGGCACTACGCCACCTCCTCGATCTCGGCGACCTTGACCTCCACCGGGCCCTGCGTGAGGAGGTCGTAGAGGACGGCCATGCGGACGACGAGCCCGCTTCGCACCTGGCGCTCGACGAGCGATTCGGCGGCGTCGGCGACGGCGGGATCGATCTCGACGCCCCGGTTCATCGGCCCCGGGTGCATGACCCGCTGGCCGGGCCGCAGCCGCTCCGGGGTCACGCCCCAGCGGGCCGTGTACTCGCGCAGGCTGGGGACGTAGTTCGCTCCCTCGACCATGCGCTCCCGCTGCATCCGCAGGACGTAGACGACGTCCGCCTCCTTGATGTCGCGGATGTCGTAGGAGACCTGGCAGCCCATCGCCTCGATGCCGCGCGGGATGAGCGGGGGCGGGCCGACGAGCGTCACCCGGGCCCCCATGAGGACGAGCGCCTGGACGTTGGAGCGCGCGACCCGGGAATGGAGGACGTCGCCGACGATCGCGACGTGGAGACCGTCGACCCCGCCCAGCTCCTCGTCGAGCGTGTAGAGGTCGAGGAGCGCCTGCGTCGGGTGCTGGTGCTTGCCGTCTCCCGCGTTGACGACGTGGGCGTCCGTGAAGCGGGCGGCGAAGTGCGGGGCGCCGATCTGGGCGTGGCGGATGACGATCACGTCGGGGTCGTACGCGCCGATCGTCAGCAGCGTGTCCTTCAGCGACTCGCCCTTCTCGACGGCGGAGCCCGAGGACTTGACGGACATCACGTCTGCCGAGAGCCGCTTCGCCGCCAGCTCGAAGCTCGACGACGTCCGCGTCGAGGCCTCGAAGAAGAGGTTGACGACCGTGCGCCCTCGGAGGGTCGGGAGCTTCTTCACGTCGCGCTCGAGCGAGCGCGCGAACGTGCGGGAGAGGGCGAGCAGCCGCTCGACGTCCTCGCGTGCGAGGTCGGCGATCGAGATCAGATGCCGCCGCGCGGAGGTCTTCGGCGGGAGAAGCTCCGAGCGGAGCAAGGGTCGGACGTCTGCCATGGGCTTCCTCACTTTCCGGGGGCTGGGACGAGCAGAACGCGATCGACCTCGTCGATCTCGACGAGCTGCACCTGGACGCGCTCGTCATGGGACGTGGGCAGGTTCTTGCCGACGTAGTCGGGGCGAATGGGGAGCTCGCGGTGACCGCGGTCGACGAGCACGGCGAGCTGGACGCGCGCCGGCCGCCCGTAGTCGAAGAGCGCGTCGATCGCCGCGCGGATCGTGCGACCCGTGTAGAGGACGTCGTCGCAGAGCACGCACGTCATCCCCTCGAGCGGGAAGTCGAGGCGCGTGGCGCGGACGACCGGTTGCGGGTGGAGCGGCCCGCCCCTGTCCCGCGCGTGGACGTCGTCGCGGTGAAAGGTGATGTCGAGGGTCCCGAGCGCGATCTCGCGGTCGGTGAATTCCTCGATCAGCCGCCGCAACCGCTGCGCGAGCGGCACGCCGCGCGTATGGATTCCCACGAGCGCCGTCCGCTCGAGCTCGGGGTTCCGCTCGACGATCTCGTGCGCGATGCGAACGACGGTGCGCCGGAGCCCTTCTCCGTCCAGCAAGACGTGCTTCGCCTGTGCGGGCGCAACCACCATCGACTCCTTTCCGGCCTCACGGGACCGGGTTAAAGGTGCGCGGAGAAGGCTAGCCGCTCCGCCGGACGGCGTCCAACTGCTGGAGGAGGCCGCGGTGGAGGTCCTGGGCCGCGGCGCCCGGTGCCACCCCGAGCTCCTCGCGGAGGAGGACACGCAAGCGGTCGTAGACCCGCAGCGCCTCGGCGGCGTTGTCTCGCGCCGCCAGGGCCTCCATGAGCAGCCGGTAGCCGCTCTCGCGGAACGGCGCGGCCTCGATCAGCACGCGACCCGCCCGCTCCGCGGCCGCGACTTCTGTGCTGCCCATCCGTAGGCGGACCGTGCCGACGCATTCCAGCGCCCGGAGCCTCACGTCCTCGAGCCAGCGGCGCCGCTCCTCGGCGCCTCGTACCCCGGCAAAGAAGCCTCGGTTGGCCACGTAGAGGGCGGTGCGGCCTGGCGCCCAGGCCCGCTCCCACTCGCCGAGGGCGACGGCGGACTCGGCCCGGTGCACAGCTACGCCGGCCTCCTCGACATCGATCCATGCCTCGGGCGGCAGGACAAGGTGCAGCTCGGCCTTCCCCTCGAGGGCCTCCGGCCCGAGCGCCCGTCGGAGCTTCGAGAGGAGCGCGGAGAGCGAGGCGTCGGCCGCGTCGGGCGGGCCTTCGGGCCAGAGAGCCTCCACCAGCTTAGGCCGCGTCGCGCGTCGTGCGCGGTTCGCCGCAAGATAGGCGAAGAGGAGCCTCCCTTGCCGGCCGGGAAGCGCTCTCTCGACACGGTGTCCGGCCAGCTCCACGACCAGACGCCCGCAGAGTTGGATCCTCGTGCCTTCACCGCTCCCCAACGTTTCGCCAAGGTAACCGCAAGCGGCCCGGGCGACAATGGCGATGTCCCTACGAACAAGGAGCGATTCATGACCAAGGTCGTCAACTGCGAGTGCGGCGAGACGGTGAGGGCCGAGAGCGACGGCGAGCTCGTCTCTCGGGTCGAAGCTCACGTGGAGCGTGACCATCCGGACATGGTCGGCAAGCTCTCCCGCGACGACATCCTCGGAATGGCCGAGGAGGCCTGAGCGCCGTGCGGATGCTCGTGCAACTAGCGACGGGGCCGGAGAACCCGACCCGGGCGGCACTCGCATTCCTCGTGGCCCGAACCGCCGTGGACGAAGGCCACGAGATTCGCATGTTCCTCGCCGGTGACGCTGTCCAGCTCGCCCGGCCGGAGACTGCGGATGCCGTGCACGGGATCGGGACGGGCTCCATCGCCGAGAACTGGCAGGCGCTGACCGACGCCGGCGTTCCCGTCTTCCTCTCCGGGATGTCGAGCAAGGCGCGAGGAGTCGATGCCGAGACGAGGCACGGGGTCGAGCTGGCTCTGCCGTCCACCCTCGTCGAGCTCGCGGCCTGGGCGGACTCGACGCTCGTCTACTGAGCTCCAGCCTCGGCCGTGAGGACGGCCCACTCGAGCGGCGTCTCGATCTCCTCGGGGAGCTCGCGCTCCGCCCGCGCCAACCCGGCGGCGAAGGTCTCATCGTCGAGCAGGCGGAGCGTCGAGATGTAGCGGCCGCGGATGCGCTCGAGCGCGTCGGCGCGGGAGAGTCGCGCCCGCTGGCGGAGCGTGCGCGTGCGGACGAACGCGAAGCCGGCCGCTTCCAGCTCCGCGGCGAGGGCGTCTGGCGTCGGGAAACGCCGGCGGTCGACCTCCGCCACCTCCGGGAGGACGTCGGTGAGCCAGTACCACTCGAAGTGATCCGGCGTGAAGGTGGCGATGACTGCGCGGCCGCCCGGCTGGAGCACGCGAACGAGCTCGGCCAGGGCGCGCGGGCGGTCGACGAGATGGACGACGAGCCGGAGGACGGCGCGCTCGAACCACCCGTCCTTGAAGGGGAGGGCCTCCGCGTGGCCCAGCTTGAAGCCGACGCGCCCCCCGCCTGCGGCGCGGGCCAGGGCGAGCATCTCCTCGGAGGGATCCACCCCCCACACACGGGCGCCACGCTCGACGAGGGCGGCGGCGAGGCGGCCGGTGCCGCAGCCGACGTCGAGGACGCGCCGTCCCGCGAGGTCGCCCTCCGAGAGGAGGAGATCGACGAGTTCCCACCAGTTCTCGTCGACCGGCCGCAGCCGGTCGTAGTCCTCCGCGAGCGGTCCGAAGTCCGGCGCTTCAGCGCCCGCCAATGAGCTCGTCGGGATCCGTCATGGATTCGATCGCATGCTGGGCCGCCTCGAGAGACGTCTCGGGGACCAGGACCTTCTGCGGAGAGTCATCCAGCGCCGCCGGATGCTGCTCGACCGCCGGGTGAAGCTCCGACGGGATCCCCGCCGACTCCAGGATCGTCTGGATCTCCTCCGCCTCTGCGAGGTCCCCCGCCACCGCCACCTGCACCATGCTCGCCATGCGGCTCGGCCTCCTCCCGCGTCGTTCGCGCTCCGGCCTTGACGAGTCGGGGACCGCCCCGCTCCTGGAACCGGACGTCGATGATATCGAAGTCCCGCGGCACGACCGTCTCGGGGAAGATCCCGCGGGCCTCGCGCAGAATCTCGGGCCCGAAGTAGCGGTTCGAGAGGTGTGTGAGGGCGAGCATCTTCACCTTCGCCGCCCGGGCGAGGCGGGCGGCGCCGGTCGCCGTCGAGTGCGCCGTCTCCTCCGCCCGCTCGCTCTCCTCCTCGGCGAAGGTCGCCTCGTGAACGAGCACGTCTGCCTCCCCGGCGACCTCGAGCACGGTCGCGGCCGGGGCCGTGTCGCCTGCGAGGACGACCTTCCGGCCGGAGCGCGGTGCCCCGAGGACCTGACCCGGCCGCACCTCGACCCCGCCCGCAAGCGCGATGGCCTCGCCGGCCTGGAGCCGGCCGAAGAGCGGCCCCTCGGGCACGCCCAGAGCGCGCGCCGCGTCGACGTCGAACCGGCCGGGTCGGGGCACCTCGACGAACGCGTAGCCGTTCGCGGCCACGCCGTGCGAGACCCGGAAAACGACGATGCGGTACTCGCCGCGGTCGAGCACGTCGCCGTCCCGAAGCTCGACGAGCTCGATCGGGTACGTGAGCTTTCCGAAGATCCGCTGGAGACCCGCGAACAGATCCGTGAGGCCAGGCGGCCCGTGGACGACGAGTGGGACGTCCCGCCCGCGAAGCGCGAACGTCTTCAGCATGCCCGGAAGACCGAGGTAGTGGTCCGCGTGGTAATGCGTCAGGAAGATCTCCGGAAGCTCGATCAGGCCGACCGTCGAGCGGAGGAGCTGGCGCTGGGTCCCCTCGCCGCAGTCGACGAGCATCCGCTCGCCCCCGCGGCGGACGAGCATGCCTGCGAGCCCGCGCCGGGCGGTCGGCACGGACCCTGACGTTCCGAGAAAGACGAGATCGAGATCCACCGCGCAAGTGTAGGGGCTGCCCCACTCAAGTTCGCCTCGCCACGATCCGATACATCTCGGGCTGTGGCTCGTCGCTCGATGTCAGAGCTCGTCGCGCGTTCGCTCACGCTCCTCCGAGCATTTCTCTTGCTCAGCGCGGTCATCCTTGCCGCGGGCGCGGTCGTGCTCGGAACGGTCCTGACCGGAGCGCTGCGCGACCAGGCCGTCGACGACGCCGAGGCGAGCCTCGCCCAGTACACGGCGGCCGTCATCGGCCCGCACCTCGTCCAGGGCGGCGAGATCGTCGTCGGCCCGGAGGCGACCGCGGTCATCCAGCAGGACCTCGAGCAGCGCCCTCATATCGTGAACGTCAAGGTCTGGACGGCCGACGGCGTGCTCGCGTGGACGCGCCTCGCGCCGGAGCGGATCGGCGAGCGCTATCCACTCGGCGGAGGCCTCCTGAAGGCCATCGAGACCGGCCAGCCCGACGGTCACCTCGAAGACCTCCCCGAGGCGGAGGATGCGGCGGAGTCGCTCGGCATCGACAAGCTCCTCGAGGTCTACGCTCCCATTCGCGCCGAGGGCGAGGTCGTCGGTGCCTACGAGATCTACGCGGACGCAGCTCCCCTGGAGGCGTCCATCGCCGACCGCCGCCGGCTCATCTGGGTGGCGACGGCCGCCGTCTTCGTCCTCCTGTGGGCGCTGCTCGTCCTCCTCGTTCGCGGCGCTTCCCGCACGCTGAGGCGGCAGACGGAGGTCGTCCGGGAACGCTCGCTCGCCCTCGCCGAGTCGTACCGGCGCCTGGAGGAGAGCGCGCTCGAGGCGGTGGAGACCCTGAACGCAACCGTCGAGGCGAAGGATCCCTACACGGCGGGGCACTCGTTGCGCGTGCAGCGGATCGCCGTCGCCGTCGGCGAGGAGCTCGATCTCACCCCGAAGGAGCTCGAGGCGCTGCGCTTCGGAGGCCTCTTCCACGACATCGGCAAGATCGCGATCCCGGACTCGATCCTCACGAAACCCGACAGGCTTACGGACGACGAGTACGACCGGATCAAGCAACACTCCGCCGAGGGCGCGCGGATCGTTGCAAAGCTCGGCCGCCTTCGCGAGGCCGTGCCGATCATCCGCCATCACCACGAGCGCTGGGACGGCCGTGGCTACCCCGACGGGCTCGCGGGCGACGAGATCCCGCTTTCGGCAGCGATCGTGGGCCTGGCCGATGCTTGGGATGCCATGACGACGGAACGGCCATACCACCGGGCCCTCGACCTCGAGGAGGCGTTCGCCGAGGTCCGCGACGGTCGTGGCACCCAGTTCGTGCCCCAGGTCGTCGATGCGTTCTTCTCAGTTGTACGGACGCGGCCGGGCGAGCTTCGCGCGTCGGACGAGAGCGAAGACGTTCGCGCGGCCGGCTAGGCAACCTCTCGCGCTACGCATCACCTGCCCGCGCGGGCAGGTAGAGAACCGTTCCCGGCTGCAGCGAGGCTCCCTGCAAGCCGTTGCGAGCGCGGATCCGCCACACGCCCTCGCGGGGGTCGCCGCCGAACCGCTGGGCAGCAAGGTCCCACAACGTGTCCCCGGCACGGACGACGTACCGCTCTTCGGCGCCCACGCCGCTCGAGGGGCGGGGCACCGCGAGCAGGAGGGCGACCACGACGGCGCAAAGGAGAAGGAAGGGGCGGAGAGCGAACATCTGTTCGCATGGTATCTCGCCCAGCGGACGGACCGCGTGCCCGGCTCGGGGGCACGTGCGCGTCGCCGAGGAGCGGGATCAGAGGAGGCCGTCGAGGAAGCGCCCGTCGCGGTAGACGAGCTCGCCGTCGGCGTACACTTCGCTGCCGTTCCGGAGGTCGCAGACGAGGTCCCAGTGGAGCGCGGACTGCACCTTCCCGCCGGACTCCGGATACGAAGCGCCAAGCGCCAGATGGACGGTGCCTCCGATCTTTTCATCGAAGAGCGTGTGCCCGGTGAACTCGGCGATCGCGTCGTTCAGGCCGAAAGAGAACTCGCCGGCCCGCCGCGCGCCCTCGTCGAGGGCGAGCATCTCCTGAAGGAACGTCTCCCC
>Ga0209859_1000242_pt1 | contig 13006 bp, 9 predicted proteins | sample GWRWS3_50_60_FD_187241 | JGI IMG/M metagenome (GOLD analysis project Ga0209859, IMG submission 187241) | Riverbed sediment microbial communities from areas with vegetation nearby in Columbia River, Washington, USA - GW-RW S3_50_60 (SPAdes)... | ecosystem: Environmental > Aquatic > Freshwater >... | reverse complement strand
GACCGGCTGGCGGCTGAAGCCGAGCTACTCGGCGCTCCGGTCGTATGCGCTCGGAAGACTCGAGCTCCGCAAGGGCTTCCAGCGCCGCCTCGCCAGGTGGGGCAGGCCGGCGGCCCGTGTCGTGCTCCGAGGCCGCGTCGCCCTGGCTCCGGGCTCCGCGTGGCGCGTCGCGTACGCCTCTCAGGACGCGGAGCGAACCGTCCTCATCCAGCGCCGGACGCGGCACGGCTGGGTCGGAGTGGCGCGCGTTCGCACGGGTGTGGAGGGCGGGTTCCGGACGAGCGTCGTCGCGCGCGGGAGCACGGTCCGGTACCGCGCCGTGGCGTACCACGGGGATCTTCACCTGCGCTCACGCGTCGTCCGCGTCAGGGTCCGGTAGCGGACCCGGCCGCGCGCCGCTCTAGACTCGCCGGGCGATGAGGGACTCCGCCAGCCCGGCGGCCCGGGCCTCGACCGTCCTCGTCGGCGCGCTCCCTCTGGGCTTCTTCCTCCTCTGGGCGGCCGTCGACGGCGGCTACCCCCCGACGCTCTGGAGCCCGGGCGCGCTCGCCCTCGTCGGCCTTCTCGCCCTGCTCGTGGCGACCTCGCCCCAGCTTCTCTGGACACTGCCGCGCACGGGTCTCGCCGCTCTCGCCCTCTTCGGGGGGTTCACGCTCTGGAGCGCTCTCTCGATCGCGTGGGCGGGGGACAGAGGAGAAGCGTGGGACTCGGCCAACCGCGCGCTTCTCTACCTCGCCGTCTACGGGATCTTCCTTCTCTGGCCCTGGCGCGCCCGCCACGGGGCGATCCTGCTCGGCGCCTACGCGCTCGGCGTGGCCGGGATCGCGGCAGCCACCTTCGTCTCGGCGCTCGGCTCCGACGACCCGGGCTCGTTCTTCATCGGCGGCCGCTACTCGCAGCCGGTCGGCTACATCAACGCCGACTGCGCCCTCTTCCTCTCGGGGGTCTGGCCTGCGGTCTTCCTCGCCTCGCGGCGGGAGACGCCGTGGTGGCTGCGCGGCCTCTTCCTCGCCTCCGCCGGCTTCCTGCTCGAGCAGGCCATGCTGCCGCAGAGCCGCGGCTCGCTGTTCGTCTTCCCGGTCGTCGTCGTCCTCTACGTCGCGCTCGTCCCCGGCCGCACGCGCTCCCTCCTCGCGCTCGCGCCTGTCTGCGCGGCAGCCTATCTCGTCCGCGGCTCGCTTCTCGACGTCTACACCGCCGCGCGTGGAGAGAGCCTGCCGGCCGCCCTGGATGCCCTCGTCGAGCCCCTCCTGGGCTCGGCGGTCGCCCTCTTCGCGCTCGGCACGGTCTACGGACTCGTGGATCGCTACGCGCCGCTCCCGGCGGACGTCGCGCGCCTCGGCGCGTGGATCGTCGGGACGGTCACGGCGCTCGTGGCCGTCATCGCCGCCGTCGTCCTCCTCGCCGTCTACGGCAACCCCGTCACCCGGGCGCAGGACGCGTGGGACGAGTTCACAGCGGGCCAGCGCTTCGAGGAGAGCTCCTCCTACTTCGGGGCGAACCTGGGGAGCAACCGCTACGACTTCTGGCGCGTCGCCATGGGCGAGTTCCGCGACTCGCCCGTGGCGGGCAGCGGGGCCGGCAACTTCGCCGCTGCGTACCTGCGAGAGCGGGAGAGCCCCGAGGAGCCGCTCTACCCTCACAGCCTCCCGGTGATGGTGCTCTCGCAGACCGGGGTCGTGGGCGGGCTTCTCTTCGGCGGCTTCCTCGTCGCGGCGCTCGCCGCCGCCTGGGTCGGTCGCGCGCGCCGCTCGCCTTTCGGGAACGCGGTCGCCGCCGCCGCGGTGGTCACCTTCGCCTACTGGGCACTGCACGGCTCCCTCGACTGGTTCTGGGAGTTTCCGGGACTCGCAGGACCGGCGCTCGCCTGGCTGGGGCTCGCCGGCGGGCTGGAGCGGCCGGCCGCGACTCCCGCGAACCGCCCCGCCGAGTGGACTCGGGCACGTATGACAGCCGCCGCCGGCTATACGCTTGCGCTCGTGGCTGCGGTCGTCTCTCTCACCCTTCCCTGGCTCGCCGCGCGCGAGGTCGAGCGCGCGGCCGACACGTGGCGCACGAGCCCCGAGGACGCATACGCGATCCTCGACCGCGCGCGCATGCTCAACCCCCTGAGTGATCGCCCCGACCTCGTCGCGGGCGCGATCGCGATGCGGCTCGAGGACTACGACCGCGCCGAGGATGCCTTCGCGCGCGCGCTCGACCGCCACGAGGAGAGCTGGTACGCGGAGCTCGAGCTCGCCATCGTGGCCGCGCTCGCAGGTCGCCGCGACGAGGCGCTCACGAGGCTCGACCGCGCGGACGAGCTGAACCCCCTCGAGGAGACCGTCGACATCGTTCGCGACGGGGTGGTGGGCGGCGAGCCGGTCAGCCCCCACGTGATCGATCGGATCTTCCTCCAGAGGGTCGAGGAGCGGACGAGCTGAGCGCTCTGGAAGGCGGAAAGTTGACACGCGCGAAACGGCGTCGATACTGTGACTCGAGACCTTGTGGCGGCCACCCAGTTCGGCCGGGTCTCGACAAGATGCGCCACAAGAGGGAAGGGCTTTATGCTGCGGCCAATGAATGTCCTCGTTCGAGCGCGGAGGCGTCTCGCATCCTGCGCTCTGGAAGGAGGGCGAGAAAAGGGGAGGATGAAGTGAAGCGTTTGGCGGCATTCGGAAGTGGAGTGCTCGCGTACCTGGTCATGGCGTCCGTCGCGCTCGCACAGGAGCCGACGCAGAGCGGGTACGGGGGCACCGGCGGCAACATCCAGGGCGATGTCGAGGGTGGCGGCTCCCTGCCGTTCACCGGCCTCGACCTGCTGCTCCTCGTCGGGGCGGGCGTCCTGCTGCTTGCGGCCGGGTTCGCGCTCAGAAGAGTTGGGCGGGCCAAGAGCTAACCGAGGCTCCGCGTGCGAGACGGCTCTCGCGTGGAGGCCCGGGCCCTCCCGGTCGGCGCACGGCGCGCCGTCCGGCGTGCGCGCCGTGTCCGGACGTGGACACGGTCCTGCGTGGCGATCGACGCGCTCATGCTCTTCGCGGCGGTCGTCGTCGCGGACCTCGGCGCGCCTCGCGCCGGCGTCCCCCCGACACCCGCGCTCTGGCTGGCCGCGTTCCCGCTCCTGACGTTCGCCTTCATGGCGGCGCGCGGCATGTACCGGCCGAGCATCTTCCTGCGCGTGCTGGACGACCTGCGCGTAGCCGTCACGGCGACGGCGCTCGCGGCGATGATCGTCCTCTCGCTGCGCATCCTCACGGCGGACGACCCCTGGGTCGCCGCCCAGACCGCCCGCCTCTGGGCCTTCGCGAGCGTCTACCTGCTCGCCGGTCGCGTCGTCCTCTCCTGGGGCGAGCTCCAGGCACGGCGGCGCGGTGAGTCTGTTCGTCCGACGCTCGTCGTCGGCGCCGGCCACGTGGGCCGGCTGACAGCCAAGCGCCTCCTCGAGCATCCCGAGCTCGGTCTTCGGCCGGTCGGGTTCCTGGACAAGGAGCCGCGCGAGGCCGGCGACGGCGACGGACTGCCCGTCCTCGGCGCGAGCTGGGACCTCGACCGAGTGGTTGCCGAGCACGGCGTCCGCCACGTCGTGCTCTCGTTCTCGACCGCGCCGCCGCGCGTCCTCCTGCGGGTGCTCCGCCGCTGCCAGGAGCTCGGCGTCGAGGTTTCGATGGTGCCGCGCTTCTACGAGAAGGTCGTCGGCCACATCGGCATTGAGTACCTCGGCGGCATCCCGCTCATGACCGCGCAGCCGACGAACCCGCGCAGCTGGCAGTTCGCCGTCAAGTACGCAACCGACCGCGTCGTCGCGGCCGGCCTGCTCGTGCTCGTCTCGCCGGTCCTGCTGGCGGCGGCGATCGGAGTCTGGGCGACGATGGGGCGCCCGATCGTCTTCCGGCAGGCGCGCGCGGGGCGCGACGGGCGCGTCTTCGAGATCCTCAAGCTCCGGTCAATGCGCCCGTCTCAGACCGGCCAGCCCGGCTCGGCCGAGCTCCCGCCCGGCACGGCGCCCGGCGGCGTGGAGGAAGACGACCGGCGGACGCCCCTCGGATCGGTCCTGCGGCGGACGTCGATCGACGAGCTCCCGCAGCTCTGGAACGTGCTCAGGGGGGAGATGAGCCTCGTCGGCCCGCGTCCCGAGCGTCCCGAGTACGTCGACGTCTTCAGCGGCCAGATCGATCGCTACGGCGACCGCCACCGCGTCAAGGCGGGGATCACCGGCTGGGCCCAGGTGCACGGGCTCCGCGGCCGGACGTCCCTGGCCGACCGCGTCGAGTGGGACAACTACTACATCGAGAACTGGTCCCTCTGGCTCGACGTGAAGATCCTCCTGCTGACGGTGCTCGCCATCGTGCGGCCGTCGCACTCGGAGTGACCCCAGCCCTCATCTAGCCCTTCGGCCAGTACCCGAAAGGGGTACGCCGCGCTTTCCTGGGAGCACGACCTGCGGCAAACGGGGGAGGCTATGAGGGGAATCGCACGAACCGCGGCACCGGCCGCGACGTGCGACAGAGCCGTCGCGCCGGCTCAGCCGGCGCGCCCCCGGACGCAGGAGGCGTGGGCCGTGCAGCCTTCCGCGCGGCGCCCACGCGCCCGTCCGTCGAGCTGGGGACGGACGTGGCACGGCCGGGGGGCTGCGCCTGCGGCTCGGGCGGCCCCCCCGGCCCATCGCTCAGGGTCTCAGCCGGTCGCCGGGGCGGCGCGGGCCAGCAGGTAGACGCTCGCGAGGCCCGCCCACTCGCCGTACGGCTCGAGGAGCTCGCTGGTGTCCTCCGGCTCCGCGCGCCGGCCGAGGAGGGCGGCGCAGAGCTTCACGAGGCCGAGGTCGCCGACGAGACCCTGCTCGTAGCGGCCGAGGCCGTAGAGGCAGACCATGCCGGCCGTCCAGGGGCCGAGCCCGCGCTCGCGCTCGATGCGGGCGGCGGCCGCGCCTGTCTCGACGTCGTGCAGCCGCTCGACGTCCCACTCGCGGGAGAGCCGGACGAGGGCGTTCGCCTTGCGGGCGACGAGCCCCTGGCGGGCGAGCTGGGCGGGTGACCGCCCGCCGAAGGTCGTCCGCGTCGGCGGCAGGCTGAGGCCTTCGAACGGCGTTGCCGCGCCGCGTAGGAGCCTTGCCTCGAGGAGCCGCGCCGCGCGCGCCTGGATCAGCTGGCCGCAGATCGCCTTCAGGAGTGCGTGGGTGACGGTTGCCGTGCGCAGAGGCCGGAGCCCGCGCAGGTTTCGGACGGCCCGGCCGAGGAGCGGATCGTCCGCGAACCGCCGGAGGAAGGGGGCGTGGTCGTCGTCGGCGGCGAGGACGAAGCGGAGCTTCTCGAGCGCCGGCTCGGGCCGCGCGCTCTCGAGGGCGACGGCCAGGCTGCCGTCCGGCCGCTGGCGGACGCGGGCTAGCGCGGGGCTCCCGCCGGCCTCGAGCGCCACCGTGAGGACGCCGTCGCGGAAGCGCCGGGTCGGGTCGCTCCGGAGGCAAGCCGAGAGCGCGAGCGAGTAGGGCGCGCGCGGGACGATCGTCGTCTCGAGGGCCACCGGCGCGAGCCTATCGCGTCGATCGGAGGCGGAGCTCCCGCCCACAAGAGCGCCTTTCCCCTCCCAAGTAACACTGTGTTACTTGGGAGGGGCGACGGATGACTCTATCCTCGAACTCCGAACTCGGCGGCGACGATGGTGACGTCGTCCCAGGAGCCGTAGTAGCCGCGCGGATCGCGGACGTGGACGGCTGCGACGCCGACGCTCCGCCAGGCGGGATTGAGGACGTTGGCCCGGTGGCCGGGACTCGCCATCCAGCGGCTCACGGTGTCGTACGCGGTGACGTCGGGAGCGCCCCAGGCGAGGTTCTCCCCGGCGCTCCACGAGCCGTAGCCCGGGCCCGGCCAGTACCAGCGGATCCAGGTCCCGAACGGCGTCCAGTCGGTGGACCGAGCCGGGGTGTAGAGCTCGTGCCGGAAGTAGCTTGTCACCGCCATCGAGTCGGCGTGACGGTCGGCGGCGCGCTCGAGTGGGGAGATCGCTTTCAGCGGCCGGAGCCCGTGGTTCCGGCGGACGACGTTGAGGCGCGAGACGAGGTTTGCCTCGAGCGTGTCCTTCTCGGTCGCGGCCCAGGCGCCCGCCGAGGGCGCCGTCGCCAGCACGAGCAGCGCAAGGCAGGTTGCCGTCGCAGCCGCGAGCTTCTTCCCCATACGCCCACGATCGGCGCTTTCGGTAGGCCTCGCGTCCCCCGAACGGGGCACCCCGTACGAGCGATCCGGGCGCCCGGGAAATTGAGTCTCTAAAGCCTTCGTCGCAGAGCCGATACGAACGTCATGGCCTCCGCGGGGACTCCCGACTGGTTCGGTACCATAGGTCCGGCTGTCGACCGGAAAGGACGCTGAAGCCTTGTTCGAGCGCTTCACCGAGAGAGCCAGGCAGGTCGTCGTTCTCGCTCAGGACGAGGCCCGCGCCCTCAAGCACAACTACATCGGCACGGAGCACATCCTCCTCGGCCTCCTCCGCGAGGAGGAGGGCCTCGCCGCACGCGTGCTCGAGAGCCTGGACATCACGGTGGAGGAGGTGCGCGCCCAGGTCGCGCGCATCGTCGGGCAGGGCGACGAGGTCACGACGGGCCAGATCCCGTTCACCCCGCGCGCGAAGAAGGTGCTCGAGCTCGCGCTGCGCGAGGCCCTCTCGCTCGGCCACAACTACATCGGCACGGAGCACATCCTGCTCGGGCTCGTGCGCGAGAACGAGGGCGTCGCGGCCCGCATCCTGCTCGACTTCGACGCCGACGCCGAGAAGATCCGCAACGAGATCATCCGGATGCTGTCCGGCCCCGGCCGGCGGCAGCAGGGTGGCGCCGCGGCGGCCGGCGAGAAGACGAAGAGCTCGAAGCTTCTCGACCAGTTCGGCCGCAACCTCACGAAGCTCGCGGCCGAGGGCAAGCTCGACCCGGTCGTCGGGCGTCAGACCGAGATCGAGCGCGTCATGCAGATCCTGTCACGCCGCACGAAGAACAACCCGGTGCTGATCGGCGAGCCCGGCGTCGGCAAGACGGCGGTCGTCGAGGGTCTCGCCGCGCGCATCTCCTCGAACCAGGTGCCCGAGCTCCTCAAGAACAAGCAGATCTACACGCTCGATCTCGCCGCGCTCGTGGCGGGCTCGAAGTACCGAGGCGAGTTCGAGGAGCGCCTGAAGAAGGTGATGAAGGAGATCACCCAGCGCGGCGACATCATCCTGTTCATCGACGAGCTCCACAACCTCGTCGGCGCCGGCGCGGCCGAGGGGGCGATCGACGCGGCCTCCATCCTCAAGCCCGCACTCGCTCGCGGGGAGCTGCAGACGATCGGCGCGACGACGCTCGACGAGTACCGCAAGTACCTCGAGCGCGACGCCGCCCTCGAGCGCCGCTTCCAGCAGATTCGAGTCGACGAGCCGTCCGTGGACGACACCGTCCAGATCCTGCGCGGCCTCCGCGACCGGTACGAGGCTCACCACCGCTGCACGATCACCGACGACGCGCTGCGCGCCTCCGCGATCCTCGCCGACCGCTACATCCAGGACCGCCATCTGCCGGACAAGGCCATCGACCTGATCGACGAGGCCGCCTCCCGCATGCGCATCAAGACGATGACCGCCCCGCCGCGCTACCGCGAGCTGGAGGACGAGATCGAGAAGGTGCGCGAGGAGAAGGAGGCCGCGATCGAGGCGCAGGAGTTCGAGAAGGCGGCCAACCTCCGCGACAAGGAGCGCAAGCTCACGCAAAAGAAGCGCGAGCTCGAGGACAAGTGGCGCACCTCGGAGCAGATCGAGCAGCCGGAGATCGGCGAGGAGGAGATCGCCGACATCGTCTCCATGTGGACGGGCATCCCGGTCTTCAAGCTCACCGAGGCGGAGTCGCAGAAGCTCATCCGCATGGAGGACGAGCTCCACAAGCGCGTGATCGGCCAGCACGAGGCGATCATCGCCGTGTCTAAGTCGATCCGGCGCGCCCGCGCGGGGATCAAGGACCCGAAGCGGCCGACCGGCTCGTTCATCTTCCTCGGGCCGTCGGGCGTGGGGAAGACCGAGCTCGCGCGGACGCTCGCCGAGTTCCTCTTCGGCGACGAGGACGCGATGATCCAGGTGGACATGTCGGAGTACATGGAGAAGCACTCCGTGTCCCGGCTCGTCGGCTCCCCGCCCGGCTACATCGGCTACGACGAGGGCGGCCAGCTGACCGAGGCCGTCCGCCGCAAGCCGTACTCCGTCGTCCTCCTCGACGAGATCGAGAAGGCCCACCCGGACGTCTTCAACATCCTCCTGCAGATCCTCGAGGACGGGAAGCTGACCGACGCCCAGGGGCGCAAGGTCGACTTTCGCAACACGATCGTGATCATGACGTCGAACATCGGCGCGGCCACGATCTCCAAGAACCAGTCCCTCGGCTTCGCCGTCGGCGACGACACCGGCCTCTCCTACGAGGAGATGAAGGACCGGATCATGGGCGAGCTCAAGAAGGTCTTCCGCCCCGAGCTCCTGAACCGCATCGACGAGGTGATCGTCTTCCACAAGCTCACGAAGGACGAGATCAAGGTGATCGTCGACCTGATGATGAAGCGGCTGCGGGAGCAGATGAGCGAGCACGAGGCCGCCATCGAGCTCACCGAGGAGGCGAAGGAGCTGCTCGTCGAGAAGGGCTATGACCCGGCCATGGGCGCCCGCCCGCTCCGCCGCGCGATCCAGCGCTTCATCGAGGACCCGCTCGCCGACTTCGTCCTCGGCCGCTCGATCAAGCCCGGCTCGACGATCGTCGTCGGCCGCAAGGTCGACGTGGAAGAGGTCGACATTACGATCATCGAGGGCGAGGCGCCATCCGAGCCCGAGAAGGTCACCGTCCCGGCCGAGGAGCCTACGGCCGAGGCGGACGACGACGACGAGCCGCACGACGACGACTAGCTCCCCGTGAGGGTCGCAGTCGTCGGGGGCGGCGCGGTCGGCCTGGCCTGCGCCTGGTCGCTCGCCCGCCGCGGCGCCGACGTCGTCGTCTACGAGCGCGATCGCGTCGGGTCGGGCTGCTCGCGGGGGAACACGGGCTGGATCTGCCCGGGCCTCTCGGCGCCGCTCCCGGCGCCCGGCGTCATGGGAGGGGCCCTGCGGGGAATGCTGCGACCGGGGAGTCCCATCCTCATCCGGCCCTTGTTCGGACCGGCCTTCCTGCGCTGGTCCTGGGCATTCTGGCGCGCGTGCACGCCCGAGCGCTACCGGGCCGGGCTCGAGGCGACGGTCGCGCTCTCCGAGCGCACGCTCGAGCTCTTCGACGAGCTCCGTTCCGCCGGCGTGGAGTTCGACCTCTACGAGCGCGGCATGGTCGTCGCGGCCCTGACGGAAGCCGGCCTCGATGAGTACGCCCGCATGCTTCGGGAAGCTCAGGCCGCCGGGTACGACGGCGAGGTGCGTGTGCTCGACGGCGCCGAGGTGCGCGCGCTCGAGCCGGCGGCGAGCGAAGCCGTTCTCGGAGGCGTCGCGGCTCCGGCGGAACGCTACGTGCGACCGGAGAGCCTCACGCGGGGGCTCGCCGATGCTCTCCGGCGCGGCGGGGCGGAGGTTCGGGAGGGTGCCGAGGTCAGTGAGCTTTCGGAGGTCGAGGCCGACGCGGTCGTCGTCGCGGCCGGCGCCTGGTCGGGACGCCTCCTCGCGACGGCCGACGTCCGGATTCCGATGGAGGCGGCGAAGGGCTACAGCGTCACGGCCCGGGGGCGCGGAACGGCGCCCCGCCACGCCTTCTACCTCGCCGAGGCGAAGGTCGGCTGCTCCACGTTCGGGGATTCGGTGAGGATCGCGGGCATCTTCGACCTCACGGGCCTGGACGGACGCCTGCGGCGTGGACGCATCGAGACGATCACCCGCTCCGCGGCGGCCTACTTTCGCGACTGGCGGGTGCAGGAGGTCGAGCTCGAGTGGGCCGGGCTGCGCCCGTACCCGCCGGACGGCCTGCCGATCATCGGCCGGGTTCCCGGACACAACCGGCTCTTCGCCGCGACGGGCCACGGCCGGCTGGGCATCACGCTCGCCCCGGTGACCGGTGAGCTGCTCGCGGACATCGTCCTCGAGGGCGCGGAGCCGCCCGAGCTCGCGCCCTTCGGCGTCGAGCGCTTCCTACGAGCCGCGTAGCACGTGTGCGAATCGTGATCCGCCCGGCACCCTTGCCCTACGAGCGTGTGGCAGACTCCGCAACGATCCCGTGCCGCTGATCGAGTACGAAGACGCGCTGCCCGAGGTGCGCGCGGTCTACGACGACATCATGGAGACCCGGCAGACCGACTGGGTCAACAACTTCTGGAAGGCGCTCGCCGTCGACCCGGTCACGCTCAGGCGGACGTGGGAGTCCGTCAAAGAGGTGATGGCCGCGGGCGCGCTCGACCCGCTCGTCAAGGAGCTCGTCTACGTCGCGGTGTCGGTCACGAACGGCTGCGAGTATTGCATCGTCTCGCACACGGCGTCGGCCCGCACCAAGGGGATGAGCGAGGAGCAGCTCGTCGAGCTGCTCGCGGTGGTCGGCATGGCGAACGAGACGAACGCGCTCGCCACCGCCTACGGCGTGCCCGTGGACGACGCGTTCCGCCGCTCGTAGCCGACACGATCTCGGCACAGAGTCCTGTGGCTTCGGCGTCGGACCGGCTGCCTAGACTGGGTCGCCCATGGCCAAGGCGGCTGTCCAGCACGCGTGCTCCGAGTGCGGCTACACGACCGGGAAGTGGCTCGGCCGTTGCCCGGCCTGCGAGGGGTGGGGGACGCTCGTCGAGGAGCGCATTGTCGCTCCGGCCCCTGGCGTCCGCGGCACGCCCGCCGAAGGGCGTCCGCTGCTCCGCCTCGTCGACGTGGAGACGTCCGACGCCGAGCGGATCCCGACCGGCGTCCCCGAGCTCGACCGCGTGCTCGGGGGCGGGCTGGTCCCCGCCTCCCTCGTCCTCGTCTCCGGCGACCCGGGCATCGGCAAGTCCACCCTTCTGCTGATGGCCCTGCGGGCCATGTCCAGCGAGCGCAAGGCCGTCCTCGTCACCGGCGAGGAGTCCTCCGCGCAGGTGAAGCTCCGCGCCGACCGGCTCGGAGGCGCCGGCCACGTGCACATCCTCGCCGAGACGAACCTGGACGAGGTCTGCGCGACGCTCGAGCGCGAGCGGCCCGACGTCTGCGTGGTCGACTCCGTGCAGACGCTCTACGCGCCGGAGCTCGGCTCCGCGCCGGGCTCGGTGGCTCAGGTGCGCGAGGCGGCCGGACGCTTTCTCCGCGTCGCCAAGGAGCAGGGGATCGCCACCTTCCTCGTCGGCCACGTGACGAAGGAGGGCGTCGTGGCTGGCCCGCGCGTCCTCGAGCACTTGGTCGACTGCGTTCTCACGTTCGAGGGCGACCGCTACCGTTCGCACCGCGTCCTGCGGGCGGTCAAGAACCGCTTCGGCTCGACGAACGAGCTCGGAGTCTTCGAGATGACCTCCGCGGGGCTCGTCGCCGTGGAGGACCCCTCGGAGCTCTTCGGGCGCCCCGACGAGGAGCAGCCGGGCTCGGCCGTCGTCTGCACGATCGAGGGGACCCGGCCGCTCCTGCTCGAGGTGCAGGCGCTCGTCTCGCCGACCGACCTCGCCATGCCGAGACGAGTCGGTACCGGCGTCGATCCCAAGCGCCTCTCCATGATCGTCGCCGTCCTCGGCCGCCATGCCGGCGTCGCGCTCGGCCAGGCCGACGTCTTCGTCAACGTCGCCGGCGGCGTGCGCATCGACGAGCCCGGCGCGGACCTCGGCGTTGCGCTCGCCATCGCCTCCGCCGCGCGCGGCGTTCCGGTCCGGCGCGGCGTCTCGTGCTTCGGTGAGATCGGCCTCACGGGCCGCATCCGCCCCGTCAGTCAGGCCGACCGGCGACTCGTCGAGTGCGCAAAGCTGGGCTTCTCCGAGACGCTCGTGCCGGACGGCACTGAGTCCCCCCGTGGCAGAATGCGCCTTCAGGCAGCGGGCACGCTGCGAACGGCGATCACGGCGGGGCTCGATGCGAGCGGATCCTCGGAAGGATAAGACCCTCCTCTCGGCGCTCAAGCAGGTCGCGCCGGGGACGCCCCTGCGCGCCGGAATCGACGACATCATCCGCGCCGAGCTGGGCGCCCTCATCGTCATCGGCGACCTGAGCGAGCTCGCCTTCCTCTTCTCCGGCGGCATGCGGCTCGACCTCCCGCTCACCGCGCAGCTTCTCTACGAGCTCGCGAAGATGGACGGGGCGATCGTCATCAGCCGGGACACGCAGAAGCTCGTCTACGCGAACGTCCAGCTCATGCCTGACGCCGCGATTCCGACGAGCGAGACGGGCACGAGACACCGAACGGCCGAGCGGGTGGCGAAGCAGACCGAGGCGCTCGTGGTCTCGATCTCGCAGCAGCGGGAGACGGTCACGGTCTTCATCGGCGACCTGCGCTACCAGCTCGGGGAGATCTCCGACACGCTCGCGCGGACGAACCAGGCGCTCGGCACGCTCGAGACGTACCGGGCGCGTCTCGACCAGGGCCTCACCCGGCTGACCGCGCTCGAGTTCCAGAGCGCGGTCGTCCTCGACGACGTTCTCGTCGTCCTCCAGCGCGCCGAGATGACGACGCGGATGGCGGAGGAGATCGAGCGCAACTGCGTCGAGCTCGGCGAGGAGGGTCGCCTCGTCCGCATGCAGCTCGACGAGCTGATGGAGGACGTCCCGCGTGAGAAGGCGGCCGTCGTCTACGACTACGAGTACTCGGGCGACCCCGCCAACTCGTCCACGGTGCTCGAGCGCCTCTCGCAGATCGACTACGGCCACCTGCTCGAGTTCGAGGAGCTCGTCGAGCTCCTCGGCTACGGGCGCGACACGAACCCGCTCGACCACACGGTGCAGCCGCGCGGGTACCGCGTCCTCTCGCGCATCCCGCGCCTCCCGGACTCTGTGATCCGCCACGTCGTGCGCGACTTCGCGAGCCTCGACGCGGTCGTCCGGGCGAGCCACCGGGACCTCGAGGCCGTCGACGGAGTCGGCTCCGTGCGGGCACGCGAGATCCGCGAGGGGCTTCGAAGATTGC
>Ga0209859_1000241_pt1 | contig 13013 bp, 16 predicted proteins | sample GWRWS3_50_60_FD_187241 | JGI IMG/M metagenome (GOLD analysis project Ga0209859, IMG submission 187241) | Riverbed sediment microbial communities from areas with vegetation nearby in Columbia River, Washington, USA - GW-RW S3_50_60 (SPAdes)... | ecosystem: Environmental > Aquatic > Freshwater >... | reverse complement strand
TCTTGGACCGCTATAACTACCATCGACCGCACACGGCGCTGGGAGGCAAGCCTCCGATCACCCGCTGCCCGCGTGTCAGCAACCTCGCGGCTTAGAACAACTAGGGCTCGAGGAGCTTCCCGGTCGGTGGGCCGGTCTCCTCGACCGAGGCGGTCGCCGATCCCGATGGGGTCGCACCGGTTCCGCGTCCCGATCGTCGCTTCCCGATCGCCCACACGATCAGTGTCGTGATGCAGAAGATCGAGACGGCCGTGCCCGTCCACTGGCTGCCGGTCATCCCGAAGATCTGCTTGTCCACCCGAAGGTTGTCCTCGAGCACCCGCGTCGCGCCGTAGACGGCGCCGAACACGAGTGTGAGGACGCCGAGGCGCCGGGGAGCCCTCGAGAGCGCGTACAGGATCAGGAACAGGCACGTCGCGAAGAACATGTCGTACAGGGCGGTCTGGTGCACGCCGACACCCGTGCCCAAGACCTCTCCGGTCCGCGACGTGAGCGTGGCCGCCTGATGCGTGATCGTGAGGACCTGGCCGCCTTCCAACGTAGCCCGGCACGTGTCGGCCGCACAGGTGAAGCCGGAGAGCTGGCCTCCCTCGTACTGGAACGCCAGCAGCCAGCTGGTCGGCTTGCCGAGGTGGTCGCCGATGATGAGGTCACCGATCCGACCGAACGCGATGCCGAACGCCAGCCCGATCACCGCGCCGTCCATCACTTGGAAGAACGAGTAGTGGTACTTCCGGAACAACGGGATGTTGATCAGGACCGCGCCGGCGATCCCTCCGAGCAGCGTGAGCCCCCCGTTCCACAGGGCCAGCATGTCGCCCACGCCGTCGAACTCGGAGAAGTGACCGATCACGTAGAACAACCGGGCCCCGATGATCGTCCCGATCAGCGCCCAGAACACCATCGTGTTGATGTGCTCGACGCTCACGCCGCGCTTGGGACCCTCGTGCTGCAGGATCCACGCGCCGAACAGGAACCCCAGCGCGATGCCGATGCCGTGGGGGCTGATGGCGAAATCGCCGAACAGGTGGATCCGATCGAGGACCGGCCAGCCGATCGAGGCGAGCACGAGCGGAGTCTATCGGCGGTCGCCGTCGAACGCGGCGGCCACGCTCTTGCCGAGCAGGATCCCCCCGGCGACGTCGCTCGGGAAATGCACACCGACGTAGACGCGCGACGCGCCGATCACGGTCGCGAGTCCGTCCATCGCGGTTCGAGCGACCGCCCCGGCTCCGAGGTCCTTCGACGTCACGGTGAGGAACGAGAGCAGGACGGCCGGATGGCTGCTCGGCCAGGAGGTACCGTTCGGGCGCTCGATACGCAGGGTCATCCCGTCGACGTTCGCGTCGTACGGACGCGGCCGGCCGAACACGCGCTTGAGCGCTTGTCCCGCGATCCACGTGACGGAGGCCGCGGCGAGGCCACGGGCGGCGGCCCTGCGGTGGCCCGTGGCCGCCACCACGGCCGCGGCGCCCACCGACGCCCAGATCGAGCCGAGCTCGGTCACGCCCCCGAAGAACCGATCGGCGGCCGGCCCCCGGTCGCGGTTCCCCTCCCGGAACGCCTCGAGGTCGAGCCGCCGGCCGGGGCCGGCCGACGTCCAGGCACCCACGGCCAGCGCCGTGCCGCCCAGGGCCACCGCTCGAAGCACCGAACGTGCTCTCACCTGGTCGATGATGCGAGAATCCGGGATCAGCGTCACGGAGGCGTCCGATGAGACGAGAAGGCGACGACTACGGCCCATCCGGCGACCCCGGCGGGGGACGCGGCGATCCCGGAGGAGGCCGCGGCGAACCCGTCCGACCTCCGCGGTCGGGGGTCTCGTTCCGACAGGTCGTCATCACCGTCGTCGCGATCATCCTGATCGCGTTCGGGGTCGCGAACTTCGACCGGGTCGAGGTCAACTTCCTGCTGTTCGACTCGCAGGCTCGCCTGGTCACGGTGATCGTGGTGGCCGCGGGTCTCGGCTTCGTGATCGGCTACTTCGTCGGCCGGCCGGGCCGGCTCCAGCGCAGGTATCTCAAGGATCGGGAGCGCGACATCGACAAGGATTAGGTCGCGTCGCGATCGTTCGCCCCGCCCGAGAAGCTGTCCTCGATGTCGCGCTTCTGCGCGAGCGTGCCGTGGCGGAGCGCCAGGTGCGCGCCCCCGACCCTCGCGAGACTCCGAGCCGCGATCTCGCCGAACGGGCCGCCGCGGAAGCGGTAATCGATCACGTGCTCGAGCAGGCTGCGGCCGCCCGAGAGCGGCTCGATCGTCGAGGTTACGGTCGCGTCCAGCAGGCCGACGAGCCGGATCTTGGCACGATGCGGCGGATCCCACTCGAGCACCTCGCCGTCGATCGTGCTGCGCAAGAGCATGAGGCGCATCTCGGTCGTGTAGCGCATGCCTTCCCGCAGGCCCTCGGCCGGGACCCCTTCGACGCGGACGATATGTCGATCCCAGTACGGCAACCGCCGTGGATCCGAGATGACCTTCCAGACCGCCTCGGGTGGAGCGTCCACGACGACGTCGAACTCGACCGTCGTCACGCGAGGCTCACCGTCCCCGACGACCACCCGCTCCACCACACCACGCTTCGAGCGCGGATCCGCACCAGCGTCGCGTCCGAGGGTTCGATGCCCGCCAGCCGTGCGATCCGGGTCGCCGAGCCGCCACCCGACGCGAGCCGGGGAACGACCGCGACCTCCCCCGTCCCCCTGACCATCGCCCCCATCATCGCCCTGGCCCGCCACCACGAGGGCCGGTCGACCTGCAGGGCGACGGCCGGTTCACGACTCGCCTCGGCGAGCTCGAACGTCTCCGAAGGTGCGACCGCATACACGCCGCCGCCGTCGACGGTCCAACGCACCGGGAGCACGACCGGTCCGTGGCGCGTCTCGAGCGCGAGCGCGCCGCCACCGCTCGTGCCGAGCCGGTCGCGGATCGGCTCGGGGAGAACGGAGAGGGGGGACTCGCCCGATCGAACGGCGCGGAAGCGCTCGGTGCCCTCGACGGTGTCTCCCCACGCACCCCAGGCGCTCGTGTCCCGATCGCGCTCGACGATCGCCGAGCGCTCGAGGCGGATCTCGGCGAACACGCGCCCCGGCGGCGTCCACGCCAACGGCACCTGGTGGGCATCCATCGCGTAGCCGGCGAAGAAGCGGGCGTTCTTCTGCGTGAAGCGCAGGCCAGCGACCGCGAGCAACGGGCTGTTGGCGAGCGAACGGCCCCAGCTCTCGGCGTCGAGCAGGTCGAAGGTCGTCACGGTTCCGGTGAACGCCGCCGAACGGTCCTCGAGCCGGACCAGACCCGCGACCCGGCGGTCCCGTCTCCACCCGCGCGCCTTCACCGAGTCCCGCGAGGTGGTCACCCACACCCGCCCGCCGGCCGTCGCGAACACCATCGGCGTCACGTGCGGACCGGTCGGCGTCAGCGTCGCCACGTGGCAGAACGCGCCGTCCTCGAGGATCCCTCGGACGGGCGCGGGGACGACGTCGCTCACGTCGACGCTTCTGTGGGCGCGCGCAAGACCGGGAACGCGATCATCATCCCCGTCCACACGATGTGGCAGGCCAGGCTCGCAAGCACGCCGCCGGTCGACCAGGCGAGCGCGACCCACACCGCGCCACCGACGACCGCACCGGCGGCGATCGCGAGGTTGGCGCTCGGCAGGTTCGCGAGCACGAACGCGAGCCAGGCGATCACCGCGGCGAGCAGGGTCCTGCCGTCGAGGGCCGAGGCGAGCTCCCCCTGGAACAGGCCGCGCCAGAACAGCTCCTCGCCGGGCACCGACAACGCGATCGAGAGCGCGAGCGCGATCCCGAGCGAGAGGCCTCCCTGCTTTCGGTACATCTCGAGCGAGTGACGCCGGAACGTGCTCCACCGCGACATGACGACCATCGCGATGCGCGTGGCCACGTAGAGCAGGACGCCCAGCCCGAGTCCCACCGCGAGCGACACACCCGGCGAGACGTCCGGGGACCAAGCGATCGGGCCGACCACGAGGGCCACCAAGCCCATCGTGGCGAGCACCGGCGTCATCGTCGTCCACACGTTCCGTCCTCGCGCGACGAGCGACCACGCGACGACCTCCGCGATGAAGCCGGCGACCAATACGACGGTTCTCATGCCGATGGCAGGAACGTTACCTTGGCGGCGAACTCCGCCGTGAGCGCCGTGATCACGGCCAGGTAGAAGAACCCGGTCGCGGACTGCACCGCCGAGGAGCGCGTCCCCTTCAGCGTCGCGCGGATCATCACGGCGATCAGCGCCGTCGCGGCGACCATCCCGAGCGCGATCCACGAGGCGAGCCCGGCGGACGTGAGCAGCGGGTTGAACTCCGCGGACGCCTCCGTGCGACCGAACCCGCCGATCAGGAGCGCTGCCGTCTCGAGCCCGACGCCGACGAACAGCAGGTTGGTCGTCCGGTCGATCGGCGTTCGCGTGAGGCCCCGGTCGGTCAGGTACCAGTGCCCGAGCAGCAACCCGTCGATCACGGCGCCGAGGAACGCCGACCCGGCCAGGAGCTGGAGGAAAGCCACCAGCCACGTTCCCTCCGCCGTGCCGGCCATCGCGGCGAGCACGGCGACCGCGAGCGGGACCGACGCCGCCCCCACGACGCGCGCCGCCGTGGAGCGCTTCGCGAACATCAGCCCGACCCAGAGGACGTTCACGATCGCGAGCGCGGCCGACAGTCGAACCGACCACGCACCCGCGTCGCTCCCCGAGACCACTCCCGCCGCGGCCGACCCCCACGTCGCGAAGGAGAGCACCATCAGCACCACGCCGGTCAGCGTGAAGAAGCCGCGTTTGACCTCGTTCCACAGCGGCGTGACGAACAGGAGCACGAGGCCGCCGGCGACGGTCTCGGCGAGGACGAGCGCAGTGACGCCTGCGGGCCCGGTCACGGCGAGAGCCTACCCGCGCGACGCGGACCGGCCGAACGCAGGCGAGGAACGCCGGTAGGCTGGTCCGCCATGGACGACTGGCGCTCGTACGACGACGTCGCCGAGACGTACGCGCGGATCCACGCCCCGCGCCTGGCCGAGCCGGCGAACGATCTGGTCGAGCTCACCGGGATCAAGTCCGGCTGGAGGGTGCTCGACGTGGGGACGGGGACCGGGGTCGCGGCCGTGGCCGCGGCGGGTGTTGGCGCTCGGGCCATCGGGATCGACGAGTCCGTCGGGATGCTCCGCGTGGCGCGCTCGGTCAACGGAACGCTCCCCGTCGCCACCGCGCTTGCGATCGACCTCCCGTTCCGGGACGGGGCGTTCGACGCCCTGCTCACGAACTTCGTGATCGCGCACTTCACCAAGTACAAGACGGCGCTCTTCGAGATGAAGCGGGTCCTGCGCTCCGGAGGACGTCTGGGCTTCACCGCATGGGCCGACGCCGAGGACGACCTGGCGAGGACCTGGTTCGAGCTCGTCCAGTCGGTTGTCCCGCGCGAGGTCGTGCAGGCGGCCATGGACGAACGCCTGCCCTGGCGCGAGCGGTTCCGCCAGCGGCTGCCGCTCGAGGAGGCCCTGATGGAGGCCGGTATCCGCCACGTGCGGACCGAGGTGCGCCGCTACCGGTTCCAGTACTCGCTCGACGAGTACGTCGAGGGGATGGGCACATGGGCGACCGGTCGCTTCGTCCGGTCCATGCTCGGCGAGTCGGGCTTCGCCGCGTTCCTCGAACGCGCCCGCACGGTCTTCGGTGAGCGCTTCGCCGACCCGGTGAACGATTTCCGCGAGGTCCTGTTCGCGACCGGGACCAAACCCTAGGACGAACCCGCCGTCAAGGCGTGCGAGCGCCGTCCGCCTTCGAGAGCACGTAGCCGACGAGCGCTCGGACCGGGCTGCCGGTCGCGCCCTTGGGCCAGTAGTCGCCCGCTCGCTCGGCGAACGCGGGACCGGCGATGTCCAGGTGCACCCATGGCACGTCACCGACGAACTCGCGCAGGAACATCGCGGCCGTGATCGCGCCGCCGTACCGCTTGCCGATGTTCTTGATGTCCGCGATGTCCGAATCGATCAGCTTGCGGTAGGGCTCGTGCATCGGGAGCTCCCACCCGGGCTCGCCGGCCGCCTCGCCCGCGGCCAGCACGTCGCGGATCAGGTCGCGGTCGTTGCCCATCGCACCCCAGATGTCGGTCCCGAGCGCGATCATGCACGCGCCGGTGAGCGTCGCCGTGTCGATGATCACCCGCGGCTTCTTCTCGGCCAGGAACGCGAGCGAGTCGGCGAGGACCAGACGTCCCTCGGCATCGGTGTTCAACACCTCGGAGGTCGTGCCGCCGCGGTGCTTGAGGACGTCGCCGGGTCGGATCGCGGAGCCGCTCGGCATGTTCTCGGCCGAGGGGATCGCCGCGATCACGTTCACCTTCGGTTTGAGCAGAGCGATCGCTCGCATCGTGCCGAGGATCGACGCCGCGCCCCCCATGTCGGCCTTCATCCACTCCATCCCGGTGGCGTCCTTGATCGACAGACCTCCCGAGTCGAACGCGATGCCCTTGCCGGTCAGTGCGATCGGGGCTCCTTTCCCACCACCCGAGTAGCGAAGCTCGATCAGCCGCGGCGGCCGGGTGCTGCCCTGCCCCACACCGAGCACACCGCCGAACCCACCCTTCTTCAGCTCGGGCTCGGTCCAGACCTTGGAGGTGATGCCGACCTCCTTGGCCATCGCCTGGGCCGCCTTGGCGATCTCGGCCGGCGGCAGATCGAGCGCGGGGGTGTTGACGAGGTCCCGAGCCCACATCTGCGACTCGGCGATCACCTGACCGCGGCGGATCGCCTCCTTGCTCGCCTTCGAGTCGGCCTTGCCCGCGCCGAGGATCGTGACCTTGCCGAGACGGGACGCGTCACCGTCTTTTTTCGACTTGTAGCGATCGAACCGGTAGGAGCCGAGCAGCACGCCCTCGACCGTCGCCTGGACGGCGTCGACCTGCTCCTTGGAGCCCGCGACCTGCGGGAGCGTCGTCGCCACGGTCTTGCGCCTGGCGAGCTGGCGCGCCGCGCGGCCGATCGCGCGACGGCAGGCGTCGGGATCGGCTTCCTCACGCTTGCCGACGCCGATGAGCAGGACGGCCTTCGCACGGAGGGCCTTGTCCCCCGTGTTCGGGACCAGGAGGAACTCGCCGCGCTTGCCCTTCGAGCCGGCCGCTGAGAACAGGCCGAGGAGATCGATCCCCTTCACGTCCTTCACCCCGGGGCCTGCCTCGGGGCCTTCGAAGACGGGCAGGACCAGGACGTCGACGTCGAGCTCGGTCGGGCGGTCGGTCGAGAACACGAAGGTCGGCACGGTGGGCTCCTTGGCGGGTCGAGGGACGGGCGAAGTCTACCGGTGGCCCCGCGCGGCAACATGGGAGCGCGCTGGGTACGCTGGGCCGCCGTGGACGCCAAGGACCTCCGCGACCTCGTGCGGTTCGACGAGGACGGACCGCACCACGAGGACCTGTTCGAGTCCGAGCACCTGTGGTCCGAGGTCGTCTGCCTCGACCGGAATCAGGCCCTCGGGACGATCGCCGACCCAGACTCGGACGCCCTCGTCCTGGTCGTGACCGGACGGGTCGTGGTCCAGGTGAACCGCGGGCGCAAGCGCCTGGAGCAGTGGGAGACGACGCTCGTGCCCGCAGGGTCCGAGCTCACCGTCACGAACGCGACCGAGGATCCCGCCGTGGTCCTGCTCGTCGCCTCGCCGCCGCCTCCGAAGCGCGCCGTCAGCGAGTAGGCGTTCGGTGAGGCAGGAGCAGGGTCAGTCCGAAGGCGACGGCGAAGCTCGGGACGCTCGCCCCCAGGCCCGAGTCGAACAGCGGGAAGGGCAACCCAACGCCGTCGAACAGCCCGCCGACCGCGTCGACCCATCCCTGCGGCCCGGTCGGGACGCACCAGTAGTAGACGACGAGCCCGGCCGCCCACGGCACGAACCCGAGCCACCGCACGCCGCCCGGCCCGAACACCACCGCCTCGCCGTACCGCCCGCGGCTCCGGACGAAGTAGTCGGCCAGGAACACGGCGGCCGTTAGGATGCGCGCGTGATCACGCGCGAGGAAGCCGTTCGTCTGCTCGAGGAGCAGCACGCCGAGCTCGCGACCCTGTTCGAGGAGCTCGACCCCGACGCGTTCGTTCGCAGGGGGACGATGGGCGGAGGCGAGTGGTCGGCCAAGGACCTTGCCGCGCACCTGGGCTCGTGGGAGGAGTTCTCGCTCGGGGTGATCGACGGGTTCCGACGCGGCGAGCGGCCCACGATCGAGAAGCTCTACGAGATCCGCACCGGCGATCAGATCAACGAGCAAGAGGCCGAGCGGTTCCTGGACGCAGAGGCGACGGTCGTGCTGGCGCGGTTCGATGACCTGCACCGGCGCCTGACGTCGGAGATCGCGGCGATGAGCGACGGCGAGTGGGCGGCCGAGTACGCGTTCGATCCGGACGACGACACGTTCGGCGAAAGGATCGGCTCGCTGCTGGGTTCGGGCGACGGGAGGTTCACGCACGTATCCGCGCACCTGCCGGACCTGCGCGCCTACGTCGACGCCACCAGAGGCTGAAGGTTGGAAAGGCTGCCCCGCATCAGCCGGCGCAGGAACGGCCGGTAGACGAGCAGCGCCAGCTCGCCGAGGAGCGGGATCGGCAGGGAGAGCTCCTCGGTCCAGGTGAACCTCGTGCTGCCGTCGGTTGCTTCGAGCGACCAGACCCCCGTGCCTCCGACGAAGCTCCGGTGCGCCATCACGATGCGCCGGGACGGCTCCCACCCGGTGACCTCGAGCTGCTCGGTGAACAGGGGAACGAGCAGCACGCGGTTCAGGACCCTGACCCGGACGCCCACGCCCTCGCGTTCGGGCGTCAGGACCCGCACCCACACGGCGTCGCGGATCCAGCGGGACTGGTCCTCCCAGCGCCGGATCTGCTCCCAGACGCGTTCGGGCGTCGCGGGCAGGTCCCTCGACGCTTCGACCCGCATCGCTACAGCCCCCGGGCGTCGTCACTCGGCCGTCGGCGGTGCATCGTCTCGCGGATCGAGAGCACGAGCGCCAGCGCCACCACGGCGGGTACCGCGTTGATCGCGAACGACGTGGTGAACCCGAACGCCTGGGCCGACCACCCGGCGACGAGCGGACCGATCACGAACCCGAGGTCGCCCACGAACCGGAACACGGCCACCGCGGAGCCCTTGAGCTCCTCGGGCGTCACGTCGGAGAGCATCGGTGCCGGCGGAACCCCCGCATACCCGCTCGCGACGCCGAGGATCCCCATCGCGATCATGAAACCGACCGGCGTGGTCACGAACCCGAACGCCGCCGTGATCAGCGCGAGCCCCGCGAGCGCCGGGATCAGCACGGCGCGCCGTCCCTGCCGATCGGTCGCATGGCCGGCCGGGTACAGCACCGCGAGCTCGGTCGCCGTGGCGATCGCGAGACCCAGACCCACGCCCTCCAGCGTGAGTCCCACGTCCTTGCTGGTGCCGAACAGCGGTACCAGCGTCTGGAAGATCGCACCGATCATCCACAGGTAGACCCCGTTCACGACGAGCACGGTGACGAACGCCCGGTTCCACGGCAGGCGTCGCAGGCCGCCGCGGCGCACCTCGGACTCGTGACGCTCGGGGTCGCGGATCGTGCGCCAGAACAGGACCGCCGAGAGGAAGCACGCCCCCGCGTAGATGTAGAGCGGGCTCGCGAGACCGAACCACTTCGCCATCAGCCCTCCAAGGGGGCCGCCGGCGATGAAGCCGATGTTGAAGGACGCGTAGTACACGCTCATCACGCGACCGGTGCGTCGTGACGGGATCGAGCGCAGCAGGAACGAGAGCAGCGACGCGAAGAACAGGGCCGAACCGATCCCTCCCAGCGCGCGGAACAACACGAGGAGCGGGAACGTCGGCGCGAGGGCCGCCGCGAACGACGACACCCCCACCCACACGGCGCCGAGCGTCGACATCGCGCGCTCGCCGTACCGGTCGATATATCGCCCGACGAACGGATCGGCCACCAGGCGCGCGAACGAGAACGACGAGATCAGCAGGCCCACCGCGTCGTAGCCGACGCCGAAGCTCTTCGCGTAGTTCGGCAGGACGGGCGAGAGGATCCCGTACCCGAGCATGATCACGAACGTCCCGAGCATCGCCGCTCGGATCTCGGGGATGCGGAGGATGTCCGCGATCCGGAATCGCTCCGCCTCGCTCACGCGGCACAGTCTACGGACGCGGTTGCGCCGCACCCGGAAGCTGTTCTTTCATGACCGCCATGCCTCTCACGGCCCGTGGCGCCGTCGCCGCAACGAGCCTCGTCACGCCCGCCGCGGACCCCGCGCCGGTGCGCGGGGACGGGCCCTGGCCCGTCGAAGCGTCCGAGCAGGCCGTGGCCTGGGACGAGGGCGTGATCACCTATGTCGGCCCGGCCGACGGCCTGGTGGGGTTCGAGCCCGAGTGGTTCGAGGGCTGCACGATCGCGCCGGGGTTCGTCGACTGCCACACCCACCTGCCGTTCGCGGGCTGGCGCGCCGACGAGTTCGAGGCTCGGCTGTCCGGGGTCTCGTACCGCGAGCTGCACGGCGAGGGCGGCATCTACCGGAGCGCTCGGATGCTGGCAGAGGCGAGCGACGACGAGGTGCTCGCGTTCTGCCGCTCGCTCGTGCAGGAGATGGCCGACCACGGGACCACGGCGGTCGAGCTCAAGACGGGCTACGGCCTCTCGGTGGAAGCCGAGCTGCGACAGGCTCGCCTCGCCCGCCGGCTCGCCGAGGAGGCGCCCCAGACGTGCTCGGTGACGTTGCTCGCGTGTCACGCGGTCCCCGAGGGCATGGAACGCGCCGACTGGGTCCGCGCCGTCTGCGACGAGCTCATCCCGGAGGCCGTGCGGGAGGGCCTCGTTGACGCCGTGGACGTCTACGTGGAGGACATCGCGTTCTCGCTCGACGACCTGACCGAGGTCGCGCGGTGCGCCTCCCAGGTCGGGCTCCCCCTGCGATGCCACGCCGACCAGCTCGGCCCCTCGGGGGCGGCGGAGGCCGCCGTCGCGCTCGACGCGATGAGCGCCGACCACCTGAACCACGTCTCGGCGGCCGGGATCTCGGCGCTCGGCGGCGCGCCGGCCACGGTGGCCGTCCTGCTCCCGACGTCGACGCTGTTCCTGCGCTCGACGCCGCCGGACGTCCGGGCACTTGTCGACGCGGGGGCGGCCGTCGCGATCGCGACCGACTTCAACCCGGGGACGTCCCCGGTCCTCTCGATGCCCGAGGCGATCTCGACCGCCTGCTCGCTCTACGGGCTCCGACCGCTGGAGGCGCTCGCCGCCGCAACCGTGAATGCTTCGGCAGCGCTGGGCCTTGCACCGGAGCGCGGTACGCTTGCGCCCGGCAGGCCCGCCGACCTCGTGGTCCTCGACGGCGACGCCTTCCGGATGGTGCCGTACCGGCCGGGACACAACCCGGTGGTGCGGACGTTCGTCGACGGCGAAAGGGTGGGTGGACGTTGAAGAGGGTCGCAGCCGCACTCACGCTCACCATCGCGACGCTCCTCGCCGCTCCCGCATCCGCACAGACGACGCCGACGCTGTCGGCGGACGCCATGAAGATCGACTTCGGTGATGGGGTCACGCTCTCCGGAACGGCTCCGGGCGCTGTGGCGGGCACGACGATCGAGATCAGGAACGGCGCGGGTGCTTCGATCGCCTCGGCAACCACCCGTGCGGCCGGAGCGTTCTCCGTCGAGATCCAGCCCAAGGGAACCGACACCTACGTCGCGGTTCTCGCTGACGCGTCGAGCGAACCCGTGACGGTCGAGGTTCGCGCCGTGCTCTCGGCTCGGATGAGCCCGGTCCGCCTGTTCGATCGGGTCGTGGTCCGTGGAGCCGTCGGTCCGGCACGGCCCGGCTCGAGCGTCGTGGTCGCCTTGACCGAGGGAAGGCGAACGGTCGACACCCGTCTCGTGGCGATGGGATCTGCAGGCGGGTTCCGCGCGAGTTTCATGATCCCCCAACCCGGCACCTACCGCGCGAAGGCCTCGTTCTCGGCGTCCGACCTCCTGAAGGGCTCCGCGAGGTCGCACGCCGACACCACTCCGCTCCCCCGTCTCTCGTCGGGATCCGCCGGCCGCTTCGTCAAACTGCTCGAGGCCCGCCTGGTCGACCTGAACTACCGTCTCGTAGCCACGAAGGACGGCCGGTACGACTCCCGAACCGCCGACGCGGTCGTCGCGTTCCACAAGGTGCAGCGCATTGATCGATCGTTCACGGTGAACGAGGCGACCTGGCGCAGGCTCGCCGACCCGATCAAGCCGCATGCACGGAACGACTGGAGCGGCCTCCACTTCGAGGTCGACCAGACGAAGCAGGTCCTCTACACGGTGGAGGACGGAGACGTCACGAACGTGCTCCACGTCTCGACCGGTGCGGGCGGCGCGACGCGCGACGGCAGGTTCCGCGTCTGGGGGAAGACCGCCGGCTTCAGCCCGAACCACCTCTACTACCCGAGCTACTTCGACGGGTACCGGGCGCTCCACGGCTGGACCGAGATCCCGACGTACGCGGCCAGCCACGGCTGCGTCCGGATCCCGTACTGGAACGCGCAGTGGGTGTACGGCCTCGCGGATTACGGCACCCGCGTCGTGATCTATCACTGAGTCGGGGTCTATGTGGGCGAGGTGTCCTCGTCGCTCGACCCCTCCACCAGCCGAAGGATCTCCCAGGCTTCCACGGGGCGAGCAGCTCCCTTGAGGGTCAGGGGTTCTCGCTGCTCGGCCACCACCCGATCCTTCACCAGCGCGTAGGTTCGGAACCCGGCGAGGACGGTCCCGGGCTCGGCCTCCGACTGGAGTCGGGCGGCCACGTTGACCGCGAAGCCCACGGCCTTGTAGGCCCGCATGACGTCGCTGCCGAGGACCCCGACCGTGCAGTGGCCCGTATTGATCCCGACCCGTACCTTGAGGTCGGCGGGGATCCCCCGCTCTCGGATCGCGCGGGTCAGCTCCTCCGCCCGCCCCTTCAGCCAGCGGATTCCATAGTGGATGTCCTGGAACGAGGCGGGGTACGGCGCCACCGGTGGCTGCCGCCA
>Ga0209859_1000240_pt1 | contig 13024 bp, 14 predicted proteins | sample GWRWS3_50_60_FD_187241 | JGI IMG/M metagenome (GOLD analysis project Ga0209859, IMG submission 187241) | Riverbed sediment microbial communities from areas with vegetation nearby in Columbia River, Washington, USA - GW-RW S3_50_60 (SPAdes)... | ecosystem: Environmental > Aquatic > Freshwater >... | reverse complement strand
GCCGTGCGCATCCGGAGGCGGTCCGCACCGACTACTGCGTGAACGAGGGCGGGGGCGATCGTGTTGTCGTGGGCGATCGGCCCGCGTACCTGTGCACGACCGCGGAGAAGATGAGCGCTCCCTTCCGCCTGCGCGTCCACGGCCGCAGCGGTCACGCGTCCACGCCGGGGATTGCCGACAACGCCCTCGTGCGGGCGGCGCGCCTCGTCGGCCGCCTCGCCGGGTTCCGGCAGGCGCCGCGTCTCATCCCCGAGACCGAGGCGCTCTTCGCCACCCTCGGGGATGCGTCCGACCCGGACCAACTCGAGCGGATCGTCGCCGAGCTCCCACGCGACGTTCGCGAGACGGTCGAGCCGATACTCGGCCCCGTGGTCTCGCCGACGATGATCACCGCCTCGCAGCGGACGAACGTGATTCCCGGCCTCTGCGAGGTGGTCTGCGACTGTCGCCTGCTGCCGGGCGAGACGCCCGCAGACGTCGAGCCCGCGATTCGCGCCGCACTCGGCGAAGACGGCTACGAGCTCGAGTGGATCGAGGCCGTGGGCGGGACGCGCTCCCCGCTCGGGACGCCGCTCTGGGACGCAGTGGAGTCCTTCGTTCGCAGCGAGGAGCCCGATGCACGGGTCATCCCGGTCATCTCCCCGGGCTTCACGGACAGCCACTTCCTGCGCCAGGCCTTCGGGACCGTCGCGTACGGCTTCTTCCCCATGCGGACGATGGAAGCCGACCTCGCCGCCCGCCTGATCCACTCCGCCGACGAGCGGATCGCCGTCGAGGACCTCGAGCTCGGGACCCGGTTCCTCCTGCACGCCGCCCGTACACTTGGAGAGTGAGTAGAGAGCCGGCAGTCCGTCTCGGCGGGATGGCGCTCGCCAACGGCGTGCTCGTCCACGGGCCGCGGCAGTGGGCCTGCGCCGTGCGCACCGAGGAGGGCGAGCTCAGGCTCGCCTCCGGCGAGAAGCCGTTGAAGGCGATGGACGCCGGGAGCCGCCTGGCCCGCGGCCCGCTCCGGATTGCCGAGATCTTCGCGCTGCTCCCCGAGGTGCGACGGCGTCTCCCCGAGGCGAAGCTTCCGTTCCAGCGCCCCGGCGTCGTCGGCGCGATGGCGGGCAGCATGGTCGCCATCCAGGGTCTCCGTCGCTCGCGCCTCTCGCCACTCACCCAGGAGTCGCTGGCGGCGCTCGTCGCCCTCGGGCCGGCCGTCGTCGCCCTCCGCGGCACGGAGCTCGCCTCCTACCACGGCGCCGAGCACATCTCTATCGGGAGCTACGAGCACGGGGAGCCGCGCACGCGCGAGCACGAGCGCTGCGGCTCGCACATGATCGGCCCGCTGCTCGTGACAACCGCGGTGGGGAGCACGTTGTCTGCGCGTGCTCCGAAGCGCCTGCGCCCGGCCGCCCGCCTGGCAGCCGGGGTCGGCGCCGTCGCGGCCGCCACCGAAATCTTCACCTGGATGGTTGCCAACGAGCGGCATCCCCTCGCCCGCGCCCTCGCCCGGCCGGGCCACGAGCTCCAGCAGCGGCTCGTCACCGCCGAGCCGTCCCCGGAGCAGCTCGAGGTGGCGAACGCGGCCCTCGCCGAGTGCCTCCGCCTAGAATCCGCTGGAAATGGCCGTGGAGACAACCCAGCGGAGGAAGCGCCTCCCGCCTGAGATCTTCGACCTCCCGGTCGAGAAGATGCGGGAGGGCTACTACACGGACGCCTACTTCAACCACGCCCGCGAGACGCTGCTCGCGGACGGCCGGCGCCCGCGAGTCGTGATGCAGGTCTTCCAGAAGCAGCGGGCCGTGCTGGGCGGGATGGACGAGGCGATCGCGATCCTCAAGCTCTGCTCCCACGACTGGGACGCGCTCACGGTCCACGCGCTCTTCGACGGCGACGAGATCTCCCCGTGGGAGACCGTGATGACGATCGAGGGCGACTACACGCTCTTCGCGCACCTGGAGACGTGCTATCTCGGCGTGCTCGCCCGCCGGACGCTCATCTCCACGAACACCCGGCGCGTCGTCCACGCGGCCCGCGGGAAGCCGATCCTCTTCTTTCCCGCCCGGCACGACCACCATCGCGTGCAGACCGGCGACGGCTACGCGGCCCACGTCGCGGGCGCGATCGGCGTCTCGACGGACGCGCAGGCCTCCTGGTGGGGGGGCCGCGGGATCGGCACCGTGCCTCACGCGCTGATCGCCGCCTACGGAGGGAACACCGTGCTGGCGGCGACGAAGTTCGCCGAGTCGGGGCAGGAGGGCGTGAACATCGTCGTCCTCGTCGACTTCGAGAACGACTCCGTGCGGACGTCGCTCGAGGTCGCCCGCGCGCTCGGCGATCGCCTCTGGGGCGTCCGCCTCGACACCTCGCGGACGCTGGTCGACCGTTCCCTCTGGGGCGAGATGGGCGACTTCGACCCGCGTGGCGTGAACGAGCGGCTGGTGCACAAGGTGCGCGCCGCGCTCGACGAGAACGGCTTCGAGCGCGTCAAGATCGTCGTCTCGGGCGGGTTCGACGTCGAGCGCATCCGCGAGTTCGAGGAGAAGGGGGTTCCCGTGGACTCCTACGGCGTCGGCTCCTCGCTCATTCGCGGCGACAACGACTTCACCGCCGACATCGTTCTCGCCGACGGGCTTCCGTCCGCCAAGGTCGGGCGCACGTACCGGCCGAACTCGCGGCTCGAGCTCGTCGCGTAGGACCCGCCGCGCGTCCGCTTCAGGTTTCGGCGCGGCCTGCCGATGCAAGCCGCGGGTGGACGCTGTGCTCGACTTCATCAACGGGCTTCCGAACATGGCCCTGACGTGGTTGCCGCTGGTCTTTCTCGGCCTGATCGTCTTCCTGATCTGGAAGTCGCTCTCGCTGATGCCGCGCGTGCGGCCCACCGAGGTCGAGCCCTCCTCGAAGTCGTCGGTGACGTGGGCCGACATCGCGGGCGTGGACGAGGCCGCCGCCGAGCTCCAGGAGGTCGTCGACTTCCTCAAGAACCCCCGCCGCTTCTCGCGCCTGGGCGCTCGCGTCCCCAAGGGCATTCTCCTCTACGGGCCGCCCGGCACCGGTAAGACGCTCCTCGCCAAGGCGGTCGCGCACGCGTCCGGCTCCACCTTCTACTCGCAGAGCGCGTCGGCCTTCGTGGAGATGTTCGCAGGTCTCGGCGCCGCCCGCATCCGCAAGCTCTTCGAGCGGGCACGGAAGCACGCGCCCGCGATCGTCTTCATCGACGAGCTCGACGCCGTGGGCTCGCGCCGCACCGGCTCCGGGTTCAACCGCGAGCACGACCAGACCCTGAACCAGCTCCTCGTCGAGCTCGACGGCTTCAACCACCGCGAGCAGGTCGTCATCATCGCCGCCTCGAACCGGCTCGAGGACCTCGACGCGGCACTGCTGCGTCCGGGCCGCTTCGACCGCCAGATTCTCGTCGGTCCCCCCGACCTCGCCGGTCGCGAGGCGATCCTCGCCGTCCACACGCGCGGGAAGCCGCTCGCCGCGAACGTCGAGCTGAACCAGCTCGCGCGCCAGACCGCGGGCCTCACGGGCGCCGACCTCGCCAACATCTGCAACGAGGCCGCCATCTTCGCCGGGCGAGCCGACCACGCCGAGATCGCCCAGGCGGACTTCGACGCCGCGCTCGAGCGCATCGTCGCCGGCCTGCAGCAGCGCCGCGTCGTCACGGAGAAGGAGAAGCGGATCCTCGCCTACCACGAGGGCGGTCACGCGCTCATGTCGCACCTCGTCGGCGACCCGCAGCCCGTGCAGAAGGTGACGATCGTCTCTCGCGGTCGCGCGCTCGGCTACACGCTCAACACCCCGCAGGAGGACCGCTACCTGCACACGAAGGAGGAGCTCGTCGACTTCATGAAGGTGCTCCTCGCCGGTCGGGCCGCCGAGCAGATCGTCTTCGGGGCGGTCACGAACGGCGCCGCCAACGACCTCGAGCGCGTGACGGAGCTCGCCCGCTCCATGATCTTCGAGTTCGGGATGGGCGACGAGGTCACCGCACGGACGATGCGGGCCGACAACTACGCCCTCTCCGAGCAGACGAAGCAACTCCGTGACGAGGAGCAGTCGCGCCTCACCGACCAGGCCTTCTCCGAAGCCGTCCGCCTGCTCTCGAAGCACCGCCGCTCGCTCGACAAGCTCGCCGCCGCGCTTCTGGAGAAGGAGACGCTCCTCCGCCAGGAGCTGGCAGAGCTCCTGGCCGACGTCCCGCCGGAATCGAACGCCTCCGAGCGCGTGGGGACGCCGCAGGCGCTCTCGGTCTCCGACTAGTACCCGCCGGGGCGCTGTGGGCCGAGCCGCTAGGATCGGCCGGGTGGACGTGCGCTCCGTGCACCACGTCGCCTTCGCCGTCGAGGACCTCGACGCGGCCGTGGAGCTGTACCGGTCGCTCTTCGGTGCGGAGGTCGAGATGCGCGGCCGGCTCGAGAACCAGGGCGTCGAGGCGGTGTACCTCCGGCTCGGCGTGGGCAGGGTCGAGCTGGTGTCTCCGCTCGGGGAGGACACCCACGTCGGGCGCTTCCTCGCGCAGCGCGGCCCCGGGATGCACCACGTCGGCATCGCCGTGGACGACGTGGCCGCGGCCGTGGACGAGCTCACCGCCAAGGGCGTCGAGGTGATCGACCCCGAGCCCCGCCCGGGCCTCGGCGGCCACCTCGTCTCCTTCGTCCACCCCCACTCGCTGCAGGGCGTCCTCGCGGAGGTGATCGGTGTCTGAGAAGACAGTTCACATTCAAGTCGCCTTCGAGGGCGGCCAGTCGGTCGGCGCTGACGTCGCGCCGGAGGTTGCCGACGCGCTCGGGGCGGCTCTCGCCGCCTCGGAGCCGGTCTACGAGCTCGAGACGGAGGACGGGACGTACGTGCTCGCGCTCGGGAAGGTCGTCTACGTCAGGCGATCCGAGCGGGAGACGCAGATCGGCTTCGCCGCGTCCGCCTAGCGCTCACCGACCTCGGCTAGGAGGCCTGCGACTCCTGGAGGAGCCCGACGAGGTGCTCGAGGAGCTTCCACGCCACGTCCGGGTCGTTCTTGACGAAGCCTCGAAACTCCCAGACGGTCGTGACGAGCGTCCGGAGGTCGGTTTCCGCTGTGACCGTCGCCGTCCGCACCCGGTCGCCGATGAGGGCGATCTCGCCGAAATGATCTCCCGGACCGAGAACGTCGAGCTCCCGTCCGTCGACGGAGACGCGGGCATTGCCCTCGGTGATGACGAAGAAGCCGATCCCCCGCTCGTCGCCCTGCTTGACCACGACGGTGTCCGCCGGGAAGGCGCGCTCCGTGAAGGAGCCTGCGAGCCGCTCGAGCTCCTTGGGATCGAGGCCTGAGAGAAGCGGAACGCGGCTCAGAGCCTGGACGGTGTCGATCGCCACGATGCGATCGTACTGGTGTTGAGCCCGTGCCGTCTAGAGTCGTGCCATGCCTCTGGAGGTCGGAATCGTGGGCCCGCCCGACGTGGGGAAGACGACGCTCTTCAACGCCCTCACGGGCGCCGCGGCGACCGTGTCCGGCAAGGAGAACGTGGCCATGGCTCCGACCGCCGACGAGCGCCTCGAGCAGGTGGCCGCGGTCGTCGGCTCGCGCAAGATCACGCCCGCTGCCATCCGGATCGTGGACCACCCGGGCGCAGGCGCTCAGCCGCTCGGCAACCTGCGTCGAGTCGATGCGCTTCTCCTCGTGCTCGACGCCTGGTCCGGGACGCGGAGCCCGGAGGACGATCGCGTGACATTCGGCCTGGAGCTCCTCCTGAGCGACCGCGAGCACGTCGAGCGTCGGCTCGAGCGCGTCGCGAAGCAGGCCAAGTCGGGCGATCCCGCGCTCCGCGGCGAGGTCGCGATGCTCGAGCGCCTGCTCGCGCATCTCGACGCGGGCGAGTCGGTGGAGAGCTTCCCCGAGCCGCTCCCGCCCGAGCTCGAGCCCCTGACGGCGAAGCCGCTGCTCGAGGTCGTCAACGGCCCGGCCGGCATCGACCTGAAGCTCGAGAGTGAGCTCGCCGAGCTGCCCGAGCAGGAGGCGGCGGCCTTCCGCGAAGGCGCCTCGGCTCTCGAGGAGGTCGTCCGGCGTCTCTTCGCAGCACTCGACCTCGTTAGCTTCTTCACCGCCGCGGACAAGGAGGCGCGCGCGTGGACGCTCCGGCGCGGCGAGACTGCGCTCGACGCGGCCGCCTCCGTCCACACGGACCTCGCCCGCGGCTTCATCCGCTGCGAGGTGATCCGCTGGGAGGACCTCGTCGCCTGCGGCTCCCACGCCGAGGCGGCGCGGCGTGGGCTCATGCGGCTCGAGGGAAAGGGCTACGTCGTCGAGGACGGCGACGTCTTGAACATCCGCTTCAGCCCGCCGCGGTAGTAGCGGGTGACCTCCTCGGGCGTGTCGTTGGGCCCACTTGTGCTCACGCCCAGGGCCGCCAGGAAGAGGACGGCGAAGGCGACCCCTGCGAGCGGCGACCAGCGTTGCCAGCGATCGTGCTGCACCCGCCCATCGTCGTCGGAGAGGCGGACGGATCCGTTCCGATCACTGTCCGGCGACCGCGTAGACACGCCACTCGCCAGGCACTCCTTTGAGCTCGTGGACGCCCCGGTCCTCGAAAGCCAGGCCCGAACCGGCAACCAGATCCTTCACGGTCTGGGAGGCGAGCACCTCGGAAGGGCGGGCCAGGCCGCCGACGCGAGCTCCGATGGCGACGGCGATGCCGCCGACCTTGCCGGCGATCGTCTCGACCTCTCCGGTGTGAACGCCCGCGCGGATCTCGATCCCGAGCGGCCTGACCGCCTCCACGGCCGCCTCGGCGCAGCGCACGGCCCGCGCCGGGCCGTCGAAGGAGGCGAAGAACCCGTCGCCGGCCGTGTCGATCTCGCTGCCCCGGTAGCGGGCGAGGAGCGCGCGCACGGTCGAATGGTGGCGCTCGACGAGCTCGCGCCAGCCGGCGTCTCCCAGCTCGGCCAGCTTGTCGGTTGAGCCGACGATGTCGGTGAAGAGGACGGTGGCGAGCACGCGGTCGAGCTCAGCCTCCTCCGCCCGCACGCCGGCGAGGAAGCGTTCGACCTCGTGGACGACCGCGTCCTGTTCGACTGCCCAGGGGAAGTGGTCCCAGCCCGGGAGCTCGACGAGCGTGGCGGTGCGGATACAGGAGGCGAGGTGGCGGCTCACCTCAGCCTCTTCCGGGTCCGTGCGGTGCAGCACGAGCGTCGGGACCTGGATCGTTCCCAGTACACCGCGGACGTCGGACAGTCCGAAGCGCGCCGCGTCTGCGAGGCAGCCGCCGGGCGTGCATGACACCGTCTCGTACTTGATGCACCACGCGAGTCCGCGCTCGTCTGCCGAAATAGATGGGTTGGTGTCGCGCGACCAGCTGCCGTCCAGGCGACAGTGCCTCTTCGCCGATTCCTCCAGCGCCTCGTCCGTCCAGCCCCACGGTGTCTCGTCCGACTTCCTCCACGTCGCGGCGGTCTCGTAGAGGATCAGCGCCCCGACGCGCTCCGGATAGGTGGCCGCGAAGGGCATGGCAATGAAGCCGCAGTCGCCGGTCGCGAAGATTGCGGGGCGCTCAGACGCGACCTCGTCGAGCACGGCCCGCAGGTCATCGACGAGCGTCTCGATGGGCGGCGTGTCCCTGGCCGTGAACCGCTCGGAGCACCCGAGGCCCCGCCGGTCGGTGACGATCAGGCGCGAGAAGCGGGAGAGCTCGCGCAGGAAGCGGGCGCAAGCCGGGTGCTCCCAGTTGAGGACCACGTTGGACAGAAGGCCCTGGAAGTAGACGAGGTCGATCGGACCCTCTCCCACGACCTGGTAGGCAAGGGAGTCGTCGCCGTTCCACGCGTAGCGCGTCTCGGGGAGGTCCACGGGTCTATGGTCGCGGCCGGCCCTGCGGGCCGCAAGCGGCGCAGATCCCTCGAGCTCAGCCCTCCGTCGTGACCGGCCGCATTGCTGCGGCGGCGTCGAGCTGGTTCGCGTGGTAGAGGACGGACGCCTCGGCGGTGCGGGCCGCGCGAACGTCGTGGTGGGCGGCGACGGCGTGCAGGAGCTCGGCGCGCACGTCGCGCCCGAGCCCGGTTGCACGCTCCTCGAGCAGGCGCAGACCCAGGTGCACGTGCCCGAGGAGCTTCCCCTCCGCCGTCGCGAGGAAGAGCGGTCCGCGGTCGAGCTCCCGCGTCCGGCCAACGTCGTGGAGGAGCGCGGCCGCGAGCAGGATGTCCGTCCGGAGACGCGGATGGAGCTGCGTCGCCTCGCGGCAAAGGGAGGCGACGGCGACCGTGTGCTCGAGCAGCCCGCCGGCCCAGGCGTGGTGGCCGTCGGGCGTGGCGGGAAGGACGCGAAGGCGCGCGCGAAAGTCGGCGTCGCCGACGAAACGGGCGACGAGCGCGCGGAGCCCGGGATGAGCGATCTCGGCGGCGAGGAACTCGAAGAATCCGTCCAGCTCCTCGACGTCCCTCCTCGCTTCCGGCACGAGTTCGGCCGGGTCGGCCTCGGCGGGCTCGAGCGAGCGCACCTCGAGCTGGAGACGGTCTCGGAAGCGCTCGACGCGTCCGAGCACGCGCACGGCGTCGCCCTCGCCGAAGCGCTTGTCGAGGAGCTCGACGTCGTTCCAGACTCGCGCCTCGATCTTGCCCGTCGGATCGACGAGCTCGAGGGCGAGATACGGGCTCCCGGAGCGGGTGCGAAGGCGCTGCTTGCGGGCGACGGCGTAGAGGCCCTCGACGACCCGGTCCTCGGCCAGCTCCGCTATCGACACCCCGCGATTCTAGGTCCGAAGGCGGATGGTAAGCTGGCCCACGGTGCCCCTGCTCAAGCCGTTTCGCGCTCTGCGCTACGACGTGGAGGCGGCGGGGCCGCTCGACGAACTGGTCGCACCTCCCTACGACGTCGTCACCCCGGAGGCGCACGCTCGGCTCGAGGCCCGAAGCCCCTGGAACGTCGTGCGCCTCGTTCGCCCCTCGAGTCCGGACGAAGCCGCGAGCCTGCTCGCGGATTGGCAGGAGCGCGGCGTGCTCGTCCGCGAGGAGCGGCCAGCGGTCTGGCTGCTCGAGGAGGAGTTCACCGGCCCCGACGAGGTGCCGCGCACGCGGCGCGGGATCGTCGCGCGCGTGCGGCTGCACCCGTACGGCGACGGCGTCGTCCTCCCGCACGAGGGCACGTTCGCCGAGCCGAAAGAAGCGCGCCTCCGGCTCCTCCGCGCGACACGGACGAAGCTGTCGCCGATCTTCCTTCTTCACCATGGCTCCGCTCCAGCGCCCGACGGGGAGCCGGAGTTGCAGGCCGAGCTGGACGGTGTCGTCAGCCGCCTCTGGCGACTCGACGCCGCCGCCGCGATCGAGGAGATCCGGGCAGGCGTGACCGGGCCGATCCTGATCGCGGACGGCCACCACCGCTACGAGACCGCCCTCCGCTTCCACGAGGAGGACGGGAGCGAGGAGACCACCCACGTCCTCGCGGTGCTCGTGGGTAAGGACGACGCGGGGCTCGAGATCTTCCCCACCCACCGGCTGACCGCCGGCTCTGTGCCCGTGCTCGACGGACGCTTCCGGCAGACGCCTCTGGGTGGGCCCGCCGAGGCTGGGGCGGCCCTCGCGGCGGCGGCGCGGGACCGCGCCGCGTTCGTGCTCCTCCGGCCCGAGGGAGCGGCGCTCGTCGAGGCGCCGGATCACGGGCTCGACACTGCCTTCGTCGATGCGCTCCCTCTCGGGGAGGTCGGCTATACGGCGAGCTCCGCCGAGGCGGAGCGGGCGGTGGCGAGCGGGGAGGCCACGGCCGCGTTCCTCGTGCGGGCGCCGACTGTGGAGCAGGTCGAGGCGTTCGCCCGCTCGGGCGAGCGGATGCCGCCGAAGAGCACCTACTTCTTCCCCAAGCTGACGAGCGGGCTCCTGCTCTCCCCCTTCGACGAGTGACAGACTGGCTCGGGGTCTGCCGCGAGGCCGCCGCCGCCGTCGGCCGCGTGCTGGACGAGCTCCCGACCCGGCTCGAGCGCGAGCCGCATGTCGGCGAGGGAAAGGGCGGCGATGCGACGACGGCGATCGACGCGGCCGCGGAGGCTGCGGTCGTGCGCCGGCTCGAAGCTGTCGCAGCCGAGGGTACGAGCTTCACGCTCGTCTCGGAGGAGCTCGGAGAGCGGGTCTTCGGTCATGGGGACGGCAGCCTTCGGGTCGTGTGCGACCCGATCGACGGGAGTTTGAACGCCAAGCGAGGCATTCCCTTCTTCTCGCTCTCGCTCGCCGTCGCCAACGGACCGTGCATGGAGCACGTCGAGCTGGGCTTCGTCCACGACTTCGGAAGCGGAGAGGAGTGGGTCGCCCGCCGCGGGGAGGGCGCCTCCGTGAACGGCCGCCCGCTCACCGGCCCCGGGCCGAAGGAGCGGGTGGAGATCCTCTCCTTCGAGGCGACGCGAACCGACCTCGTCGCCGAGCGTGTGGCGGAGATGGTCGGCTTCGCCTACAGAACGCGGATCATGGGCTCGCTCGCGCTCTCGCTCTGTCACCTCGCCGCCGGGCGCGTGGACGCGGTCGTCTCCCTCAAGCCGGCCCGGAGCGTGGACATCGCCGCGGCTCAGCTGCTCGTGCGCGAGCGCGGCCTGGCGATCGACCTCCCCGACGATCCGCCCTTCGGCCGTGCCCCGCTCGATCTCGCCGCCCGCTCGCGGGTGGTCGCCGCGGCGACCCCGGAGCTCTGCGTGGAGCTCCACGCCCGCCTCACCAAGTAACAGTGTGTTACTTGGCCTGGAGTCGCCGCTCGAGGTTCGCGCGGACGGCCGGCCACTCATCGTCCGTGATCGCGTACCAGGCCGAGTCCCGGAGCTCGCCGTCGCGGACGAGCATGTGCTTGCGGAAGATGCCCTCGAAGCGGGCGGGGAGCGCTTCGAGAGCGGCGCGAGAGCGCATGTTCAGGGCATCCGTCTTGAACTCGACGCGCATGCAGGCGAGCGTCTCGAACGCGTGCCGGAGGAGCAGGAGCTTCGCCTCCACGTTGACACCGGTCCCCCAGGCCCGCCGAGCCGTCCAGGTCCAGCCGATCTCGAGGCCCCGATGCTCGGGACGGAGCGCCAGGTAGCGCGTGCTCCCGAGCGGCGCGCCGGTCCTCGATTCGATGACCGCGAAGGGGACGTCGAGCCCCGCGTCGCCGCGCTCGAGCGCTTCGTCCAGCCACCGGCGGAAGCTCTCCCGGTCGGCCGCCGCGTGCCACGGCATACAGCGCCAGACCTCGGTGTCCTGCGCCGCCTCCCAGAGCCCCTCTTCGTGCTCGGGGCCGAGCGGCTCGACGACGACCAGCCTGCCCTCGAGGCGCTCGGCGAGGCGCTCCCACACGCTCGGCGCCCCTAGGCGTCCACGATGAAGACGGGCGTGCCCTCGCGAACGCGCTCGAAGAGCCACTCGGCCTCGGGGACGAGCATGCGGATGCAGCCGTGCGAGGCGGAGTAGCCGATCGAGGCCGCGTCAGGCGTCCCGTGGATCCCGACGGCCGGCGCGGAGAGGCCCATCCAGCGCGTCCCGAGCGGGTTGCCAGGGCCGGGCGGGATCGGCTGGGAGCCCTCCGCCCAATCCGAGTCGGGCGGGAACCACCACGGATACCGCTGCTTGCTGGCGATGGTGAAGCTCCCGAGCGGCGTCGGATAGGACGCCTGGCCCGTGGCGACGCCGAAGCTGCGCTGGACGCGCATGCCCTTCCGGCCGCCGGCGCGGTAGAGGATCAAGCGGTTGGACGCACGCCGGATTACGATCGCGCGGCCGACCTCGCGGGACGTCACCCCCGGGCGCAGGATCCGAGCCGAGAGCTGCACCGGGCCGAACTCGCGGGCTTCGAGTGCCGTCAGGATCGCGATCCGGGTCGACGCGAGCGAGAGCTTGCGCCCGAACCGCGAGCGCGTCGCCCGCGGACGGATGCCGCGCAGGACGACCGTCGCGTTGCGCGGCTTCCGGTCGAAGCGGCGTGCGAAGGTGCGCTCCCAGCGATCCAGTTGAAGCTGGTCCACGGTCACTCCGAGCTCGAGCGAAGCGCCCGCCTTGGCGGCGAGCGCGGCGCGAGCGCCTCGGCTCACGTGGAAGTCGGCGCCGAGCGTCTTCGGTGCGAAGCGCCACGCGCGGCCCTGGAAGGCGACCACGACGGGCCGCGACGCGTAGACCTCGAGCTTGCTCTCCGCCTCGACCGCGGTCATCCCGGACAGGTCGACGCCGGAAAGGGTGACGCCTTTGGCGACCACGGGCTCCTCCGGCTGGCCGACGGCCTGCTCGGCGCGGGCACCCGCCTCGACGCCGATGAGGATGAACGTGAAGAGCACGATCAGTGCGCCGAGGCGTCGGCGGAGGTAGCGGTCGCTGGGTCTCTCGGCGGTCATTCCCTGCCCCTCACCCGTGGGTTGGTTCGACATCCGCCCGCCGTCTCCTCATCAGGGAAGCAGCCGCACGGGGATGCGGACCTCGTGCGGAGGCCGTCCGACGCCGGCCGCGTCGTCGTCGTGGACGACGATGGTGCCGCTCTGCTCGCGCTCGACCTCGTACGACACGGCGACACGATACGTCCCGCGGCAGCCGGTACCACACGTCGCGGTCGTGAACGTCTCTGCGAGCACGTTCTCATTCTGATCGAGGATCTGCACGGTGACGTTGGCCTCGAAGACGTTGGCGCTGCCGCGAATCACCACGGGGCTCTCGACGGTCCGGTTGAGAGCCGGGCTCGTGACGAGGATCGAGGGGAGGAGCTCGACGTAGTCCCGGCGCGTGAGCGGGTGGTCGATGATGACCCCCTCGCCGCCGAGGACGTCGATCGGCTCGCCGTCGAGGCTGAAGACGACGCCCTTCACCGTCGGGAACTGCGTGATCGTGTAGACGACCTGCGCGAGTCGCGTCTGCATCGACGCGCTGCCGCCGCCGGACTCGAACTCGGAGGTGAGGTCGACCCGGGCGATCTCGTCCTCGATGGTGAGTCCGAGGAGCTGGGTGCCGTCGGGGATGGACGTGCGGAGGCCGTAGTCCTCCTCGAAGGGGTCCGGGCCTGCGAGCAACGCCTCGAGCGCCGCAACGCGGCTTTCCAACGGTGCCTGCGGCTGGGGCTGGAACACACCCATCA
>Ga0209859_1000239_pt1 | contig 13043 bp, 8 predicted proteins | sample GWRWS3_50_60_FD_187241 | JGI IMG/M metagenome (GOLD analysis project Ga0209859, IMG submission 187241) | Riverbed sediment microbial communities from areas with vegetation nearby in Columbia River, Washington, USA - GW-RW S3_50_60 (SPAdes)... | ecosystem: Environmental > Aquatic > Freshwater >... | reverse complement strand
TCGAGGCCGCGGATGCCCACCTGGCCTCATCGAACGCCACCGGCCGCTCGATGGGCTCGATGTTGGATGCCGTCCCCGGCGACGACCGGGCACGGGTCGTGGCGAAGGCGCGTCTGCAGGGGACGTTCGCGAGCGACCTCGACCACGTCGCCTGGCGGGCGGGCTGGCACGCGGGACGCCTGGCCGCCGAGCCCGCCGTCTACCGGCGCATGGCCCGTGGGAACCAGTCGATCGCCGACGCCGCCGCCCGTCTGCTGCCCGACGTCCGGCTCGGGCGCCGAGCGACGAGCGTCATCGAGCGTGGCGGCCGCGTCGAGATCGGGGCCGGCGATGATCGGATCGACGCGGACGCCGTCGTGGTCGCCGTGCCCGTGCGCCTCGTCACCGAGCTCGCGTTCGACCCGCCGCTCCCGTCCGAGCAGCGGGAGGCGTTCGAGGGGCTGCCGATGGGGGTGGCGTCGAAGCTTGCTCTCCCGCTCGGAGGCGAACCCGAGCGGTGTGCCATCCAGTGCGCGGATTTCCCGTTCTGGTTCTGGGTCGCCGATGGTGACGATGGTCGTCCGCGTCGTGTCGTGACGTCGTTCGCGGGGAGCGAGTTGCCGCAGGAGGCGCTCGCGACCGGCAGCGGCGATCCGCGGGTGTGGGTGCGCCGGATCGTCGAGCTGGCTCCCGAGCTCCGGCCGAACGGCAGCGCCGTGATGAAGGTCTGGGGCCACGACGCCTTGTCGCGGGGCGCGTACTCGGCCTGGGACCACCCGTCGATCGCCCGCCGGCCGCAGTTCGAACGCATGCACGGGGCGATCGCTTTCGCAGGAGAGCACACCGCGGGCGACCATTCCGGGACGATGGAGGGCGCCCTTCGGAGCGGCGAGCGAGCGGCGTCGCAGGTCCTCGAGCTGCTCGGCCGCGCGTGAGGCGCCGGGGCCCAGGTTTGAAGAGCGGTTCAACGCCCCGTGTATCATGCGGCGCACCCCGGGGCCCGGGCCCGGGTTCGGCCGAGTGCTGGGGACGGACGTCACGATGACGCGCGGGGCGCGATGACCGAGGCGCGTGAGGATGGTCCGATCCTGTTGGTGGAGGACCTCGGCCCCGTCCGCAGGCTCACGCTCAACCGCCCGGCGTCGCTGAACGCGTTGAACGGCGACCTCATGGATGCGCTGGAAGCGGCGTTCGACGCGGCGGGTGAGGACGACGAGGTCCGCGTCGTGGTCCTGCGCGGGGCCGGACGAGCGTTCTGCGCCGGGTACGACCTCAACCAGGACGCGGAGGAGGGGACGAAGGACGCGGCCGGCTGGCGCCGCGAGCTCGACCGCGACACGCAGCGGTTGCTGCGGATCCTCGAGCTCCCCAAGCCCGTCATCGCGTCCGTGCACTCGTACTGTCTCGCCGGCGGCACCGACCTGATGCTGGCGTGCGACCTCGCCGTGGCGGCGGACGACGCGATGTTCGGCTACGTGGACGTCCGGTTCGGATCGGGCGTCGTGTCGATGTTCCTGCCGTGGGTGGTGGGTGTTCGAACGGCCAAGGAGCTCGTGTTCACGGGGGCGGACCGGATCCCCGCCGCCGACGCGCTCCGGATCGGTCTCGTGAACCGCGTCGTGCCCCGCGACGAGCTCGACGACGCCACGATGGCGCTCGCAGACGAGATCGCGAAGAACGAACCCTTCGTCGTCCGTTCGATGAAGGCGTCGATCAACCGCGTGTGGGAGATCGCCGGACTGCGCGCGGCGCTCGACGCCAACACCGAGATGGACGTGATGATCGAGACGGCGAACCTGCCCGCCCGCGATGAGTTCCGGCGGATCACCCAAGAGGAGGGTCTGAAGGCCGCGATCGCTTGGCGCGACGCGCGCTACCGGAGCGGCGGGTGATCTACGGGCTCGCCGCCGCGCTCGGCTGGGGGCTCTCGGACCTGTGGGCGGCGATCTCCGGCCGCCGGATCGGCAGCGGCCGGACCGTCGTCGTCGCACAGGTCACCGCCGCGATCGTCGTGAGCCTGCTCGTCCTCGTCGTCCGGCCCGACCTGTCGGGGATCTCGACGGTCGCTCCCTGGCTCGTGCCGAACGCGTTCCTCGGCGCGGCTGCGTTCGCCACGCTGTACAAGGGCCTCCAGCTCGGCCCGATCGCCGTCGTCTCACCGGTGCTCGCGAGCTACGCGGTGGTGCCCGTGCTGCTCTCGGTGGTGCTCCTCGGCGAGACGCTCGGCGGCGTGGAGGTGGCCGGTGTCGTGGTGACGATCGCCGGTGCCGCTCTGACGTCCACTGATCCGAAGGCCCTGCGTGCGGGAACCCGGACCAAGCCCGCGGGCCTGTCCTGGGCGATCGTGTCGACGTTGCTGTTCGGCGTCGCTACCTACGTCACGGGCTGGGCGGCCAAGGAAGCAGGGTTCCTGCCGTCGCTCTGGTTCGGGAGGCTGACGATGACGTCCGTCTTCCTCGTTGCCGCGCTTGTGCTGTGGCTGCGTTCGCGCGCCGCCGGCCGAACGCGCGACCACGTCCCATGGTCGATGCTCCGGCTCGCCGTCATGGTCGGCGTCATGGAGCTCGTCGGGACAATCTCGTACGCGCGCGGCGCCGAGGTCGGCCTCGTGTCGATCGTGACGGCCGCCTCCGCCACCTACCCGTTGATCCCGGTGCTGGGCGGCGTCGTCCTCCTGCACGAGCGCCCGGTCCCCACCCAGTACCTCGGCATCGCGATGGTGATCGGCGGCCTCGTGCTGCTCGGCGTCGCCTGAGTCGCCTGCGGCTCTCCTACGGGCGGCGGTAGAACTCGAGCGGCTCCGGGGGGAGGGGGGTGTTCCCGAGGATCAGGTCCGCGGCCTTCTCGGCCACCATCATCACCGGCGCGTAGATGTTGCCGTTCGTCACGTACGGGAACACGGACGCGTCGACGACGCGTAGACCCTCGAGGCCGTGGACGCTCAGGCTGTCCGGGTCCACGACCGACAGGTCGTCGGTCCCCATCCTGCACGTGCACGAGGGGTGCAGGGCCGTCTCCGCGTCGCGGGCGACCCAGGCGAGGATCTGCTCGTCGGTCTTCACGTTCGGGCCCGGCGAGAGCTCGCCCCCGTCGAAGGGGGCCATCGCGGGCTGTCCGAGGATGCGCCTCGCGGTGCGGATCGCCTCCACCCACTCACGCCGGTCCTGATCGGTCGACAGGTAGTTGAACCGCAGTGCGGGGTGGACGCGAGGATCGGCGCTCACGACCTTCACCGAGCCGCGCGCGTCCGAGTACATCGGGCCGATGTGGACCTGGTAGCCGTGGTCTCCGGCCGGTGCCGAGCCGTCGTACCGGACCGCGATCGGCAGGAAATGGAACATCAGGTTGGGATAGCGGACCTCGTCGTTGCTCCGCGCGAATCCTCCGCCTTCGAAATGGTTCGTCGCGCCGGGTCCCCTGCGGAAGAAGAGCCACTGGAACCCGATCCAGGGGCGGTACCGCCACTTGAGGTAGGGCGCCATCGAGACCGGCTGGGTGCACGCGTGCTGGATGTACACCTCGAGATGATCCTGCAGGTTCTCACCGACCCCCGGCAGATCGTGCACGACGTCGACGCCGAGCGCCTGCAGCTCGTCCGCTCGGCCGACACCGGAGAGCTGGAGCGTCTGCGGCGAGTTGATCGCGCCGCCGCAGACGATGACCTCGCCCGCGCGGACGCGGGTCGGTGAGCCGCGCCCCCGCGTGTACTCCACGCCGACCGCGCGTGTGCCCTCGAACAGGATCCGCGTGACGAACGTCCGCGTTCGGACAGAAAGGTTGGGGCGCGAGATCACCGGGTGGAGGTAGGCCCGCGCCGCCGAGAGCCGCCTGCCGCGGTGGATGTTCCGGTCGAAGGCCGCGAACCCCTCCTGCCGGTACCCGTTCACGTCGTCGGTTAGCTCGAGGCCCGCCTGTTGCACGGCTCCGAAGAAGGCCCCGAACAGCGGGTTGGTTGCGGGCCCGCGTTCGAGCACGAGCGGGCCGTCGTGCCCCCGGAAGGGATCGTTCGGTTCGGCCGCGAGGCAGCCCTCCATGCGGCGGAAGTAGGGGAGGCAGTGCGAGTAGTCCCACTGCTGCATCCCGGGGTCGGCCGCCCACCGCTCGTAGTCGAGCGGGTTGCCGCGCTGGAAGATCATGCCGTTGATGCTGCTCGAGCCCCCGAGCACCTTCCCCCGCGCGTGGTAGATCCGGCGGCCGTTCAGGTGTGGCTCCGGCTCGGACTCGTACTTCCAGTCGTAGAAGCGGTTCCCGATCGGGAACGTGAGGGCGGCCGGCATGTGGATGTAGACGTCCCACGGGTAGTCGGGCCGACCCGCCTCGAGGACCAGGACGCGGTTGGGGGGGTCGGCCGAGAGGCGGTTGGCGAGCGCGGACCCCGCCGACCCCCCACCGACGATCACGAAGTCGTACGACGCCATCCCGAACCTCCGGCCGGTCGCCTACCTGCGTTGGCGTTCCTCGGACGCCGCGGATGCTAACGCAGCGCCGGCGGTGACCTCGCCGGGGGTCCGCACCAACGCAACGGCTGCCTTGCGTGTCGGAGCGCGTCGGCCCAAGATGCCATATCCGAGGGTGGCCAGAGGGCCGTTTCGGGCGGGTGGGAGGTCGAGGGTTGGCCGACGCACAAACCGACGTCCACAACTCGGCCACCGGCGCGTCCGGGACCGACGCCTCCGTGGCCTGCCGAGGGCTGTGGAAGGTCTACGGCGCGAACGGCAAGAAGATCGTCGGCTCGGCCGACGCCGACCTCCCTCGCGCAGAGCTCCTCGCCAAGACCGGATGCGTCGTGGCGGTTCGCGACGTCTCGTTCGAGGTCGCGCCCGGTGAGGTCTTCGTCGTCATGGGCCTGTCGGGTTCGGGGAAGTCGACGTTGGTCCGGATGATCAACCGGCTCCACGACCCGACCGCCGGGCAGATCCAGATCGACGGCGAGGACCTGCTGGCGCTCCCGGCCGATCGGCTCCGAGAGGTCCGGCGCCGCAAGATCAGCATGGTGTTCCAGCACTTCGGCTTGCTCCCGCACCGCCGGATCGTCGACAACGTCGGCTACGGTCTCGAGGTCCAGGGCATCGACAAGGCCGAGCGCGCCGAACGGTCGCGCCGCGTCCTCGAGGTGGTGGGCCTGGACGGTTGGGGCGAGCACTACCCCGAGGAGCTCTCGGGTGGGATGCAGCAGCGGGTCGGTCTCGCGAGGGCGCTCGCCACCGACCCCGAGATCATGCTGTTCGACGAGCCGTTCAGCGCGCTCGACCCGTTGATCCGTCGCGACATGCAGGACGAGGTCGTCCGGCTCCAGCGCGAGGTGAAGAAGACGATGATCTTCATCACGCACGACCTCATGGAGGCGCTCAAGCTCGGCGACCGGATCGCGATCATGAAGGACGGTAGGTTCGTCCAGGTCGGCACGCCCGAAGAGGTGGTGGCGCGACCCGCCGACGACTACGTCGCGGACTTCACGAAGGACGTCCCCCGGGCGCACGTCCTCACCGCTCGGACGATCATGAGGCCGCTCGACGGCGAGGTGGGTGGGGATGCTCCGACGGTGCCGGCCGACACGATCGTGCAGGACCTCCTCCCGTTGGTCGCCGGTTCGGACGCGGAACTTCACGTCGTGGACGGAGATCGGGTCGTGGGTGTCGTCGATCGGCGAGCCGTGATGTCGTCGCTGATCGAGGAGCGGGTCTGATGGCCGACACGGTCGCACCGCCTCGACCGATCACCGGGGGACGGGCCGCCCCACCACCGCCGGTCACGATCCGCCGGCGACGCCGGCTCTGGCCATTCTGGGTCCTCGGCTCGATCGCCGTCATCGTCATCGGGTCGCAGCTGGAGGGCGGCTTCCCCTCGTGGCGGGTCCGCGCGGGTCAGGTGTTCGACGACCTGGAGAACTGGGCGCTCCAGAACCGCGACACGAGCCCGCTGTTCATCTACTTCTTCACGCCCGTCAAGGAGATCTCGGAGGCCGTGTACGACAACCTCCTCCTCCTGCTCGAGCGGATGACGTACCTCGGCGTGATCGTCGGTGCGGGGGCGGTCGCGCTGGTCGCGGCCGGGTGGCGCAAGGCGGTGCTCGCGGTGGCCGGGTTCACGTTCCTCGGTCTGGTCGGCCTGTGGGAACGCAGCCTGCAGACGCTCGCCCTGATGCTCATCGCGGTCGCCGTGTGCGTGGTGATCGGCATCCCGCTCGGGATCTGGTCCGGCCGCAACCCGAAGGTGGAGAAGGTCCTCCGCCCGCTCCTGGACACCGCCCAGACGTTGCCCGCGTACGTCTACCTGCTGCCGCTCGTGATCTTCTTCAGCATCGGGGTGGCGACGGCGCTGATCGCGACCGTGATCTTCGCGCTCCCGCCGCTCATCCGGCTCACGAGCTACGGGGTGCGCGGGGTGCCGGCGTCCTCGCTGGAGGTGGGGACCGCGTTCGGCGCCACCACGAAGCAGGTCCTGCGGAAGATCCAGGTGCCGCTCGCGAAGCCCAGCATCATGCTCGGGGTCAACCAGGCGCTGCTGATGGCCTTCGGGATGGTCGTGATCGCGGCGATCGTCGGAGTCGAGAACCTGGGACGCGAGGTGCTCAACGGGCTCCAGCACCTGGACGTGGGCGTCGCGCTGAACGCGGGGATCGCGATCGTCGTGCTCGCGATCGTGCTCGACCGTGTGAGCGAAGCGTGGAGCACGCGGGACCGGGCCACGCAGGGGCGCGGATGGGTGGTGTTCGGACGAGCGATCCCCCGATGGCAGGTCGTGGTGTTCGCTGTCGCGGCCACCCTCGTCGCGGTGCTCGTCGGCCGGTACGTGCTGGTCCAGCAGGACTTCCCCGCGAGCCCGCGGATCGACCTGGTCACGCCCACGAACACGGCGGTGGAGTGGATCCAGACCAACCTCGAGTGGCTGACCTCGGCCATCGGGGACTTCCTGATCCTGTACTGCCTGGACCCGATCGTGAACCTGCTGCTCGGCGTCCCGTGGTGGATGGTCGCGGGGTTCTTCGCGGTCGCCGCGTGGCGGTTCTCGGGTTGGAAGCTCGCCGTGTTCACGGGGTCGGCCTTCCTCGGCATCGGACTCCTCGGGATGTGGGACGACGCGATGGACACGCTCAGCCTGGTCGTGGTCACCGTGGCGATCGCACTCGTGATCGCGATCCCGCTCGGCATGCTCGCCGGCCGGAGCGATCGCCTCGACCGGGCCCTGCGGCCGGTCCTCGACGCGATGCAGGTGATGCCTGCGTTCGTCTACCTCGTCCCGGTGGTCGCGCTGTTCGCCGTGGGGCGAGTGCCCGGCGTGATCGCGTCGGTGATCTACGCGGTGCCGGCCGGCGTTCGGATCACGAGCCTCGCGATCCGGCAGGTGCCGGCGACCACCGTCGAGGCGGCGGAGGCGTACGGTTCGAGCCCGGTGCAGGTGCTGACCAAGGTGCAGCTCCCGCTCGCGAAGAGCGGGATCATGCTCGCCGTGAACCAGGTCATCATGCTCTCGCTGTCGATGGTGATCATCGCCGGGCTGGTCGGTGCCGAGGGTCTTGGGCTGCAGGTGGTGTACGGCTTGACGAAGGGGCAGATCGCGCTCGGTTTCGAGGCGGGCACGGCGATCGTGCTGCTCGCGATCGTCCTGGACCGGATCACGCAGGCGATCGGCGTCGACGAGGGGATGCGGCGGAAGGAGTTCGCCAAGGCTCGTGCGATGTCGCAGACCGTATGACGGGATGGCGAAAGGGGGACGGATGAGGATGGGTGCATCGAAGTGGTGGCGGATCCTGGTGCTCGTGATGGCGCTCGGCCTGATGGCGGCCGCGTGCTCGGACGCCGGGTCCGGTGACGGTGACGAGACCGGGACGACCGGGACGACCGGGACCGCGGCGCTGCCCGGCGAGGGCGTGGAGCTCAGCATCGCCGTGAACCCGTGGACGGGTTCGGCGGTGAACGCGAACATCGCGAAGATCCTGCTCGAGCAGCAGCTCGGGTACACGGTCAGCTTGGTCGACATCGACGAGTTCGCGCAGTTCCCGGCGTTGTCGACCGGTGAGCTGGACGCGACGCTCGAGGTGTGGCCGTCCGGTCACGCGGAGGACTACGCCACCTACATCGAAGGCGACGGAAGCATCGTGGACGGCGGCGAGCTGGGCGTGGTCGGCAAGATCGGCTGGTACGTGCCTACCTACGTGGTCGACGAGCACCCCGAGGTCGCGACCGTCGAGGGGCTCAACGACAACGCGTCGCTGTTCGCGACGGCGGAGACGGGCGACAAGGGCCAGATGCTCGACGGCGACCCGAGCTTCGTGTCGTACGACCAGGAGATCGTCGAGAACCTCGGTCTGGACTTCGAGGTCGTCGTGGCGGGATCCGAAGCGGCGCTGCTGTCCGAGCTCGAGACGGCGTATCAGAACGAGGAGCCGCTGCTGTTCTACTGGTACACGCCGCACTGGGGGAACCAGAAGTACGACCTCACCGAGGTCGCCCTCCCCGAGGTGACCGAGGAGTGCACCGCCGCCGCCTCCACGAAGACCGGAGACGGCTACGCCTGCGACTACCCGCCGGACGTGCTGTACAAGGCGTTCAACGCGGATCTGGGATCGCGTGCACCCGAGGCGTTCGCGTTCCTGTCGGCGATGAGCTACGAGAACGCCGCGCAGGAGGAGGTTGCGTTCGCGGTCGACGTGGACGGCCAGACGCCCGAAGAGGCCGCCCAGGCATGGGTGGACGCCAACCAGGACATCTGGCAGCCGTGGGTCGACGCGGCGCTCGCCTGATCGACGCGACGAGGGGGCCAGGGAGCGAGAGGAACGGGGCGGCCGAGCGGGCCGCCCCGTTCGTCCGGTGTGTCAGGTGATCGCGGGCGAAGGAGCTTCCGGAGCCTGATGCGGGACCGAGCCCAGACCGTGGTCGTCGGCGCCGGGATCGTCGGCGCGAGCGCCGCCTACCACCTCGCCGAGCTCGGCGAGCCCGACGTGCTGGTGCTCGACCAGGGACCGCTGTTCGAGACCGGGGGTTCGAGCACGCACGCGCCGGGCCTCGCGTTCCAGACCAACGGCTCCCGGATGATGTGTCGGATCGCGCAGGAGTCGGTGGCGCTCTACAGGACGCTGGACGTCGATGGCGATCCGGGCTGGTACGGCGTGGGCGGGATCGAGGTCGCCACGACGGCGGCTCGGATGCAGGAGCTGATGCGCCGGCTCGGGTTCGCGCGCTCGTACGGGCTCGAAGGAGCCGAACTGCTCACTCCCGAGGAGACCGCGCAGAAGATACCGCTCCTCGACCCGTCCACGATCCTGGGGGCGTACCACGTGCCCTCGGACGGGATCGCCAAGGCGGTGACGATCGCCACCGCGCTCGCGCGAACCGCGGAGGCGAACGGCGTGGCGTTCGAAGGCGGCGTGACCGTGACCGGGTTCGACGTCCGGGATGGGCGCGTGCACGGCGTTCGGACCGAGCGAGGGAACGTCGAGTGCGAACGCGTGCTGCTGTGCGCCGGCATCTGGGGTCCGACCGTCGGCGCGATGGCGGGTGTGGCGATCCCGCTCGTCGCGGTGCAGCACCAGCTGGTGTGGACCGATCCGATCGCCGGGCTCGAGGGCGAGACCCGAGAGGTCGCCCACCCGATCCTGCGACACCAGGACATGGCGATGTACTTCCGTCACCGGAAGGACCACTACGCCGTCGGGAGCTACCGCCACGAACCGATCGTCACACCCCAGCAGGCGTTGCGCCGGCCCGGCGACGGGCCGATGCCGTCACTCATGCCGTTCACGCCCGCCGACTTCGAGGCGGCCGAGGCCAAGGCCGCCCGCCTCCTCCCGGCGCTCGAGGGGCGGATGCGGCCGGCCGACCCCGAGCGTTCGATCAACGGGATGTTCTCGTTCACGCCGGACGCGGGCTCGATCGTCGGGGAATCGGCGAGCGTTCGAGGCGTGTGGGTCTGTGAGGCCGTGTGGGTGACGCACGCCGGCGGGTTCGGCAAGCACGTCGCCGAGTGGATCGTGAGCGGCGAGCCCTCGATCGACATGGCCGAGGCCGATGCCAACCGCTTCTACCCGTTCATGACGACGCCGCCCTACGTGCTCGAGCGCGGGAAGCAGCAGTACCGGGAGGTGTACGACATCCTCCATCCGCGCCAGCAGATGACCCGCCCTCGGAAGCTCCGGCTCACGCCCTTCTACGAGCGGCACCGCGAGCTCGGCGCCGAGTTCGTCACCGGAGCGGGGTGGGAGCGCCCCGAGTGGTTCGAAGCGAACGCCGGACTCGTGCCCTCCGACGTTCCATGGGCGCGCCGGCACGGTTGGGCCGCGCAGCTCTGGTCGGCGATCGAAGGCGCCGAGCACCTCGCGGCGCGTTCGAACGCGGCGCTCTTCGACTTGACGCCGTTCGCGAAGCTCGACGTCGAGGGGCCCGACGCGCTCGCGTACCTCGAGCGGATCTGCGCGAACCGCATCGACCGCCCGGTGAGTGCGATCGTCTACACGGCGATGCTCACCGACTCTGGCGGCATCCGGTGTGACCTGACGATCGCCCGCAAGGGCGAGGAGCTGTTCCGCGTGGTGACGGGCGGCGGGAGTGGGCAGCACGATCTGGCCTGGATGCGGCGGCAGATCGGGGGGCACGAACGCGTCCGCATCACCGAGCGGACCGGTTCACTCTTCGCGCTCGGCCTCTGGGGGCCGAGGGCGCGCGAGATCCTCGGGGCGGTCACCGATACCCATCTCGGCAACGACGCGTTCCCGTACATGACCGCCCGATACCTCCACGTCGGGGAGGTCGGCCCCGTCTGGGCCCAGCGGATCTCCTACGCGGGAGAGCTCGGGTGGGAGCTCTACGGCCAGTTCGCCATGGGCGACCGCACCTGGGACCTGCTCTGGGAGGCCGGCCGGGAACACGGGCTGGTCGCGGCCGGGCTCGGCGCCTTCGACACCCTGCGTCTGGAGAAGGGGTATCGCCTGTGGGGGCAGGACATCCACACCGAGCACGATCCGTTCGAGGCGGGGCTCGGCTTCGCGGTGAAGATGGACAAGGGCGAGTTCCAGGGGCGCGAGGCGCTCGCACGGCGGCTCGAGCGCGGTCCGACGCGCAAGCTCGCGTGTATGACGCTCGACGACCCGGTCGCGGTCGTGCTGGGCAAGGAGCCGATCCGGTCCGACGGACGCGTCGTCGGGTACGCGACGTCCGCCGGGTACGGGTACTCGGTCGGGCGCTGCATCGTCTACGGTTACCTGCCCGTTGAGCTGGCGGTGCCGGGGACGCCGGTCGAGGTCGAGTACTTCGACGAACGGCTTCCGGCAACCGTCGCCGAGGACCCGCTGTGGGATCCGAAGGGCGAACGACTGAGGGCGTGACGACGTCACGCAGAGGGGAGCAGAGCTTGGCCGTCATCGACAGCCCGGGGATCTTGCTGTACACGAGGATCCGCAAGTCGCCGTACTTCTACGCTTCCCGAAAGCACGGGGTCGCGCGCTACAGCGTCTACAACCACACGTACCATCCGCGTCACTACGGCGACCCGACGGCCGAGTACTGGCACCTGGTGAACGGCGTCACGATGTGGGACGTCGGCGTCGAGAAGCAGATCCAGATCAAGGGTCCCGACGCCTTCGACCTCACGAACATGATCGTCCCGCGGGACCTATACAAGTGCGCGGTCGATGAGTGCAAGTACGTCTTCATCACCGGTCCGGACGGTGGGATCCTCAACGATCCGGTGCTGCTCCGCGTCGCCGAGGACGAGTTCTGGCTGTCGCTCGCCGACTCGGACGTGAACCTGTACGCGCTCGGGATCGCCGGCGCGAAGGGGATGGACGTGACCGTGCAGGAGATCGACGTCGCTCCGGTCCAGATCCAGGGCCCGAACGCCAAGAAGGTGCTGACCGAGCTGTTCGGCGAGCGCGTCCTCGAGATCCCGTACTACGGCCTCATGAAGGGCGAGCTCGACGGCATGGACGTCGTCGTCTCGCGAACGGGCTACACGGGTGAGGTCGGCTACGAGATCTATCTGCGCGACGCGTCGAAGCAAGGCGTCAAGCTCTGGGACCGGGTGCTGGAGGCGGGCAAGCCGCACGGGCTCGAGGTGATCGGGCCGTGTCACATCCGTCGCATCGAGGGCGGCATCCTCGCATTCGGCGCGGACATGTGGTACGAGCACAACCCCTTCGAGGTCGGCTACCACTACACGTGGATGGTCGACCTGGAACAGGAGGCCGACTTCATGGGCAAGGAAGCCCTGAAGCGGATCAAGGCCGAGGGCGTCAAGCGCAAGCTCGTCGGGGTCGACATCGACGGCGAGCCGCTCGGCACCTACATCGACAACGAGATGATCGACGTCTTCCCGGTCTCGATGGGCGGGAACGTCGTCGGCAAGGTCACCTCCGCCTGCTTCTCGCCCCGGCTCGAGAAGAACATCGGTTTCGCGATGCTGCCGATCGAACACACCGAGCACGGCACCGAGCTCGAGGTCGAGACGCCGGTCTCCGGGCACGTGAAGGCGACGGTCGTGCCGATGCCGCACTGGGACCCGACGAAAGAGATCCCGAAGGGCTAGCGGCTCACGCGACCCACGCCGGGAACTGGCCGTAGATGCCGGTCTGCTCACTCACGTCGAGCTCAGTCGAGCCGTCGGAGCTCACGACGACGATCGCACCCTCTCGCGTGCAGACGATGCCCTGCTGCGACCAGTCCGGGAACTGCTCGAGCGTCTCGAGGCTGGCGGTGACGTTGCGAAGGTCCGAGCCGTCGGGTCTCATCACCCAGATGTCGGAATCGCTGGTTCGCTCTTGGTCGTAGTCGGGCGGCTCGAAGTCCTCGGGCGTCGCGCGATTGGAGTCGAACGCGATCCACTCACCGTCCGGTGACCACGTCGGATAGCCGTCGTCGCTGTCCGGGTCGTCGGTGAGGTTCGCGACGCCGGATCCGTCGGCGTTCATGACGAACACATCGTAGTTCGGGTCGCCGAACTCGGTGGTCTCGCCCACGTACGACTCGAACGCGATCCGATCGCCGTCCGGCGACCAGGCAGGGTACTCGCCCCACACGTCCGAGAGCCGCCGGAGGCCGCTGCCGTCGGCGTTCATCACGTACACCTGCGGG
>Ga0209859_1000236_pt1 | contig 13131 bp, 11 predicted proteins | sample GWRWS3_50_60_FD_187241 | JGI IMG/M metagenome (GOLD analysis project Ga0209859, IMG submission 187241) | Riverbed sediment microbial communities from areas with vegetation nearby in Columbia River, Washington, USA - GW-RW S3_50_60 (SPAdes)... | ecosystem: Environmental > Aquatic > Freshwater >... | reverse complement strand
CCTGCCCATCGATCCGTGAAGCCCGTTGCCACGAAGCAGGCGCACGAACTTGGCCGAACGGAACTGGCTCCCTCTGTCCGAGTGCACCACGGTGCCTGCCGGGCTGCGGAGCCCGATCGCGTTGCGAAGAGCCGCCACGGCGAGCGATGCCTTCATCCGGGAATCGAGCGAGTAGCCGACGATCCGGCCCGAGAACGCGTCCTTGATCGCGCACAGGTAGAGCTTGCCCTCGGCCGTGCGGTGCTCGGTGATGTCGGTCAGCCAGAGCTCGTTGGGGGCATCAGCCGTGAAGTCACGACGCACCAGATCCTCGTGGACCGCCGGTCCTGGCTTCATCCCCCGCCCTCACCTGCGGGCTAGGACCGACGAGATACCGTGCTGGCTGCAGAGACGATGGACCCGGTTCTCACTTGCGCTGATGCCGTGTTCGGCCTCCAGCTCGTCGGCGATGAACCGGTAGCCGAACACCGGGTCATCGGCATGGACCTGAAGGGCGGCGTCGACCAGGTGGGCGTCTGACCAGTCCCGCGTGCTGACGGGGTTGGCTCTCCACTGGTAGAACGCCTGAGGGGAGAACCCCAGGACCCGGCAGGTCACCACAACGGGGATCTCCGAAGCGGCAAGGTCACGGACCAGCGGGTAGATCATTTTGGGTTCAGACCCCGGCCGAGGTAGACCGCGGCACGGCGCAGCACCTCGTTCTCCTGCTCGAGCAGGCGGTTGCGCTTCTTCAGCTCGCGCATCTCGGCTGCCTCGGCCTGGGTGATCCCCGGGCGAAGACCGTCCTCGACGTCGGCCAGCTTCAGCCAGCGGTGCAGACAGGACTCGGAGATCCCGAAGTCCTTGGCGATCTGGGACATCGGGGCCTCACGCCGACGCGCCACGCCGACGACGTCACGGCGGAACTCCAGGGGGAACGCTTCAGGCATGGCGACCTTCCTTCCGGTGAGGACGAATCCTCACACGTCAGGAGTCAACCGAACCTGGGGCAGTCCCCCCATCATCGCCTACACCGTGTCGGGAATTATCGGCGGGACCGTCGGTCTACTGGTCGCGCTGGATGCCTTCCGCCGAGACCGCAAAGGGCCGGGCCTTCACTATGTGGTTACGGCCTGGATCCCCCCACTGGTGACTATGTTCGCGATCGTCGCCGGAGTCCTCGTTGCATGGTTCATCACCGCATTGATCCTCTCGCGCGCTCCAGGACGGGAACGCTGTCCCCGGTGTGGCTCGACCAATCGGCGCGGGGCTGATTCGTGCGGGGCTTGCGGTCTGCCGTTCGCTGAGCCTATGCGAGCGGGTCGTCCTAGCGCGCCTCCTGAAGACACCTAGACCTTGGTCAAATAGCTGTTGAGAAGCAGGTCTCCAAGGACGAAGGACGAGCGAATCGACCGGAATGGAGAGCTGAGCCGACGTATTCGTGCGCATGGTGCGCAGCTTCGCTTCGATATAAGCGCAGGTAGATGGACTAGTTGGAATCCCCTCACCTCCACGAGTTGAGGTCCTATCCGAGGAGCAGCTCGCGGAATCTTCCATACGGACCTCGAGGTCCGTGTAGTCAAACGCTTGCGACGACGGTCACGATGTCGGCAGTCTGGCGCTCCGTGCCTTGGGCGGTCGGAAGGCGAACGGCGAAGACCGATCCGGAGGTATCGGATCGGTCGAGCCAGACGCGCGCCCCGAGCCGTTCCGCCGCGCGCTGGCAGATAAAGAGTCCCATCCCGACACCGCCTACTTGCCGAGTGGCGGACTGATCGACCTGGTAGAAGCGCTCGAAGATCCTGTCTCGTTGGTCGGGATCGATCCCCGATCCTCGGTCTCGCACTCGGATAACGACGTCATCGGCGTCGACGCCGACGGAGACGGTGACCCGCTCGTTCGTCGGCGAGTACTTGAGCGCATTGTCGATGAGGTTGCGCACGATGCGATAGACGTCTTCTTCGACACCCCGGACCGGTGGCACCTTGTCGGAGATCACGACGTCGATACGCTCTTGCCCACCGTCGGGCGCCTCGTCCTCGACGACGCGGATGATCAGGCCGGCGAGACCGATCATCTGGGTCGGCCTTGAGAGCGGCTCGTCGGACTCGACGCGCGACGCGAACAGGAGGTCCTCGATGAGGCGCCTGAGGCGTTCGGAGTGTCGGTCCGCCGCCCTCAGGAACTCCTCCTGCTCCGCCGGCGTGAAGTGCACATCCCGGCGTAGGAGCGTTTTGACGAACCCCTGGACGTTGGTGAGCGGGGTTCGGAGCTCATGCGAGACCGTTCCCACGAACTCCTCCTTCAGGCGGCCCATCTCGGTCTCGTGCGCGAGCGCGCGCTCGAGCCGCTCGAGGAGCAACGAGTTCCGGAGGGCGACGCCGACGTGATTGGCGAGCGTCTGGAAGAGCTCGAGGTCGTCCTGATCGAACGTGCTGAAGTCGTCGAGTCGGTCGGCGACGGTGAGGATGCCGAGCAGCTGATCGTCCGACGAGACGGGCGCGACGATCGCGTCCCGGATCCGCCGGTCTCCGAAGAAGCGCCGGAGCGCCTCGTTGCGGATCGGTCGCGAAAGAAGGACCGACTCGCGCTTGGATACCACGCGAGCCCAGACGCCCTCCGTGGGATCCAAGGACACGGGTTCGAACGCGATCTCCTGGTCGCCCGGCCCGACCTGACAGCGCACGGGGGTCTGGTCACGGCCTTGCGGCCACAGGAGGATCTCGGCGATGTCGGCGTTGAACATCTCCCGCATGTGATGGAGGAGCACCGGGACCATGTCCTCGCGTTCGAGCGACGTTTGCGCGAGGCCGGTCGCGCGCTGGAGCTGGAGAAGATCGTCGTGCTTCCTCTGGAGATCGGTGAACGCCTTGCCCGCCAGGTAGGTCGTGGCGGCCGGTGCCACGACCAGCAGGATCGCCGCCGGCTGCTCCAGGAAGACCATCACGCCGACGATCCCGAGTGCCGTGTTCGCGACCGTGAGCGAGGTGCCGAGACCGATCACCTGGTCGAAGAGCTTCATCTTGTCGTCGGACAGCCCGATCGCGACGTTGATCAGCATCCCGCCGACGACGTCGGCCAGGAGGGTCGCGCCGAAGAGCGACACCCAGAGTGAGGGCCACCCCGCGGGCAGCACCGAGTGAGAGACCGCGACGAAGACCACCGCGAGGAGGGTCGTGCACGCACGCTGCGCGATGTTGAAGGTCAGGCGGAGCGGCTTCTGCCGGCGGTGAACCGCGAGCGCGATCGCGACACCCACCGTCTGGGCGAGCACGAGTCCGCCCGGGGTCGCGAACGCTAATCCGAACACGAGCGGGATCTCCGCCAGCGAGAAGGTCTGCGCGTGCCGCGCGATGCGGATGTGCATCACGAACACTTCCGCGACGCCGAACGAGACGGCGAGCATCCACAGCGGAGGAGAGGGTCCGCCCACGAACGGTGGTTTCTCGCCTCGCACAGCGGACCACAGAAGGACGCTCACGGCGAAGAGCGCTGTCGTGAGGATCCAGACATCCGCCGCGTGTGAACGGGGACTGACACGCAGGCGCCGAAGCATCTAGTCGCCCCAGATAGTGCTCGCCCAGGCGCCCGAGGACAGGGCCGAGGGAGCGTCGTCCGCGCCCCACGAGCCCGCCGACCAACCGGATCCGCTCCACGTACGAGCGGACCACGTCCTTCCGCTCCACGACCTAGCCGACCATGCCGAACCGCTCCAGGTGCGAGCGGACCACGTACGCGCGCTCCAGCTCGAGCCACACCAGCAGTCCCCCGACCACGTCCTGGCGCTCCAATCTCCGCCGGACCAACTGGTCCCGTCCCAGCTGCTCGACGCCCATGCCGCGGCATCCCAGGTATCACCGAAGATCGTCTGCTCTCCCTCGAGGACCGTTCCGTCGTCCTCGGTGACGACGGAGCCCCGGGCGAGCTGGAGGGATCCCAGTCCGGTCGATCGGGGCCACGTTTGAACAGCGCCCGCGATGGTCGAGATCTTGGCCTCCCTCGCCCGGTGGAGGTTGATGAGCCCCGCGCCCTGCGCGACGGGATCCGCGTTGGGGAGCGGCACCGCGGTCTGCATGAGCAGGGCCTTCACCTGATCGGGGGTGAGCTCGGGATGCTGCTCCAGGATCGTCGCCACGGCCCCCGAAACGATCGCGGCCGCCTGCGATGAGCCGCTGCCCTTGATGAATCGGGTCGCTCCGACGCGTGCGCCCGGGTTCGCCTCATCGACGAAGCTGCCGGGATCGCGAAGGCTGACGATCGACTTGCCGGGGGCAACGAGGTCGGGGTGCCGGACCGCGTTGCCGCGCGATTGCCAGGACGGGATGACATCGTCCTTGGGGTCATCCGTTCCCCTGGTGTCGTCACCACCGACCGCGATCACGTAGGGGTCGTACGCCGGATTGTTGAGCTGAGGAGTGCCGAAGCCGGAGTTGCCCGCCGCGACGACCACCACGATGCCGTGGTGCCACGCGACCTCGGCCGCATACGCCAGTGGATCGAGCTGGTAGTCCTGCGTGCCGTCGGTCCCGAAGGAGAGGTTGAGGACTCGGATGTTGAGCCCATCGCTGTTGCGGTGCTGCACGATCCAATCGATCGCGGCGATGACCTGCGATACGTCGGTCGCGCCGTCGCTCGCTGCCACCTTGATCGAGACGATGCGGGCGCCGGGAGCGGCACCCACGAAGTAGTGATCGACTTCCTCATCCTCTTTGCCTGGCGGGATGGCAGCATCGCGTCCCGCGATCAGACCCGCCATGTGGGTGCCGTGGCCATAGGTGTCGATGTCGGTCAGATTCGGAGTCTGCGAGTCGAACGAGAGGTCGGGGCCGTTGACCACCTGCATGTCGATGCCCGGCAGGGGGGCGACGCCCGAGTCGATCAGCGCGACGTCGATACCTTCTCCCGTCCAACCCCGCTGCCACATCTCGTACAGCTTCGTGTTCTTCGCCACCCTCAACCAGGAACCGGGATGCTTGTTCGGATCGATGCCGTCGACGTTGCCGAGCAACCGAACCGAGGCATCCGGGGTGACGGAGATGATCGCCGGCGATCCATCCAATCCGATGAGCTCGCTGATCGGAACCTTCGCGGCGAACCCGTCGATGATCGAGATGCGACGACCCACCTCGCCACCGGCATCGAGGACGAGGCGTTCGGCGACGTCGACGGATCCTTCCTGTCCTCGAACGATGACCGGGACCAGCTGGTCCGGCGCTGCCGTAGGCGCGGCGGGAGGGAGGATGAGGGCGGTAAGCAGGAGCGACACCGCCATCGCACCCACGAGAGCACGCTGGGGAGTGACGGCACCCGTGGTGCGGAACCGTCGCCATGTTCGCCTTCCTGGGCCTTTGCTGCGCATCCGCTGCATGTCCCTGTCGCCCCCGTTTGTCGGACTTCATCCTGGGGGACGTGGTGTAGGTCATGCATCCGACGGATAGTCGTTTCTCCTGCCGGCCGCCCGGTGACGAACGGCGATCGCTCCGAGGTCCCGGGGGAAGCCTTTGGACCTAACCGCGTGATCGGACGCCACGAGCTGGCGGTTCCCGGGGAGGATCCGCCCACGCGTCAGGGCGAAGTCGGCGTCGGTGCCCGGACGATCGATCCCGTTCGCTAGGCTTGCTTCATGACCCTGGCTCGGGACGCGGTCCTGTGGGTGGCCGACCACCGGTGGCTCCGCGAGCATCTCCCGAAGTACCGCTTCGTCCGGCGGAGCGTGCGTCGCTTCATGCCCGGCGAGACGCTCGAGGACGCGATCGCCGCCGCGACGCGACTGCGCGAACGCGGCCTCCCGACGATGTTCACGGCGCTCGGCGAGAACGTGACCGAGCTCTCGGACGCGCAGCTGGTCGTCGCGAACTACCGAGACGCCTACGACCGTATCGCGGACGCCGGTCTGGACACCGAGTTCTCGGTCAAGCCGAGCCATCTCGGGCTCGACCTCGATCCCCCGGCCGCCCTCGCGAACCTCGAGGAGCTCGCTGTCAAGGCAGCCGAACGCGACAACTGGCTCTGGCTCGACATGGAGTCGGCGGACTACGTCGACGGGACGCTCGACCTGTATCGCAAGCTCCGAGCCGGGCACCCGAACGTCGGCGTCTGCCTCCAGGCGTACCTGAAGCGCACCGCCGAGGACGTGGACTCGCTGATGCCGCTCGATCCCACGATCCGGCTCGTGAAGGGTGCGTACCGCGAGCCCCGCGAGCTCGTGTTCGGCTCGCGCGAAGTGATCGACGAAGCGTACCGACGACTCGCTCTGTTGATCCTCGCGCGGAAGGGCCCGGTCGGCCGCCTCGCGCTCGGCACCCACGACGTGGGCCTCGTCCGGCAGATCGAGGCCGACGCCGAAGGGCACGAGGGGTTCGAGGTGCACATGCTGTTCGGGATCCGCCAGGCCGACCTGCTCCGGATTGCGTCCGAGGGCTACGCGGCGCGCTCGTTGATCTCGTACGGGACGCACTGGTACCCGTGGTTCATGCGGCGGATCGCCGAGAAGCCGGTCGAGAACACCCTGCTCGCGTTGCGCAATCTCGTGGCTCGCGGCTGACGTCAGCCGAGGATCCGCGCCTCGCCGAAGCCGGCGTCGAGCTCCGTTTCCTGCTCGAACCGGCGAGGATGGAACTGCTCCAGACCCGGATCGACCGGAGCGTCGGTGATCAGATCCGCGATGTGCGCTCCGAGCGCGGGTGCGAGCTTGAACCCGTGGCCGCTCGACCCGGCGTCGACGAACACCCGGGGGGCGATCTCGCCGATCACGGGCTGCCAGTCGGGGCTCACGTCGTACAGGCTCGCCCACCCCCCGCGCGACGTCGCGTGCACCAGAGGAGGAGCGCGCTTGACCACCCGAGCGCCGAGTTGCGACGCCTCGTCCGGGCCCACCCGCTCGTCGAAATCGTCCGGATCGACCGTGGGTTCGGGGTGGAGCGGACCGACGAGGAACAGCTCGTCGCCTTCGGGTCGGAAGTAGTAGCCGTTCGGCAGGTCGCCGTGGGCGGGCACGCGCACGTCGTCGCTCCACGCGAAGGTCGCGACGATGTGGCGTTCGACCGTGAGCGGGAGCTCGGCGCCCACCATCGCGGCGAGGCCCTGCGACCAGGGTCCGGCGGCGATCAGGACGCGTTCGGCGGTGACCGTGTCGCCCTCGCTCGTCGAGAGCGTCCACGCCTCACCCTCCGGCTCGATCGTCGTGACGCGTCCGAAGCGGGTCTCGGCGCCGAGCTCGCGGGCGCGTTCGAGCATCCCCTGGGTCGCGAGCACGGGGTCGGCGTAGCCGGCGTCGCGCTCGAAGGCCGCGATCGCGATCCCGTCGAGATCGAAGGCCGGCCATTCGGCCACGACCTGTTGGGGTTCGAGCAGATCGGTAGGGATGCCCTGGTCGTTCAGGCGTGGCACGACCTCGCGTACGGTCGCCTCGTCCTCGGGTGGGTGGAGCACGAGCAGGCCGGTCTCGCGGAACCCCGACGACCGGCCCGTGTGCTGCTCGAAGTCCCGGAACATCCCGATCGAGTCGCGCGCGACCGACGCCAGGAACGCGTTCGTGTAGTACGCGCGGACGATGGCGCTCGAACGGCCGGTGGGTCCCCCCGCGGCAGCGGACCGTTCGATCACGACGGTTCGAACGCCACGGCTCGCGAGGTGGAATGCGACGCTCGCACCGTGTACGCCCGCGCCGATCACCGCGACGTCGAACGTCGTCATGACACGAACGCCTCGTCCCCGACGATCCGCTAGCTCCGCGGATCTTGTTCGATGGCCACATCGGCCGGGGTTCCCTGCCGTTTGGCCACGACGGCGAAGCGCTCGTTCTCCTCGACGATCGCCTCGATGTCCCCGATGAAGTGCTCCGGCACGATCGCGAACCATCGTGGATCGCTCCGCACCCGCTGGTACTCGGCCATCGTGATGTCGATCGTGCGGTCGCAGGTCGTCAGGGCGCACTCGCACGTGATGCTGATCCGACGACCGGCCGGCTCACCCTGGTGCGCCTGTTCGATCTCCTCGTTGATGAGCCGGGCCGCGGCCTCGTTCAGGGCCATCCGTTCCTCGCGAGAAGCCATCGACAGGATTATCGTTCACGGCAGGCGAGTGGGAAAGCGTGGGGCGGTCCGGGGGGGTGAGGGAGCCCGGAGCCTTTCGGGGTTCGATCGAGGAGAGCCGATGAGACGGGGCACCAGGACACGACCGTGGGTCGTGCTTATGCTCGCCGGAGCGATCGCCACCGGCTCGAGGGCGCAAGTCGCGTTCGCGCAGGATACCGGCAGCACCACCGACGAGAGAGTGGTGTTTACATGGGGTGGCACCGGTGAGCCGTCCTCGCTCAACCCGATGTCAGGCTACCTGGGACTCGACGCCTACTTCTGGACCCCGCAGTACCACCTGCTGATCGACTTCGACGAGAACTTCGACGCGGAACCGAGCCTCGCCACCAAGGTCGAGACGAGCGACGACAACATGACCTTCACGTACACGATCAGCGACGAGTTCGTCTGGTCCGACGGCGAACCGGTGACCGCCGAGGATGCCGCCTACACGATGAACCTGTACAAGAACAACCACGCGTACCTGCCGCAGGGCTACTTGACCTTGATCGATGGCGACGTGCGGCTGATCGACGACACGCACATCCAGTTCGACACCCTGGGACCTACGAGCCTGTATTCGGGCGAAGTCCCCTACATGATCTTCTACATCCTGCCCAAGCACGTCTTCGAGGAGGTCGAGAAGGGGAACTGCCCCGACGGCGCGGATCCCTGCACCCCCAAGGGCTACGAGAACGTCCCGAGCGTGGGCAGCGGCCCGTTCACGATCGCAGAGTACGAGATCGGCGAGTTCGTCCGCATGGAGCGCAACCCTCACTGGACGGGCCCGGAACCGGTGATCGACGAGATCATCTACCGCTCCTTCAAGAACGATGATGCCTTGTCGCAGGCACTGATACAGGTCGACTTCGCGTACATCACCACGCCGAATGTGTTCGATTCGCTGACGAACCGGGAGGACATCGGGACGGTGGCGGGATCGATCCCGTCGTTCTCGGAGATCGGTGTGAATACCGGCTCCGCCTACCAGGAGGCCGACGGATACTTCACCCCGCACGGGGACGGGCACCCGGCGCTCACGGATGTGACCGTCCGGCAGGCGATCCGGATGGCGATCAACAGCGACGAGCTCGTCGACAAGGTGCTCCTCGGGTATGGCTCGGCGGGTGACTCGATCGTTCCGCCGGTCACGCTTCCCGGCGCGCGGTGGGTACCGGAGGGCGAGGACAAGCTCGCGTGGGACATTCCGGCGGCAAACCAGCTCCTAGAGGACGCGGGCTACGTCGACTCGGACGGGGACGGCGTCCGCGAGATGCCGCCGGGCTCGCTCGAACCGGGCAGACCGCTCGAGTTCCGCTACTACGTGCGTACGAACGAGCAGACGTCGGTGGATGCGGCGCCGTTCGTCTCCGAATGGCTCGGTCAGATCGGCATCGAGACGGAGGTCATCGCCGTCACGACGGGTCGGCTCGGGGACATCGTCAACGGGGGGACGTACGACATGTACAGCTGGGGTTGGTATCCGGGAGTGGATCCGGACGCCGTCCTGTCGTGGATGACATGCGACCAGCGGCCGCCGGACGGCTCGACGTACGGGAACGACGACTCCTACTATTGCAACCCCGAGTACGACCAGATGTACCTCGATCAGCAGCAGGCGCTCGACGTGAACGATCGGTGGGACATCGTCCACGAGATGCAGAAGATCTTCTACGAGGATGCGGCGTACTCGATCATGTGGTACGACCCCCAATTCCAGGCCTACCGGACCGACCGATTCACGGGCTACAACCCGCAGCCGCCGCCGAACGGCGACCTGCTCGAGGGATTCGGTGGCATCAGCAGCGTGTGGCTCACGCTCGAGCCCGTGAGCGAGGCCGAGGGCGGCGGGGGGAGCTCCGCCGAGGCCCGTGGCGTCTCGCCGCTGCTATGGGCGGGCATCGCGGCGGTCCTGGTGATCGGGGCGATCGTCCTGTTCGCGCGTCGCCGACGCGTGAGCGACGAGGACAGCTAAGGGTCAGTTCTCTGTTCATCTACGACGTCGTGCGACCCTTCGATCGTGACTCTCGTCCCAGCCTCCAAACACTTGTCGAAGGTCCCGATCCTCTCGGCGAACCAAGCATCGGTTAGGTGCTCGTGGCGTCGGGGAACTCGGAGGGGATCTCCTCGGGTGGTGACCCGATCACGATCGCGATCTCCAACTGGTCCGCGAGTTCGATGTCGGCGGGATCTCCGCTGAAGGTTTCGCCGTCCACGAACACCTGGATCGAGGCATCAGGCGAACAGTAGCCGCCGACGCACTCGGCCGTGAGCGCCACGCCCCACTCCGTGAAGAACTGCCCGAGCGTGTTCGGATGGTCGACCGCGGACTCCGTATGCACGATGCCGGTGGGGTCATGCGTGTGCAGCGGCGAGATACAGGGCTCAGCGCAGGCAGGATCGATGCCCCCGTACGTCGGCCCGAGGTCGCTCTGCGTGGTGTGTACGGCGGGGTCAGTGATGTCGATGCCGATCCCGGCTGGCACCTCGATGGGTGATCCGTTTACGAAGACGTCGAGATGCGCATGGACGTGGAAGTTCAGGAACTCTTGGGTCTCCGGCTCGAGGCCGGCGGCGACGGCGCGATCGAGCGGGTCCGATGGAGCCGGCCAGGGGACTCCACCCGTCGGAGGCTCGGGGGCGGCCTTCACATCCTGAACCTCGACCGAGCCCGAGCACGCGACGAGAGCCGCGGCGAGCAGGGCAGGCGCGATCGCTCGCCCATCGCGCGACACACCCATCCGAGCGAGTATGCACCGCCGGGCTGGGGAGACTCAAGACGACCCATGACCCGCTGCCCCCAGCGCCCCGAGAGACGGCTATGTAGTCGCTGCGCTTGTCCTCGGGCTGCTCTCCGTGCCGTTGTATCTCTTCGGCTTCGTCTCGATGCTCGCCGTCATTTCTGGCGCGATATGAGTGGGGCTCCGTTTCGGTCTCACGTATGAGCCACGCGATGGGGCTGCAGAGGCGTACATCCTGTGGGAGCCGCTCCATTCTGAAATTGCTGGCTGAGATAAGAGACCGAATTCTCGCTCCTAACGGTCGCGCTCCCGCAGCATCCCCACCAGCACCGCCCGGAGCGACCGGTTCTCCTCGCAGCAAAGAAACGTCCTCTATTCATTCTGAACGTCACGGCTCCTCCATCCACTCGCGGAACTCCTTGACGACATGCGGTTTCGGGTTTGCCTCGAGGGTGGTTTGGATCATGAGCCAACCCGCCGTCGCGTCGTCGTTCTCAAGGAGCCAGCGCTGGTCCGGGCTCGTGATGAGCGGGTCGTTGAAGTGAGCCCGGAGATTGGGGTTCGACGCGATGACCTCGCGATACCTCACGGCGGCCGCGGAGAGGAGCCGCTGATACTCCGCCCCGGACGGCTCGTGGTTGAGCACCTCGGCGAGGCAGTCGTACGCCTTCCGAACCATCCTGTTCCGGTTCATCACGGCACCTTTCTCAGCAACTGGGGGGACCGAGCTTCCGATCGCGAACCATGCCGACAAGCACCGCTCGTAGGGTCCGGTCCTTCTCGCATTCGATCAGGAACTCGGCGAAGGTGCGGGTCGTCGGGTTTCCCCAGTACGAGCCGATCCGGTCGACCCGCTCGAAGTCCGGGCAGCATGAGAACGTGGAGCAGCTCGGCGCGAGGAGCTGGCCCGAGCGCGTCCAAACGCTCCTGCAGCCGGCGCTCGAGTTCCTCGGGCCTCACCGAGACTTGGGAGGTGGCTCGAGCTGTTCGGTCCGGGGCGAGCCTGCTCGAGCTTCCGCAGCCGCTCCTCTTCCGCCTCTTGGGCCACGTTCTGCTGCTGTTGCTCCACACCGCTCGTCAGGCTACGCTGCCGAGTTCGACATAGCGGAAGCAGGACGCTACGTGGTCTTGCACCAGACCGCACGCCTGCATGAAGGCGTAGCACACGGTCGGCCCGACGAATCGGAACCCGCGCTTCTTCAGATCCTTGCTCATCGCCTTCGACTCCGCGGTCTCGGCCGGGATGTCGCCCAAACGCGTGAACCGCCCGACGAGCGGATGGCCGCCCACGAACGACCACAGGTACGCGTCGAGCGATCCGAGCTCCCGCTGGACCTCACGCACGCGAGCCGCGTTGTTCACCGTGGACTCGACCTTCAGCCGGTTGCGAACGATGCCCGGGTCCTGGAGCAGGCGTTCGACCTTCGCGGGCGTGAAGCGCGCGACCTTCGCGGGATCGAACCCGGCGAATGCGCTCCGGTACCCGTCCCTCTTGTTCAAGATCGTCGACCAGGAGAGGCCCGCCTGCGCGCCCTCGAGGCTGAGCATCTCGAACAGGCGTGAGTCGTCGTGGACCGGCACGCCCCACTCCTCGTCGTGGTAGGCGAGGTAGACCGGCTGGTCGAGCAGGACCCATTCGCAGCGCTTCGGCATCGGCTCGAACGCTAGCATCGGGCATCGACATGGACACACCGTGGTGGTCGAGGCCGGGGCTCGAGGTTCGCGACGGTCGGCTGCTCGTGGCCGGGCGCGACGCGGTGGCGCTCGCCCGGGAGCACGGGACGCCCGCGTTCGTCTACGACCTCGTCCGGATCGAGGATCAGGCGCGGTCGCTGGTCGGCGCGTTCGAGAGCGCGGGGGTCCCGTTCCGGCTCCGGCTCGCCGTGAAGGCCCAGCGCGAGCCCGAGGTCCTCGCGTTCGTGCGAAGCCTCGGGTTCGTCGGCATCGACGCGTGCTCGCCCCGCGAGGTCCGCCTTGCCTTGGACCACGGGTGGACGGCCGAGGAGATCAGCTTCACGGGGACGAACCTGTCTGACCGAGACCTCGACGCGATCGTTCCGACCGGCGTCCACATCAACGTCGACCTGCTGTCCCAGCTCGATCGGTACGGTCGCCGGGCGCCCGGGTCGACGGTCGGGATCCGCGTGAACCCGCGGGCCGGGGCCGCCTCACGCCCAGGGCTGGCCGGGTTGTACACCGGGGGCCATCGGCCTTCGAAGTTCGGGATCCTCCAGGAGCAGCTCGACGACGCCCTCGAGATCGCGCGGACGCACGACCTCACGATCGACACGGTTCACCTTCACGTCGGCCGGGGTGTGCTCACCGACGCCCTACCG
>Ga0209859_1000234_pt1 | contig 13170 bp, 11 predicted proteins | sample GWRWS3_50_60_FD_187241 | JGI IMG/M metagenome (GOLD analysis project Ga0209859, IMG submission 187241) | Riverbed sediment microbial communities from areas with vegetation nearby in Columbia River, Washington, USA - GW-RW S3_50_60 (SPAdes)... | ecosystem: Environmental > Aquatic > Freshwater >... | reverse complement strand
GAGGTGCTGTTCGACCAGTGCACCCACGCCGCGTTCGGACAGGGGTACCCGGAGTGCGCCGAGCGCAGGATCGAGACCCTGTCCGGCGGCGAGCGCAAGCGGCTCGCCCTCGAGGTGATCCTGCGCTCGCGGTTCGACACCGTCCTCCTCGACGAGCCGGACAACGCCCTGGACATCGAGGGCAAACGCTGGCTCGAGGACACGATCGCCGCGAGCCCCAAGACGGTCCTGTTCGTGAGCCACGACCGGACCGTGCTCGATCGTGCCGCGACGCGGATCGTCACCCTCGAGGGCCGAGCCGCCTGGACGCATCACGGCCGCTTCACGGCGTACGCGGAGGCTCGCGACGCCCGCGTCGACCGCCTCGACCAGGACCATCGGCGGTACGAGGCCGAGCACCGCCGGCTCTCGGAGATGGTGAAGGAGATGAAGCGCAAGTCCGCCTACAACGACAACTGGGCCTCGAAGGCGCGCTCCGCCCAACACCGGCTCGACCGGTTCGCGGAGACCGAGAAGCCCGCGGAGAAGGCCGACGTCCAGAACGTCCGGATCCGTATCGAGGGCGGTCGCACCGGCAAGGTCGCGCTCCGGATCAGCGGGCTGTCGATCGCGGGGATCGTCGGGCCGTTCGGCGCCGAGATCTGGTTCGGCGAGCGGGTCGGCGTGATCGGCCCCAACGGCACCGGCAAGACGCACTTCATGCGGCTGCTCGCGGGCGAGGACGTCGCGCACGAAGGCGAGTGGAAGCTCGGGGCACGCGTCGAGCCGGCTTTGTTCGCCCAGCTGCACGAGCGCGCCGACGCCGCCGACCTCCCGATCGTCGAGGTGCTGCGCAAGCGGGGGCTGACCATGACGGAGTCGATGGCGGCGCTGCGCCGGTACGAGATCGATCAGGTCGGCCGGAACCCGTTCGAGATCTTGTCCGGCGGCCAGCAAGCGCGGTTCCAGCTGCTGCTGATGGAGGTGGACTCGCCCACGATGCTGTTGCTCGACGAGCCGACCGACAACCTCGACGTGGCCTCGGCCGACGCGCTCCAGGAGGCGGTCGACCGATACCAGGGGACCGTTATCGCCGTCACGCACGATCGTTGGTTCATGCGGCTGATGGACCGGTTCCTGTTCTTCGACGAGGACGGCTCGGTGCGGGAGCTGCTCGAGTCGCCGTACGAGGACGTCGCGACGGTCGGATGAGGCGAACGCTCGTCGCCCTCGCCGCGTCGGCCGTGCTGCTGCCGGCGTGCACCGATGGCACAGGTGTCGAACGCGCGTCGCCTTCCACCGCGGGCGCGACCGGCGCGGACCCGACCGCCTCCGGCTCGTCACCGACAGGGTCGTCGCCGGCTCCGGCCACGCCGGTGCTCCCCGAGCCAGATGCGTGGATCCCACGCCGGGCCGGGGCGCTCGCCCGCGAGCTGGAGACGACCTGGGTCGCTCGACGGGCGGCCGTTCGGCGGTGGTTGGGTTCGGGGGAGGCCGGTGCCTGGCCGCCTCCAGACGACGTCGAGCTCCTCGTGCTGCACGAGCAGCGGATCTACCGGGTGCTCGCGGCCGACGACCGGCTGGCGGCGATCGTCCTCGGGCGTCTGGGAGCGGGCGCCGCTCGGGAGGCCGCGTCGAACGTTCGGGCCGGAGGTGCCCTGTACGACCACTTCTCGCCGCTGAAGGAGCTCCCCGACTTCCGGACCCGGCCGCCCGAGCCCGCGGACGTGCTCCGGCGGTACTTCGACCAGGCCCAGGAGCGGTTCGGCGTGGACTGGGAGGTGCTCGCGGCCGTCATGCTGATCGAGACGCGGATGGGCCGGATCGTCTCGAACAGCTCGGCGGGCGCGCAGGGCCCGATGCAGTTCATCCCGTCGACGTGGGCGGCGTACGGTCTCGGCGGCGACGTCCGCGAGGAGCGCGACGCGATCCTGGGGGCGGCGAACTACCTCAGCGCCTCGGGCGCACCGAGCGACTACCGCCGGGCCCTGTTCCATTACAACCCGGTGCCGGCCTACGTTACGGCGGTCACGGGCTACTCGAACGCGATGGAGCGCGACCCGGATCTGTTCTACGCCTACTACAACTGGCAGGTGTTCGTGCGTACCACGCGTGGCGACGTGCGCCTGACCGGACCGGGCCTGTAGGGCTCGGGACCAGCGGGCGAGATACGCTCGGCCGATGGACCGTCGGCGAACCGGCGTCGACCGGACCGCGCCTCGGGTCGCCCTCGTGGCGTCGGTCGCGTCGTTCGTGGGCGTGGCGCTCGTGGCCGCGACGCCCGATTCCCCGTTCACGCCGCTGCTCCCGTCGCCGCCGGGTGGTCCGTTGCGCTGGGTGGCCGAGTTCACCGGGCTCGACCGCCTGCACGGGTCGGCGCTCGCCGCGGTGGGGGTGGTCGCGGTATCCTTCGCGGCGGTCGCGTTCCTTCTCGTCGTGCGCGAGTGTCGCCGGGGAACGATCTCGCCACGGACGGCGATCGGGCTCGCGGTCGGGTACCACGTCGCGTTGCTGTTCCTGCCGTTGCTGTTCTCACGCGACGTCTACTCCTACGCGTATTACGGGAAGATCGCCGCGACGTACCACGCGAACCCGTACGTCGTGACGCCCGCGGACTACCCGAACGACGTCCTTGCATCGTTCGTCGGTCCCAAGTGGGTCGATGCCCCCGCCGTGTACGGAGCGCTCTGGACGCAGGTTTCGGCGCTCGTGGCCCGCGTCGCCGACGATCTCGACGCGATCGTTTCCACGTTCCGGGTGATCGCGATCGCGGCCAGTCTCGCGACGGTGTTCGTCGTTGGCGTTCTCGTCCGGCGTGTCCGGCCCGAACGCGAGGCGTTCGCGGTCGCGCTCGTCGGGCTGAACCCGGTCGTCCTGTTCCAGAGCGCGGCGAGCGAGCACAACGACCTTCTGGTCGCGCTCGCGATCGCGGCGGCGCTGGCGCTCGTCTTCTCCGGGCGCGAGCTCTGGGCGACCGCCGCGCTCGCCCTCGGGACGCTCGTCAAGGTGACGGCCGCCGTCCCGCTGCTGCTGCTGTGGGTCGCGGTAGCGGCTCGCCGGCCGCGCCGCCAGCGGGTCCGCGCCCTCGCGCCGCACGTGGTGCTTGCAGGCGTGTTCGCGCTCGTCGCGGTGGCGCCGTTCGCAAACACCGCCGATCCGACCCTCGGCGTGGTCGAGCTCGGCTCGCACGAGGGGTGGCTCGCCCCATCGAGGCTCTTCCGGCGGTTGTTCGACGCGCTGTCCGGCGACGTGCTCGGGTTCGTGCCGCGGATCGCCTTCGCGATCGTCGCCGTGATCGCCGTCTTCCTGGTCGCTCGGGCCCTCTGGCGCCGGGGGCCCCAGATCGGGTCGGCGCTGGTCGGAGCCTCGTGGGGGTGGGGGCTGCTCTGCCTGATGCTGCTCGGACCGGTCCTACTGCCCTGGTACGTCACGTGGGCGCTGCCGCTCGGCTGGCTGCTGCCGCGTGTTCCCCGGACGGTGCTCATCGGCACCGGCCTCGCTCTCACGGTCTCGCAATGGACCTCGGAGCCGGCCGCGTTCGGCTCGGCGTACGACGCCAACCTGCTGTTCGGGCATTACGTGGTGACGCCGGTCGTGATCGCGCTACTCGGCTGGTTGCTCCTCGATCTGTGGCGCCGATCGCGTTCGGGCGCGCCGCTCGAGGACGAACCAACCGAGGAACCCTCCGCCGCCCGCCAGCGCTGAGGCGACGACCGCGGCCGCGGTCCCGAGCCGAACGCCGAGCGCGTCGAGTGAGGTCGCGACCAGGATCAGCATGGCCGCGCCGACCGCCGGCGCCGCTCCTGCGGCGGTGATCGCGTCCTCGAAGCCCATCCGAGCCCAGCCGTAGCCGGCGATCCCGAGCAGCGCGAGCGTGGCGATCGACGCCCACGTGATCCCGGCGGCGGACGAGGGGGTCAGCGGATCCACCGGCGCCACGGCCGGGTCGGGGATCCCCGCCTGGTTCGGGAAGACCTGGACCCCGGGTGCGACCTCCGACTTCGACCGCCCGGGAAGATCGGCGAAGTCGTATCCGACAGGGTCGAAGGCCCTCAGCACGAAGGTCAGATCCTGTCGTTGCGCATCTCGTCCGGCGACGGCTCGGCTGGCATCTCGGTACGTGAGGCGGGTGAGCAGCTTGCGGGTCTCAGAGACCTCGTCGGAATAGACCTTGGGAACGATGACGAAGACATCCCTGACCCGTTCGGGAGGGACGCTGGCTCGGATGACGTTCGCCGCTCGCGTCGCGAGGAATGTGACCTCCGGACCGTCGGCGTTGACCCTGAACCGAAGCACGCCGCCCGGGGGTGTGCCCGCGATGAATCGGTTCGCGGTCGTGATCGCGCGGACCTCTTCCTCGGACACGAAGGGCTCCTGCCGGTTCCACGCGATCGCCGAGCCGGCGAGCATCGTGAGCGTGAGGGCGACCGTCACGACCATCGCGAGCGCTCGGCGAGGCATCAGCCGCCGCCACAGGCGGACGAGACCGAGCGCCGCGAGGATCGGGATCGCGAATCCGAACGTCACGAACCGGTCGGCCGGGAGCCACCCGGTGGCGAGGGCGAGTACCACCCCGGCGGCCGTGAGCGCGAACCACGAACGCAGGATCCGGCCGGCGTTGCCACCGGGCATCGTGAACCCGACGATCGCCAGCGGGGCCGACACCCACTGGACGTAGCGGGTCCACCGATGAACGAAGCGGTCGAAGAAGGCGTTCCGGAGTTCGTCCGTGAGGCCCGCCCGTCGAAGGAACGCGTCCTTCGACGTATCGACCTCGAGCGGCGGGGCTCCTGATCGCACCGCCAGCAGTCCGATCCCGACCACCGCGCCGCCGCCCAGGGCGGACCCCGCGAGGCGGACCGCCTCGCGCCGGTCGGTCCGCCAGGCGGTCGCGGCCGCGACGAGGAGGATCGCGACGCACACCAAGAGGAACTGCGGATGCGCGAGCCCCCCGCCGGCCAGCACGAACGCGGCGAGCACGGCGGCTCGACGGGTTCGACCGTCCAGCAGCGTTCCGGCCGCGAGCAAAGCGGCCGCCGTGATCAGGTTCGCGACGTAGCCGGCGGCCAGGTGCACCGCGAACGTCCCCGCCAGCAACCCCGCGAGCGCGGAGCCGGATGCCTCCGTGCGCCGCCGCACGAGGGCGGCCGAGGAGAGGCCGACCGCCACACCCAGCGCGACCTCGAGCGCCGCGGTCGCCTGGACGACCGAGAGCCCGAGCGTCCCCTCGAGGACGAGCGAGAGCGCCGGCGCTCCGGGCCGATACGCGATCGCCGACAGGCCCTCGACACCCGCGAGCCTGGACCACCAGAGGTAGACGGGCGCATCCGGGCCCATCGGGAACGCAGCGCCGCGCGCGACGAACGGCCACAGGAACCACAGGAGCAGGACGACGGCGAGGGCCGAGATCAGGAACGCGTCGGTCCTGCGTGCGCGTCGGTCCGTGACGCTACCCCTGTGCGTTGAACGAACCCGTCACATCGACCACCGTCACCGCGATCGGCGCGATCAGTCTCCGCACGTTCCCCATCGATGCCTCCGCCGTCGCCGGCCGGCGCTCGGTCGCCGGAACCTACCATGGGCCGGTCCGTCGACCGGCCGCTGTTAGCATCCCGCCGTGCTCGACCGCGATCTTGCAGAAGAGGTCCTTCGGGCCGCGCGTGCCCGTGGCGGTTCGTTCGCGGAGCTGTACGTAGAGGAGCGTCTCGGCACCTCGGTGCGCCTGGATGACGGCAAGGTCGAGGAGGTGACGACCGGCCTCGACCGGGGCGCCGGGGTTCGTGTTGGGCACGGCACGTCGTTCGGCTACGCCTATTCGAACCGCCTCGATCGCGAAGCGCTCCTGCACGCGGCAGAGGCCGCCGCCGCCTCGGTCGGCGACGGCGGACCCGGCGAGGTCGTCGATCTCCGGACGCTCGAGCCTCCGGTGACGCACCCGGCGCTGATGGACGCCTCCGAGGTCCCGACCGAACGGAAGGCCGACTGGGTACGCGAGGCGGACGAGATGGCTCGGGCGCTCGGTCCCGAGATCCGTCAGGTCACCGCGGTCTACGGCGACTCGGTCCAGCGTGTGCTGGTCGCGGCCAGCGACGGCCGGTGGGTCGAGGAGGTCCGCCCGCGGATCCGGCTGTCGGTCTCCGCGGTCGCCGGGCGCGACGACACGATCCAGACCGGGTTCCACGGTCCCGCGGGGCTCGCGGGCGCCGAGTTCATCGAGGCCAACCCGCCGGCCCGCACGGCCGAGGTCGCCGCTCGACGGGCGATCGCGATGCTCGACGCCGTGCCGGCTCCCGCCGGTGAGACGGCGGTGGTCCTCGCGCCGGGGATGGGTGGGGTGCTCTTCCACGAGGCCGTGGGACACCCGCTCGAGGCGGACATCGTCGACAAGGAGGCGAGCGTCTACCGGGGCCGGATCGGCGAGCGGCTCGCCTCCGAGATCGTGAGCGGCGTCGACGACGCCACCGTTCCCAACGCGTGGGGCTCGTTCTCCTTCGACGACGAGGGCGCGCCGGCGCGGCGGACGGTCCTGTTCGAGGACGGCGTGCTGCGCGGCTGGCTCTACGACCGGCTCCGGGCCGAGAAGGACGGCGTGCCCTCGACCGGGAACGGACGGCGCCAGTCCTACGCGCACCCGCCGATCCCACGCATGACCAACACGTACATCCTGAGTGGGTCGTCCACGCCGGAGGAGATCGTGTCCGGGACCGAGCGCGGGGTCTTCGTGACCGCGCTCGCCGGCGGCCAGACGAACCCGGCGACGGGCGACTTCGTCTTCGGGTGCGCGGAGGCGTACCTGATCGAGCGGGGGGAGACCACGACACCCGTCCGTGGCGCGAACCTGATCGGTCGGGCGATCGAGGTGATGTCGAGCGTGGACGCGATCGCCTCGGACTTCGACATCTGGCCGGGGATGTGCGGCAAGGACGGCCAGGGCGTCCCCGTGGGGAGCGGTTCGCCGACGCTTCGGATCTCGCGCATCACGGTCGGAGGCACGGGTGCCTGACCTGCTGGATCTCTGCCTGGCCGCGGTCGAGGTCGCCGAGGGCGACGAGCAGGTCGAGGCCTTCGCCGAGGAGCGTTCGACGACGTCGGTGGAGGCCCATCGCGGCGAGGTCGAGGGCCTCACCTTCGCCGAATCGCGGGGGGTCGGCGTCCGGTTGATCTCGGACGGGCGTCTCGGGTTCGCGCACGCGGCCGACCCGTCGGTCGACGAGGTGCGCGACGCGGTCGCGCGCGCGCGGGAGAACGCGGCGGTCGCCACCCCCGATCCGTTCAACGCGCTCCCGGCCGCCGAGCCGATCGAGCCGCTCGACGGCCTGTTCTCCCAGGAGCTCGCGTCCATGACGACCGATGAGAAGGTGCCGATCGCGCTCGGGATGGAGCGGGCGGCGACGACGACGGATGCGCGCGTCCGCAAGACCGAGGCGGTGCGTTACGGGGACGCCGTCGGTGCGGCCGCGATCGCGTCCACCGAGGGCGTGCGGGCCGAGTACCGCGGGACGGGGTGTTGGGTCGTCGTCGTCACGCTCGCCGAGCAGGAGGGCGACACGCAGACGGGCTTCTCCTACCGCATCGCCCGGCGGGTCGAGGACCTCGACCACGACGGCGTCGTCGTCGAGGCCGTGGAACGCGCGGCGCGGATGCTCGGCGCCACCAAACCTGCGACCGCTCGTGTCCCGGTGCTGCTCGATCCGGTCGCCGCGTCGTCGTTCCTGGGCGTCCTGTCCGACGGCTTGTCGGCCGAGGCCGTGCAGAAGCAGCGATCGCTGTTCGGGCCGCTGGTCGGCGAGCAGGTGGCGTCCGACGTGCTCACGGTCGTCGACGACGGCCGGCTCCTCGACGGGCCCGGCGCTGCGCCGTTCGACGGCGAGGGGGTGCCGACCGGTCGGACCGAGCTCCTCTCGTCCGGCGTGCTGAACGGGTTCCTGCACAACACGTACACGGCGCGACGCGGCGACACGCGTTCGACGGGCAACGCCGTTCGCGGGTACCGGAGCTCTCCGGGTGTCGGCACGACGAACCTGTTCGTCCGGCCCGGCGATCGCTCCTTCGAGCAGCTGCTCCGGGAGGCGGAGGGCGGCGTCCTCGTCCAGGACGTCACCGGGGTGCATTCGGGCGCGAACCCGATCAGCGGCGAGTTCTCGGTCGGCGCGACCGGTCTGCGGATCTCCGGTGGAGGTCTCGGGCAGCCGGTGCGCGAGATGACGATCGCGAGCACGATCCCCGAGATGCTGCAGAGCGTCGCCGCGCTCGGGAGCGAGCTCCGATGGTTCTCCGCGGTCGGGGTCCCGTCCATCCTGCTGGGCGAGATGACCCTCGCGGGCGTCTGACGAGGGCTCAGATCACCGCCGAACGCGCGCCGCTCGCGATCACGCCGAGCACCAGGGCGGCGACGCCGATCCGGAACCAGAGGAAGATCGCGAAGTCGTGCACCCGCAGGTACCTGAGGAGGAACGCGATCACGAGGTATCCGCTTACGGCCGAGGCGCCGATCCCGGCGACGAACGGCCCCGCGAGCCCGGCGGGGATCCCGTCACCCGCGAGGTCCAGACCCTCGTAGATCGCGGCGCCCGCGATCACCGGCAGCGAGAGCAGGAACGAGAACCGGGCCGCGGTCTCCCGGTCGAACGTGAGCAGCCGGGCGGCCGTCATCGTCACGCCCGAGCGCGAGACGCCCGGCTGCAGAGCCAGGGCCTGCGCGATGCCGAGCAGGAGACCGTCGCGAACGCCCAGATCCTCGAGCTGCCGCCGCGACGATGCGACCCGGTCGACCACGTAGAGCACGATGCCGAACACCACCAGCATCACGGCGATCAGCCACGGTTGCCCGAGCTCGTCCTGGATGAAGCTCTCGAGCGTCGCTCCGACGACGATCGCCGGGATCGTCCCGATCACCAGCGCCCAGGCCAGGCGTTCGTCGGTCGAGCCGACCGCGCGCGCGGCGATCGATCCGAACCACGCCCGGGTGTAGCGAGCGAAGTCGTGTCGGAAGTACACGAGGGCTCCGGCGAGCGTCCCGATGTGCAACGCGACGTCGAACGTCTTGTTGAGGTTCGGGTCGGCGACGATCGGCCAGTCGAACAGCCACGGCACGATGATCAGGTGTCCCGAGCTCGAGATCGGCGCGAACTCGGTCACGCCCTGCGTGATGCCGAGGACGATCGCTTGCAGGATGGTCAGGTGGACTCCCTAGCGGATGCACGACGGAGCGCGGTCATCCTATCCGCGCTCGCTTGAGGCCCCGGGAGCTCGTCAGACCGGGTCGAGCGGCGCGATCGTTACCGTGATCTGACCGAACGCCGCTGCGTGGGCGAGCTGCTCCGCCGTCTCCGGGCTGACCAGCAGGACGAGGGACGGACCGGTGGCGCCGCCGGCCTGGAACGTCCCCTCGTCCTGCTCGACGACCGACAGGATCTCGAGCCCGCTCCCGACCGTGTCGGTGTACGGCCGCGGGCCGCCGAACGTCGCGATCACGTCGACGCGGTCGCCGGGCTCGAGCACGTCGGAGGGGAGCCCCGACCCCACCACGAAGGCGCGCAGACCGCTCGCGACGAGCGACGCGACCGGTCCGCCGCCGCCGCCCACCCGCGTCCTGGTGACGGCCTCCCCTTCCGCGAGGTCCGTGGCCAGCGTCCGTCCCAGGACGCCCTCGAGCGCTCCGAACGCTCCCGGCGGCGCGTAGGCGGCAGGGATCCGCTCGAAGCGCACCGCGTCCTCCCCGATCACCGAACCGCGCGTGAGGTCGCGGCCGGCGACCACGACCGGAACGACGTCACCGGTGGTCGGCCGGAGCGCCTCGATCTCGGCCGCGTATCCGCGCACGAGCGTGAACGAGCCGGCGCCCGCCGCCAGCGCGATCAGCAAGAGCGCCTTGGATCGCAGCGACCACCGTCGAACGAACACGCCGCCTCCCGCTCCCCCAACGTGGAGCCGCGACGCTACGTGACGGGGTCACGCTGCGCTGTGAACCAGGTCACACCGAGCGAGGTTCCTTCGGTGGGGTGAGCGGGAGGACGCGCACGCGGAAGTCCTCGAGCGCCTGGCGACCCACGATCAACGAGACCGCCTCGCGGATGCGTTCGCCGAGCTGCTCGGGATCGTCCTGCGTCGTGAACCGCATCTCGATCGTGACGAGGACCTTCTCGCTCATCACTCCACCTCGACCCGCGCGTTCGCGAGCGCGGTCGCGCACTCGCAGTCGCGTTCGATGGGGAACGCGGGGATCGCGCCGAACAGGAGCTCACGCAGGCGCGCGTTGTTCCGGCCGAACACCCGGACGACCTCCTCGTGGGTCACCGGGGGAGCCCCGGGGACGCCGACGTCGTAGTCGGTGATGAGGGAGATGTTCGCGTAGCAGATCTCGAGTTCGCGGGCGAGCAACACCTCGGGATAGCCGGTCATGTTGATCGTGTGCCATCCCTCCGTGTTGAACCATGCGGATTCGGCGCGCGTCGAGAATCGTGGTCCCTCGATCACGACCATCGTGCCGCCGTCGTGGACGCCGATGCCGAGCTCGCGGGCCTTGCCGATGATGATCGGGCGCATCGTCGCGCAGTACGGGTCGGCGAACGAGATGTGCGTGGTGGCCGGTCCGTCGTAGAACGTGTGCGGACGTGTGCGAGTGCGATCGACCACCTGGTCGCAGACGACGAAGTCGCCGATCTTCACGCCGGGCTGCAAGGACCCGGCGGCACACGGTCCGACGATCCGCTCGACGCCGAGCTCCTTCATCGCCCACAGGTTGGCTCGGTAGTTGATCGCGTGCGGCGGGAACTGGTGCTTCACGCCGTGCCGAGGGATGAAGGCGACGCGGTACGGACCGATCGAGCCGACGACCGGCGGCGCCGAGGGGTCGCCGTAGGGGGTGTCGACCTCGACGGTCACCGCGTCGTCCAAGAGCGAGTAGAACCCGGACCCGCCGAACACCCCGATCTGTGCTTCGGTCACGAGGACGAGGGTTCCTTCGCGGTCCCGGTCTTCGAGCCCGTGCCTGTTTCCGAACCCTTCGACGACGACCCCGCGTCGGACCCCTTCGACGACGATCCACCGTCGGAGGTCGAGGACCCGGATGACGCGCCCGGTGAGGATCCAGAGGACGAGCCGGAAGACGAGGAGGACGAGCCGCCGTCCGAGTCCTTCTTCGACCCCGACCCGGTCTTGGCCGGGGCACGGCTGTCCGTCGCGTAGAAGCCCGAGCCCTTGAACACGATCCCCGCCGGATGGAACACCTTGCGCAGGGCCCCGCCGCAGACGCCGCAGGTCGTAAGCGCATCCTCGGAGAACCGCTGGAAGACCTCCATGTGCTGCCCGCACGCGGTGCACTCGTATTCGTAGGTCGGCATGAAGGAAGTGTATCGGGGTCTGCAGGTCCAGCCGTCGTGGACGGTGGGTTGCCCTTTGGGGGTACACTCCGGCTCCCCTCAGCGGAGGCGTGATGACGAAGGTTCGAAAGGCCGTCATCCCGGCGGCCGGGCTCGGAACCCGGTTCCTTCCGGCGACCAAGGCACAACCCAAGGAGATGCTCCCGCTCCTCGACAAGCCCGCGATCCAGTACGTGGTCGAGGAAGCGGTTGGAGCGGGCCTGACCGACATCATCATCATCACCGGGCGTGGCAAGCACGCGATCGTCGACCACTTCGACCGTTCGTTCGAGCTCGAGCACTTCCTCGAGGCCAAGGGGAAGTTCGACGAGCTGAAGCAGGTCCGCGAGATCTCGGACATGGCCTCGATCCACTACATCCGACAGCGCGACCCGCTGGGGCTCGGTCACGCCGTCGCGGCGGCCGAGGGCCACGTGCGCGACGAGCCGTTCGCCGTTCTGCTCGGGGACGACCTCATCGTGGAGAGCACGCGTCTGCTGCAGGAGATGCTCGCCGTCCACGGGAAGTACGGACGCAGCGTCCTCGGCGCGATGGAGGTGAGCCGGGACGACATCTCGCTCTACGGCGCCATCGAGCCCGAGCTCGTGGAGAACGAGCACCTGGCCCGCGTACGCTCGATCGTGGAGAAGCCGGCGCCCGAGGACGCCCCGTCGAACCTCGCCGCGATCGGCCGCTACGTGCTCACTCCGGAGATCTTCGACTGCCTGCGGCGGACGCAGCCGGGTGTGGGCGGGGAGCTGCAGCTCACCGACGCGATCAACCTGCTCGCCCAGGAACAGGCGGTGTACGCGTACGTGTTCGAGGGCGGGCGGTTCGACGTCGGGAACAAGATCGACTACCTGAAGGCCACGATCGAGCTCGCGATCGACCGGGACGACATCGGCAAGGAGTTCCGGAGCTGGCTCGGCGATTTCGTGGAGCGCAAGAAGCTGATCTGACCTGCCGTCACTGACCCGCCGATTAGACTGGCTCGGATGGCGATGCCCGGTCACGTTCACGATCACGACAGCGGCGAGGGCCTGGTGCCGGTCGACGAGGCGCGCGAACGCGTCCTCGCGACGATCAAGCCGCTCCAGCCGCTGGCGCTGCCCCTCACCGAGGCCCATGGATGCGTGCTCGCCGAGAGCCTCACGGCCGAGCGCGATATCCCCGATTTCGCGTCCTCCGCGATGGACGGGTTCGCCGTTCGCTCGTCGGAGGTGGCGCCCGCGACGCCCTCGTCGCCGGTCGAGCTGCGGATCGTCGGTCGTTCGATGATTGGGGAGCGCCCCGAGGGAACGGTGGGCGGCGGCGAGGCCTTCGCGATCGCGACCGGTGCGCCCGTTCCGGCGGGGGCGGACACGATCGTCCCGATCGAGAACTGCGAGTCGGTTGATGGCCGCGTTCGCGTCTTCGCCGGTTCGGCGCAGGGCAAACACATCCGTCCCAGCGGCGAGGACGTTCGGGCGGGCGAGACCCTCGTGCAGGCCGGACGCCGCCTCCAGGCGCCCGAGCTCGGGTTGCTCGCGACCGCGGGCTTCGCGCATCCGCTCGTGCACCCGCGCCCGCGCGTGGTCGTGCTCTCGACCGGCGACGAGCTGATCCCCCCGTCGCGGAAGCCCGACTACGGCCAGGTCCGCGACTCGAACGCCTACATGCTGTTCGCGGCGCTGCGCGAGGCGGGAGCGGTCCCCACGATCGCCGGCATCGTCCGCGACGACGTCGATGCGTTCAAGGAGGTCGTGCTCTCGCACCTGACGCAAGCCGACGCGTTCATCTCTTCGGGCGGGGTGTCGGTCGGCGAGCGCGATGTCGTGAAGACGGCGTTCTT
>Ga0209859_1000232_pt1 | contig 13195 bp, 14 predicted proteins | sample GWRWS3_50_60_FD_187241 | JGI IMG/M metagenome (GOLD analysis project Ga0209859, IMG submission 187241) | Riverbed sediment microbial communities from areas with vegetation nearby in Columbia River, Washington, USA - GW-RW S3_50_60 (SPAdes)... | ecosystem: Environmental > Aquatic > Freshwater >... | reverse complement strand
CCCGAAGGGGGCATCGAGCGGGATCACGGTGACCCCGTAGGTGTGGCAGATCTCCTCCCAGCGCTCGCCGAACTTGCCGGCGCGGAGCACGAGCACCGTGTCGCCGGCCGACAGGGTATTGGCGACGGCCGCTTCCAGGGCTCCGGTGCCGGAGGAGGTGAACGGGATCACGTCCTGACTGGTCTGGAAGAGGCGCTTCAGGCCCGCCCGGACCTCGATGAAGAGCGCCTCGTACTCGGGCGTGCGGTGATGGATCATCGGCTGGGCCATGGCCAGGAGCACCTGGCTGGGCACGGGCGTCGGGCCCGGCGCCATCAGCTGGTACTTCTTCATGTCACCGACTCTATCACGGCGAGCGCGCGGCCCGCCCCAGCGCGGTGACGAACACGGCGTCGAGGCTCTCCGCGTGCGGTGAGAAGAAGCGGACGACCTCGCGCCGCGGCATCGGTACGGGACAGCTCGGCCGGCAGAAGATCCCCGTCGACGTCACCGCCAGGAACACTCGGCCGTCCAGCCGGATGTCGCGGCTCTCAGCTGCCCGATAGGTGGCCTCGAAGCTGTCCATCCCCCGGAGCTATACCGCGCGCGTCCCCCGCAAGCTGGCAGGTTTCGGACATCGAAGCGACCCTGCTATGGTCGCGCCCGGGTAGAAGGCAGCAGCAAGGGAGGAGCGGATGGCGACAGCCCAGCTTCCTCGGCGTGACTCGCGTGCCCGCCCCGGCCTGCTCGATCCGGGCCCGGAGCGCGCGGACGACGCGCTCGCGCGCTGGATTCGGCACGCGCTCTGGCTGCTGGGCTTTGGCGCGGGTGTCGGGGTTCTCGCGCTCACGCTCTCGAGCGAAGGGCGGGCGAGTCTCGACGTCTCGCTCGTCCTCACCGTTCTCGCCGGCTGGTCGTTCATCGCCAGCGGCCTCATCGCCTGGAGGCATCGTCCCGAGGGCCGGCTCGGCCCGATCATGGCGGCCGTCGGCTTTGTCTGGCTCGCCTGGCGGCTCCTCGCCCACTCGGACTGGTCGCCCGCCTTCACGGCCGCGCTCTGGCTCAGCGACCTCTGGGCCATCGTCTTCGCGTTCTTTCTGGTCTCGTTTCCGTACGGGCGGATCGCGTCGAAGCGCGACTACGCGCTCATGGCGTCGTTCGTCGTCGCCGTGGTTCCACTCGAGCTGCTCTGGCTCCTCTTCTGGCGGACCGACGAAGGTCCGGGGAACGCCCTGCTCGTGTGGCCGAACACGACGGTCGCCGAGAACGTCGACGCGGTCCAGCGGGCGCTGATCGTGACCGGCTCGATCGTTCTGACCGGCGTCCTCACACGTCGTTGGCTCGTTGCCAGCCCGGCCTTCCGGCGCGTCCTTACTCCCATCTTGACGGGCGCGGCCGCCATCCTCCTCGGCTCGAGTCTCACCGTCGTGGCGAAGGTCACCGAGCCGCCCGCTATCCTCGAGTGGGTCGTGCTGTCGGCGCTCTGCGCGGTTCCGCTCGCAGTGCTCGGGGGCCTGTTGCGCGCGCGCCTCGCCCGGTCTGCGGTGGGCGACCTCATGGTCGAGCTGCGAGATGCGCCCTCGCCCGGCGAGCTGCGCGACGCGCTGGCGCGGGCGCTTCACGACCCGTCGATGGAGATCGCGTACTGGGTCCCGGAGTACGAGACGTACGTCGGACCAGACGGCAGGTCCGTTCGTCTGCCGGCGAGCGGCGACGGACGCGCGGTGACGACCGTGGAGCACGGGGGCAGAGCAGTCGCCGCGCTCATCCACGACGAGTCGCTCGCCGACGAGCCCGAGCTCGTCGGCGCCGTCACAGCGGCGGCCGCGATCGCGCTCGAGAACGAGCGTCTCCAGGCCGATCTTCGCGCGCGGCTCGAGGAGCTCAGGGGCTCCCGCGCGCGGATCGTCGAAGCCGGCGACGCCGAGCGGCGCCGCCTCGAGCGCAACCTCCACGATGGTACGCAGCAGCAGCTCGTCTCCGTCGCGATCGGGCTCCGGCTCGTCGCCTCGCGGCTGGAGGGGGACTCGGAGGCAGCCGAGCTTCTGGCCGCGGCCCGGGACGAGCTCGCGGCCGCTCTCGACGAGTTGCGCGAGCTCGCGCAGGGGATCCATCCGGCGGTGTTGACCGACCACGGTCTCGACGTCGCTCTGGAGACGCTCGCGGCCCGGGCGCCTTTGCCCGTCCGCGTCCGGGTCGAGGTCGCGGAGCGCCTGCCGGAGGCAGTCGAGGTGGCCGCGTACTACCTCGTCGCCGAAGGCCTGACGAACGTGGCGAAGTACGCCGGGGCGTCGACCGCCTCAGTCGCCGTCGAGCGTGAGGATGGACGGCTGGTGGTACAGGTCGCGGACGACGGCGTCGGCGGGGCCGACCCGGCTCACGGATCCGGACTCCGCGGACTCGCCGACCGGGTCGAGGCGCTGAACGGCCGGCTCCGCGTGTGGAGCCCTGCCGGCGGGGGGACGAAGGTGCTGGCGGAGATCCCGTGCGCGTAGTCCTCGCCGACGACGCCGTCCTTCTGCGGGAAGGCGTGGCGCGCCTGCTGACGGAAGCCGGCTTCGACGTCGTCGGCCAGTGCTCCACCGCCGAGGATCTCCTCCTCAAGGTGCGCAGCTACTCCCCGGATGTCGCGGTGACCGACATCCGCATGCCTCCGACGCAGACGGACGAAGGCCTCCGGGCGGCGCTGGAGATCCGTTCGCGGCACCCGAAGGTCGGCGTGCTCGTCCTCTCCCAGCATGCCGACGTGGGCCTCGCCATGAAGCTCCTGGCCGAGAGTGCGGAGGGGGTCGGCTACATGCTGAAAGACCGCGTCGAGGACATCGACGAGTTCGCCGAGGCGGTGCGCCGGGTCGGACACGGAGGCTCGGTGATCGACCCCACGATCGTGTCGCAGCTCCTTGGCCGCCGCCGCGGCGACGATCCGCTCGAGCGGCTGACGCCGCGCGAGCGCGAGGTGCTCGAGCTCATGGCCGAGGGACGGTCGAACCAGGGCATCGCGGAGCGGCTCGTCGTGACCGAGCGGGCGGTGCAGAAGCACATCACGAGCATCTTCCAGAAGCTCGGGCTGCCCGCGGGCAGCGAGGACCACCGGCGGGTGCTCGCCGTGCTCGCCTTCCTGCGCTCGTAAGGCACGCACCCCTCGGGGTGCGTTTTCACGCACCCCGAGACGCCAGCAGGCCCCATTACCGTCCGCGCCGCGGGCTGCGACCGTGGCGACGTGGACGCAGCCGTCCCATCCGCGAGCGCAGGCGAACGAGGCCTAGCGGCCGTCGGACGCGAGTACGCCCTCGTCCTCGCCGGCCTGGGCGTCATCGCCCTCCACGTCGTCGACGACAACTTCCTGCAGCCCCAGCCGGGCACCTCGGCCGGCGACCACCTCGTCAGCGGCCTCGTTCCGCTCGCGGTGCTCGCCCTCGCCGTGGCCGTCTATGCTCGAGTCCGCGCAGGCCTCCGCGCGACGATCGCGCTGACGTTCGGGTTCCTGGCGACGGTCGGCGGCGCAGTCGAAGCGGGGTACTACACCGTGAAGATCGGGCCGTCCGGCGACGACTACACCGGGCTCCTGATGATCCCAGCCGGAGTCCTGCTCCTCTCCGTCGGCGTCTGGACCCTCTGGAGAACGAGGCGGCTCGACGACAGCCGGCGCTGGCGGTACCTGCGCCGATTCCTGATCGGCGTCGGGTCGTTCGTCGTCTTCTTCGAGCTCGTGCTCCCGATCGCGCTCTCCTACGGATATGCGCATACGGCGCGGCCCATCGTGCCCGCGGCCGATCTCGGGGTGCCCTACGAAGACGTGACGTTCACGACCAGCGACGGCCTCGAGCTCACCGGCTGGTACATCCCCTCGAAGAACGGCGCGACCGTGATCGCGTTCCCCGGTCGCAAGGGCCCGCAGAGACAGGCGAGGATGCTCGCCCGACACGGCTACGGCGTTCTTCTCTTCGACCGGCGCGGTGAGGGCGAGAGCGAAGGCGATCCCAACGCGCTCGGCTGGGCCGGCGACAGGGATCTGAAGGCAGCAATCGCGTACCTGCAGAGCCGGCCCGACGTCGACCCCGACCGTATCGGCGGCATCGGCCTCTCCGTCGGCGGAGAGCTCCTGCTCGAGACGGCGGCCGAGTCGGACGGGCTGAAGGCGGTCGTCTCGGAAGGCGCCGGGATCCGCTCGGCCCGCGAGGCGCTGCTCGTCCCGGGCACCGCGGAGACGCTTCAGCTTCCGGTGTGGCTGGTGTCGACGGCGGCGACCGCCGTCTTCTCAAATCACCTTCCGCCGCCGAACCTGAAGGACCTGGTCGGCCGCATCGCGCCCCGCCCGGTCTTCCTCATCTACGCCGGCCACGGCCAGGGCGGCGAGGAGCTCAGCGCCGACTTCTACGAGGCCGCCGGGGAGCCCAAGACGCTCTGGGAGATTCCGGAGGCCGGCCACACTGGCGGCATTGACACGCGGCCGGAGGAGTACGAGCAGCGCGTCGTCGCGTTCTTCGACGACGCGCTGCTCGAGGGCCGATGACCACACCACTGGAGGTGAGCAGCTTGGAACGCGTACGCAGGCTTCTCCGAAACGAGGTGCAGCCGATATGAGCGGGCGCCGGATCTTCTTCCTCGTGGCCGGGAGCGTCCTCGCCGTCATCGCCTTGGCGCTCGTGGCAGCCGGCGCCGGCCTTCTCTGGGTCCACTTCGAGAAGCGCGATTCCGACGGCTACTACTCGTCCGGGGCCGAGCGATTCCAGACGGACAGCTCCACGATCGTGTCGGAGAACCTCGACGTCGGAACCGACGGTCCCGACTGGCTCTTCGAGGAGGGGCGGCTGGCGACGATCCAGCTGCGGGGCTCGAGTGAGGAGCCGGGAAAGGAGATCTTCATCGGGATCGGGCCGACGGCGGACGTGAGCGACTATCTGGCCGGCACGTCCTACGACGTCGTCACGGACGTCAACTTCGACCCCTTCCGCGTCGACTACCGCCGGGAAGCGGGCAACCTCGCGCCGGAACCGCCGGGCACGCAGTCGTTCTGGGCGGCTTCCTCAGAAGGGGCGAGCACGCAAACACTCCGCTGGGAGTTCGACCAGGGGAACTGGTCGGCGGTCGTCATGAACGCCGACGCGTCGCCCGGCGTCGTCGTCGACGTCAGCGTGGGCGCGAAGGTCGGCTACATCCTCTGGATCGGCCTCGGTGTCCTCGTCATCGGTGCGGTCATCCTCGCCGGGGCCGCCGTCCTCATCTACTTCGGAGCGCGGAAGCCGACGGCCCCGGCCCAGCCCGCCTCGTTGGAAGGCACGTAAATGAACGGAAAGGAGAGCGCGATGGAGACGGTCCTCATCCAGAAGGAAGGCCGGGACGGCGCATCCTCGACCGGGGTGGTCAGCGCGAAGGACGTGACTCGCCGCTACGGCGAGGGGGACACGAGCGTCGACGCATTGCGCGGGGTCTCGCTCGAGGTCGTGAGTGGGAAGCTCACCGCTGTCATGGGCCCCTCAGGCTCCGGCAAGTCGACCCTGATGCACATCCTCGCCGGCCTCGACCGCCCGACCGAGGGCGAGGTCACCATCGCCGGCGAGACGATCACGGAGCTCGGCGACACCGAGCTGACGAAGCTCCGGCGCGAGCACATCGGCTTCATCTTCCAGTTCTTCAACCTGCTCCCCATGCTGACCGCGGAGGAGAACGTCGTCCTCCCGCTCGAGCTCGCCGGCATCAAGCCCGACCCCGCCTGGGTCGAGGAGCTGACCGGCAAAGTCGGGCTCAAGGATCGCCTCTCGCACCGACCGTCGGAGCTCTCCGGCGGGCAGCAGCAGCGCGTGGCGATCGCCCGTGCGCTCGTCTCGCGGCCGACCGTCATGTTCGCGGACGAGCCGACCGGGAACCTCGACTCGACGACGGGCGGGGAGATCCTCGAGCTCATGCGCGAGTCGGTCACGAGCTTCGGGCAGACGACCGTCATGGTCACGCACGACGCTCACGCGGCGGCTATCGCCGACCGTGTCCTCTTCCTCGCCGACGGCCTCATCGTCAAGGACCTCGGTCGCTCGTCGGCGCGCGAGATCCTGGCGGCGATGGAGGAGGTGAGCCGGCAATGATCCGCGTCACGCTCAAGGGCCTGGCGGGGCGCAAGCTTCGCGCCCTCCTCACCGCACTGGCTGTCGTCCTCGGCGTGGCGATGGTGAGCGGCACGTACGTCCTCACCGACACGATCCAGAAGGCGTTCGACGGGATCTTCAGCGAGTCGTACGAGGGCACGGACGCCGTGATCAACGGCAAGCAGCTCGTCGACTTCTCCTCCAGCGGGCGGGCGACGGTCTCGGCGGAACTGCTCGACGAGGTCGGGGCGCTGCCGGAGGTGGAGGCGGCGGCCGGCGGAATCATCGATCTTCAGAGCAACTCGAACCCGGCGAAGTTCGTCGGCGAGAGCGGGAAGCCGCTCGGCGGCGACCCGACCTTCGGCATCGGACTCGACTCGAGCCAGCTCCGCTTCACCCCGCTCCGGCTCGTGGAGGGCGAGTGGGCCAAGGGCGCCCAGCAGGTCGTGATGGACGCCAACACCGCAGCCGACCATGGGTATGACGTCGGAGACACGGTCGGCGTCGCCACCCTCGGGCCGGTGAAGCAGTACGAGATCACGGGCGTGACAAAGTTCGGCTCGGTCGACTCGATCGGCGGCGCCACGATCGCCGTCTTCGACGTTCCCACCGCGCAGACGCTCTTCAAGAAAGAGGGGCGCTTCGACGGGATCTCGGTCGCAGCGAAGGAGGGCGTCTCGTCGGACGAGCTCGTGGGTGCGATCCAGCCGCTCCTGCCGGCCGAGGCCGAGGTCAAGACGGGGGAAGCCCAGGCCGCGGCCGACTCGGAGGACACGAACGAGGGAATCAGCTTCATCACGTACATGCTGCTCGGGTTCGGCGGGGTCGCGCTCTTCGTCGGCGCGTTCGTCATCTTCAACACCCTCTCGATCACGGTCGCCCAGCGAACGCGCGAGTTCGCCACCCTGCGGACGCTCGGGGCCTCCCGGCGCCAGGTGCTCCGCTCGGTCATCCTCGAGGGCTTCGTCATCGGCCTCCTCGCCTCGGTGGTCGGGCTCTTCCTCGGGCTCGCGCTCGGCAAGGGGATGAACTCGCTGTTCGTCGCCTTCGGGATCGACCTGCCGCAGGCGGGCACGGTGTTCGCGACCCGGACGATCGTCGTCAGCCTGCTCGTCGGCACGGTCGTCACCGTGCTCGCGAGCCTCGCGCCGGCCTTCCGGGCCACGCGCGTGCCGCCGATCTTGGCGGTGCGGGAAGGGTCGACGCTCCCACGGTCGCGCTTCGCTCCGTACGCTCCTTACGTCGCCCTCGGCACGATCGTCGTGGCCGTCGGGGCGCTCGGGGCCGGGCTCTTCGCGAACGGTCTCGGGACAAAGAGTGTCCTGCTCCTGCTCGGGCTCGGCGTGATCGGGCTCTTCGTCGGCGTCGCCCTCCTGTCGTCCCGGCTGGTGAAGCCGCTTGCGGCCCTCGTCGGCTGGCCCGCCGGCCGCTTGGCCGGCTCGTCCGGGCGCCTCGCCCGCGAGAACGCCGTCCGCAACCCGAGTCGGACGGCGGCGACGGCGGCCGCGCTCATGATCGGGCTCGCGCTCGTGACTGTCGTGGCGGTGCTCGGCTCGAGCCTTCGCAACTCGGCCCAATCGGCGGTCGAGAAGCAGATCGACGCCGACTACGTCGTCACGCACGAGAACGGCTTCGACCCGTTCCCCGTGGAGGCGGGGGAGGCCGTGACCGACGCCGACGGCGTGGAACTGGCCTCGCAGGTGCGCTTCGACCAAGCGCGCGCCGCGGACTCGGAGGTCGACGTCACCGGGATCGACCCGACCACGATCTCCCGCTTCTACGACTTCGAGTGGGCGCAGGGCTCCGAAGGGGCGCTCGACCGGCTCGGCGGCGACGGTGCGATCGTGCAGCAGCAGTTCGCCGACGACCACGATCTCTCGCTGGGCAGCCGCTTTCCCATCGAGACGGCGAGCGGGGACACGTTGAGGGTCGTCGTGCGCGGCATCTACGATCCGCCCGAGCTCGATCAGCTGCTCGGCGCGCTCAGCGTCAGCCAGCGGAACTTCGACGCGAGCTTCCTACGACCGAGGAACCTCTTCACCTTCGTGAACGTGTCCGGCGGCGAAACCGCCGCCACGACGGACGCGCTCGAAGGAACGCTGGCGGGATTCCCCGACGCCAAGCTCCACACCGAATCGGACTTCGTCACGAGCCGGACGAAGGAGTTCTCGACTCTCCTGAACCTCCTCTACGTGCTGCTCGCGTTCTCGGTGGTCGTGAGCCTGTTCGGGATGGTGAACACGCTCGTCCTCTCGGTGTTCGAGCGGACGAGGGAGCTCGGGATGCTCCGTGCGGTCGGCATGACGCGACGGCAGGCGCGGCAGATGATCCGCCACGAGAGTGTCATCACTGCTCTCATCGGGGCCGCCCTGGGGCTGCCGCTCGGCATCTTCCTCGCCGGCCTGGTGACGGAGGCGCTCTCGCAGTTCGGTGTCGGCTTCTCGCTTCCCATCGGGACGCTCATCATCTTCCTCTGCGTCGCGATCGTCGCCGGAGTTCTCGCGGCGATCCTGCCAGCGCGGCGTGCATCGCGCCTCAACGTGCTCGAGGCGCTCCAGTACGAGTAGCGAGGCCGAGGGCGGCTCCCGGCGGCGAGGGCCGCCCTCACATCGGGCGCAAGGCGTCCTCGAGGGCGTCCTCGCAGGCCGTGGTCCGCTCGGAGCCGGCGAGCCGGCACGTGACGTAGCCGTAGCCGAGCTCGATCCCAGGCCGGCGGAAGCCGAAGCCCGAGAAGCCGCCGATGCGGCCGAGGCCGAAGGAGCCGTCGTCGTCGACGCGGAGGCCGAGACCCCACGCGGCGTCCTCCTCGAGGAGCTCGTCCCGGCCGCTCGCGTGCGGGCGCAGTGCGTCCTCGACGGTCTCGGGCCGGAGGAGCCTCACAGCGTCGAGCTCACCACCGGCGGCGAGGCCGCCGTAGAAGCGAGCGATCGCACGCGCGGTCGCGTGGCCGTTGACGGCGGGCACTTCGGCCGCGCGGTAGGCCGCCGAGTTGACGACGTCGACGTCCAGCATGCCGGGAGGGTTGTCGAGCGAGGCCGCGAGCCAGCGCCGCGGGTCGTCGAGGATCGAGCGCCTCCAGAGGCCGCCCTCGTCGACGAGCCGCGCAGCGCGCGCCTGCTCGGCCGGGCCGAGGCCGACGTGGAAGTCGAGCCCCCACGGGGAGGCCAGCTCGTCGGCCAGGAAGCGGCCGAGCGTCCGTCCGTCGACGCGGCGAACGACCTCGCCGACGAGGTGGCCGTAGAACCCGGCGATCTCGCCGTGCCGCGTGCCCGGCTCCCAGAGCGGAGGCTCCGCGGCGAGCAGGGCGGTCAGGCGTTCCACGCGTGCGCGATCGTGCTCTCCTGCCAGGGCCGGCGCTCGACCGGGTCGGCGAGACCCGCCCAGAGATCCACGACGAGGCGGCCGTTCAGATGCACGGCGACGGCGGCGCCGAGCTCGCCTCGCTCGTCGAAGCCGCGCGCGAACTCCTCGCCCACGAGGGCGAGCCCGGGATCGCAGGCTCCATGCACCTCGACGCTCACCAACGCAGCATGCCTGGGTGGGCGGAAGCGGAGACTGACACTCGCCGGACTCGTGCTATTCTCGACGCGAAAACCAGAGCGAGTCCGGTCTGCGCGAAGCGCCTTCCTTACCCGTTCGTGAGTGTTTGGTAGGGAGGTGTTTTTTATGGCCAGCGGAACCGTCAAGTGGTTCAACGACAGCAAGGGGTACGGCTTCATCACCCCTGACGAGGGCACGAAGGATCTCTTCGTGCACCATTCGAACATTGCCGGTGAGGGATTCAAGACCCTCGCCGAGGGCATGCGCGTCGAGTTCGAGGCGCGTGAGGGCGAGAAGGGCCCGGAGGCGACGAACGTCGCTCCGGCTGCCCCGGTCGCCTAGTACCAGGCCCGCACGAAAGCGCCCGTGGCCGCCTCGGCGGCCACGGGCGACTCCATCGGGCGCCCCGGACGGGACGCCCCTGAAGCCGAAGGGAGCAGCTATCGCCGGCAAGGAGGAGAAGATCGAGCTGGAGGGCGAGGTCGTCGAGGCCCTCCGCAACCGCATGTTCAGGATCCAGCTCGACAACGGTCACGAGACGCTCGGCTACACGGCGGGCAAGATGAGGCGCTACCGAATCAGGATCTTCCTCGGAGACCGCGTCAAGGTCGAGCTGTCGCCCTACGACCTCACTCGCGGTCGTATCGTCTACCGGTACCGGTAGCCCGATGCAGCCTGCGGCAGTCAGGCCGCGGCTTCGCGGGGTCTTTCATTTGTACGCGTTCGTCGTCTTCTCGGCGCTCGGCGCCGTGCTCGTCGCGACGACCTCGGGCACCCGCGAGCGCGTGGCGGCGGCGGCGTTCGGCGGCTGCCTGGCCCTGACGTTCGGCGTCAGTGCCCTCTACCACCGAGTGACCTGGGCCCCGGCAGCCCGGCGACTGATGCGGCGGCTCGATCACGCGGCCATCTATCTCTTGATCGCCGGGACGTACACGCCCTACGGGTTGCTCGTGCTGAGCGGCGCCTGGCAGTTCTCCGTACTCGGAGTCGTCTGGATCGGAGCAGCGCTCGCGATCGTGCAGGGGCTCGTCTGGATCGACGCCCCGAGGTGGCTCTCGGCCGTCGCGGGCATCAGCCTCGGCTGGGTCGGTATCGTGGCCTTCCCGCAGATCGCCGCGGCCGTGGGCTTCTCCGGCACGTCGCTCGTGATCGCCGGCGGCGTGCTCTACACGGCCGGCGCCCTTGTGTACGTCGCTCGCCGTCCCGACTTCGTGCCCGCGGTGTTCGGCTACCACGAGCTCTTCCACGTGCTCACGATCCTGGCCGCGACGTGTCAGTTCGCCGCAGTCGCCTTGCTCGTCGCGGGCTCCGCGTGAGCGCCGCTTCGCGTTCGCTTAGGGGTTGACGCGGACAACCGCTCCGGCCCCCGGGCCGAAGACGGTGCCGGTGGCCCCGAGAGGAGCCGTTGTAGCTGACGGCGACGCCTCCGGGCGCCATGAGCGTCCCCGTGCCACGAATTACCTGCGGCGTCAGCGCATAGGCTGCGCGCATCGCTTCCGCCTCGACCCAGCGAACGGCGTCGCGCACGCTCGAGCTCGCGCTGGCGATCTCCGTCGCGGTCGCCTTCGCGGACTCCTCGATCGTCGTCCTCGCGCTCCCGGAGCTCTACGTCGACCTCGAGACGACGATCCTGGGCATCTCCTGGGTCGTGACCGCCTACAACCTCGCGGTCGTGATCGGTGCGTTCGCGCTCCGGCCGTTCGTGCGGCGCGTCCGACCCGCGTGGCTCGCGCTCGCGGGCCTCGGGATCTTCCTTGTCGCGTCCGTCGTCTGTGCGGTGTCGGGCAGCCTCGAGACGCTCGTCGCCGGGAGGGTCGCCCAGGGGATCGGCGCGGCGCTCCTTCTCGGCGTGTCGCTGCCGCTGCTCGTCGTGCTGAGCGGCGACCGGCGGCGTGCTGTGGCCCTCTGGGTCGCCGCCGGAACCCTTGGAACCGCGGTCGGCCCGGCCCTGGGCGGCATCCTCACGGAGGCCTTCGACTGGCGCGCGATCTTCGCCGTCCAGGCGCCGCTGGCAGCCGTTGCGATCGCCGCCGTGGTCCATCCTTCCGCCCGCGCGCTGCCGGCACCGACCGAGAAGGGCCGCGCGCCGCTCGGGTCTGCCCCGGCGCTCGTCTTCACGTACGCGGCGCTGGTAGGTGCGCTCTTCCTCGCTGTGTTGCTCGTCGTCACCGTGTGGGACTACGGCCCGCTCGCGGGCGCGGGGATCGTCAGCGCGCTGCCGCTTGCGGCCCTGTGCGCGCGGCCGCTCCCCGCTCGGCTCTCCGGGCAGGCAGACGTCGTAGGCGGCTCGGCGCTCCTGGCAGCGGGCTTGGCCGCGCTCGCCCTCCTGCCGGCCAGCGACCCTGCCTACGCGGTTCCCGCGCTCGCGCTGGCCGGCGTCGGCCTCGGCCTTGCGCTGCCTCCGCTGACACGCGCGTCGCTCACGCGGGAGGGTGACCTCACGCGAAGCGGTGCGACCTCGGTCGGCGTTCGCCACGTCGGACTCGTCGTCGGCCTCCTCGCGGTGGCGCCGCTCCTGGCCTCCGAGCTGGACGACGAGGAGGAGACGGCGACGCTCAACGCGACGGCTGTGATCCTGGATGCCGAGGTTCCCCTGACGACCAAGATTCCGATCACACTCGACCTCTACCGGGAGTTCCAGCGGGTGCCCGAAGGCGAGATCCCCGACCTGTCGCGGCCCTTCGAGGAGAACGGCGCGGCCTACGACTCCGACGTCGCTGCGGCGCGCGACTCGCTGCTCGAGTCCGTGCAGGCCGTGCTGACGCGGGCCTTCCGCTCCTCCTTCGTCCTCTCGGCACTGTTCGCAGTCCTGGCCGGCATCGCCGGGTTCGCCTTCGGCCGGAGGGCGGCGGCGTGAGCCGCCGCTGGCAGGGGCTCCTGGCGCTCGGGGCACTGGGCCTGGCCGCGGCTGTGCTGATCGCGATCGAGCTGGCCAACGGCGCCCTGACCTACGGGGAGTCGAAGGTCGCTGACCCCTGCGAGCAGCGCGAGACCTTCCCGGACGAGGGGCTCGAGGTGACGCTCCAGCGAATCGTCCTCGACGGGCTCGACGGGGCCGCCTGCGAGCTCAACACCACCCGCGAGGAGCTCGTGCTGTCCATCGACCCGGAGCTGGGGCGCCACGTCGAGTGGGATCGCGAGACGCTCGAACGCGCCGTTCGCTCGGGCCTCCTCGAGGCGATCGACGACGCCGAGGCGCGCGGGAGTATCGGCGGGCTCGAGGCCCGGATCATGCGGGAGGTGGTCGAGCGGGCACCGCTCGACTGGCTGATCCAGGGCGGCTCGTCGCTGGCCGACCTCTTCGGCGGCCTCTTCGACCGGCGGTAGTGACCGCCCTCGGTGGGCGGCCGAAGGCGGTGTAGGAACCTTTCGCTTCGGTCGATGGTCGAATGACCATGCGCACGAGCCTGCTCGCCACCGCGCTCCTCCCGGCTCTGCTTCTGGCGGGCTGCGGGGCCGAGCCGGCCGCAGTCGGCGTGAGCACGAGCGCGGCCGACGAGCCGTCCTCGACGACGCTCCCCGCGCCGGACCCCGCGCGCCTCTACGAGGCGGGCGGAACGGTGCTGGATGATACGGACGGCCCGAAGCTATGTCTC
>Ga0209859_1000231_pt1 | contig 13204 bp, 12 predicted proteins | sample GWRWS3_50_60_FD_187241 | JGI IMG/M metagenome (GOLD analysis project Ga0209859, IMG submission 187241) | Riverbed sediment microbial communities from areas with vegetation nearby in Columbia River, Washington, USA - GW-RW S3_50_60 (SPAdes)... | ecosystem: Environmental > Aquatic > Freshwater >... | reverse complement strand
ACCCCGCAGAAGGCATCGTGCAGCGCATGGAACTGATTGTGGAGATCGTTCAGCGGGGCATCATAGCCCTTCCCGCCACGAGCCGCCTTGGCGCTGGCTTCGAGCATGTTGGTCAGATTGACCAGGGTCTCCACACCGGTAGCCCCCTTCGCCTTGGCCAAAAACTCATCGGCTCTCGGATAAAAGAGATAGCTGCAGCCGGTGAAACTCACCAACAGGATCGCACCCACAAGAGCTGTCATAACTTTGTTCATGCTGTGCCTCATCAAATGATTGCTTTGACCAATTCTTGAATGCTCCTCTGCATGTCGGGATCGTCGGTGATCGGCCGCGTCACAGCCGCCTCGCAGGCGCGGGCCGGTGGCACGCCTTGCCGGATCAGTTCGCCGGCGTAAATCAGGAGTCTCGTGCTGACCCCCTCCTCCAGACCATGGCTCCGCAGGTTTCGCACCTTCTCGCCCAGTTTGACCAGCCGCTGAGCCAAGTCCTTGTCCACGCCCGCTTCATGCTCGATCACACGGACCTCAATTTCACGAGGCGGATATCCGAACTCAATGGCCATAAATCGCTGTTTGGTGCTCTGCTTCAAATCCTTGAGGACGCTTTGGTAGCCGGGGTTGTACGAGATGACCAGCATGAACTCATCCACTGCCTCAATCACTTGCCCCTTCTTCTCAATCGGCAGGAGTCGCCGGTCATCACTCAAAGGATGAATGATCACGGTGGTATCTTTCCTGGCCTCGACGATCTCGTCGAGATAGACGATCCCCCCGTGCTTGACGCCGAGCGTCAAGGGCCCGTCCACCCAGATCGTCTCTTGCCCCTTCAGGAGGTACCGCCCCACCAGATCAGAAGCCGTCAGGTCTTCATGGCAAGCGACCGTGATGAGCGGGCGTTTCAGTCGGTAGGCCATGTGTTGTACGAAGCGCGTCTTCCCGCAGCCGGTCGGCCCCTTCAACATGACCGGCATCCGGCTCTGGGCGGCGATCGTGAAGAGACCGATCTCGCCGTTCACTTCGGCGTAATAGGGCTCCTGCTGAAGCCGATACTGGTCAATTTCCAGCTCTCGCCCCTTTGCCTGTACCTGGTCTCCTGTGCGATTCATTCAGTTCCTTATACCTTTATCCATCAAGTGAGCGGCATTATAAGCCGCGCTGTACCTCCTTCACAAGCTGCACACTCCGCTTGGGACATGATGATAGGGATTGGCCTCAGGGAAACGTTACGCCGCACGGGACTTCCCCGGCGCCAGCGAGACCCTTTGCATCAGGACGCTCGGGGTGAAGGGCTTCTGAATAGATTCGGTAGCGTTATCCGATAGTCCGAGGTTGCTACCAGACGAGTCTCGAGGAAGCGCTGGGCCAGCAGGCCGATCGCCCTGGCGACCACGATTATGGTGATGATGAGGACCGGCAACCACGCGTACGGTCGGCGGGCCCTAAGTCTCTGGAACGACAATTTCCTTCTTCAACACTCTGTGGCGATATAGCTCGGGATCAACCGACAAGGATGATATGCCTCCTTTGACCGGGCCAGGCTCTGAAGTCCCGAATCATCCATGGTGTTGACGAACTCGTATCCTCGACTTGCAGCTTCCCTGCAGAACTCGCGAAAGACAAACTGCGCCAGTCCCGGGATGCTGTGGTCCGTCACTTCCAGGAGGACACAGAACACCGACGGCGAAAGTTCATATCCGAAGGTGTAGGCGCGGATCACGTCGTCCACCCACACGACTTTCCCGACCAGTCCGAACGCCCGGTGATGGGTCAGGGCCTCCCGATTGGCCGATTCCGCATCCCCGAGCATGTGCCGTGCCACTGCATCCAGCCCCATGGTTGTCTTGTTCGCGGCCCACTCCCGAAACAGCGCCAGGCAGGCGTCTCGAGCAGGGTCCTGATACGGCTCAACGCGAGACCGACGCTCGCGCACGAACCGGTTGCAGGCTGCCCGTTGCGACTTGTACCGATCCCCCACTAGCCTGATCAGATCGCGAGTATGGTAGAGGTAGTCCGGGTCCTTCGGCTTGACCTGATACCCGATCTCCTCGAACGATGGCCTGAGGTCCTCTGAAACGTTTTCCACGCGGCTCACGCGCGACCCGCGATTGCGCTCGCGCATCAGCGAAAAGGCTTGGGCTAACGGCTCTGCCAGGGGTCCGGGACCAAGCGGAGGAAGCGACAGGAAGAGTCCATCCGCATGTTCGGCAAACAGGCAGAGGTGGCCCGCGAGCTCAGCCCACCAGTAAGAGAACAAGGCCCTCCAGATCATGTGCGGCGCGAAGGCATAGGCGGCTAATGGCATCGCCGCGGTGAGCTTCATCGAAGCGAGTGCGCGCTCAACGAGCGAACGGTCATCGAGCGTCAGCGGCGTGAGGCGCAGGGCGTGAGGGGTGAGGGGTCCGGCGCCAGGCGCAGGTAGTTTCCCCTCACGCTTCACGCCTGACGCTTCACGATTTAGGCGTTCGGTCAATCGTGGTAGCGGTCGGAGGATTACGACGTCCTCCTGAAACTGACCAATCAACGAGGGATTCGTGGCGAAGCGTTTTAGGGAATCGTCTTGTTCGACCAGGGCCGCGATCCTGTCCGCATAGGCCTGGATGTCAGCAGGTCCATTTCCCGTCTCTGCCTGGTCCCGCATGAAGGGACATTTAGTGTCCCACCCCAACACCACCTGGCTGCGGCCAGCATTCCACGTCACCGCCAAAGGATAGATCTGGCAGTCGAGTGGACGTACGTCATAGATTCGGCAGTGAGAGGTGGCTGGATCGAAGGCTGGACAGAGATAGCCCTCGCCCTGTGGGTTCGGCACCAGGCTGACGTGACCGCCATTGCAATCGGAAAAATGCGCGGCCTCGACGCCGGCGGCGACCGCTCGGCCGATTTCCTCAGCAGTGAAGTAGGGCCGGAGGAAGCTGTCTGCCTCAGGAAACCGGCAGCAGACCTCGCAACTGAGGCACACCCTGCTGGGGACCAGTTGCGGTACTAGTCTGATCTGGATCAGCTCCATGTGACTACCGGAGAATGGGACACCTTTCTATCCTACCATCCTAGCAAACTCCATAGAATTGCTGAATAGGTTTCAGTTCCTGCCGGCAGCACCTCCTCACCGCAAGATCTCAGCTCCTTCCTCACTTCCTCCTCACCGTCGAGTCTTCGACATTTGCAAAATAGCTTGACGCTTCAGGCAACCCTGGCATACTTCATCTCATGTAGTGGAACGGCCGCAAGTAATTTAGCATGCTGGTTCAATGGCAGAACAATCTCCTCTGAAGCGCCCTCAATACGATCCGCAGGTTCTCTTGAACGCCCAACCGGTGATCATCACCGTCATCGACCCGGCCTCCTACAAGGTTCAATTTGAGAACCAAACCGCGCTGGCCAAATTCGGCGACATCTCGGCGCAAACCTGTTATGAAAAGATTGTCGGCGGAGCCGCTCCCTGCGCCTTCTGTAAAATGAAGGAAGCGGTCGAGACCGGCCGGATCACCTCAAGCGAGGTGCCCCTCCCCAACGACGAGTACCTGCTCGTCCAGTGGTCCAAGGCGGAAACCACCGACGGGCGGGTCCATATCGTTGAGACGATCACGAACATCACGGACACCAAACGGCAGCAAAAGCAAACCGAGTTGCTGAACCAGAAACTTGAAGAAGTGAATCAGGAACTGATCTACCGTAATCAGCAACTGCAGGAACGGTCGATCCGGGATGGATTGACCGGACTCTATAATCATTCCTACTTTCAGGAATCGCTCACTCGCATGGTCGCCCATGCCAAGCGCTCCGGGAACCCTCTCTCGCTGCTGTTCCTGGATTTAGACGATTTCAAAAGGATCAACGATGCTTATGGTCATAGCACTGGCGATCAAGTTCTCCAGGAAATGGGATGGCTGCTGGAGAATCAACAGTCCTCAGGCCGCGTGCGTATGATCGGACGAACCAGCGACGTGTCGGCCCGATACGGAGGAGAAGAGTTTGCCGTCATCCTACCGGACACGCCGCTGGAGGGCGCGCTCACCCTTGCTGAGCTGCTACGCCAGCGGGTGACCACCCTGGCGATGTTGCCCGAGCTGGCCAAGCTGGTGCCTCCGGATTTGTCCATCTCCTGCAGCATCGGCGTGGCCTGTTTCCCGATGCACGCGAGCACGCCGGCAGAGTTGATCGAGGCTGCGGACCAGGCGTTCTATGCCGCCAAGGCTGCCGGCAAGAACTGCGTCCGGGCTGCCCATTCCGACATGAAAGCCTCGGCCATCCCTTCCCCCAAGAAACACCGTTGATCCTCATCGCGCCACTTGTCACTTGTCAGTTCGGTTTTTTCTTCGAATGACCGAAGGCCATTGGCGAATGACCTGACCCGCTCTTCCCCGCCATGCTCTTGTCTGAACAAGAGAGGGCATGTTACGATCACCGGTGCTTGTGATAAACACACCTGACCCTGCCCTTAGGACTGGAAGCCCGCGGGGATAACGGGGAACATCGTTGGCACTTACGCACAACCTGTCAAGTCGGGCCGGAAGCCACGCTGCGTCTCGTCAGTGCTCCCTCATCCGCGAAGCCTTGATCCGCGACGGCCTGTATGAAGCAGCGCCGCAGGGGGATACGACCGATGCCGTCGGCGCAGGTCCGGCCACTGCCAAGTGGCGCATCGCTCCGAGTCCCTTTCTCCTCTCCTCCGACGACCTGGCCTTCTTCCGTTCCTTGGGGAACCGCCTGCTGGCCTTCTATCGAGCCCTCAACCGTCTCTATCAGGACAGTGCCCGCGGGGCGCAGCCTAACTGGGTGGCTGCCTACCTGGATCAGGGAAAGCCGGAATCGCTCATCACCTTGAGTCGGATGAAACGATTTCGGGATTTGCTTCCCGGCGTGATCCGCCCAGACGTAATTCCCACTGAAGACGGCATGATCATCACCGAACTGGATTCCGTGCCGGGCGGCATCGGGTTGACCGGGGTACTTGCAAAAGCCTATGGGCAATGGGCAGTGGTTGATGGGCAATGGGAAAACCAGAATGCCGAATCCCCATCCTCCTCCCATCAGATATCGGCCATCAGCCATCAGCCATACGAGATCGTCGGCGGGGTCGACGGGATGGTAGAGGGCTTTGCGGCGATGCTGCGACGCCAACTGGACGACCGATCCGGATGTGTTGCGATCGTCGTGTCCGACGAAGCGAACGACTATCGTCCTGAGATGGCATGGCTCGCCGCCCGGTTGCAGGAGCACGGGATCGAAGCGTGGTGCGTGGAACCCAGAGAGGTTCGATTCACGGAAGAGTCGTTGGTGCTCACCGGGGAGTCCGGCGAGCGGCCGATCGCGCTGGTCTATCGGTTTTTCGAGCTCTTCGATCTCAAGAACGTCCCCAAGTCAGAACTCATCATGTACAGCGCCAAGAAGGACCGGACGATCGTCACCCCTCCGTTCAAACCGGCTCTGGAGGAGAAGCTTTCCTTTGCGTTGCTGCACCACCCGATCCTGAGCTCGTTCTGGAGGCGAGAGCTTGGCGAAGAGACCTTCACGTTGCTGTCCGGTCTGATGCCGCGCACCTGGATCCTCGATCCACGACCGTTGCCGCCCTCAGCCATCATCCCGGACCTGCGCGTCGCCGGTCGTGCCGTCGGCGATTGGCAAGACCTGATGCGGGCCTCGCAAAAGGATCGGCGGTACGTCGTGAAACCGTCCGGCTTTTCGGAACTGGCCTGGGGCAGCCGCGGGGTGTCGGTTGGGCATGATCTCCCTCAGTCGGAGTGGGCGGCAGCGCTGGAGACCGCCTTGGCTTCCTTCCCGACGACTCCCTATATCCTCCAAGAGTTCCACAAGGGTCGGCAGTTCGAACTGTCCTTCTATGATGAGCGCGACGACGACCTCGTCCCAATGCCCGGACGCGCGCGGCTTTCACCCTACTACTTCATCACCGACGACCACGCGGAACTGGCCGGGATCCTCGCCACAGTCTGCCCATTGGATAAGAAAGTGATCCACGGGATGCGGGACGCCATCATGATCCCATGCGCAGTGCAACCCGTGAAACGTGAGGCGTGAGGCGTGAAAGGTTCTCGCACGTTCCCCTTACGCCTAACGCCTAACAGGGATTTATCACTTTGACTCTTTACCACGCGAAATGGTGTCCCGAATGCGCCGTCGTCCGGGAGAAACTCGACGAGCTGGGCATCGTGTACGATGAGGTGGTCGTGCCGGACTTTCGACCATTTCGCAAACAGGTATTCGAGGTGTCGGGGCAATATTACGTGCCGGTTCTGAAGGACGGCGACAAAGTCTTGACCGAAACGAGAGAGATTCTGGCGTACTTGGAGTCCCGCTATGGAGCGGGGGGCGCAGGGCAGGGGTCCCGAGGTGAGGAAGAGGAATTTCCATCGTGCAGCCTATAGCCTCGCGCCGCATACCTCGTGCCTAAACACAGTTAACGGAGGGATGGATACGCGATGGAGGAATGGAGACGCATACTCGCTGAGAGCGTGGTGACGCCGAAGGACCTCGCCGCTCACCTCGGCATTAACCCGCGCGAAATCGAGGCGGTCGTCGGCGACTATCCCATGCGCATCACGCCGACGGTGCTGGCCACGATCAAGGAGAGGGGCGACGCGATCTGGAAGCAGGTCGTTCCCGACCCGGCTGAGATGGAGGACGTGGACGCCGAGGACGACCCGCTCGAGGAAGACCTGATGAGCCCGGTGCCCCATCTCGTGCATCGGTATCCGGACCGGGTGCTGTTGATGGTGACCAACCAGTGCCCGATCTATTGCCGGTTCTGCACGCGCAAGCGTCTGGTGGGGAAGCCGGGTTTCTTGAAAAAAGGCGAGCTGGAGCAAGCTATCGCGTACCTGAAGGAGCACACAGAGGTGCGCGACGTCATCTTGTCGGGCGGCGACCCCTTGCTGCTCCCCGACCACTTGCTCGAACGCATTTTCAAAGCCTTGCGGACGATCCCCCACCTGGAACTGATCCGGATCGGCTCCCGCGTGCCCGGCTCGCTGCCGCAACGCATCACTCCCAAGCTTTGTGAGATCGTGAAACAATATCACCCGATTTATATGAACCTGCATTTCAACCATCCGGACGAACTGACGCTGGAGGTGAAGGCCGCGTGCGGCATGCTGGCGGACGCTGGCGTGCCGCTGGGTGCACAGACCGTGCTGCTCAAGGGGGTAAATGACGACCCGAAGGTCATGAAACGGCTGGTGCATCAGCTTCTGCTGGCCCGCGTGAAGCCCTACTACCTCTACCAGGCGGACCTGACGAAAGGCACCAATCATTTCCGAACCACAGTGGAAACCGGCATGGACATCATCCGCGCGCTGCAGGGCCACACGAGCGGGATGGCGGTTCCCCACTTCGTGATTGATGCGCCCGGCGGCGGAGGCAAGATCCCGATCCTGCCTCCTGATTACCTGATGCATCTCGACGAGGACGGCGCGGTGTTGAAGAATTACGAGAACAAAACCTTCCACTATCCTCAGCCGCAGAACGGCGCGAGCCGTGAGCTGCCGATGGTCGCAGCCCAGCACAGCCTGTCGGCCTGCGGCAACGGAGGGCTGGACGATCTGTGACCAGACGCGCCTCCCGGCACGGGATTCTTCCATACCAACGACTGAAGCAACTCCTTGCCGACCGGATGATCCGAGCAGACGTTCCGATCGAGGATCGGCAGGTCCAACCGGCCAGCCTCGATCTGCGCCTGGGTCGCAAAGCTTACCGCTTGGTGAGCAGTTTTCTGCCCGAACGGTCCGTGATCAAAAACGCGCTCAACGTCCTGGACTTTTATCAATCCGATCTCGTGATGTACGAGATGGACCTCACGGGCGGAGCGATCCTCGAAAAGGGCCATGTCTATCTGGTCCCTCTGCTGGAGAGCTTGCACCTCCCGAAGAGCCTGCGCGCGAGGGCCAACCCCAAGAGCACGACCGGCCGACTGGACGTATTCACCCGCGTCATCACGGACCTGAACGTCGGCTTCGATGAGATCCGACCCGGTTACACCGGTCCGCTCTATCTGGAGATCGTGCCTCGCTCGTTCACGATCAAGGTCAAGACCGGGCTCTCGCTCAACCAGCTCCGCCTGATCCGAGGCCCTGCGACCGTCTCCGATTCCGCGCTCCGGTCATTACACCGGACCGACTCGCTGCTGTATCACAACCTTCCGTCGGCCAAACCGCTGGCGCTCCGCGAGATCCGGATCAGCCGAGGACTATTCTTGCGGGTGGACTTGCATGGCGAGGAGAGCGGACATGAGAGGATCGTGGGGTATCGGGCGAAGAAGAACAGCCACGTCGTGGATCTCTCCAAGATCGGCCATTACGCGGCCTTGGATTTCTGGGAGCCGATCCGTCGTCACCGCAACGACAGCCTGCTGCTCGAGCCAGAGGAGTTTTACATCCTGGCGTCCAAGGAGCGGATCAGGGTGCCGGCTGGTTACGCGGCCGAAATGGTGGCCTACGAGGCTGCTTGCGGAGAGCTCCGCACGCACTATGCCGGCTTCTTCGATCCTGGCTTTGGCTACGGCCGTGGGGAGATCCGGGGCACCCAGGTGGTGCTGGAAGTCCGCCCTCACGACGTCCCCTTCCTGATCCACGATGGACAAACCTTCTTCAAGGTTGTATATGACAAGATGCTGGAAATCCCGACCCAGATCTATGGCGCGGCCCTGGGGTCCTCCTATCAGCGACAGGGGCTGACATTGAGCAAGCAGTTCAAGGCATGACCGTGCAGGACCAGGACCCTCAGGCCCCGACCAGACAGACGCAGCCCGACCCTTCCCGTTCTTCCCGCGACGAGGACCCGCGATCAGGCGAAGATCGTCATCTCGCCACGGCCGAGATGATGATCGGCACGGCCATGATGTTCACCGGTTTTCTGAGCGTGCTGGGTTCGATCAGCAGCGGCTCCGAAATGGCAGGCCCCTTCACCATAATCATCTACTTCTCCGGGCTGGCGATCTGGGCTCACGCCACCATCGTCAATCCGACAGTCCGCTATACGGTCATGACCATGGCCATTGTCCTGGGCCTCGCCTTCTTCCATTACGGGGAAGTTCATTTCTGGCACAAGCAGGCGATCTTTTGGGCCACGGTCGCGGCCGTCGCGTTCTTCATGTTCAAGACCTCCACGAAATAGGGTTGGGACCATGACGATCACGGTCGTCATTCCCACGCTGAATGAGGAAGCGGTCCTGCCACGCACGCTTTCCCAGGCCGCCAGTCTTGGGTTCGACGAACTGATCGTGGTGGACGGTGGCAGCCACGACCGTACGCGTGAGATCGTTCAGGCCTTCGCTTCCGCTCCAGCCATCAGCCTTCAGCGTTCCATACTCAGTCCTCAGTCCTCAGCGCTCAGTCCTGTTTCGCTCCTCACGGCTCCACCCGGACGAGCTAATCAGATGAACGCAGGGGCGGCCGCGAGCGAGGGGACCGTGCTGCTGTTCCTCCACGCCGACACGAGCTTGCCAAGCGACGCCAGGCAGGCGGTTGAGAGGGCTCTGGAAGATCCGGCCTGCGTCGGTGGTCGGTTTGACGTGCGCTTTGAGCGAGATTCAGGACCTGGCTGGCTGATCAGCCGCATGATGAATCTTAGATCGCGCTGGACCGGCATTGCGACCGGGGATCAGGCCATCTTCGTCAGGCGCTCTCTGTTCGAGCAGTTGGGTGGATACTCGGACCTGCCGGTCATGGAGGACGTGGACTTCAGCCGGCGACTCAAACGTACCGGCCGACTGTCTGCACTCCGGTCGAAGGTGATTACCTCGTATCGTCGCTGGGGTACCCGCGGGCCCCTCCGCACGATCCTATTGATGTGGGTCCTCCGGTTCCTCTACTGGATCGGGATCAGCCCCCACAGGATCACGCGCCTGTATGGCAGCGTCAGGTAGTGGGCAATAGGCAATGGGCTCGGGGCTATAGGCAAAGGATGAGCGAGAAGAGGAGAAACGAGGGTAAAGGATCTCCAGCCCATAGCCTATCGCCTCGCGCCTCTAGCCTGCAGCGCGCCGAAAGCGCGCTGGTCATCTTTGCCAAGGCCCCGATCCCCGGTCAGGTCAAGACCCGTCTCTGCCCGCCGCTGACCCCGGATGAAGCGGCCAGCTTGCATGGCAGCTTCGTGTTAGACGCGCTGGAGCGGAGTCGAGAGGCAGGCGGGCAGGGGCCTGTAACAGTGGATCGCTTTCTGGCCTGCGCACCGCCGGCAGACCATGTCTTCTTCAAGATCATGGAAGAGCGCCAGAGGGTCCGGCTCCTGCTCCAGTCTGGCGACGACCTGGGAGCCCGCATGGATCAGGCCTTTAAGGAGGTGTTCTCGCTTGGCTACCAGCGCACACTCTTGGTCGGCACCGACGTGCCTTCGCTTCCGGCCTCATGTTACAGAGAGGCCTTCACCCTGCTTTCGGATCATGACCTCGTCTTGGGGCCTTCGCTGGATGGCGGGTACTATCTGATCGGGCTCAAGCGATCCGTACCGGACCTGTTCATCGAGATTCCCTGGTCCACGGATGAGGTCTTCTCCCTGACCAGAACGAAAGCTGAAGCGCTGGGGTTGAACATGGCGCTGCTGCCGACCCGTCGAGACGTGGACACGATCGATGACCTGCTAGCCGCGATCGAGGAGAAGGGGTTGTCGGTGCGCACCGCGGGCGCGCTTCGGTTGCTGGCTGGCCGGCTCAAGTCCCGCACGAGGAATTGACTGATTGACTCACTGAGGGTTTGAATCATCCAATGAACCAATGATTCAATGGATCAACGAATGAATTGGAACAATCCATGACCGAACGCGTGGCTCTCATTACGGGAGGAGCACGAGGGATTGGACGGGCGATCGCCCTCGACCTTGCCGCGCAGCGATGGTCCATCGCCATCTGTTACAGGACCAGCGAGGGGGAAGCGACCGAGACGGGCAAGGCGATCGTCGAACGGGGAGGTAAGGCCCTGACGATTCGCTGCGACGTCTCCGATCCTGCCGCCGCCAGGAATCTGGTCCAGCAGGTCGAGCAGACCTGGGGCCGGCTGGACGCCTTGATCAACTGCGCGGGCCCCTACCATCGCGTGAACCTGCTGGAGGAGACGCCTCAGGGATGGGCGGACATGTTTTCGAACAACCTGCACCCGATCTTCTACCTCGGGCAGGCGGCTGCACCCGGGATGAAGAACCGGAAGTACGGCCGCATCATTACGTTCAGCATGGCTAATGCGGACCAGATGATCGCGCAACCAGACATCACGGCCCACTATATCGCCAAAGCGGGGGTCCTGATCCTGACCAGGACTCTGGCCAAACTGCTGGCGCCCCACGGCATCACCGTGAATGCCATTTCACCGGGGTTCATTGATTCTGGCAGCGCCCCGCCGGGAGAGTTGGCTGGGATGGCGAAGCGTATTCCCGCCGGATATATCGGCGAGGTGGCTGACACTGTCGCGGCTGTGCGGTTTCTGCTCTCGGAGGAGGCACGCTACGTGAACGGCACGAACATTCACGTCAGCGGCGGATGGGGAATTTAGGGGCGGTTGATCTGACCTTGTGCTCCCGGAGCGCGCACGCTCAGAAGGTGCTCGCTCGACGGCCGCAGTGAGGCCAGATCAGCCGCCCCTATTTGGAGGATGTAGCGGGAGCAGAGAAGTGGATGCGCGCAGTTGAGATCATCCCAGCCACCCCCTTTGGGAAGAGGTTGAATGAGTGGTGACACGGAAAAGGGACATTCAAATTATGCAGGACAAGGCAGTGACCAGCCCTGTCACATGGTGCCCAGTGGCTGATCGAGAAAAGTCCCCTTAACGAACGCAAGCTGAGCCACAGCCGCGGGCGGGGAGGGTGGAGCGCACGGCGCGCGTCCGAACGGCCGCGACGGTGGAACGCAGCAGCGGGCGGCTGTTGGCTCCAGCGCAGTGTTAGGCTGTGCATTCACACGCGAGAACTACCTGTACCACTTTCCGGTTGCCTTGGAGTAAATGTTGCCTCCGACCTCACTTGAGAAGTGTCCACGGAGGACGCCAGGCTCGTCAGGGGGACAGTGAATGAACAAATCGATCTCCCGCGCGCCTCGTAAATCGGGCTCGAATCCGTCCCTCTGTGGAGGATCACCTTCCAGTCTGATGCGCTGTCGGCTCTGCATCGCGTTGCGGATTTTCATGCTTCCATCGCCAAATACCTTGGCATCGATGACTCGGTCGCTGATCTCAAACTCAGCGTAGCAACTACCAATCTGGACTTGCAAATTGCCGTAAAAGCAGCCGGTACCACCGTCCCCATTGGGTGGAATCTGCAAAATCATCTTTCCGCTGACAACTGCGTAATCTGGCTCTTTGAATTGGATGCGCCGCCACACTTGGTACACGGTCTCGGTTTGCCATAACCCTGAATAACCGTGCACCTGACACGTCGGCGAAAATCCAACTTGGATGGCGGGGAGCTCCGTCGCCCAGGATTTTAACTTTACACTCGCTTGATGATCTAGGGGCTTGGTTGGCTCAAAAGTACCCATTGGAACGTAGGTCAGCCCCGCGAAGTCTGATGGTAGTTCAACACCGGTGTAAAGGCAAAGTGCAACCCTGCTCCGAGTCAGCATGGCGGTGAGATAACCGTACTCAAACAACACGTTCGCCCGGGGCGTCCTGACGCGCCCCTCGCGAATTACGGAATCATCGTCAGGTGTCGCAAGGAAAACAGCACCAGCAACTCGACGCGCAATGTTTTCGATACCCATGAAGGTGATGTCGCCGAGCTTGAAGCACTCTGTCCACAACAGGGGCTTTACATCTTTGGCTTCCGAGAGGACGGCAACCACCTGCATGGCTTGCTCAAGTCCTTCTTTGCTGCTTCCAACAAAAATCTCTTTCAATGCGGATCCTTTGAGTAAATGGCGTCTTGCACAGCCTAACTAATAAGTGAACCGACTAGGGTCCCGAGATAAACTGCGCGGCCTACCTTGTTCCAGCTCGTCTGCGTCCCTGCTGGAAACATCAGCAATATCTGTCACTTGTGTGCCGTTGTCAAGGCGCCGCCTGCCGGGATAGACGGCAAAGCCAGCTTGATAATCAGCGGGGCCCGATCGTCCAAACTTTATTTGTGAAGTCTCTGATGGAGCGGATACGCGGCGAGGTGAGCGCCCGATTGCCTCTCCTTTGAGAAGGGCCGGGCTGCTGGAGTGCGCATCAGGGCCGAGTTTTGTTCCGACCGTTGCCGAACCGAAGCGGCCCACCGAAGGTGGGTGC
>Ga0209859_1000230_pt1 | contig 13206 bp, 16 predicted proteins | sample GWRWS3_50_60_FD_187241 | JGI IMG/M metagenome (GOLD analysis project Ga0209859, IMG submission 187241) | Riverbed sediment microbial communities from areas with vegetation nearby in Columbia River, Washington, USA - GW-RW S3_50_60 (SPAdes)... | ecosystem: Environmental > Aquatic > Freshwater >... | reverse complement strand
CGCCCTGTACGCCTTCCCCGGCACCAGCGACGCCCCCGACGCGTTCTTCCAGACCAACCTCATGCAGGACTTCTCCCACGCCGTCGTTATCGAAGGCGACTGCCCAGTCCCGTTCGCCGACGTGACCGCCTTCGTCGCGCCGGCCACCGGTGGGCGGCTCCTGGTCCGCCGCAAGAGCGACCAGCCGAGCAGGGAACGGGAGGCCATGGACGCGTTGGAGGCGCTGCTCAGCCAACCCGGCGGCCTGGAGTCGATACTCGGCAGACTCATCGGTCCCGGCCTGGGCGAGTTCGCCCTGCAGCAACCGGAACTAGTGGAGCAGGAACGGCGTAAGGCCTTCGCACAGCTGGCCGAGCTACGCAGCAGGCCGGTGGCGAAGCAGCGGATGCGCTGGGCCGTGGCCGACACCTACCGCGGCATCGAACGGGCACAGCTCGTCGTGGTCAACATCCGCGACCACACCGAGAAGGACAACGGCGAAGCCCTGCTGGCCGAGGTGGCCCGGCTACGCAAAGACGATACGCAAAGACGATGCGGTCTTCACCGATGTCATGGGCCCGCGGGGCAACCGAGTCCCCATCACCGCCGTCGTCGCCAACCTCACCCAACCCACCGACCCAGGCACGAAGAAAGCACTCGCACGCATTGGCCGATCCCCTTTCCTCCCCTACCTCCGCCATTGCTCGGGATTCATCGAGACCGAGCTGCTGTCGCGCGAACAACGCGACGCGGCGAATGTGGGATTACGGGCCGTCGTGCACAAGGCGTCACCGGCGGACTCGGGTCACGTCCGAAAGTGGGCAGGGGTCCGGTGGCACAGCTGCTCAAGCCCCGGGTCGACTCGTGCTCCGTCCGCTGTGGGACGGGCCGGTTCGCTGGCCCCGGTTGGGCTACTGACCGCGCAGCGATACGACGGCGCGACGATCGCCTCGATCGGCTGGGTGCAGAGCACGGCACCAGCGACCTACGACCTGCTACCGGCCGGGACGACGGGTGACTACTGGGCGAACGGAATTCTGATCGGCAGTACGCTGACGCCCTGACGCTATCAGCTGTCATAGCAGCGCGACGACGCACGAAACGGCCAGAGCTGCCGCGTTCGACGCGATCAATGCCCGTTCGATGCCGCTGCGGGAGGCGAGGTTGCGAGGACTCCCAGTGTCGAGTAGCCCGCCAGCCTGCACCCACACCTGGTCCAGCACACCACGGCGTTGGTGGCGACCGTCAGGCACCACGCCTGCTCGGACTGCCCTCCTAGTGCCGGCGGCGTATCGCTCCTTCATGGTCGTAGAGCGTGCCGCGGCGCAGCCCGTGCAAGCTCTCACCCTTGTTCAACTGCCGCAAAATATTGCGGCGGTAGGTCTCATCGGCGAGGTAACGGGCGGCGTTCACGGTCCGGCGTAAAGCGCCGTACTCCTTCAGCGCCGCGGCGAGGGCGTTCGGCCGGTCTGAGCGCGATCATCGCCTGGTATCCGGGCCTCCATCAATCCCGGGGTGGCTCACTACCAACGAGCACAGGCCGCATCAGGCACAGGATCAGCTTCCGCCCGCGAGGCACCAGCGCCGATCGTGGACCTTGTCGCAGCCCGTGTACGGCGACGACCGATCCTCAGTGGACTCATCAACGAATACGCGCAGGCAGCCTAGCCAAACCGAATATTCGAGCGGTACAGGTGCGCTACAGGACCTGCAGCCCCGCGTCCTCGACCTGTCCGCGGTATCAGCCATCGGGCTGCACCTGCAGTCACGTTGGTCGCTTATCGTCAGCGACGAGTTCCAGGACATCTACGACCGCCGTCGGGGACGTACCTGCTGGCCGAGTCTCGGGCGGGCTGTCCGCGTCGGGCTTCACCTGGCAGGTGCGCGGTGGCCGCGTTCGCGCGTGATACGGCGTGCTGGCCCGACGTTGCTCGCCACCGACGCCGGGACCTTCGCCTTTCGTTCGCGGTCGTGGTCACGCACGCCGGGGTGGGCGCGCCGAGGCGCGCCCCGCATCGTGTAGGCGCCCAGCCAGGACAGCACGATCACCGCGCCCGCCAGCATGCGCACCTGGCTGGCGTAGCGCGCCGGATAAAGCACGCCCGCGATGTAGGTGTCGATGAAACCCCGCGGTAGGCCGGGCTGGCCGGCGCGGCGGCGTAGATGATCCTCGACGTAGGACAACGGGCAGTTCGTTCTGGCCGTGATCAGCACCACGCCCCAGCTCGCGGCGCCCAGGTGAACCGCGATTGCCTTGGGCCATCGCCAGGTTAGGAATCCGCCGAAGACCACGAAGGCCAGGTAGGCGAAGTGCGCCGTCTTCGTTAGCTCTGCGAGTAGGCGGGACATGGCACGACCTCCACCGTCAGGCTAACCGACCGGAGCCCGCCCGCAGCTCGCGTCGGCGCCAGCGCGGCGTCCGGCCGCGCGCCTACTGCTGGGCTCCGGTTGGCGCCTCACGCAACGCGTTCATGATCCACTCGTCTGGCGGTGTGCCACGTAGACCAATCCTCGGTGTTAGATGCGGCAATGGAGCCCTAGCCACCGTGGTGTGTGTGGACGGTCAGACTCCCCGTCCGTCGTACGGGCGCGCAACCCGTGCTCGACGGTTGATCATTGTGCCATCTGGAATGGCCTGACATCCGACCGGCTCGAACCGATCTATCTCGTCCCCTAGTCCGTTGTCCGGTGCCTGGCGAGCCACTCCGACCAGGTGGTCCTGCCTCTGCGCCCGCCAGGGCAGCTCTGCGGTCCTGCAGCTCGAATCGCGGCGCCAGGCAACCGGAGCGGCAGAATACGGCGCCGGACACCTCGCGCGCGCTGGTATTGGCGTGCGATGTCGACCATGCTCAGGTCTTCCGGTCCGCCGAAGCCGTCACGGTTTCCGCGCTGCCCGTCGGTGACGCACTCCACGAGGTACGCGGCGAAATCGGCGGAGTCCACGGGCTGCAGCACCAGATTCGATGGCAACGGCCAGATCCGACGGGGCGCGAGGTTGTCCAGAAAGCGGGCGAGCAGCCAGTAGAACCCAGTCGCCGGAACGATCGAGTAGGCCACCTCCGAGGTTCGGACCAGGTCTTCGGCCGCGGCCTTCACCCGGGAGTACGGGACCCGCGCCTGCTGGACGCCGACGATCGAAACGTGGACGAAATGCTCGACACCGACGCGTCGCGCCTCGGCGAGCAGCCGCCGTGTGCCGTCGACGTCCACGTCGGGTGGGCTGCGGACGAAGTCACCAAGCCGGAACCTGCCACGCTGGGCTGCCGGCGACAACGTCGCCGCGTGCACGATGGTCTGTACGCCGTGGAGGGCACCCTCAACACCTTCGCCGGTGGCCAGGTCGCCACGTACCCAATCGACACCCGGATCGCGACCGGGCGCGCGGGCAAGGATCCGCACCTGATGCTGCTGAGCTTTCAGAAGACGCACGACATCACGGCCAAGGTGGCCCGTGCCGCCGGTGACGAGTACGAGATCCATGGTCCAAACTCCGCTCAGGTGAACCGCTACTGGGACTCGGGCTCCGGTCGTCGCCGTCAGTGGCCCGCGCGCACCGACATCGGCGTGACCCGCCAGGTCGGGCGTGCACAGTGCCAGCGGTGCCTCGTCGCCTTAGCATGGCACGCCGACGATGTCCGCCCGGCACAGCCCAGCCACCGACCATTCCTTACCTCTTGCCGGTAACCGTCCTCCCCGTATTTGACGTAGCCGCGGGCCCAGTCTGTGACAGCGACTGCACGCGCATCTCCTCGCTTCGTAACGCCCGCTTCGCGACAGAAGGTGCGCTGCGACACGATGTCGCACGCTATGAGTGAGTTCGTCGATTGGTATGGGATTCCGAATCCCGTGGGGCTCGAAAAGTCAAATTCGGCCAGTGAGCCGGCGACACTCGGGTTCGTAGTGGATCGTCACAGGGGTGGTAGCGGGGCCGGCCTGGCCCTGCTGCCAACCCGCATGATGGTCGATCTCGATCTCGAGTATCCGCAGCTCACGGTCCTGAACCCAGTTTTCGAGCCCCACAGGCGGCACTCGAAGCCTCTGACCAGGCAATTCTGTGCGGAGCTGAGGGGGATTGAACCCCTGATCCCTCGATGCCAACTCCCGGCGTCGCGGTCGGCGTGGGCTATTTGCGAGGTCACTGCGTCGGTCAGGCTGAACCTTGCTGTCTACCAGCTGGACGCTTGTACAGCCTTGCCGTAAGGTTCTATCCTCGTGGGTAGAACGCTGACAGCACGCCAGGTGATCCGACGCATCGAGGAGTTGGGCGGGTACCACGTACGGACCAGGGGCTCGCATGCCACGTACGAGGCGGTCAAGCGCGACGAGCATCAACGGGTTGTGATGACGGCTCGGGCACAGGTACCTATCCACAGTGGCGATGTCGCGCCTGGCACGCTGCGGTCGATCCAACGCCAGCTGGCGCCAGTGTTCGGAGAAGGATGGCTGATCAAGTGAAAGCCGCATCGGACGTTCGCTACACCGTCGTCGTTCGCCGCGACCCAGAGGACGCGCGGTTCTGGCTCGCCGACGTCGACGGTCTCGATGGCGCCCACACGTTCTCTCGCAGCCTGGCCACTCTGGGCCGCTACGTGCGCGAAGTCATCGTCCTGGCCGCCGAGTTGCCCGACGAGGCCGAAGACGGGCTGCAACTCGACTGGCACTACCAGACCGGTGACCCGGAGGTTGACCAGGAGGCCGAACGGTTGAGGCGCCTTCGAGCCGAGCTTGAGTCGGCCAACCGCGACCTCGCCGAACACACCAGCGAACTCGCGCGCCGCCTCGTCACCCATAGCGGATTCTCCGTGCGAGAGGCAGCCGCGCTGCTCTCCGTGTCACCCGCACGTGTGGACCAGATGGTGCAGGAGCCCAAAAGACGGCGCCGCCAAGCCGCGTAGAGCGGGCTCTTGAGCCGCCACGCCGACACGAACCTCGACCCTCCAATTGCAAGTGGGTTTGGGATCCGTCGCAAAGTGTCCGCTGCCTTCCGTCGTTGCACGTCACCACGCTTCCGGCGTTCAGGTGGGTGCGCCTACGGTTGCCTTCGTTCGCGCCGCTCGTGACATCTGTGTGACACCCATCGACCACGGGATGACCCGTTGGATAGCGCTGGCGCGCTGTCGCCGTCCTGTACCGCTCGAATACTCGGCTTGGCTATGCTGCCTGCGAGTGGACAGCCAGGCCCGTTCGGCGGGTTGGTACCGCGGTCGTTTGACCTGGCGGCGCAGGACCGCGATCTCGTGCCGCAACACGAGGATCTCGACGTCCCTGTCGATATCGCCGCCGGCCATCACCGCCAGCAGCTCCAGCACGCGACGCAACATCATCTACAGCGGGGACAAGGCCATGCCGACCATCCTTGCGCCCAGACGGTGATCAAACTCCAGCCGAGGATCGGCAGCTCCCAGCCCTGTCCCCACTTTGCGAGCCCCACACCTTCGTCGACAACCACGACCATAGCCGCGTCACACCCCTGGTCCGGAGAGATCGACGGTGGACTTATCGCCGAGAGCTCGGGTACTCTACCTAAGGTAGGCAACCCAGGACTAGCTGCCCAACAACGGGAGGCGATCATGAAGCTGTGGACAGCGATCGAACGGCCCGCGGTGGCCGCGGCGCTGGGCTCCGGTGCGGGCACAGGGGTGTTTCTGATGGTGCTGGATCGAGCGATCGGTGGCGACCGTTGGGTGGTGGCCACGGTCGCGGGAGTCGCGTTCGCGGTCTTCATGGCGGTATGGAACGGTGGTCTGCAGTTTCTCGCCCGCAGGCGTCGCACGGTGCGCAACGTCCTCTTCGAACTGTTCGTCGCCCAGGCCTTGGGGGTCACCGCCGCGGCCTGGGCCGTGGTGCCGGTGTTGGATCGGGTCCATTGGCCAGACATCGCCGGGCTGACCGGTCTCGGTGCCGTCATGGTGGCGGGCGGCTGGTTGCGGACTCGCAAGAACATCCGGGGAAGACGACCAGATGAACTCTTCAGCTGACCTCGACGACTACGAGCGGAAGCTGCTATCGGGGTGGGAGGAGATCTACAAACGCGGCCTGCTCACCATGTGGCTGCTGCTCGCGGTCCGAGACCGGTCGCGCTATCCGGCCGAGATCGCCGAGTTCATCAACACCATGACCCAGGGCACGATGGCCGCCGACCAGCGCAGCCTTTACCGTGCGATGCGCCGCCTCAGTGACCTCGAACTCGTCGAAACCAGCGATCAGCCCGGCCGCCGGACTGGCGCCGACCGCAGGTACTACCGGATCACCCGGACTGGGCAGCGGGTCCTGGACGCGTTCCTGGACCGACACGTCCGCGGCATCTACCTCACCGACCCCGCCGCAGATCTGTTTACCTGACCGGCAAATCTCCGGGCTAGGCCCAATACCGCTAACTTAAGCGTCTAGCTGTGACGATGGTGATCGCCTGGTCAGGTGGCTTGGTCGGTCGGGGCCAGGCTCGGTGGTGATTGGGTTTGGCTTGGTAGTTGGACATCTTGCGTTTGACGACGCGGGGGTTGGCGCGCAGGCGTCGTTTTATCAGGCGTCGAAGGATCTCTTGGATGCCGCGGGCCAGCGCCTTCACGAGCCGGTCAGGGGGGAAAGGCGGCCTGCTCGGTGACGGTGCGGCGAGCCAGCCTTAGCGTGCGTATGAAGGAGACCCGGTCGGGGTCAATGTCGGCGTCGAGGGCGGCGGTGTGTATCAGTTCGCGGATGGCCCAGTGCACGAGTAGGAAGCCCCAGATTTCCTGCTCGACGCCGTCGGGGTAGCGGGATCGGAGCACGACTTTGGCGCCGCGGTGGTGAGTTTTGAGTTCATCGAGGGTGTTCTCGAACTCCCACCGCTGGGCGTAAAGCTCGGCCAGCTCGGCCGCCGGTGCCTCATCCGGATCGAGCAGGGTGGTGACCAGGCGGTAGTGCTCGCCCTCGGGCGAGCGGCCATCGTCGATGGTGTACTCCACCACGCGCACCGTCACCGCGTCGGTGCCGCCCCGGCGGGCCGCCGTGGTCGATGGCACCAGCCGGGACAGGTACGAGCCGTCGGAGAGCACCTCGATGGCCGGCAGCGAGAAGCTGGCGCTGGCCCGCCACAACAGATGCGCGCCCGTACGGGTCGCCTGCCGCCACAGGTCGATGCTCAAGAACCCCCAGTCGGCCAGTACCAGCATGCCCGGACGCAGAGCGGGCAGAAGCCGCTCGGCCAGCGTCTTCTCCGCCGTGGCGTACGAGTCCATCGCCACGGCGAAGACCGCGTGCGTTCCGCACTCGCCCAGCCCGACCAGGCGCACCTGGGGGTACGCCCCTCGGCCCTCTCCACGGGAACTGCCCGGACGGCCGAAGCGCTCCTCGTTCTCGGCCGCGCCGGGCACATCCAAGATCGCCCCGTCGATTGCGACCAGCCGCAGCCCGCGATACCACGCCCCCCGCGTAGCATCCGTCGCAAGTGGACGGACAACCGCGCCGAACAACGCGCGCAGCGGCTCAGGGCCCAGGCGCGTTCGCGCCTTCGCGATCGCTGCCGTGCTTGGCACGGCCCAGGCCCGACGCCAGCGGCCCAGCCACTCCAGCCCACCCACGAGCAGCCGCATTACCTCCTCGTAGCCCTGCCCGGAGAACAGGCACATCGCCAGCACGTAGTAGACAACCACCCGCGCCGGCAGCAACCGACTGCGCACCTCCGCCCGGTCGGCTCCGGCCACAGCCGCGTCCACCAGCTGCGGCGGGAACACCCGCGTCAACAGCCCAATCGAGATCCGATCCGACAGCCGCTCATCCGTCGGCGGCTTTACCTGGCCGGCACGAGGCATGCATGCACCGTACCAGACGATCTCTTAAGTTAGCGGTATTGGGGCTAGCCCAGGGCTCGCATGGCGGGAATGAATCGGGCGGGATCACCGGTGCCGACGGCTTTCACGAAGCGATCCGTGAAGAACTTCGGGTGGTACGGCACGCCGTCCTCCCTACCAACACGTACCCGCCGCGCCGGTAGAAGACCCCAGCCAAAGCCTGTGCCTTGCCAAAACACCGTACTGGCCGTGACCTGCCCTATTGTGGTGGTCAGGCTGCCCGGTTGTATTCGTTGATGACGCCGAGGACGCGTCGTCGCCGTACGGGTGCATTGATCGCCACGACAACGCCCGGCTCGTGGCCGGGCGAGTGTTGATCCAGACTCTGATGTGGACGGTGGCCGTTGAAATGTCCGGCGTAGACGTTCAGGACCGTGCGGGCGTGCTGTTCGTTGTAGATCAGTGCATGATCGGTGCACTCCCGGCGTACGCTGCCGACGAAGCGTTCCGCGAAACAGTTCGCCCTCGCCGTCCGGGGCGGGATCTTGACCACCTCGACGCCCTCGGCGGCGAACACCGCGTCAACCGCCGTAACGAACTTGGCATCCCGGTCGCGGATGAGGAACCGGAACGACGCCGCCCGGTCGCCGAGGTCGACCACGAGGTTGCGGGCCTGCTGGGTCATCGATTCACCGGTCGGGTTCGCGCTCACGCCGAGGATGTGGAACGGCCGGTCATGCCTTCTATGACGATGAGGACGTAGATTCGTCGTCGGGCGATGGTGTCGACGTGGACGAGGTCCGCGGCGAGCAGCCCGGATGCTTGTGCTCGCAGGAAGGTTCGCCAGCTCGTGTCGGTACGCCGGGGGCCGGACCGAGACCCCCGCAGGCGAGGATCCGCCGGATCGGGCGTCCTTGGCAAGGGCACGGTGCCGGTAGAGCGCCAACTTAACCGGACTCGACGGAGTGGCGAACTCGACGTACATGCGGCCAAAGCTTCGCCACGGCGAATCCGCGGTCAACGTAGAACCGCTTGCTCGCGGCCACGTCTGCGACTCCCAGCAGGAGTACGATCTCGTAGATCTGGCGGGTGGCCGGGCCGGTGTCGCGGCTGGAGCGATTGCGAGCAAAGCGGCTATGAGCGGATGTTCCTGCATTCTGGGCGATGGTCTTTCGTCGCCGGACGTGAGCTTGTTCCGTGCCGCAGGCAACGACCGGCTGATCACCCGGTTTGCCGGTACGCCGGGTAGACGTCCTGAGCTGCTGGCAGGTGCGGCCACTGGCGGCGTAGCGCCGCGATGGTCTCCTCGAACCAGGCCCGTAGCGATCGCAGCGTTCCTGCTGTGTTCGAGGCATCGACGGCGACTTGGAGGGTGTCGAGCATCTGGCCTCGGCGGGAGAAGCCCATCGGGTGCCGTTCGTCGCGTGCGAGCAGCTTGGGCAGTCGTACCAGCCTTGTCACAGCCCAGCCGGCAGTCGCAGCGGCCATTCCTGTGGCGTAGATCTGCTCGTCGAGGACGCTGGGGCAGGTCCTGCCGAACTCCTCGCGATAGGTGGACTCGACCAGGCGGCCTACTTCGGCGGGAACATGCGACCAACACGGACCGCCGTAGAACGGCAGGCGTAGGTGTGCTGCGTCCAGGAGCGCGTGCTGGAACTTCGCACCCTCGAAGTCAAGAAGGCGTGCAGACTCACGACTCAGGCGACAGTTCTGCGGGGCAAGGTCGCCATTGGACAGCACCAGCATCGGGCCCGGCTCGGACATCCAAGCCTGCACGTCGTCGATGTCCGACCCAGCTGCGATGGTGGTGTCCGGAAAAACGTTCTGGCCAGCGACAAGGTCGCGTAGGGCCGACCAGCACGCGACGAGCGGAATGTTCGCCAGGCTCACGCGATCCCGGTCCAAGCTCACGCCTTGGCCCCACAGGCGGGCATAGAACGAATCCTGGCGTCCCTGCGTCGCCGCGTGCATCCGACCGACGGCCTTCGCCAGGACGATGAACCCGAGGTGGCTGCCTCCCGATCATCACCGACGAGCACATCCTCCAACGCAATCCCACTGCCGAGATCCTCAAGCACCACGAAGCCGAGCGCATCGTCGTGGGCCAGCATCCGCGGACCCGCATCGGACCCGATCTCCTCAAGGAAGGTCAGCGCCGCCCACTCGCGGCTCGTTGTGTCGCCGGCGCGCCAGTGGTCGTTCGGGCGTCTCGTCTTCACAATGACGGACTTGACGCCCCAGCCAGGCGGACCCTCCGCCGCGCACCGGACGATCCAGGGGTAGGCGCCGAAGCCGGCAGACCATCCCCTCAGTGACAGCCGCCGCGGATCGGATCGCCACCGCCCCGCCAACGGCGCTGCTGAGGGCCGCGCCCACCTGGTGGAGGACTCGTCCGGAAACATCCGCCAGGTCGGATACCACCCGCTCACCCTACGCACGCCAGTAACTCGGCCTTCCGATCATCGGCTACGTGGCGCGTTCAACTTCCCCTCTTTGCTGCCCGTGCTGACGTGAGCAGCCTCAGGAGTCTGAACTGGATCGTCTGGTCGAACGGCGGATGTCTGGCATCCCAAGGCGCATTGCGGTGGCAGCGCGGGCGGTGGTGCCGCGCATGGTCTCCAGTTTCTGTGCGGCGGCGGCCAAGGTGGTCTCGATTGCGGCGACCTCGCCGAGCCATCCTTGGTCCTTGGCCTCTTGGAGCCGGTCGGCGAGGTTGGCGTGGATGGTTTCCAGGCGCGGTATCTGGGCTGAGTCAACCCGGAGCAGGGGGCATCTGACGCGGGCGTTTTCGTGCGCACAAGGGGTTCCATAGTCGCGGCCGCAGGTTCCAAGGGCGACCTTTCGCAGCTCGTACGACAGAAGGGCCAGCACCCCCCTCGGGTGCTGGCCCTTTTTCTTGTCGGCCCGCCTTGGTGGGGGCGGTTAATTGGTGTAGGTGGCAAGAGTATGAGGACTGGTCGAGCGCGTGCACCACGCGACGAACCAGCGAGCCCATATCCTGCAGAATCTCGCAAAAAGGGGCGTCGGGTAGATGACACACCCCTACCTCGTTTTGCTGCCGATATCGCATTTGTCCCCACGGATGCCGGTCGCCGGCTGCCCACCTGTCATGAATCCATCGTCGACACCTTGCCAGCCGACGCTTTCAGCGGTAGACAGTGATGCACGCATCGATGTAGTTGGCGCCGCCCGCCTCGCCGCACAACCGCCAACCCCCCTCTGTCAGACGGTCCGACGAGGCCCCCAGGCGTCATCGATGCGGCCGGCTCAACGGCACGAACGAAGGTCCCCACCATCCCCCCCGGGGTGGGGACCTTCGCCGCTCTCCGCGGGTTTCCCCCCGAACGGCCGAGGAGACGGGCCGCCTGCATGCTCGAAGTTCGGGCGCATGACACAAACCCCTCGCTCGCGACACCGCAAGAGGTCAGCGCCTACCTGCAGATCCCGGTCCGCAGGCTGCAGACCTGGCGTTATCAGGACACCGGGCCCAGGGCCGTGCGCCCCGGCCGGCATTTGCGCTATCGCTGGTCCGACGTCGAGGCCGTCGCAGGTCCGAATGCCTGCAAGTAACGGAGCACCAGCCAATGCACGGACTCGTCCTGAGCGGCTGGACCCGGCTTGGTTCGAGCGGCGACGAACGATGATGATGTGCCGAAAGACCACGGCCCACCGGTCGGCATGTGATGCAACGGCGCGAACGTCCGAACCGCTCGCCACGCGCGTCGATTGCGCTCACCCAACAGCTCCCCGAGCAGATCCTGGACCTCGGCATCCGTACGCGGGACGGCCGCGACTTGCGATGGAGGCTCGACGTGGCGAGGGTTTGCCGACCCGACGACGCAGGCCCAAGATCTCGTGGCGAAGAACGAGCAGCTCCGCGGTCTTGGCGCGTCATGTCGCGCGAGCCAGGCCAGCCACCCAGACACCTGGACCATGGCCAGGTGCAACATCCGGGTCGCCACGACATGATCGTGCCCTACTACGCCGAAGGTCCAGCTCACAGGAGGTGCGCGGGGTTCTGGGACGGCACAGGGTCGGGCGACGCTCTGGCGGCGGTTGGTCGCGGCTGGTCGGCCCCGAGCCGCTATCCGGTGGCGGCCACTGCGGGCCCCTGAAGCCCACGGGCGATCAGTGCCGCGATACCGCTCAGGTCGATGACGTGGCCGGTGAGTTGGTGGAGGTGAAGGTCGTGGAGAAGTACGGAGGTGAACGCGGCAGCCGCCGCGTCTCGCTGCGGCTGGCTGGGTGGTCTGACCCGGCTGCCTTCGAGTGCCGCATCGATCGCCCGCCGGACGCGCCGCAACGCCTCGGCGTGTAGCTGTGTCAGGCGTCGGCGTACTTCGGGGTGGGTGCTCGCCTCACGGAAAACGATGCGGCGTAGCGCGGGTGAGAGCTGCGTACAGTTGCGGAATCGGTCCGCGAGCCGGAGCAACGTCTGTGCCACGTCGCCGGCTACGGGCTCGATTGGCAGGCTGCGCAACTCGTCGATGCTGCTTCTCTCGGCCACCACGGCGACCAGGACGTCGCGCTTCGTGGGGAAGTAGTGAAACACCAGGCCTTTCGGTATTTCCGCTCGCTCCGCGATGCGCGCTGTCGGTGTGCCGTCGTACCCGGACTCGGAAAACAGCTCGACGGCCGCGTCGAGAATCCGCTCGCGGGACGCCGCGGCCTGCTCACTCCGGCGGCCAGCCGGCTTGACGCGTCGACGCATGCTGCCTCCTCACAACCACGGCAACGGCGAAAGGGCCGAAAGCCGGCCCTCCGCGTGCTGGCCTCGACCGCCCTCGAAGGCGGTCCGCTGCCCTCAATGCGCCGGCTGCCGATGGGCCTTCCTGCTTTCGGGCAGCGCCGCCAGGCCAACCGCGACGGCGACGACACCGACAATCCATGACGTGAACGCCGCCACCGTGGTGTCGGTGTAGCCGAACACCCAGGGCGTGATGAACATCAGGACACCAAGCACCGCGTGCGAGTACTCGCTCGTCATCGCCCCCGGGTCGTACAACGACCACAACGAGGTCACGGCCAGCAGCCCGCCGAGCACGACCATCGCCCACATCCCATTGGTCCCAGGGTCCGACCACAACGGGGTCAGCGCCATCAAGACCCCGGCGACCAGGGCGACATAATCCTGCCAGCGCATCCACTTCCTCATTACACACCTCCGTAGGAGACGTTTTAACGCTGGACACAACCAGTGTCACTCTGACTGACCGCCCGGTCAATCAAATTTGCCATGGCTTGGCGAAGTTCTGGCTCCGCGTGTTGACCGAGATCAAACTCCGTGGTGTGCACGACGTGCTTGTGCTCGTCTGCGACGGGCTCAAGCGCCTGCCCGACGCGGTGAACACGTGCCGCGACAAGACGATCGTGCAAACATGCGTAGTGCGCCTTTTGCGTAACTCGTTGTCTGGTATGCGAGTAAGACCATGAGCAGCTGATCTACGAGCACAGCGGC
>Ga0209859_1000228_pt1 | contig 13260 bp, 10 predicted proteins | sample GWRWS3_50_60_FD_187241 | JGI IMG/M metagenome (GOLD analysis project Ga0209859, IMG submission 187241) | Riverbed sediment microbial communities from areas with vegetation nearby in Columbia River, Washington, USA - GW-RW S3_50_60 (SPAdes)... | ecosystem: Environmental > Aquatic > Freshwater >... | reverse complement strand
CTCCGTGAACGCGTCCGCGGACACCCCCGACGACGTCGAGACCAAGGAGGAGAACGGCAACTTCGTGATCCGGATCGGCGACCCCGACACCACGATCACCGGACGGCACACCTACGAGATCGTGTACCGCGTCGAGGGTGCGATGAACGGATTCGAGACCCACGATGAGCTGTTCTGGAACGTGATCGGCAACGAGTGGGAGCAGTCGATCGGTGAGATGAACGTCCGCGTCACGGCTCCGGCCGACGTCACCCGGGTGGCGTGCTTCGAGGGGACGTTCGGGTCGACGGCCGAGTGCAACCAGGCGCAGATCACGACGAAGGGTGACGCGGTCTTCTCGCAATCGAACCTGCCGGCGTTCGACGCGATGTCGGTGGTGGTCGCGTTGCCGACGGGAACCGTGGCGAGCACGGCCCCGATCCTGGACGAGCGCTGGAGCCTCGACAAGGCGTTCAGCCGGACGCCGGCCTCGGTCGGTGGTGGGACGGGGCTACTTCTGCTCGTGGTCGGCGGCCTCGGGGTCATGATGTGGCGCCGCGGCAGAGACGTCGGCTTCCGCGGCTCGCAGGTCGACCAGGTGATGGGCGGCCCCGTCGATGCAGAGACGCAGGCGGTCCCGCTGTTCGAGAAGAACGTGTCCGTGGTCGAGTTCGCGCCGCCCGAGGACCTGCGTCCGGGACAGGTCGGAACGCTGATCGACGAGGAGGCCAACACCCTCGACGTGAGCGCGACGATCGTCGACCTCGCCGTCCGCAAGTACCTGGTGATCGAGGAGATCCCCAAGACGTGGATGCTCGGCAAGGCGGACTGGAACCTTCGCCGGCTGCCCGATCCCGAGCGCGACCACCTGCTGCCGTACGAGGAGAAGCTGCGCGACGGCCTGTTCGAGGACGGCGACCAGGTCGAGCTCTCGGAGCTGCGCAAGAAGTTCGCGGAACGCCTCCAGAAGGTCAAGGACGCCCTCTACAACGACATGGTCTCGCGGAAATGGTTCCTGCGGCGTCCCGACAAGGTCCGTCAGACCTGGACGGTGATCGGGATCCTCGCGCTCTCAGCGGGGATCGCGCTGACGATCGTGCTCGCGTACTTCACGAAGCTGGGCCTGCTCGGGATCCCGCTCGTGATCGGGGCCCTGGTGCTGTTGATCGGGGCCAAGCGGATGCCGGCCCGAACCGCGAAGGGGACGGCGATGACACGCCGTGTGGACGGCTTCCGCATCGTGATCGAGAAGGCCGAGGAGCACATGTCGAAGTGGGCCGAACAGGAGAACGTGTTCACGCGCTTCCTGCCCTACGCCGTGGTCTTCGGGGTCACCGACAAGTGGGCGAAGGCGTTCGAGTCGCTCGGGCAGCTCCCGAGCGACACCACCTGGTACGTGAGCAGCCGGCCGTTCGTCTACGCCCACTTCGCCGATAGCATCGACTCGTTCGCGGTGACGACGAGCGGCACGATCGCGTCGACACCGGCGGGCTCGGGCTCGAGCGGCTTCAGTGGAGGGAGCGCCGGCGGTGGTGGCGGCGGTGGGGGCGGAGGCTCCTGGTAGGGTCGCCGCCGAGGGACCGGCGATCGACCGCGGGGCTCGCACGCGATGGACATCGTCTTCAGCCAGGATCCGCGAGACTTCGCCCGCCGCGACTGGTCGGCGCTCGTCCGGGCCGATCCGGCGGGAACGTTCTTCCACACGCCGGGCTTCTTGAAGATCTACTGGGAGGAGTTCGCGGACCAACCGGACCACCTGCTGCTGGCGTTCGCCGAAGAGGACGGGGAGCAGGTGGGTGCGGTGGCGTTCGAGCGGCTCGACGGGACCCTGCGGTTCCTCGGCGGGACCGAGGTGACCGACTACATGGGCCCCGTCGCGTTGCCGGAGGCACGGTCGACCGTCTCGAAGGAGCTGTTCGCGGCGCTCGGCCGCGCGGACGACTGGGCGGAGGCCGACCTGCGCGGCCTGCCCGAGGACCAGCCATGGTTGGAGCTCCTCGTCGAGGCGGCTGCGGCGCAAGGGTTCTCCACCGAGATGCTCGAGGACCAGAACGGCGTCGCGCCGTTCCTCCCGCTGCCCGGCTCCTACGAGGAGTACCTCGAGCACCTGCCCTCGAAGCTCCGTCACGAGATCAAGCGAAAGGCGCGTCGCCTCGAGGGCGAGGTCGGTCCGTGGCACATCTGCCTGGCGACGCAGGACACGCTCGAGGCGTTCCTGGATCGGTTCGTCGAGCTGCACCGTACGAGCGAGGGTCCGAAGGGTGTCTTCATGCAACCGGGGATGGAGATCTTCTTCCGACGGCTCGGCGAGGAGTTCTTGCCGCTCGGCGTGTTCAGTCTCACGTTCATCGAGACGGCCGAGCACGTGAAGCTCGCCGGTTCGATCGGGTTCCGGTTCGAGGGCACCTATTCGCTGTACAACTCCGCCTTCGACCGCGCGTACGAGGCCGCGTCACCCGGGATGGTGCTCGTCGCCGAGGACATCCGCATCGCGATCGAAGCGGGCTGTTCCGCGTTCGACATGCTGAAGGGCGACTACGCGTACAAGTATCGGTTCGGCGCGACGTCGAGAGCGATACGGAGGCTGGTCGTCCGACGCTGACACTCCTCGGATGGCAGAGGCTCGGCAGCGCGCTCGATACCGATTTCCGTATCCAACCGAACCCGAACGATTGTCAGATGCGTGCCGTCGTCGGCGAGGCCGCAACTCTCCCTCGAGACCTGCTACTCGACGAACGCGCGCAGGAGCTCGAGCACGACGATCGCGAGCGCCTCGTCCCCACCGACGACGAGATCGCCGTCGTCCAGGTAGGCGTCCGCCGCGACGCGCCGTCCCGCGACCAAGGCGAACGCGGTGCCGCGCCCGTTGATGAACGCGTCGGGCTTCTTGTCCTGCGGGGGCGACGTCCGGGGCTCGAGGCCCCAGTGCCAGGTCCCCCCGCCGACGCCCTCGAGATCGATCTGGATGCTCCGGCCAGGGAACGAGAGCCCCGCCTGCCCGAGCGCCCAGGGCAGCATCCGGATCGCCATGTCGTTCACGAGGTAGACGGGGTCGTGCTGCGGGTTGCCCTCGAGCCCGGCGCCCTCACGGATGTCCTCCTGGTGGAACCACCACTCGATGATCCGGGACTGGACGAGGTACCGAACGCCGATCTCACCGGCCACCCACTCGACCTTCCTCGACGTCCACTCGTCGTCGGACAGGCGGGCGGCGAGGACGAGGAACGCCTCGACCGCTTTGCCCCAGTCGGCGATGAGCTGGCGCGTCGGAGCCTCCGCGCGAACCTCGACCGCCCACTCGTTGAAGCCGTTCACCCACAGGTCGCCGTCGTTGGCCTGGCGGAACGCGTCGAACTCTGCGGCCGGCTCGCCCGAGAGGAGCTGCGCCGCCGCCGTGTCCTGCGCGGCGAGGTGCGCGACGATGTCGCGGTTGCGCCACCCCGCGCAGACGCTCTCCGCGTCCCAGACGGCCGGCGGCGTATACTGGATCGTCCGCCCGAGACGCTCGCGCTCGGCGTGGGCGATGCCGAGCATCTGCGTACGGTCGATCGTCACGCGTTCGCTCCTTCTCTCCGTCTCGGCTCTCCGCCGTGGCTCTCCGCTTTGGCCGGGGGAGCCAGATCGAACGACGGCATGGTGGGCCGCCGTATCGTACCCGCCGTTATCGTCGTCGCCATGAGCAGAGCGATCGATCGGTTCCTCGACGCCGCTCGCGTGCTCGGGCACCCGGTCGAGGTCCGCCGGTTCCCGGAGGGTACGAAGACCGCTCCCGACGCGGCCCGGGCGATCGGTTGCGAGGTCGGTCAGATCGTGAAGTCGCTGGTCTTCCTGGCGGACGGCGAGCCCGTGCTAGCGCTCACGAGCGGGGCCAACCGCGTCGACGAACGGCGTCTGGCGACGCTCGCCGGCGCCTCCGGAGCGAGGCGGGCGAACCCCGAGGAGGCGAGGGCGGCTACCGGCTTCGCCGTGGGGGGGACGCCCCCGTTCGGCCATCCGGGACCCGTCCGGACCTTCCTGGACCGCGATCTGCTGGCTTTCGAGGAGGTCTGGGCGGCGGCGGGGGCCCCCGACGCGGTCTTCCGGACCACTCCCACCGAGCTCCGGGGCACGGCCGGCGCCCTGGTGGCCGACCTCAAGGAAACCCCATCCCGGGGATAGGAAAGGTGCCCCGAACCGTTAGAATCACCGGACGAGCAGCCCCACCACGGAGGATCGATGATCCAGCTGACCGAATCCGCAGCCGGTAAGGTGAAAGAACTCCTGGTCGAGGAGGGCCGTTCGGACATCGCGCTCCGGGTGGCGGTCCAGCCGGGTGGGTGTTCCGGCCTCCGGTACGCGATGTACCTGGACGACCAGCTCTCGGAGAAGGACGTCGCCGAGGAGCAGTTCGGCGTCAGGGTCGTGATCGACCGGATGAGCGTCCCGTACCTGTCCGACGCGAAGATCGACTTCGTCGACACGCTCGAGGCGTCGGGGTTCACGATCGACAACCCGGTCGCGCAGAGCTCCTGCGCCTGCGGGAACTCGTTCCACTAGCCGCGCTCGAGCGGCACCCGCGTTCTTCAGACCGCGTCGAGGGCTGCGCTCAGACCGTCCCGGAGCTCGTCGAGTTCGTCCCGATCGAGCACGAGCGCCGGCGAGACCTGGAGAGCGCCGATCCCGAGCGCTCGGGTGAGGATCCCCTGCTCCCTGCACGCGGCGACCAGGCGGGCGGGAAGTCCGGGTTCCGCCTCGAGCGCCCCGGCCGACAGCTGCACGGCCGCCAGCACGCCGACCCCGGCTCGAACCTCACCGACCAGTTCGTGATCCGCGAGCGGCGCCAGCGCATCCGCGAGGTCTTGCTCCAGCTCCAGGGCCCGCTTCGGCAGCGCCTCGTGCTCCATCACGTCGAGGTTGGCGAGGGCGGCGGCCGCCGCGGTCGCGTGGCCGGAGTAGGTATAGCCGTGGCGCCACAGACCGGCGTTCGGCCGCGAGAAGGGTTCGGCCACCCTGGGCGCGGCGATCACGGCGCCCATCGGCAGGTAACCGCTCGTGATGCCCTTCGCGCACGTGACGATGTCGGGCTCGAGGCTCCAGCGCGAGCTCGCGAACCAGTCGCCCACACGCCCGAATCCCGTGATGACCTCGTCGGCGACGAACAACACGCCAGACTCCCTGCAGATCGCCCGGACCTCGGCCAGGTAGCCCTCGGGCGGCGCGAAGACGCCGCCGGCCCCGATCACGGGCTCGCAGAAGAACGCCGCCACCCGTTGCGGCCCCGCGAACGCGATCGCCTCGCGGAGCGCGGCCGGCGAGTCCCACGCGACCTTCACGACATCGCCGACCAGCGGACCGTGGCCGGCGGCGTTGGCCTCGATGCCAGCAAGGCTCGTCCCCGCCACGTGCATGCCATGGTAGGCGTGCTCGCGCGTGACCAGGAGTGTCCGTTCGGTCTCGCCGAGGAGCTGCCAGTAGCGGCGAGCCATCTTCGTCGCGGTGTCGATCGAATCCGAGCCGCCGCTGGTGAGGAAGACCTTCGACCCCTCGACCGGCGCGAGATCGCCGACGCGCTCGGCGAGCTCGATCGCGGGCCGGTTCGACAGGTTGCCGAACGTGGAGTACGCGGACAGACGCAGGAGCTGCCGGTAAGCCGCGTCGGCGATCTCTTCCCGCCCGTACCCCACGTTGCAGTACCACAGCGCCGCGGTCGCATCGAGGTAGCGACGGCCCTCCTCGTCCCAGACGTGGGCGCCTTCGCCGCGGTCGATGACGAGCTCACCGCCGGACTCGACGGCGGCCATGTCGGCGAAGGAGTGCCAGAAGGTCCCCACGGGCGAGCTCACGGTAGCAGCCGTATCGGCCTCGATCGGTAGGCCCTTGAACCTCAGGTGGGCTCGTACGCGAGGTTCGGCCTGAGCCACGTCTCGGCTTCGCGCCGGTCCATCCCGCACCGGACCGCGTAGTCCTCGACCTGGTCCCGCCCAAGGCGCCCGACGTTGAAGTACCGAGCGGCGGGATGGGCGAAGTACAGACCCGAGACGCTTGCCGCCGGGGTCATCGCGAAGTGCTCGGTGAGGCGGATCCCCGCGCCGGGCGCGTCGAGCAGCTCGAACAGCGTCGCCTTGCGCGTATGGTCGGGGCACGCCGGGTAGCCGAACGCGGGGCGGATCCCCCGGTACCGCTCGGCGATCAGCTCGTCGCCGCTCATCGCCGGGCCCGATTCGTACCACTCGCTGCGAGCGCGCTCGTGCAACCACTCGGCGAACGCCTCCGCCAGCCGGTCGGCCAGCGCCTTGACCATGATCGCCTGGTAGTCGTCGTGGTCGGCCTCGAACCGCGACGCGAGCGCATCGGCGCCGAGCCCGGCCGTCACGGCGAAGGCGCCGAGGTGATCGCTCAGGCCGGTGTCGACCGGCGCTACGTAATCGGCGAGCGATCGGCTGGGCCGGTCGTCGCCGTGGTCGGCCTGCTGCCGGAGCATCGGGAACCGCCGGCCGTCCGAGAGCACCACGTCGTCCCCCTCGGCCGACGCCGGCCAGAACCCGTACACGCCCCTCGCCGAGAGCGACCCGTCGGCCACGATGCGGTCGAGGAGCCCGTTGGCGGCCTCGAACAGCTCGCGGGCGGCCTCGCCGTACCGAGGGTGGTCCAGGATCTGCGGGTAGCGACCCTTCAGCTCCCAGGCCGAGAAGAAGAAGGTCCAGTCGATGTAGGGGCGGAGCTCGGCCAGGTCGGGTTCGACGACGCGGGCTCCGGTGAACGCCGGCTCGGGCAGGTCCTCCTGCCGCCAAACGATCGGCGTTCGGCGCTCGGTCGCGATCCGGTAGGGCAGGAGCGGCTGGGCCTCGCGCTCGGCGTGGAGCTGCCGGAGTCGGTCCTGGTCCTCGCGGTTGACGTGGTCGAGCTTCGAACGGCGTTCGGGGTCGAGCAGGTCCGAGACGACGCCCACGACCCGGGACGCGTCGATCACGTGGACCACGGGCTGTCCGTATTCGGGCGCGATCCGAACGGCGGTGTGCTGCCGGGACGTGGTCGCGCCTCCGATCAGGAGCGGGAGGTCGAGGCCGCGACGCTCCATCTCCTTCGCGACCCCCTCCATCTCCCCGAGCGACGGCGTGATGAGGCCCGAACACCCGACGATGTCGCATCCCTCGGCGGCGGCGGTGTCCAGGAGCACGTCGGGCGGGACCATCACGCCGAGATCGATCACCTCGTAGTTGTTGCAGCCGAGCACCACGCCCACGATGTTCTTGCCGATGTCGTGCACGTCGCCCTTGACCGTGCACAGGATCACCTTGCCCTGCGCGCGCACCCCGTCGGGACCGAGCCGGAGCTTCTCCTGCTCCATGTACGGCTCGAGGTACGCGACGGCGCGTTTCATCGCCCGTGCGCTCTTCACCACCTGAGGCAGGAACATCTTCCCGGCGCCGAAGAGGTCACCGACGACCTGCATCCCGGCCATCAGCGGTCCCTCGATCACGTCCAGCGGGCGATCGTGGCCCTGTCGTGCCTCCTCCGTGTCCTCCTCGATGAACTCGTCGATCCCGTGCACGAGCGCGTGCTTGAGGCGCTCCTCGACCGAGGCCTCGCGCCACGAGAGATCGAGCTCCTTCTTCATCGCGCCGCCCTTGACGTTCTCGGCGAACGACACCATTCGCTCGGTCGCGTCCGGCCGACGGTCGAAGATGATGTCCTCGACGTGCTCGAGCAGATCGGAGGGGATGTCCTCGTAGAGCGCGATCTGACCCGCGTTCACGATCGCCATGTCGAGGCCGGCGGCGATCGCGTGGTACAGGAACGCCGAATGGATCGCCTCCCGGACGGCGTCGTTGCCGCGGAAGCTGAACGAGAGGTTCGAGACGCCACCGGACACCTTCACGCCGGGCAGCCGTTCCTTGAGCAGCGTCGTGGCCTCGATGAACGCCTTGCCGTAGGCGTTGTGCTCCTCGATCCCGGTCGCGATCGCGAGGATGCAAGGGTCGACGACGATGTCCTCAGCCACGAAGCCGGCGCGGTCGATCAGCAACCCGACCGAACGCTCGAGGATCTGCAGCTTGCGTTCGACGGTGTCGGCCTGCCCCTGCTCGTCGAACGCCATCACCACGACCGCCGCCCCGTAGCGCTTGATCCGCCGCCCCTTCTCGAGGAAGTCCTCCTCGCCCCCTTTGAGGCTGATCGAGTTCACGATGCCCTTGCCCTGGAGGCATTTCAGACCCGCCTCGAGGACGTCCCACTTGGACGAATCGACCATCACGGGCACGCGCGCGATCTCGGGCTCCGTGGCGATGAGGTTCAGGAACGTGGTCATCGCCTTCACGCCGTCGAGCAGGTCGGCGTCCATGTTCACGTCGAGCATGTTCGCGCCGCTCCGGACCTGGTCGGCCGCGATCTCTACGGCGGCCTGGTAGTCGCCCGCCTCGATCAGCTTGCGGAACCGCGCCGAGCCCGTGACGTTCTGGCGTTCGCCGACCATCACGAAGCCGGTGTCCGGCGTGATCGAGAAGGGCTCGAGCCCGCTGAACGCGGTCACGCTCCCGGGCGCCGGCACCTTGCGGGGCGGGAGCCCCGCAACCGCGGCCGCGATCGCTCGAACGTGCTCGTCGGTGGTCCCGCAGCAGCCCCCGAGGACGTTGGCGAGGCCGCTCTCGGCGAACTCGCGCAAGTACTTGGAGGTCGTCTCGGGGCGCTCGTCGTAGCCGCCGAACGCGTTCGGCAGCCCGGCGTTCGGGTGACAGGTCGTGTAGACGGGCGCGATGCGCGCGAGCGACTCGAGGTACGGGCGCATCTCGGCCGCGCCGAGCGCGCAGTTGACGCCGACGGTGAACGGTTCCGCGTGCGCGATCGAGAGCCAGAACGCGTCGATCGTCTGACCCGAGAGCGTCCGGCCGCTCCGGTCGGTGATCGTCACCGAGATCATGAGCGGCACGTCCGGGGCGACGTCGCTCGCGGCCGCGATCGCCGCCTTGGCGTTCAGCGTGTCGAAGATCGTCTCGATCAGGAGCAGGTCGGCGCCGCCGTCGACGAGCGCCCGGATCTGCTCGGCGTACGCCTCGGCCATCCGGTCGAACGTAACCGTGCGGTAGGCGGGCTCGTTCACGCGCGGCGAGAGTGACAGCGTCTGGTTGGTCGGGCCGACGGAGCCCGCGACGAACCGGTCGGGCCCGAACGCGTCCGCGGCGCGCCGAGCGATCTCGGCGCCGGCCCGGTTGAGGTCGACCACGGCCTCTTCGAGCCCGTAGTCCGCCTGCGCGATGGCCGTCGCGGTGAAGGTATTCGTGGTCACGATGTCGGCGCCGGCCGCGAGGTAGGAGCGGTGGATGTCCTCGACGACGTCGGGACGGGTGAGGTTCAGGAGGTCCGGATCGCCCTTGACGTCGCGGGGGTGGTCGGCGAATCGCTCGCCCCGGTAGTCGCCGTCGGCCAGGGTCCGGGCCTGGATCGCGGTCCCGTAGGCGCCGTCGAGCACGAGGATCCGTTCGGCCAACAGGGCTTCGAGCCGGTCCCGCATGCATCAACGCTAGCGGCCGTGCCCTCGTGTGACCAGCAAGGGCGACGCGGGCGTGGGCTCGGCTCCCTGGAGTAGGCTGCTCCTTCGGCACCCAGGATCGTCGTTCGGAGGCGGGCGTTGGGCAAGGACGTGTTCGAACCCCTCATAGGAGCCGTGCCCGGCTCCATCGCGAGCGGTGGGATCGGCGAGAGCGGACCGACGGCGTCACCTCGGCCGGACCGGCCGCTCGGCAGGCGCGGCGCCGACCTGCTGGCGCAGGTCCCGCTGTTCGAGGGGCTGTCGCGCCGGCACCTGAAGCAGATCGCCGAGCGCGCCGACGAGATCTCGTTCCGGGACAAGGAGACGATCATCGAGGCTGGCGAGCACGGCGGCACGTTCTTCGTGATCGTCGAGGGCGAGGTCAAGGTGATGCGTGGCAACCGGCTGATCGCGCGGGCCGGACCCGGTGAGTTCGTCGGGGAGATCTCGCTGCTCGACGGGGGTCCGAGGACCGCCTCGGTCGTCGCGGATTCCCCGGTCGTCGCGATCCGGCTGTTCAAGAGCTCGTTCGACAAGCTGGTCACGCAGGAGCCCAAGGTTGCCACGAAGATCCTGGCCGTCGTCGCCCGTCGCCTGCGGGAGGCGGAGAGAACGATCAGCTCCTGATGCTCGGTCTGTCGGCGTACACCTGGTGGAAGTTCCTGCACGTCGTTGGCGTGATCGCCTTCGTGACGTTCCACGGCGTGTCGGTGATGGCGGCGCTGCGCGTCCGCAAGGAGCGGGATCGCGGGCGCATCGCGACGATGCTTCAGCTATCTGGGTCGTCGGTGACGGGCATGTACGTCTCGCTCGCGTGGCTCATCACCTTCGGCGTGGTCGCCGGCATCCAGGGCGACTACTGGGACGACGGTTGGTTCTGGATCTCGATCGGGCTGCTGGTGCTCGTCATCGGGGAGATGTCGGCGGTCGCCCGCCCGTACTACGAGCGCGTGAAGGAGGCGGTCGAGGTTCGCCCATCCGGTGTCCCGCGTCGCAGCGACGAGGAGCTGGAGGAGATCCTGCGCTCGCGGGTCGCCGTGTGGAACGCGGCGTTCGGCGCCGCCGTGCTCCTGGCGATCACCTACCTGATGATCTTCAAGCCGTTCCAGGTCTTCTAGCGACGTCCCTCGGCGACCTAGAGGTCGGTCGGCGCCAGCGGCCGCTCGGCCGGACCGGCGACGACCTGGCCGGTCGCCGAGTACCGCGAGCCGTGGCACGGGCACAGCCAGCCGTGCTCGCCGGCGTCCCACTTGACCGTGCAGCCGGCGTGGGTGCATTTCGCCGACAGCGTCGTGAGGTTGCCCTTGCGATCGCGATACACCGCGACCTTGTGATCGGCGGACTTGACGATGCCGCCCTCGCCGGGCCCGATCTCCGATAGGTTCTGTGCGACCGTGCGGGCCACCAGAACGTCGCACGGGGCGGTCTCGGCGACGTCTCGAGGAACCGAGCCGAGCAAGGCGGCCTTCGCTCCCGTCAGCCCGCGATTGCCGATCACGACGAGGTCGAAGCCCTCGCTCGCGGCCGCGTCGACGATCTCCTCGGAGGGGTCGCCGGTGCGGATCTCGATCGCCGAGGTCACGCCCGCCTCCTCGCCGATCGTCTTCACGGTGTCCTTGAGGACGAGCTCCCCGGTCTTGGGATGACCGACGAACAGGAGCGTCACCGACGCCTGGAGCCGCCGCGCGAGCGCGTAGCCCTTGCGCGCCGCGCGATCGGCCGTGGACGAGCCGTCGGTCGCGATGAGCATCCGCCGGTACGGTGGAGCGCCCTTGGGTCGCTGCTCGTCCGGGCGGGCGCGCGTGAGCAGGACGTCGGAGGGGGCGTGGGTCACGACCCGGCGTGACACGCTCCCGAAGAGCTGCTCGGAGGCGGACAGCCCCGTGCTCCCGATCACGATCAGCTCCGTGTCCGTGTCCGAGGCGGTCGTGAGGATCGCGTCGGCCGGGGCCTCGGCCGAGAGCGCCACCTCGTGGGTCGCGTCCTCGCGTTCGGCGATCCGGACAGCTCGAGCGACGTCCTCCCCGGCCCGCTCCGGGTTCGTGTACGCATGCGCGATCGTGAGCTTGGCGCCGGTCGTCGATGCAAGGGAGGCCGCGACGCGTTCGGCGGTCTCGGCCGAGGCCGAGCCGTCGGTCGCCACGACGATGCGTCGGTATGCCATGCGGTGGGCCTCCAGATCCTTCGCTACACGGGAGCGGCCCGGGAGACTATCGCGTCGAGCTCGGACAGGGTCGCGTCGTCGAGCTCCACGTCGCCCGCCGCGGCGTTCGAACGGACGTGATCGGGGTTGCGGCTCCCTGCGATCGCCGCCGTCACGCCCGGCTGGTGCACGTTCCAGGCGAGCGCGAGCTGCGCGAGAGTGATGCCGAGCCGCTCCGCGACCGGACGCAGCGCCTCGACCACGGCGTGGTTCCGCTCACGGTTGCCCGGGGCGAACAAGGACCCCTCGTCACGACCTGCGCGGACGTCGTCCGCGTCGAACCGCGACTCGGGCCCGATCGCGCCCGTCAGGAGCCCGAAGGCGAGCGGCGAGTAGGAGAGGACCCCGGTGCCCTGCTCACCGCACCAGCGGATGAGGTCCCGGTCGCGGAGCTCCAGCATCGAGAACTCCTGCTGGAGCGAGTCGACGTGGCGGATGGCCTGGCAGCGCTCGATCAGATCTCGGTCGAAGTTCGAGACCCCGATGAACCGCACGAGGCCGTCGTCCACGAGGCCCGCCATCGCTGCCCACGTCTCCTCGACCGGGATGCGGCCCCCGTCCGGCCAGTGGAGCTGATACAGGTCGAGGTGCTCGGTGCCGAGTCGCCGCAGGCTTCCTTCGCAGGCCGCTCGGACCTGTTCGGCGCGGAACCCCGACCCTTCGGGCGCGGGAGCGACCTTGGAGGCGAGCCGGACCTCGTCCCGGCGACCCGCCACCGCCTTACCGACGAGCTCCTCCGACCTGCCCCGGCCGTAGACCTCGGCCGTGTCGATCCAATCGATGCCGCAGTCGAACACGCTCCGGATCGCGTTCAGCACCTGGTCCTCAGGGGGTGGCGGGCCCCATTCGGAGCCACCTCCGGCCTCCCAGGCTCCGAACCCGATCAGGGACAGCTCCGGACCCTGTGAACCCAACCTCCGCTCGCGCACCGCATCGCTCCTGTTCCGCTCGGATCGTCGTCGGATCGCCCCAATCTAACGTCTCGACCTGTCCGGTCAGCGGGTGCGCGGTACGCTAGGTACCGAGGTAGTCCCTCTCGATGCCATGAAGGAGGCACGCCGGGCCACGCCCGGCGAACGATGACCAAGCGGGTCGAGGAGAAGCAGCGCGTCGTCATCAGGTTCGCCGGCGACTCCGGCGATGGCATGCAGCTGACGGGGGACCGCTTCACCAATGCCACGGCGGTGCTGGGCAACGATCTCGCGACCATGCCGGACTTCCCGGCCGAGATCCGAGCCCCCGCCGGGACCGTCCACGGCGTCTCGGCGTTCCAGATCCAGTTCGCATCGACCGACATCCTGACCCCCGGCGACCACCCGAACGTCCTGGTCGCGATGAACCCGGCAGCCCTCAAGGCCGAGCTCGCCTCGGTCGAGAAGGGCGGGACGATCATCGTGAACGAGGACGCGTTCACGGAGCGGAACCTCCAGAAGGCGGGCTATACGTCCGATCCGCTCACCGACGGAACGCTCGACGGCTACCAGATCTACCGCGTGCCGATGACGTCGATCACGGTTCGGGCCGTCGAGGAGCTCGGTCTCACCCGGAAGGAGGCCGAACGCTCCAAGAACAT
>Ga0209859_1000226_pt1 | contig 13335 bp, 15 predicted proteins | sample GWRWS3_50_60_FD_187241 | JGI IMG/M metagenome (GOLD analysis project Ga0209859, IMG submission 187241) | Riverbed sediment microbial communities from areas with vegetation nearby in Columbia River, Washington, USA - GW-RW S3_50_60 (SPAdes)... | ecosystem: Environmental > Aquatic > Freshwater >... | reverse complement strand
GCGCCGGGGCCTTCTACCCGCCGACCGTGCTCGCCGAGGTCGAGAGCGGTCAGACCGTGGCGCGCGAGGAGATCTTCGGTCCCGTGGTCGCCGTCATCCCCTTCGAGGACGAGGACGACGCCGTGCGGATCGCCAACGACGTTCGCTACGGGCTCGTCGCGACGGTGTGGACGGGCGACCCGGCCCGCGGCCACCGGCTCGCGCGGCGGATCAAGTCCGGGACGCTCACGATCAACCTCCCCTACGGCGCCTTCCCGGGCGTCCCCTTCGGCGGGTACAAGCAGTCCGGCTTCGGCCGCGAGCAGGCGCTCGAGACGCTGCAGACGTATCTGGAGACGAAGGCCGTCCTCCTCTCGACGGGCGCGCGCCCGTCGAACCCCTGGGGCCTCTAACCAGCCAAGTAACAGAGTGTTACTCGGGCCGTCCGGCTAGCGCTTCAGGACGAGGATGGCGCCCACGGCGAGGAGCGCGAGGCCGACGACGCGCGCGGGGCTCACCGGGATCCGGTCGAGGCCGAAGAGGCCGAAGGCGTCGATAAGGACACCCATGGCGAGTTGGCCCGCGATCAGGAGGCCGATGGTGGCGAACGTCCCGATGCGAGGCGCCGTGAAGGTGATCGTGGTGACGACGATCGCGCCCATCGCCCCGTTGAGCCAGAGCCACGGAGGCTCGCGCAGGCCAGCGGCGACGCCGCCGAAGCCCTGCCGCGCGATCAGGAGGACGGCGCAGACGATCAGGGCGGCGCCGATCGAGCCGAACGCCGTCGCCTCGAGCACGCCGATGCGCTTCCCGAACGCCCCGCTGATGGCGACCTGGATCGACCCCGCGAGCCCGGCCACGACCGAGAGGACCACCGCAACCGACGTCGCGGACACGGCGGCGAGGATAACCGCGAGGATTGGGACGCGCCGGCCAAGGTGGCCTGCCTCGGACCGGAGTACACTCGGGCGCATGGCTCTCAGGGAGCGAACCGCCACCGATGCCGTCGTCCAGGCGCGCGAGCGCTACGTTGCCGCCGGCGTCGCGACCCCACCGCTCGTCGTCGCCCGCGCCGAGGGCGCGCGCCTCGAGGACGTCGACGGCCGCACCTACATCGACTTCGCCGGTGGCCTCGGCTGCCAGAACGCCGGCCACGGGCTCCCGACCGCGGTCGCCGCCATCCACGAGCAGGTCGACCGCTACCTCCACCAGTGCTTCATGGTCGGCATGTACGAGCCCTACGTCGAGGTGTGCCGCCGCCTCGCCGAGCTCTCGCCTTGCCGAGGCGACGACCAGAAGAGCATCCTCCTGAACTCGGGCGCGGAGGCAGTGGAGAACGCGGTCAAGATCGCCCGCGTCGCCACGGGGCGGCCCGGGGTCGTCGTGTTCGACCGCTCCTTCCACGGGCGGACGCTCCTGGCGATGACGATGACCAGCAAGGTCGTGCCCTACAAGCGCGGCTTCGGGCCCTTCGCGCCCGAGGTCTACCGCGCTCCCGCCCCGTATCCGTACCGCGGCGTCTCGACGGACGACGCGATGCACGGGCTCGAGGCACTCTTCAAGTCCGAGGTCGATCCCGAGGCGGTCGCCTGCGTCGTGCTCGAGCCCGTCCAGGGAGAGGGCGGGTTCATCCCGATGCCGCGTGACTTTCCCCCTCGTCTGCGCGAGCTGTGCGACCGGCACGGGATCCTCTACGTCGACGACGAGGTGCAGAGCGGCGTCGGGCGCACCGGCCCGTTGTGGGCGATGGAGCACTACGGCGTCGAGCCCGACCTCCTCGTCTCCGGGAAGTCCCTCGGCGGCGGCCTCCCGCTCGCCGGCGTGACCGGCAGGAGCGAGGTCGTCGACTCGGTCGGGCCCGGCGGCCTCGGCGGGACGTTCGGCGGGAACCCGGTCGCCTGCGCCGCGGCCGTCGCCGTCCTCGACGAGGTCGTCACCGACTCGTTCCAGCGCCGCGCGCGGGAGCTGGGCGAGCGAATCCAGCAAGCCCTGGAGAGTCTCGCCGAGCGCATCGGCGCCGTGGGCGAGGTGCGCGGGCTCGGTCCCATGCAGGCGCTCGAGCTCGTCGAGGACCGCGCCACGAAGATTCCTGCCGGCGAGCTCGCGAGCGCGACCGCCGCCGCCGCCCGCGAGCGTGGGCTCGTCCTCCTCTCCTGCGGACTCTACGGGAATGTGATCCGCATCCTCGTCCCGCTCGTCATCGGCGACGAGGATCTCCAGCGCGGGCTCGAGCTCCTCGAGGAGTCGCTCGTCGAGGCCTCCTCGGCCAGCGCCTGAAGCGCGAATCGGGAATCCTTCCCGGCGACAACGCCAGCGTGAGGAAGGGGGACCGGTGGTCAGGGTCTTCATCGTCTACGAGCAGGAGCCGGACGCCGAGCGCTACGAGCGCCACGCCGAGCTGTGTCGGAAGGTCCCCGGGGGGACGTTCCGAAGCGGGAAGGTGTTCGGAGCGCCCATGGGAGAGCCTCGCTTCGCCTACTACGCCGAGTGGGAGTTCGCCGACCTGGACGCGTTCAAGGCGGCCGCGCGCACCGAGGAGTTCATGGCGACGGGCAAGGACGCGATGGAGCTGGGCGTGCGGTTCGACGTCCACTTCGCCGCCGTGGAATGAGCGAGCCGGAGCGTCCCGAGCCGCGCGACCCGGCCGAGCTCGGCTTCGAGGCGATCGTCTACGAGAAGGCGCCGCCCCGGGCGACGCTGACGCTCAACCGGCCCGAGGTCCTGAACGCATTCGACTTCCGCATGCTGCGGGAGATCGCCCGCGCGTGCGAGGACGCCTCGTGGGACGACGAGATTCGCGTCCTCGTCGTCACCGGCGCCGGGAAGGCGTTCTGCGTCGGCGCCGACCTGAAGTCCTGGAGCCGGGACTATCTCGGCAAGCCCGACGAGTACTGGAAGTGGTTCGGAGCGTTCAAAGACGCCCACGACAAGCTGCGCGAGATCGGCAAGCCGACGCTCGCGCGGATCAACGGCGTCTGCGTCGGCGGGGGCAACGAGCTCCAGATGGCTTGCGACCTGGCCGTGATGGTCGAGGACGCCTACATCCGCCACGTCGGCCCCGAGCACGGCTCCGTGCCCGCCGGAGGCGCGACCCAGTGGCTCCCCATCATCGTGGGCGAGCGCCGCGCGCGCGAGATCATCCTCCTCTGCGAGGAGATCCCCGCCCGGAAGGCGGAGGAGTGGGGGCTGGTCAGCCGAGCCGTACCGGCGGCGGAGCTCGACGCCGTCGTCGACGAGCTCGTGGAGAAGCTCGCGGCCAAGCTCCCGCAGACCGTGCGCTACACGAAGCAGCAGCTCAACTTCTGGCGGGACCTCGCCTGGCACGAGACCGTCAACCACGCGCGCGACTGGCTCGCGCTCTCGATGGTGACCGAGGAGCCGCGCGCCGCCGTCGAGAGGTTCCTGGAGAAGGACGAGTGAGCGCCGTCCTCGTCGAGCGGGAGGAGCCAATCGCGGTCGTCCTCCTGAACCGGCCCGAGGCGCTGAACGCGCTGAACGACGAGGTGATGGGGGAGCTCGTGGAGGCGCTCGAGGAGCTCGACCGCGAGGACGGGATCCGGTGCGTTGTCCTCGGCGGCTCCGAGCGCGCGTTCGCGGCCGGCGCGGACATCGGCCAGATGGCGGAGGCGAGCGCGATGGACATGTACGAGGCGCGCCGGATCGACCGCTGGGACGCGCTCCGCAGGGTGCGGACGCCGCTCGTCGCCGCCGTGTCGGGCTACTGCCTCGGCGGCGGCTGCGAGCTCGCGATAGCCTGCGATCTCATCGTCGCGTCCGAGACCGCCCGCTTCGGCCAGCCGGAGACCGGGCTGGGGATCATCCCGGGCGCCGGGGGGACGCAGCGGCTCACGCGCGCGATCGGGAAGGCGAAGGCGATGGACGTCATCCTCTCCGGGCGCTTCCTCGACGCGGAGGAGGCGGAGCGGGCCGGCCTCGTCGCGCGCGTCGTCGCGCGGGAGGCCTGGCTCGAGGAGGCGAAGGCCGTCGCGCGTGCGATCGCCTCGAAAGGGCCCGTCGCACAGCGCCTGGCGAAGGAGTCTGTCAACCGCGCCTTCGAGTCCACACTCGAGACGGGGCTCGACTTCGAGCGGAAGGCGCTCTACCTCGCCTTCGCCTCCGAGGACGCCGGCGAGGGGCTCAAGGCCTTCACGGAGAAGCGCAAGCCGGAATTCCGCGGCCGCTGACGCGGTTTCAGGAGCATGGCGACAGCGTCGCGCTGGCACGACCCGCCCCGTCTCCGCACGCTCGAGGACGACGAGGCGGCCGAACGGCGTGCGACGTGGCTCGAGCTCTTCTTCGATCTCGTCTTCGTCGTCGCTGTCGCGCAGCTCGCGGACGGGCTCGCCGGGGACCCGAGCCTGCACGGCTTCCTCGTCTTCGCCGGCCTCTTCGTCCCGGTCTGGTGGGCGTGGGTCGGCTACACGTTCTACGCCGACCGCTTCGATACGGACGACCCGCCCCACCGCGTCCTCATGATCACCGGCATGTTCGCGGTCGGCGCGCTCGCCTCGGTGATCCCGTCGGCCTTCGACGGAGAGACCCGGAGCTTCGCGATCGCCTATGCCTTCGTGCGCGCGATCACGGTCGTCCTGAACGCGCGCGCCTGGTGGCACCTCCCAGCGGCGCGACCGCTCCTCAACGTCTACATCCCAGCCTTCAGCGTCAGCGTCGCGCTCTTCCTCGTCTCGGTCGCGGTCGAGCCGCCGGCGCGCTACTGGCTCTGGGCGGTTGCGCTGGCCGTCGACCTGGGCACGCCGCTCGCCAGCCGGGACAGGATCCGGCAGGTGCCGATCCACGCCTCGCACATCCCGGAGCGTGTCGGCCTCCTCACGATCATCGTCTTCGGCGAGAGCGTGCTCGCAGTCGTCGTCGGCACGTCTACGGTGAGCTGGGGGCTCGAGTCGGGCGCGGCGGCGGCACTCGGGTTCGCCGTCGCGGCGGCGCTCTGGTGGATCTACTTCGACTACGTCGACTCCTCGATCGTGCGCCGGACGATCACGGCGGGCCAGATCTACCTGTACGCGCACCTGCCGCTGCTCGTCGGCCTCGCCGCGCTCGGCGCCGGGATCAAGCTGGCGATCAAGGCCACCGAGAGCGAGGGCCTGACGGACGAGGTCTCGTGGATCATCGGCGGCGGCGTCGCGCTCTTCATGGCTTCCGTCGCCGTCATCCACCTGGCCACGACGCGCTCGCGCCGCGACGTCGACCTCTGGCTCCGCCTCGGGACGGCGGCGCTCGCGCTCGGGCTCGGAGCCATGGGGGCGGAGCTCGGAATCGTGCCGATGCTCGCCATCCTTACCGCCGCGCTTGCCGGCCAGATCGTCCTCGAGCTTGCCGGGCACGAGGAGCACGCTCGCGCGGCCGGGATCGACCTCGGCTAGCGGCGACGGGCCGCCAGGGTCCGCTGGTAGCTCCACATCTCGAAGACCACCAGCGCGAGCAGGACGGTGGCCATCGCCGCGACGAAGATCGCCGGGCGCAGGTCCGCGCCCGCGGCCGCGAGCAGGACCAGCACGGCGATCATGACGACGCGCGCCACGATCTTCCGGCGAGACACCCCCCGGACGAGCGCGCGCTGGGCGATCGTCAGGAATCCGAGGTAGGCCGCCGCGCCGCCGCAGAGCGCCCAGCGCGAACCGGCGTCGAGGTGCGTGTGCGGAGCCTGCTCGATGGCGAGGGCGACTCCCGCGCTCACCGCAGTCAGCGCGGCGAGGACGGGAATATGCGCGTGCGTGAAGGTGAGGATCGCTCTCGTCGTGCGGTGCATCTCCATCCCGGCGCCGGTTCCGAAGTAGATCCACCACAGGGCTGCCGCCGCGACGAACCCGAGCGCTCCGGCGACGGCCGACTCGACCGCCCACTCGCTCCCGTCTGTGCCAAGCGCGACCGCGACGATGGTCTCGCCCAGGACGATGATCGTGAAGAGCCCGAAGCGCTCCGGGACGTGGCCCGCGTGGACGGGGATGGCCGCGTGGAAGCGGCGGAAGAGGAGCGGAAGGCTGTACTCCCAGGCCAGCGCTACGCCCCAGAGGACGTAGCGTTCGGGCGCGTCGACGAGGAGCGACGCCAGCCAGATGGCGACGCCGAGCGAGTAGCCGGCGGCGTAGCGGGCGACGAGCGGCCTGGCCGCCGGAACGTGCCGGTACGAGCGGAGGTAGAGCCCGATCATGAGCGAGCGCAGCACGACGTACGCGACCACGAAGCCGATGCTGTCGCCGCCCGCGACGTCGGGGACCTGCACCGCGAGTGCCGCGATCGCGAGCATCGCCGCGAACATCACGATCCGGAAGACGAGGTCGTCCGTGTCGAAGCGGTCGGAGTAGAACGTGAACCCCTGCCACGCGATGAAAACGGGGAGGAAGAGTCCCGCGAACACCGCGAAGCCGGCGAGCGAATGGTCGTCTACGAGCCCGCCCGCGAGCTGTGCGATGGCGACGACGAAGACGACGTCGAAGAAGAGCTCGAGCCAGCTCGCGTGCCGCTCCTCGCCATCCTCGAGCGTCCGCAGCCGAGGCGGCCGGAGCAGCGTCCATTGCTGCGTCGACACGCCCGGATCATGACGCGCCGGGCGGCGCGCCTCAGACGTCGAGCTCGACGGGGACGAGCTCGAGCGTGATGCTCTGGCCCTCGCGCACGACGGTCGCCGATACGCGCTCGCCGATCAGCTCGCCGGCCATGAGCCGCTGGAGGTCGTCGACGCCCTCGACCGGCGTCGAGCCCACGGCGACGATCAGGTCCTCCGGTCGCAGGCCTGCCTCCGCGGCCGGGCTCTCCTCCACGACCTCGACCACCTCCACGCACGACTCGCGGCCGAGCTCGCGGGCGAGCCGCGGCGGCAGCGGACGCGAGCCGCCGGCGATGCCGAGGTACGCTCGCGTGAAGCGCCCTTCCCGCATGAGGGCGCCGACGATTCTCCGAGTGACGTCGTTGATCGGGACGGCGAGCCCGAGACCGACGCCCGCGACCGCGGTGTTGATCCCGACGACGGAACCGCGACCGTCGGCGAGCGCCCCGCCGGAGTTCCCCGGATTGAGGGCGGCGTCGGTCTGGATCACGTTCTCGACGATCCTCCCGGCGGCGCGGGAGCGAACGGGGAGCGAGCGGCCAAGCGCGGAGATCACGCCCGCGGTCACCGACCCGGCGAAGCCGTTGGGGTTCCCGATGGCGACGACGAGCTGGCCGACGCGGAGACGCTCGGCATCCCCGAGCACGGCCGGGATCAGGCCACCAGTCTCGGAGCGCAGGACGGCGAGGTCGGAGAGCGGGTCGGCGCCGACGACCTCCGCCGTGACCTCCCGACCGTCGACGAACGACGCTTCCACCTTGCCGTCCGTCGCCGTGACGACATGAGCGGACGTGAGCATGAACCCGTCGGGGGTGATGACGACGCCACTCCCTCCGCCCGTTGCCACGCGGCCTCCGCGGACCCGGCGTGAGACGCGCAGATTCGCGACCGAGGGGGAGAGCCGCTCGGCGACGGCGATGACCGCGCGCGAGTAGGCGTCGAGCGCCTCGGCGTCCGAGATCTCACTCGACCCCGACGCCGGTTGCTCAGGCCCGAGGAGCGCGTCGATGAACGTAAGATCGGCCATCGCTATCACGCTACCGAACACACTGAGGTCTACCGAGGAGCGGCATGGCTGAGGTCGAGACGACACGCGACGGCTCGGTGCTGACGATCACGTTGAACCGGCCGGACAAGCTGAACGCGTTCGACGCGGTGACGCACAAGGCGTTTCGCGCCGCGCTCGAGGAGGCGGGCGAGCCGGAGGTGCGCGCCGTCGTGCTCACGGGCGCCGGCCGCGGCTTCTGCGTCGGCCAGGATCTCGCCGAGCTGCAGGAGCGCGAGCGGGACGTCGCCGCGCTTCTACGCGAGCGCTGGAACCGACACGTCCTCGGCCTACGCGGGCTCGAGAAGCCCGTGCTCGCCGCCGTGAACGGCCCCGCCGCCGGCGCGGGCCTCTCGCTCGCCTGCGCCTGCGACCTCCGCCTGGCCGCCGACTCCGCAGCGTTCGTTCCCGCCTTCGTCAACGTCGGACTCGTCCCCGATACCGGCGGCTCCTGGCTCGTCCCTCGCCTGCTCGGCTATCCGCGCGCCTTCGAGTGGATGTGCTCGGGCCGCAAGATCGGCGCCGAGGAGGCACTCGCGTGGGGCCTCGTCTCCGAGGTCGTGGCAGGCGACGGCGTCCTCGCGCGGACGCAGGAGCGCGCCGCCGAGCTCGCCTCGCTTCCGACCCGGGCGATCGCGATGACGAAGCGCCTCTTCGAGCGCGCGGGCTCCAGCCGGATCGAGGATCAGCTCGAGCTCGAGGCGCAGCTCCAGCTCGCCGCGACGCGGACGGAGGACTTCGCCGAGGGCGTTGCCTCCTTCCTCGAGAAGCGCGAGCCGCGCTTCAGCGGTCGGTAACCTCGTCGCCCTCGTCGGCCGCGCAGTCCTCGAGACCGAGCTCCTCGGCGCGGGCGTCTGCCTCGCGCTCGTTCCGATCGGCGAGGCCGGCGAGCTCCTGGACGCGCGCCTGGTCGTCTTGCTCGGCTGCGGCCGAGATCTCGCGCAGGCGCGCCGCCCCCTGCTCGTTGAGGCCGATCCAGTCGCCGTAGGCGTCCTCGAGGTCGTCGGGGGGCTCGAGCTCGGCGAGCTCGGCCGTGCCGTCCTCGATCAGGCCGGCGACCTCGGCGGCAGATCCGGCCAGCTCCTGAAGGCTCGAGGGAACCTCGACGGCGTCGATCCTCTCCTGGTAGTCGGCGCAGATCGCGTCCGCCTGCTCGCGGAAGTCGTTCCCGTCTCCCCCGCCGCAACCGGCCGCCAAGAGGACGAGCGCGGCAGCCCCGGCGAGGGCGGTTCTCATGTAACAGGAACCCCGGTGGGAGAGCAGTCCGTCAGGCCGAGCTTCCCCGCGAGCTGGTCGGCTGCGACCTGCTTCTCCTCCACCGTCGCCAGGCCGCGCTCGATGCCTGGACCGTCGTGGACGTTCGCGGCGTTCTGAACGCCCCGCATCGCGGTCAAGATCTCCGCGCGGAGGGAGAGCCATTCGCCGTACGTCTCTACTGTGTCCTCAGGAGGCTCGAGCTCGCGCAGCTCGTTGACGGAAGCCTCGAGCAGGTCGCCCATGTCGGCAGCGATCGCCGCCCATTCGTCGTCGTCCTCGAGAGGCGGGGGAATCGCCGCGATCTTGGGCCCGTAGTTCGCGCAGATCGCGTTCGCCTGCGCCAGGAACTCGTCCTCGGCCCCGCCCTCGTCCCCGCCGCAGCCGGCGAGAAGGAGACAGGCTCCGACGGCTGCGAACGTCGCTCTCATCGTCCCGGGGGCCGATTCTAACGGCGCCCTCGCGGCCGCTCCCGCCGCGCATGAGGACGGCCGGCCTCGTGGGCCGGCCGTCGTTTCCGCCAGTCTCGGAGCCGCTGCCGCTAGCGAAGCTCCTGGGGGCGAGACTTCAGTCGGTTGCGGTGAGCCGCCGCGTGTCCCTCGTTGCGACTCGTTTCTTGATCGTGGCCGCACCATGACGCGCCTGAGGATGGGAACGGTGGGCGGGTGGTATGAGAGCCGTATGGCTGCCGGGGGGGTTGATTCGCTCCGTGCGGCGCAGTAGCGTGATCCATCGACCCCGGGGGAGTGAGGAGGTTTACGCCATGAACTGTGGTCGGCGAATCTCGCTTGTGGTGGCTCTCGTCGTGAGCGCCCTTCTTGCGGCGCAGGCGGCGTCGGCCCGCAATCCAGGCCTCGAGAAGCTCGAGGCGTTGCACGCGCTGAAGATGGGCGGCGCGGGCGGGAACGGCATGGTCACCCACAACTTCCGGCTGCTCGGGCACAACGACCTGGGCCTGACGGACGTGAACGGCGACGTCTGGGTGCACGGCAACTTCGCCTACGTGGGCACCTGGGCGATCCCGTGCGGCGGGACGGGCGTCCGGATCGTGGACGTCTCCGACCTGCGTCATCCGGAGCTGATCGGCACGCTGGCCGGGCGCGAGGGAACGGACGCCGAGGACATGGTCGTGCGCCGGGTATCGACGCCGTCCTTCTCCGGCGACCTGATGGCGGTCGGGATCCAGCGCTGCAGTGAGGAGCCGGAGTTCGACGAGCAGGAGTTCGGGCTCGAGCTCTGGAACGTCACCGATCCCTTCGACCCCGAGAAGCTTGGGGAGTTCGCGGTCGGCCACGGCGGCGGCGGCGTGCACGAGCTCGACCTCTTCCAGCGCGGCGGCAGGGTGTACGCGCTGCTGGCGCACCCGTTCGGCGAGTGGTTCGATCCAAGCGGGGAGGGCGACTTCTTCATCGTCGACGTCACGAACCCGCGTCTGCCCGTGCAGGTCGCCGAGTGGGGCGCGGGCGGCGCCGGCTATTCGCCGGGGCCGTTCTGGGGCCAGGGCAGCTTCGGGGCGATGTTCGGCCACAGCGCGCGCGCCAGCGCGGACGGGATGAAGGCGTACGTGTCCTACTGGGATCTCGGCGTCCTCACGTTCGACATCAGCGACCCGGCGAACCCCGTGCTTCTGACGCGCACGACGTACGAGCCGTGGGAGGACGGCGACGCGCACTCGATGACGCCGTACAAGGGGAAGCACAAGCGCTTCATCCTCCAGAACGACGAGGACTTCGACCCGACGACTCCCGCCGACATCCGCTACGGAGACAAGCAGCACGGGATCGGCCCCGAGAGCGCGGGGAGCACCCCGCTCTGGCTCGAGCCGGGGCACCAGGTCGCCGCGCCCGTCGTCATGGCGGCGAGCCAGGGCTGCGAGGTCGCGGACTACCCCGCGGCCACGGCGGGCAAGATCGCAGTCGTCTACACGCCCTTCCCGTTCTTCGATCCGAGCGGGGACGAGCCGCTGTGCCTCCAAGCGGAGCAGGAGGCGGCGGCCGAGGCGGCCGGCGCCGCCGCGGTCGTCCACGACTTCGTCGCCGAGAACACGAGCCCCCAGTGGTTCGACTTCGACGAAGTCGGGATCCCGGTGCTCTTCACTGACCAGGAGACGGCCGAAGGGATCGTCGCGGCCGGCTGGGCGACGCTCAAGGCGCGGAAGCCCTCCTGGGGCTACCTGCGCGTGTACAACGCCCGCACCGGCAAGCAGGTGGCCAAGTTCGACGGTGCGCCCAACGTCCACAAGCTGCCGGTGCCCCCCGGCGAGTGGAGCATCCACAACACCGAGGTCATGGGCGACCGGGCGTACAGCTCGTGGTACTCGAACGGGATCGTCGCGCTCGACCTCAAGCCACTGAACAGGCGGCACCCGGGCGACCCGAGGATGGTCGGCCAGTTCGTTCCTCCGCCGAGCGGGGAGGATCTCCCCTTCTTCGGCATGTGGGGCGTCGTCATCCGCGAGGACGGCGTCGTCTTCGGCAGCGATCTCGGCAGCGGTCTCTGGATCGTGAAGCCGAAGGGGAAGGCCGCTCCGTAAGAAACCGATGCTCGCGCGCCCTCGGCCCTCCCTACGCCGACCCGCAGGCGCCGCAGTGGAGCGCCCCGACCCGGCACGGGCGTGTGCAGCCGGGGCACTCGGCCGTGAGTGCGCGTCCGCATCCCTCGCAATGCGCGCCTCCGCGGCCGGGGAAGCCGCAGAACGGACACTCCCCCTTGCGTACGCGGCGCAGCGGGATCCGCCTCTGGAGGTAGCGCTGGAGTGCGACGAAGGCGAGCAAGGTGAGGCCGACGCCAGCCACGGCCAGGACGAGCGGGCCGAACTCGAGCGGGTCGACGTAGTCGGTCACGTAATCGCCGGCCATGACGAGAGCGAGCACCGCCGCGAACCCGACGGCGGCGAGGCCGAGCGGGAGGGAGCGCGAGCCTCTCGTGCGCAGTCGCCCGAGCAGCGCGTAGGCCAGGATCATGGTCGCCAGGACGAGCACGAGCCGGCCTCCGAAGCTGCCCAGCGACTCGATCCGCGCGGCGCGCCGCTTGTCGGCGGCGATCCTGCTCTGCGCAACCTCCGCGGCCGGCGTCGCGGCGGCGACCTCGGCACGCGCGGCGGCCAGGTCGGCCTGGGCCCGCTCGTAGGCTGCCTGTGCGTCCTCGTAGCGGAGCTCGAGCGCTCCCGCCGGTGCGCCCGCGTCGAGGGCCGTCCGGTACGCCTCGCGCGCGACCTCCATCTCCTCCAGCGCCCGGCGCTCGCTCTCCTCCGCTTGGAAGAGACGCTCGTTCGCGGTTCCGAGGCGGTCGACTGCGGCACGGTCAGCCGGGGCGGCAACGGCCGGGTCGACGGCGGCGCGGACCGCGTCGTCGATTCTCTGGTACGCCCACAGGCCCCCGACGAGTAGAAAGACCGCGAGAACGACGGCAAGGAGCTTTTCGCTCTTGGTCGTCTGGATCTCCTCGACGTCGACGTGAGTGCTCAGCGTGCTCAACGGTCACCTCCAGTCGGTTGACAAGCTATAGCAGTCCCGATATATATATAGCATGATTGCGATACACGTCAAGCCATGAGGCTCGATCGCCGCGAGAGGTTCGCGGTCGGCGCGCTCGTGTACTTCAGCCTGAGCAGTGTCTGGATCTACGGCGTCGGCGACAACGGCTTGCTCGAGGACACGGGACTGCTTGGCTGGTCCGCGCTCGCGCTCGTCGCACTCGCGCACGTTGCCTTCGGCTTCGTTCTCGGGGAAAGGGTCGCGCTTCTCTTTCCGATCGCCCTCGTGCTCGTAGCCCTGTCCGCTGGCTATCCCGAGTCGCGGTACAGCGAGCCGGGCCCGGTTTGGTTCGGGCAGGTGTTCCTCGCGCTCTTCGAGATTCCCCTCATCGCCGCCGGTCTCGGCCTGAGAGCGTTCGTCGAGACGCGGCGGGCCGTAGCTAGATCGTCTTGAACTGCTCGAAGGGCTGGCGGCAGCTCGTGCAGTAGCGGATCGAGCGGCACGGGGTCGGACCGAAGAGGTTCTCGAGCCGCGTGTCGGCGGAGCCGCAGTACGGGCAGCGGAAGGCGTGACTCTCGAGCTGGACGAGCGTGGGCCCCGCCGCGGCGCGGGGGTGCGGCGGGGCGAAGCCGGACTCCTGCAGCTTGCGCCGGCCCTCGGGGGTGATGCGGTCGGTCGACCAGGAGTCGTCGAGGACGACGTCGATCTCCGGCTGGGCGCCGAGGGCACGCACGGCGTCGGCCATCCGGTCGCGCATGACCTCCTGGGCGGGGCAGCCCAGGAAGGTCGGCGTGAACTCGACCCGCACACGCTCGCCGTCCACCTCGACGTCACGGACGACGCCGAGGTCGACGAGGGAGACGACGGGGATCTCCGGGTCGGGAATCTCGGCCAGCGCCTTCCAGACCTCGCTCGCCGACGGCGAGCGAGATTTACCCGCCTCGCGCGACACGCGAGTACCTCCTCGCGATTCTCGGCTTGCCGAGAATCGCCGTCACCATGCGGCACCCGGCACC
>Ga0209859_1000225_pt1 | contig 13370 bp, 14 predicted proteins | sample GWRWS3_50_60_FD_187241 | JGI IMG/M metagenome (GOLD analysis project Ga0209859, IMG submission 187241) | Riverbed sediment microbial communities from areas with vegetation nearby in Columbia River, Washington, USA - GW-RW S3_50_60 (SPAdes)... | ecosystem: Environmental > Aquatic > Freshwater >... | reverse complement strand
TGAACCAACGTCGGGCAGGTTCAGACGTCTGCTCGCGCGTCTGCTCGCGCACCCGCTGGAGCTCGTGCATCAACAGGTCGTGGACCTCGGCGAGCCGGTCCGCGCCGGCCGAGCGGATCCGCTCGAGCTCGACGTCGTTCGTGCTCCACACCCGCTCGAGCTGCCCTTCGATGATGACGCACAGGCGCTCGATCCCTTCGTCGATCGCACCGCGGATGCGTTGGAGCTCCTGGGCGTCCGAAGCTTGGATCCGCACGAAGGCCTCGCCGTTCGCGCTGCGGAAGCGCTTGCCCTCCTCTCGGTTCGCGGTCCGGAGCGCCTCGATCTCCTGCTCGAACGTGGCCTGCATCCGCCCGACGGCGGCATCGGTCCGACGACCGAGCTCCGTCTCCATGTCGACCCGCAGGGCCGCGAAGCGCTCCTCGAGCCCGGAACCCTCCTGTTCCCTGTTCCGTTCCAGCATGTGATCCCTCGATTCCTCCCGCCAGCGGTCCCGGACGGTAGACCGAGCGACGGCGGGACCGAGCTGAGCCCCCTCGGCGTCGGAGGGCGCCGCGACCCGTTCCTCGAGACGCGGTCGGCGGCGAGGGCCGTCGATCCCGTACAAGGTCCGACTCGCGTCCTCGGCCGCATGAACGGCCTCGCGGTTGTCCACCTGCATCTCGATCGCCTCCCGGAACCGATCGTCTCGACGCGGGCCGCTTCGGAGCGACGGTAGGGCGACGGTAGGGCAGGGGGGCCACCGATTCAACGACCTAGGATTAGGATGGGCGGTCGTCCGACCCGCAAGCCCACACCGGAACGCCGACCGGAAGGAGCCCTTGATGCGTTCATCGGTCAGATGTCTCGCCGTTGCGCTCGCCCTGCTCGTCCTCGTCCCGCCGGTAGGAGCGCGAGAGCGTGGGAACGAACCACGGGGCGCGACCGCGGTCGTTCGGGTGCGGATCGTCGACAACGCTTTCCGACCGCGCAACCTCTCGATCGCGCGCGGAACCGTGGTGCGCTGGGTCAACCGCGGCGACCGGAGCCACACGACCACGTCGGACACGAGCATCTGGGATTCGAACACCCTCTCCCCCGGCGAGGCTTTCCGCCGGCGCTTCCGCCGGCTGGGGAGCTTCGACTACCACTGCATGATCCACTCGGGGATGACCGCGACGATCACCGTCACCTGAACCGGTCCGGGTATCACACCCCGGACCTCCGGTAGGGTGCGCCACGATGGGCGGCGAGCGGCTCACGATCGTCTTCATGCCCGAGAGCGCCTACGGGCCGACGAACAACTGCATCGGCATCGGCAAGGTGCTCGAGCAACGAGGTCACCGGGTCGTCTTCGCGGCCGAGGCATCGTGGCGAGGTCGCCTGGAGCCGCTCGGCTTCGAAGAGGATCTGGTGGACCTCGCACCGCCGGCCGAGGGCGACCAAGACGCAGGCCAGTTCTGGATCGACTTCGTGTCCGAGACCGCCCCCGAGTTCCGCAAGCCGACGATCGAGCAGCTCGAGACGTTCATCGAACCCGTCTGGTCCTCGTTGATCGACGGCGCGATCTACTGCCACCGGCAGCTCGAGGAAATCTTGGACCGCGCGCGGCCCGACGTGATCGTCGAGGACAACGTGAACAGCTTCCCCGCGTTGCTCACCCACGGAGCGCCGTGGGTGCGGATCATGTCGTGCAACCCGCTCGAGCTGAAGGACCCGGATCTCCCGCCGCCGTTCAGCGGCTACCCGACGCGCGACCGCCGGGGCTGGGACGCGTTCCGCGCGGAGGTCGAGCGCACGAGTCGAGCGACCTGGGAGCGGTTCAACGCGTTCGTAGTCGACAGCGGTGCCCCGCCGCTGCCAGATCTCGAGTTCATCCACGAGTCGGAGCACCTCAACCTGTACGTGTATCCCGAAGCCGCCGACTACCGGCGCTCGCATCCCCCGGCTCCCACCTGGCATCGGCTGGGATCCTCCGTCCGTCAGACCGAGGACCCGTGGGTGGTCCCGGACACGCTCGGCGACGAGGGAGCGCTCGTGTACGTCTCCCTCGGATCGCTCGGCTCCGCCGACGTCGAGCTGATGGAACGGCTGGTGGCCGTCCTCGCCGAGACGCCTCACCGGTACGTGGTGTCGAAGGGACCGCGAGCCGACGAGTTCGAGCTCGCGGACAACATGTGGGGCGCGGCACGGGTACCCCAGACGAACGTGATCCCCCACTGCGACCTCGTCATCACGCACGGTGGCAACAACACGACGACCGAGGCGTTCCACTTCGGCAAGCCGATGATCGTCCTGCCGTTGTTCTGGGATCAGTACGACACCGCCCAGCGGGTCCAGGAGCTCGGCCTCGGCGTCCGGCTCCCCACGTACGCGTTCGAGGACGACGAGCTGAGGGGGGCGGTCGACCGGCTGGTCGCCGACACCGACCTCCGCTCGCGGGCGGCGGCGCTCGGGACGTCGATCCGATCGGGCGAGGGAACGGCGCGGGCCGCCGACCTCATCGAGGCGGTGGGACGCGCGGGTCCCGAGGCGTAACGCGCGTTCCGAGTCAGAACACGCGTCGGTACCGACGGACCGCGATCGGTGCGGCGACCGCGACGATCCCGACGATCCAGGTGAGAGCCTGCAGCACGTAGTTGTCGCTCGGAGTACCGCTCATCAACGAACGGGCGGCCGAGGCGACCACCGACACGGGCTGGTGTTCCGCGAACGGCTGGAGCCAGCTCGGCATCGAGGCGACCGGCACGAACACCGACGACGCGAACACGAGGGGCGCCATGATCGGGAACGCGGCGGCTTGGGCCGTCTCGGGATCCTTGACGGCGAGCCCTACGGTCGCGAAGACCCACGACAGCGAGTAGCCGAACAGCAGCACGAGCGCCACGCCGCCCAGGTAGCCGAGCGCATCCGTCTGCACACGGAACCCCACGAGGAAACCGACGCCGCTCACGAGCGTCATCACGAACACGTTGCGCACGACGTCGGCGGTGGTCCTGCCGGCGAGCACCGCCGATCGGGCCATCGGCAGCGCGTGGAACCGTTCGAGCAGGCCGCTCTTCACGTCGGCCGCCAAACCGACCGCCGTCCCCATCGCGCCGAAGACCGACATCTGCACGAAGATGCCGGGGATCAGGTAGTCGACGTAGGGGATACCGAACGTGTTCTCCACGGCACCACCGAACACGTAGACGAACAGCAGCACGAAGATGACCGGCTGGATCGTGGAGAACACCAGGAGCTGCGGAACCCGGCGGAGGGTGATCACGTTGCGCCCGGTCATGGCGATGGTGTCCGAAACGGCACCGACCAGCCTGTCGAAGCCGCGACGTTCGGGCGGGATCGGGATGGAAACGGTCGCCTGGCTCATGCGCCACCTCCTACCGGAACGGGATCCGCGGACTCGATCTCGGCGATCGGCTCGGCATGGTGGCCCGTCAGACGCAGGAACACGTCGTCGAGGGACGGTTCGCGAACCGTGAGCGAGGATGGGTAGAGGCCGTCGGCGTCGAGCGTTCGGAGCATCTCCATCAGGGCTCTCGGCCCCTCCCCCGACGGGACTCGGATCCGTGTGCCCTCGAGCTCGGCGGCCACGCCTCCACGCGTCGAGAGAAGCGCCGCCGCTCGCTCGGCGTCGGGATCCGTCGACATGAGGAACTCGATGACCGTGCTGCCGAGCTGCGCCTTCAACTCCGCCGGCGTTCCCTCGGCGATCACGCGACCCACGTCCACGACCGCGAGGCGCTCGGCGAGCCGGTCCGCCTCCTCGAGGTACTGCGTGGTGAGCAGCACTGTGGTGCCGTCGGCCACGAGCTCGCGGATCATCTCCCAGAGCGCGTTCCTGCTCGGAAGGTCCAAACCGGTCGTGGGCTCGTCGAGGAACAGGACCGGCGGCCGTGCTACCAGCGCAGCGGCCACATCGAGCCGGCGTCGCATCCCGCCCGAGTACGTTCGGATCGGGCGGTCGGCCGCCTGCGAGAGCTCGAAACGCTCCAGGAGCTCAGCCGCCCGCTGCGCCACCCACCCACGCGGACGCTGGGCGAGACGGCCGACCAGCCGAAGGTTCTCGCGACCGGTGAGGTTGGGGTCCACGGTCGCGGACTGGCCGGCGAGACCGATGCGCAGCCGAACGCGCTCGGCGTCCTCCACGACGTCGAAGCCCAGCACCTCGGCGCGACCGCCGTCGGGCTCGAGGATCGTCGTGAGGATCCGCACGGCGGTCGTCTTCCCCGCACCGTTCGGACCCAGCAGACCGAACACGGTGCCGGGCGCGACCTCGAAATCGATACCGGCGAGAGCCTCCACGGACCCGAACCGCTTCTGCAGCCCGTCCACCGTGATCGCTGGAGCGTCCATGGTCATCATCGGCACCTCCTTGGCGCGCAACCCATCGAGCATCCCACAGGTAGTTGAGATATCGCAAGTATCCAGGGGATTCAAAGATTGGACAGATTGGACCTTCCCGGCCCCTTCGCGTACGCTTGAGAGATGGGCACTCGAACCTCGAGCAAGAAGGCGCTCGCTGCGGAAGCATGGGAGCCCTTCGCGCGCTTCTTCTTCGAGACCGTGAAGCATCGGCAGCGCGTATTCGCCGATCGAGGACTGACTCCGAATGACGCCCGCGCGCTGTTCGTGCTCGACGGCACCCGCGGTCGTTCGATGAGCGAGCTCGCAGACGAATGGCTCTGCGATGCGTCCAACGCGACCTGGATCGTCGACCGCCTCGAGGAGCGAGGCCTGGCCGAACGCAGGACGATGCCCACCGATCGTCGCGTCAAGCTGGTCGTGCTGACCCCGAAGGGATCTCGAACCAGGGAAGAGATGTTCCGCAAGCTCTACGAGCCGCCACCGGAGCTGTTGGAGCTCGGGCGCGAGGAGCTCGAGGCGTTGCGCGACGCCGTCTCCAAGCTCCCGTTGCGAGGTTCATCCTGACGGTCGCGCGCGGCTCCGTGCCCGGGGTGGGATTCGAACCCACACGTCCCTCTCGGGACCAGCGCTTTTAAGGCGCATCCGTCTGCCAGTTCCGGCACCCGGGCGACCGGCAGCGTAACCGCTAGCCGCTCTCGCGGATCGTGACCTTCTCGAGGTAGACGGACTGTGCTGGCTGTTGCCCCTCGATGCCCGCGGAGGGGTCTTGGATGGGCAGTTCCTGGATCTGCTTGGCGACGTCGAGACCCTCGACGACCGTGCCGAAGATCGTGTAGGCGGGGCTCGCGTCCAGGGTGTGCCCCGCGGCGCCCGTGATGAGGAAGAACTGGCTCCCGCCTGTGTCGGGTCCGGCGTTCGCCATCGCGAGGACGCCGGGCCCATAGGACTCGTCGCCGGTGAGCTCATCGGGGATCGAGTACCCGGGGCCCCCGGTACCGGTGCCCGTCGGATCGCCGCCCTGGATCACGTCGATCGAGGTATCCAGACGGTGGATCCGCTGGCCGTCGAAGTACCCCTCCTGGGCGAGGAACACGAACGAGTTGACCGTCTCCGGCGCCTGGTCGGCGAGGAGCTCGACCACGATCGTGCCGCAGGACGTCTGGATCTCCGCCTCGTAGGTGGTCCCCTGCTTCACGACCTGCTCCGGCGCCGAGAACTGGGGCTTGGGCGTCAAGGCGGTCTTGGGCTGCGTCGCACCGCACGCGACCTCGTCCGGTCCGGGTTCGGGCTGCACGGTATTCGCGTCGGAGGTCGCCCCCGATGGGCCCGTGCTCGGATCCTCTTCGTTCGCCGTCTCGCCCGAGGCTGCCGTCGGGGTTTCGTCGCCGCCGGTGAACGCGGCGAAGGCCACACCCCCGCCGACGAGCGCGATCACGAGCGCGACCACGATCGTGGTCGTCTGGCGTTTGCGCTGTTGGCTCATGCGCTCGGCCTGGCGTCGCTGATGCTGCCTCGCGAGCTGTCGGTGGCGGGATCTCTTCGGCACGGCGGGACAGGTTACCGAAAGGCCTGCGATCGCACCGCCGGAGCGCTAGGTTCGGGAGCCGATCACAGATCCGGCCGCGGGACCGGGGGACCGTCCGCCGATGCGAGCTCGTCCACGACCACCACGGCGTCGGAGGAGGCCTCCCTCTCGATCACGGCCTCGACCTCGCCGAGCGCGGTGACCGTGCGGTCGCGGATGTCTCGGAACGTCTCGAGCACGGTCTCCCTCATCGCGCTGAGATCCCTCGAGGCGCGGTCGTTCTCCTGACGCGCCTGGTAGATCGAGCGTGCGGCTCGGATCCGCGCTTCCTGCTCCTCGGTCTGCACGTCCGCCCGCGTGCGTTCGGCCTCCGCCCGAGCCTCGGCCACGATGCGGTCGGCTTCCTCTCGCGCCTTCGCGAGGATCCGACCGGCCTCCGTCCGCACGTCGGACTGGACGCGTCCGGCCTCCACCTCGGCATCGCGAAGGAGCCCACCCACCTGATCGTCGAACCCCCGCACCAACTCGGTCACGTGCTGCGATGCGGCGATATCCGGATCGGCGGCCGAGGCCTCGAGCGCCGCGCGCGCCTCGTCCCGTTCCCGCCGGGCTTCGAGCAGTTCGATCCGAATCTCTTCGAGCCGTGACTCGAGGCTCAGGACACTGGTCACGACGCGTTTCAGGTAGCCGGCAACCTGATCGGGCGAGAATCCACGCCGGACCGTGTCGAAGTTCGACTCCGGACCGTCGGTGCCCTCGCTATCTGGGGGTGGCGCGACGTCGGGCTCTCCCAAGGCCACCTGACCTCCCTTGCCTTCCGGCACCTGCGTGCCTCGAGGGATCCATCTCGACGATCACCGTAGACCGACCGACCGTCACCCCACCAGGGACCGAAAGTCGGTATTTTTCCGCGATCCGCGCATCGGAGGTCGGGCGTCGTCGTGCCTGAGACCCCCCGGCATGCGGGTCACGGGCTAGGTATGCCCGAGCATCTCGAGCACGAGCCCGTCGAGGATGTCGGTCTCGGACACCACGGCCTCGTCGAACCCGAAGCGGTCCATCACCTCGACCAGGATCACCGCGCCCCCGACGATCACGTCGGCCCGACCTGGAGCCATCACGGGCAGCGCCGTCCGTTCTGGCGTGGTCATCCGCGCCAGGCGGGAGGCCACCCGTTCGGCGTCGACCCGCGACAGCCTGGTGCGATGGATCCGCTCGGGGTCGTAGAAAGCGAGCCCGAGCGCGATCGCCTGGACGGTCGTCGCCGTGCCCGCGACGGCGACCAGCGTCCGAGCCTCGGCGACCGGGACCGCCCGCTCGACCTCGTCGAGGATCACGTTCACCGCCTCGCGCATCGCGTCGAGCTCGCCGCTCGTCGGAGGGTCGCTCCGGACGAAGCGCTCGGTGAGCCGGACGCTGCCCATCTGTATCGAGATTGCGACCGAGGGGCGATCCGCGCCCAGGACGAACTCGGTGGAGCCGCCGCCGATGTCCAGCACGAGGAACGGCGAGGGGGCGTCGAGGCCTCGTATGGCGCCGAGGAACGAGAGTTGGGCCTCCTTCTCCCCGCTTACGACCTCGAGCTCGGAGCCGGCGAGCTCGCGGACGCCCCGCTCGAACTCCGCCGCGTTGGCCGCGTCCCGCAGGGCGGCCGTGGCGGCCACCCGGATCCGTTCGGCGTGCAGGGCGCGTGCGCGTCGCGCGTACCGCGCGAGCACGTCGAGCGTGCGCTCAACCGCATCGGGCGAGAGCATCCCGGTCTCGTCCACACCCTGCCCGAGGCGCGTGATCACCATGTCGCGCGCGAGCTCGTCGAAGCCCCCTTCGCCGTTCGGCTCGGCCACGAGCAGGCGGATCGAGTTCGTTCCCTGGTCGACCGCGGCGACGCGCCCGGGACGCTCATTGTGGATGGGTTCGACGATGCCGGCGACCCAGGCGCCGACCTCGTCGTCGCCACCGGCCAGATGGTTGGCGTAGTGCGCGTGGAGGCATTTCAGGCCCCGCCGCGTCCCGCCCACGCCGCCCTGGGCCTCGGTGCCGGGTGCGCCACGGGCGCGCTCTCGGGCATACTCGGCGTGAGCCCGAGCCACCGCGTCGGCGAACGCGGGATCGGTCTCGATGCGTTCGTTCAGCTTCGAGATCCATCCCTCGGCCTCCAGACGCGACACGGCTCGTACCGCGTCGGGGCACGTGAGCCAGAAGAGCGTCGGGAACGGGTTCCCCTGCTCGTCGACCGGAGCGTTGCGGATCGCGAGCGGATGCCCCCCGGGGCATCGAGCGACGACGGTGAACGCGATCGTGGGTCGGCGGCCGAGTTGCTCGGCGACGACGCGGAGATCGCTCCCGCGGAGCTCGCCCAAGCGGGGCTGCTACTTGCGCTTGTGCTCGACGGAGCGCTTGAAATCGACCTGGCGCTCCTCGCTCTGGCGCATGAACTTCTTCAGGCGGGCCTCGAAGTCGGGGTCGGAGCCGCGTCGTTGCCGCGTGGGAGCCGGGTCCTGGAGTGCCTTGATCGACAGGTCGATCTTGCCGTCCTCCTTGATGGCGATGACCTTCGCCTGGACGACGTCGTTCTCCCGCAGGTGCTCGTGGACGTCCTTGACGTAGTTCCTGTCGATCTCGGAGATGTGCACGAGCCCCATCTTCCCGCCTTCCAGGGTCAGGAAGGCGCCGTACGGGGTGATCCGGCTGACGGTCCCGTCGATGACCGCGCCGACCTCGAGATCTGCCAGGGCTCCTCCACGTCCTTTCTCGGCTGGTTCCTCTCCGGCGCATCGCCGGTTCGGTCAGTGTCCCATCGGCTCGTTTGGGCCGTCAATACGAGGGAGGCGGAGCAGCTGCGAGTGACGGAACGCCGCCCCGGCAAGGCCGGGTCCGCCGCCGATCCCGAGCCAGGTCATCCCAGCGCGAACGATCCCGTGAGGATCTCGCCTGCCGGCTCGTACGTGCCGATGACGACTCCCGTGGTGGAGACCTTGCTGTCGACGAGCCTCAGCCCGGAGGGGATGGTGCCCTCCGAGAACAGGCGCTTGCCCGACCCGATGACGACGGGGAAGACCCACAGGCGGTACCGGTCGACGAGACTGTGGGGCATCAGCGTCTGGATCAGGTTCCCGCTGCCGTGCACCTGCAACTCGGGCCCATCGTCCTCCTTGAGCGCAGCGATGCCTTCGGCCGCGTCTGCATCGATCAGGACCGAGTTGCTCCACTCCAGCGTGGGATGACTCCGCGACGCGACGTACTTGGTGGCGTCGTTGAACGGCTTGGCGCCGGCCTCCTCTGAGGCGTGCGGCCAATACGCGGCCATGATGTCGTAGGTCGTGCGGCCGAGCACCATGGCGAACGGGATGCTCGTCGCCTCGGCCATGACTTGCCCCATCAGCTCGTCCCAGTAGTTCACCGACCAGCCACCGTGGGCGAAGCCGCCGCTGTCGTCCTCATCAGGTCCGCCCGGGGCCTGCATGACCCCGTCGAGGGTCAAGAAGGTGGTCACGATCAGTTCTCTCATCTCTCGTGTCCTTTCGATCGGATCGAACGTGCGTCGGGCGGCCGGGAGGAACATCCGACCAAAGCGATCAGCAGCCGGGTGAGAGCGTCCGACCCCCCGGCGTGACGAACGCGACCTCGCCGGGCCCCACCATGCCGAGGCACTCGCGGGCGAGCTTCTCGAGCTCGGTGGGGTCGTGCAGACGCGAGATCTCGGCGCGCAGCTCGGCGTTCTGCGACCCGAGTTCGGCGGCGCGTCGTTCGATGTCGGCGATCGCCGCGCTCTGATCGAGGTACCGACCGATCGGCACGATGGCCATCACCCCGAGGATCGTCACCGCGACGAGCAGCGCCGCCGCTCGGCCGGTGAGCCGGGGGCGGTCACGTTCGAGCCGAGGTCGCGCGGACCGGCTCCGCGTAGTCGCGCTCACGTCGAGCTCCGTTGCACGGCCGCGCCGCCGAGGTAGCGAGCCTGCTCGCCGAGCTCCTCCTCGATCCGCAGGAGCCGGTTGTACTTCGCGGTCCGTTCCCCGCGCGTCGGTGCACCCGTCTTGATCTGTCCCGCGTTGGTCGCGACGGCGATGTCGGCGATCGTCGTGTCCTCGGTCTCGCCGGAGCGGTGGCTCACGACCTGGCCGTAGCCGTTGCGCACGGCGAGCTCGATCGTGTCCAGCGTCTCGGTCAGTGTGCCGATCTGGTTGGGCTTGACGAGGATGGCCGTGGCGACGCGCTCGCGGATGCCGCGGGCGAGTCGCTCCGGGTTCGTCACGAAGATGTCGTCGCCGACCAGCTGGCAACGCGCGCCGAGCTCGGCGGTGAGCGCGGCCCACCCGTCCCAGTCGTCCTGGGCGAGCCCGTCCTCGATCGAGACGATCGGGAACCCGTCGAGGAGCCCGCTCCAGTACGCGACCATGTCCTCGGAGCTCCGCTCGCCGCCCTCGAGACGGTACGTCCCGTCGTCGTACAGTTCGGAGCACGCCGGATCCATCGCGAGGGCGACCTCGTCGCCGGGTTCGAGCCCCGCCGTCTCGATCGCAGCGACCAGCAGCCGGAGCGCCTCGGCCGCCGTGCCGAGCTCGGGTGCGAACCCCCCCTCGTCACCGACGCCCGTCGAAAGACCCTTCGAGCGCAGGTCCGCCTTCAGAGCCTGGTAGATCTCCGAGCACCACCGGACGGCCTCGGAGAAGGACGCGGCACCGACGGGCGCGAGCATGAACTCCTGCAGCTCGAGCTCGTTGTCCGCGTGAGCGCCGCCGTTGATCACGTTCATGAGCGGCAGCGGGAGCACGTGGGCGTTCGGTCCGCCGAGCGCCCGGTAGAGCGGGAGCCCGAGGGAGTCCGCGGCCGCGTGAGCGAGCGCGAGCGAGACGCCGAGGATCGCATTGGCGCCGAGGTTCGACCGGTCGGGACTCCCGTCGAGCTCGAGGAGGGCGCGATCGATCAGTCGCTGGTCGTACGCGTCGATGCCTTCGAGCGTGGGCGCGATCACCTCGTTCACGTTCGCGACGGCGCGGAGTACCCCTTTGCCTCCGTACCGCTTGGCGTCTCCGTCGCGGAGCTCGATCGCCTCGTGCTCACCGGTCGAGGCGCCGCTCGGGACGGCCGCCCTGCCGAACGCCCCGTCGACCAGGACGGCATCGACCTCGACGGTCGGGTTCCCACGCGAGTCGAGCACCTCGCGGGCGATGACGGCTTCGATCAGGGACATGGGGGTGCATATCCTACGGCCGGGGACCTGAGCTTCCTGTGATTTGAACGGTTCGGTTACGGTGGGCCGGTGGATGAGCCGGAGCCCGAGCGCTGCTGCTTCGACGACTGGGTCGACCACTGGTCGGAGCAGGCGACGAAGAGGCCGACGGCCGCCAGGGTGACCGCGTCCCTGCTCGACGCGATCACGGATGCTGGGATCGCCGATCGCACGGTGCTCGACGTTGGATGCGGGATCGGGGACCTGGCGATCGAAGCGGTGGCGCGGGGCGCGACGAGCGGCGTCGGCTTCGATCTCTCTCCGAAGGCGATCGAGCAGGCGCGCGAGCTCGCGCAGGCGCGAGGGGTGGGCGACCGGACGACGTTCCACGTCGGGGACGGCGCGAAGCTCGACCTGCCCGCCACCGACGTGGTGGTCATCAACCGAGTCGTCTGCTGTTACCCCGACACCGAGAACCTGCTCGAGCGGACCCTGGGCGCGGCGCGGAGCGTCTTCGCGATCACGGCGCCGATCTCGACCGGAGCGGTCGGCGCGTACAACAGGATCTGGAACAGGTGCCGGAACGTGTGGTACCGGCTCCGACGGAAGAAATTCGCCGGCTTCCGTACGTTCGTCCACGACCTCGACGGCATCGACGAGCGCATCCGCGCGGCGGGGTTCCACCGGGTGCATCACGAGCACCGTCGCGTCGTCTGGGATCTCGCCGTCTACGCCCGATAGGGCGCGATCACGAACGAGCCTCGCGGAACAGCGTCCGGACCTGCTCGTCCGTGAGCGCCTCGAGATCGAGCCGGCGCTCCTGGAGCAAAGCACGGAACCGCTCGTAGCGTTCGGCGAAGCCGCGGATCGTTCGGCGTAGCGCGGTTTCCGGATCCACCCCGAGCTTCCGCGACACCGCGACCGTCGCGAACAGGACGTCGCCGATCTCCTCCTCGGCGTTGTCGGCGTCGGTGTGCGATTCGAGCTCGCCGACCTCTTCTTTCAGCGCCTCGATCGCCGAGCCGACCGAACGCCACTCGAACCCCCAGCCGGCGGCCCGGCGCTGCACCTTCGAGGCGCGCGCGAGCGCGGGCAGCGTCGCCGGGATGTCGTCATCGAGCGGCTTCTCCCCTTTCTCTTCTGCCTTGATGCGCTCCCAGTTCACGAGCACCTCGTCGGCGCCCTCGACCTGCACGTCGCCGAACACGTGCGGGTGACGGCGGATCAGCTTCTCGACGATGGCCTGCGCGACGTCGTCGACGTCCCAGGCACCGTCGTCCGCCGCAAGCTGCGCATGAAACGCGACCTGCAGCAAGACGTCGCCGAGCTCCTCGCGCAGGCGTTCGCGATCGTCGGCGTCGATGGCCTCGAGCACCTCGTGCGTCTCCTCCAGGAGATGGCGCGCGAGCGAGGCGTGGGTCTGCTCCCGGTCCCAGGGGCACCCGTCCGGTCCCCGCAACCGCGCCATCACGCGCACGAGATCCAGGAGCCGGGCTCCCGCCTGGGAGGACGGGACCGGTCCTCCCGGAACGTGGGCGAGGAGGTCGTCGCGCCCGGTCACGGCCCAGAGGTCGAACCAGAGGTCGAACCTGAGGTCGAGCCGGTGGTCGCGCCGGATGTCCCGCCCGTCGAGCCCGTGCCGCCGGCCGGCTCCTGCGCGGTGCTCCGGATCGGCAGCACCTGGCCCGTCTCCGTGTCGAATCGGCCGAACCGGGGGTTCACCTCGACGTTCGTGATGCCCAGCTGCTCGTTGAACCACTCGTCGAAGACCGCGCCGATCTCGTTCGCCCGGAGCTGGTCACGCACGTCCTCGAACGGCGCCACGTCCCGCCGAACGAGACGGATCACGTGCCAGCCGAACTGCGTCTGGATGGGCCCCGAGATCTCGCCGGCCTGTAACGCCCGCGTCGCCGCGACGAAGTCCGGATCGAACTGCGACTGGAACTGCGCCTCCGAGAACGAGCCGAGGCTGCCGCCCTGCGCCGCCGAACCCGGGTCGATGGATTCGCGCTGCGCCGCCTTCGCGAAGGTCTCGGGCGTCACCTCCGACGCGATCCGCTCGGCGTCCGCCCGGTCGGCCACTAGGATGTGCTCGACCTCGACCGTGGTGAACTGCGGGAGGTTCGCCTGATAGGCCTCGCGCAGTGCGTCCTCGTCCAGCCGTTCGTCCACGACGGCCTCCTGGACCGCGTTCACCAGGAGCAGGCGCGCGGCGAACCCCTCCACCTCGGCCCGGGTAACGCCGGCGTCGGACAGCTGCGACCTGAGCGCCTCGGCTCCACCGAGCCCCTCCTCGAGCTGCGTGATGGCGTCCGTCACCTCGGC
>Ga0209859_1000223_pt1 | contig 13444 bp, 12 predicted proteins | sample GWRWS3_50_60_FD_187241 | JGI IMG/M metagenome (GOLD analysis project Ga0209859, IMG submission 187241) | Riverbed sediment microbial communities from areas with vegetation nearby in Columbia River, Washington, USA - GW-RW S3_50_60 (SPAdes)... | ecosystem: Environmental > Aquatic > Freshwater >... | reverse complement strand
CGGTCTCGACCGGGCGGATCTCGGGCCTGCTCACCGCACGCGCGCGAGCTTGAGGATGATCCGCTCCGTCCACGAGGGCCGCTCGGGGTCGAAGTGCCCGCCGACGGCCCGCGCGTACGGCGCGGCGACGCGGCGGGCGTAGGCGGCGAAGCCCTCCCTCCGCAGGGGCCCCCAGTCCTCCCTGTACGGAACCGCGAGGTGCGCGTTCGCGACGCTCCTCGCCGAGAGGAGGATCGCCATGCCCATGCCGACGGAGACCTCGAGGAGCGAGCCTCGCTCCCGCGCCGCCTCGGCCCGCAGGCCGCGGTAGAGGGCCGCGAGCTCGTCGGGGCCGGGGAGGCCGGCTGCGTCGCTGCGGAGCTCGGCCAGGGTCGAGCGCAGCTCCGCAAGCTCGAGCGGCGGCAGGTCGACGAGCCGCGCCGTCCGGCCCGAGGCGTTCTCCAGCGTCGCGAGCAGCTCGTCGACGGAGCCGATCTCCCGCTCCTCCGCGAGCACGCCTGCCCGCTTCAGCTCCTCGACGAGGGCGGCGAGGTAGACCCGCGAGCCCCGGGAGACGTCCGACGCGGCCGCGAGGAGCCAGAGCGGAGAGAAGCCGAACGCCGCGATCGAGCCGAGCTCCACGACGTTGCCGGCCGCCTTGCGCTTCGTGACCTCCTGGGCGGACATCTCCTGCGGCTCGCCCGGCTCGACGCGGCCGACGGTCTCGATCGCGATCCGGAGCGCGTTCTTCGCCGTCGCCTCGTAGAGCCGTGAGCGGCGCACGAGCCGGGGGAGGACGACCTGGGCGCTCTCCTGGATCAACCCACCGAGCGTGCCCACGAGCGCGCGCACCGCGCGCTCGGGGAGCGAGACGGCGTACCAAAGGCGTTCCGATACGGTGGAGCCATGACTCAAGCCACGATCCACACTACACACGGCGCCGTCGTCCTCGAGCTCTTCGAGGAGGACGCGCCCAGGACGGTCGAGAACTTCACGAAGCTCGCCCGCGACGGCTTCTACGACGGCATCACGTTCCACCGGGTGATCCCCGACTTCATGGTCCAGGGCGGCTGTCCGCGCGGAGACGGCACCGGCGGCCCCGGCTACGAGTTCGAGGACGAGCCAAACGACCAGAGCGTCGTCCGGGGCGCGCTCGCGATGGCGAACCGCGGCCCGGACACGAACGGGAGCCAGTTCTTCATCGTCACGACCGAGGCGTGTCCCTGGCTGGACGGGAAGCACACGGTCTTCGGGCGCGTCAGCGAGGGGATGGACGTCATCGACGGCATCTCGGCGCTCCCGCGCGACGGGCGCGATCGTCCGCGGGACCGAGTCGCGATCGAGAGCATCGAGCTCCTGGAGAAGCCGACGACCTAGAGGGCTCAGCGGACGGCCTCTGTGAGCGCTTCGAGGCGGCATGTGGCGCCCGTTGCAAACTGTCCGCCCTTCTGTTATAGCTTGACCCGGCGTCAACCATGCTAAGGCTTCTGCGGCCGTCGAACGACCGAGCCTCCTGCGGCAGAAGGCAGCTGCGCCTCCCCGGAGGTGGTCTGCGCCGCGTCGGGAGTCGCGCCCGAGGCGCCCGAGTCCGGGTCGCTCTCGGTCTAGGAGTCGTTCTCGCCCTGACCCTCCTTGTCGGACCACCGGCGGCCTACGCCGCCACCATCTCAGTCACCACCACCGACGACGAGCTGAACTCGGACGGCGACTGCTCGCTCCGGGAAGCGATCGAGGCGGCGAATACGAATGCGCCGGTCGACGCCTGCGCCGCCGGCGAGCCGGCCCCCACCGTCGACGTCATGGGATTCAGCGTGACCGGGACCATCACGCTCACGAGCGGCCAACTCACCGTCAATGACGATCTGACGATCGACGGTCCCGACGCGGCGAACGTGACCATCAGCGGCAACAACGCCAGCCGCGTCTTGGAGGTGAGCGCGGGGGCAACGCTCATCCTCACAGATGTCACCGTCGCCAATGGCCGGTGGGTCTCCGCGCCTATGGTCGCCGGCGCCGGGATCCTCAACTTCGGCACCCTCACCGTCGCCAACAGCACCTTCTCCGGGAACGACGCAGGCGGATGTTGCTTCGGCCTCCCCGGCGGCGCGATCGCCAACTCCGGCGGCACCGTCACCGTCATCAACAGCATCTTCTCCGGGAACTCGGCGGGAGGGGAAGGCGGCGCGATCTACTCCGAAGGCGGTACGCTCAGCGTCAGCGACAGCACCTTCTCCGGGAACTCCACGAACAACTGGGGCGGCGGGATCTTTAACTCCGGAGGCACTCTCTCCGTCACTAACAGCACCTTCGACGGGAACTCCGACGTCTATTCAGGCGGCGGGATCGGCAACATTCGAGGCACCGTCACCGTCTCCAACAGCACCTTCACAGGGAACACCACGACTTACGCCGGTGGGGGCGGGATCTGGAACTATGCGGGCACCCTCACCGTCACCAACAGCACCTTCTCTGGGAATTCCGCAACGTTCGCCTCGTTCTCCCAAGGCGGCGGGATTCAGAACTACGAGGGAGTGGCCGTCGTCACCAACTCCACCTTCTCCGGGAACTCCGCGGGCGACGGCGGCGGGATCTGGAACGCGCCTTGGACATCACCGTCCTCACTCATCCTCCAGAACACCATTGTGGCGAACAGCCTCTCCGGAGGAAACTGCTCGGGACCGATGGCCGACGGGGGCGGTAACCTCAGCTGGCCCGACTCGACCTGCCTGGGCATCAACCAGGATCCCCTGCTCGACCCGGCAGGGCAGCAGGACAACGGAGGACCTACTCAGACCATCGCCCTCCAGCCGGGGAGCCCGGCCATCGACACTGCGGTGGCCGCCAACTGCCCCGCCACCGACCAGCGCGGGGTTGCCCGGCCTCAAGGGGCCGGCTGCGACATCGGGGCGTTCGAGCTCGAAGTGACGACGGTGGCCGTCCTGATCGATATCAAGCCGAACGCCTTCCCGAACCGCATCAACCCCCGGAGCAAGGACAAGATCCCGGTCGCCGTGCTGACGACCGGCGGCTTCGACGCCGCGACGGTCGACCCGACCACCGTCCGCTTTGGTGCAACGGGCGCCGAGGCCTCTCCGGTGAAATCCGCCCTGAAGGACGTCGATGGAGACGGGGACAAGGATCTGCTCCTCCACTTCAAGACCAACCAGACGGGCATCGCCTGTGGGGATACCTCCGCCTTACTCACGGGCGAGACCTTCGGCGGGCAGGCGATCGCGGGGTCGGACTCCATCAAAACCGTGGGATGCACGTAGCCCGGCTCCGCTCCGGCGGTCCGGGAACTTCGGACTAGGCGGCGCGCCCGGCGCGGGCGGGCGCGTCCAGGGCGAGGAAGACCTCGACGACCTGAGGGTCGAACTGCGTGCCGGCGGCCTCGCGCAGGCGCCGGCGCGCCTCCTTGACGGAAAGCCGCTTCCGGTACGGACGGTCGGTCGTCATGGCGTGGAAGGCGTCGCAGACCAGCACGACGCGCGACTCGATCGGGATCTCCTCGCCGGCGAGTCCGTTCGGGTAGCCGCTCCCGTCCCAGTGCTCGTGGCAGTGGCGCACGATCTCGCAGACCTGCTCGAGCCGCTCGATCGGCGCGAGAATACCTGCGCCGAGCTCGGGATGGAGACGGACGACCTTCCACTCCTCGGCGTCCAGCGGGCCCGGCTTGGAGAGGATGGCCTCCGGGACGCCGATCTTGCCGATGTCGTGGAAGAGGGCGCCGAGCTCGAGCCGCTTGAGAGCCTTGGCGTCGAGCCCGAGCTCGCGGCCGACGGTGAGTGCCATGTCGGTGATCCAGCGCGCGTGGGAGGAGGTGTACTCGTCGTTCGCCTCGAGGGCGTTGGCGAGCGCCTCGACGGTCGAGAGGAACGTCTTCTCCAGGCTCTCGAAGCTCGAGGCGTTGGCGACGGCGAGCTTCACCTGGTGCGCCACGCCCGCGAGCAGACGGATGCTGCGCTCGTCGAAGGGGTCGCCTTCACGGCCCTCCCGGACGACGATGCAACCGAGGCGGTCCTCCTCCAGCCGGAGCGGGGCGACGGCGATTGTCCCCTTGGTCAGGTCGGTGCTCCCCTCCACGGGGAACGCCGCCGCGTCGAGCTGAAACGGCTCCTGGGCGTCGAGAAGCTCGCGGGCGCGCTCGTCGGAGAGGGTGACTGCGCGCAGGGCGGCGACGTCGTTCCACCCATACCCAAAGAGCGCCCGGACGACGAGGCCCTCGCCGGCGCGATCCTGGAGCCAGACCGACGATCTCGGCTTGCCGAGGAGCCTGGCAGCCAGCTCCACAGCCCGGTCGAGCACTTCGTCGAGCGACTCGGCGAGGGCGAGACGGCGGCTGAAGTCGAGCAAGGCGTTCGAGATCCCGAGGGAGGTCTTCGCCCGCTCCGCCTCGAGCCGCTCCGCCTCATATAAGCGCGCGTTCTCGAGCGCGACGGACGCGTGGCCGCCCAGCACCTCGAGCAGGCGCACGTCGTCCTCGTCGAACTGGTCGACGCCGAGCTTGGAGATGACGACGGCGCCGATCACCCGGGCTCCGTACCGAAGCGGGACGGCGATCATCGACTCGTCGACGTCGTCCGTCCCGGGGATCGTGACGCCGAACTCGCAGTCGAGCGCGTTCGGAAGCAGGATCGACTCGCCCGTCGCCGCCGCCCGGCCGGTGATGCCCTCGCCGATCCGGCAGGCGAGCGCCTCCACGCTCTCGTCCGAGTACGGGTCGAGATCGCCGCGCCACGCAACGGGGACGAGGTCGTCGCCGTCGACGACGTAGAGACGGCAGCTGTGGTAGTCGACCAGCATCCGGAGCTCGTTCACGATCGCGTCGCCGATCTGGCGGACGTCGTTCAGGCGGTTGAGCTTGCCGGCGAGGCTCTGGAGCATCTTCAAGTGAGCGATCGAGCGGACGTCGCGACCGACGGCCCCGGGCGCCGGGCGCTCGCCCTCTTCCTCCTCGAAGAGGACGGCCTGGTCCTTCCCGCGCGCCTTCGCCGTCATCATCGCGATCTCGGCGCAGGCGACGAGCTCCCGCGGGTTCATGGCGTGCTCGGGGCCCTGGGCTATGCCGATGGAGACGCTGAGCCGTCCGGCGGGCTCGATCTCGACCTCGGCGAGCCGGTCGGTGATCCGGCGGGCGAGGCCGAGCGCGTCCCCGGCGTCGCACGAGGCCATGATCACGCCGAACTCCTCGCCGCCGAGACGGCAGACCACGTCTGACGCCCGCACGGTTCCCCGAAGGATGTCGGCTAGCGCGAGCAGCACCTGGTCGCCCTCGCCGTGGCCGTGGACGTCGTTCACGCGCTTGAAGTCGTCGATGTCGAGCATGAGCACCGCGATCGAGTCGTGAGTGCGGCTGGCGCGGTTGAGCTCGGAGCGGAGGCGGTCGTGGAAGTAGCGGTGGTTGTAGAGGCCCGTGAGCGAGTCCGTCTGCGCCTGGAGCTCGAGGACGGCGCGCACCTGGGCGTTGTCGAGCGCGAGCGCGGCGGCGTCTCCGAATCGCTTGGCGAGCTCGAACTCCTCCTCGGTGAAGCGCGCCCCGGGGCCGAGCCGATAGACGTTGAGCGCGCCCTTCACCGCTCCGCGTGCGACGAGCGGGACGGAGATCAGCGACTCGGGCTCGTCCTCCGGGGTTCCCGGGACGGTCTTCACGCGCGGGTCGAGGTGGGCGTCGTTGACGAGCTGCGCCTCGCAGTGGTTGATCGCCCAGCCCGTGATGCCCTCGCCCAGGATCGGACGGTCGCTCATGATCTCCTCGGCCCAGCGGTCTCGCGCCATGACGGGGATGAGGAGGCGGCGCGCCTCGTCCGCCTGGTAGATCGTGAAGGCGTCGTACGGGATGACCGCCGCGAGCGAGTCGGCGATGCGCTCGAGCACCGTGGAGTGTGTCTGCTCCGACAGGACCTCGTGGAAGACGTCCGCCAAGCGGCGGTAGGAGTCGACGAGGGCGTCGGAGCTCGGGTGCGACGGAGGGGGTGGGGTCACCTCGATCGCCCCAGGCACCAGGCTGTTCACCTCTTGGAGTTCCACGCGGCCGCAGCTACCTCCTCTTCACGGCGTCTCGGCGGGGGGGCAGGACGAATTCAACCCGCCCCTCGAACCGGCCCCCTCCCTCGAAAGGGTGATTCACCCCTCCCGTCGCAGCTGCCGCAGAAGAGCGCTCCCGGCCGGTTCTCGAAGCCACAGGAGGCACATTCGGTCATGGCGCGATTAGTCTAGGGCGGTTGGACGCACGGAAAGCGCCGCGCCCGGGCCTCGCGGAGGCCCTGGTCGTCTGGGGCCTCTTCGGCCTCGTCGCCGTCGAGGTACTCGTCACGTACGCGCGCCTGCCCCTCGCCGAGCTCTACAACGTGAGCGGGACCGGGTTCACGGCCGGCGCCGGGCGGGCGCTCGTCTTCGTCGGCTATCCGACCGCCTTCGTCGCGATCGCGATCCTCGCCCTCGCCGCCGACAGGCTGCGCGGGCGGGCCCTCGTCGCTGTCGCGGCGCTCGCCGCCGTCCTCTGCGCCACCGTCGCCTGGCCGGGCGTCGTCGAGCAGTCCGACCTGGACGCGAAGCCCGAGAACGGGCTCGCCGCCGCAGGCGTGTTGATCGCCCTCGGGCTCACCGCCTTGGCGCTTTCCCGGGGTGGAATCGGGGCGACGCGGCCCTTCGGCGGCCGGTGGGACGTCGCCCGCCTCGCGCTCGCGGCGATCCTCGTCGCGGCCGCCGTCCCCTGGCTCGCAGCGGAGCTCGGGTTCACGCTCGAGGGCGTGCCCGGCCTCGGGGCGCTCTTCCTCACGGGCGAGCCGCGGCCGGAGCCGGGGCACCCAAACCTGACCGCCGTCCACCTCGGGCACCACCACGGGATGGACGGGACGCTCCTCGCGCTCGCGGCCCTCGCCCTCTCGCGAGTCGTCCGCGACGTTCGCAGCGGCTTCCTCCGCGCTGCGCTGGGCCTCTACCTCGCCCTCATGCTCGCCTATGGGCTCGCCAACGCAGTCCAGGACTTCTGGCTCGAGCAGCTCGTCAAGCGGGGCACGACGTCGCTGAGGATTCCGAGCCTCATCGTCCCGGAGCTCTCGCCCGCGTGGGCGGCGCTGCTCGCGGCGGCTCTCCTCATCCACTTCACGGCGCGCCGCGTAGGTAGATTCGACGTGCCATCTCAGGAAGGAGTCCCATGACACGACGTCTACTCCTGCTCGTGCTGACGGTCTTCGCTCTCGTCGTCGGCCTGGCCGCCTGCGGCGGAGACGACGACGGGGGAGCGGACGAGCCGGCTGCCGAGGACACGACCGCGGACACCACCGGCGGCGGCGGAGGCGGCGGGACGACGCTCGAGCTCGCCGCCGACCCGAGCGGCGCCCTGGCGTTCGACAAGACGACCCTCGAGGCGCCGGCGGGCGAGGTCACCATCGAGTTCACGAACGACTCCGGCAAGTCCCACAACGTCGAGGTCGAGGGGAACGGAGTCGAAGAGGTGAGCGACACGATCTCGGAGGGGAGCACCAGCCTCACGCTCACGCTCGAGCCTGGCGAGTACGAGTTCTACTGCGCCATCCCGGGTCACAAGGAAGGCGGCATGGAGGGGACGCTCACCGTCGACTAGCGTTTCCCGAGTGCAGCTCCTCGACCTCGAGCACCTCGGCCGCGAGCGTGTCATTGGCTCGTACCTGCTCACGGGCGACGAGCCCGCGCTCGTGGACTGCGGGCCGGCAAGCTGTCTGGAGGCGCTCCGGGCGGGGCTCGCCGCGCACGGGCTCGAGGTCGGGGAGCTGCGTCACCTCGTTCTGACGCACATCCATCTGGACCACGCGGGCGCGGCCGGAGCGCTCGTTCGCGAGAACCCGGCTCTCCTCGTCCACGTCAGCGAGATCGGCGCCCCCCACGTCGTCGACCCCAGCCGCCTGGAGCGAAGCGCGCGCCGGCTCTACGGGGACGACTTCGACCGCCTCTGGGGCCCGCTCGTCCCGGTTCCCGAGGAGAACGTGCGCGTCGTCGGGGAGCGGGTGCTCGACCTCGAGGCCTTTCCGACCCCCGGCCACGCCTCCCACCACGTCTCCTACCTCGCTCCGGACGGCTCCTGCTTCAGCGGCGACGCAGCGGGCGTCAGGATCCCGCCCGTCCCGTACATCGCGCCCGTCGCCCCGCCGCCCGACATCGACCTCGAGGCCTGGGAGCGGACCCTCGATGCGATCGCGGAGCGCAAAGCGCCGCGACTTCTAATCGCCCACTACGGCGTCGTCGAGGACCCGGAGTCTCACCTCGCGGAGCTGCGCTCGGCGCTCCGGACGTGGGCGGAGCGGGCCCGCGACGGCTCGGAGGAGGAGTTCGTCCTGGCCGCGGAGGCCGAGGTCCGCGCGGCCGCTGACCCGGCCACCGCCGCGCTCTTCCAGCAGGCGGGTCCGTTCTGGCAGTCCTACCGCGGCCTTCGGCGCTATTGGGACAAGAAGGGGGAGGCGGCAGCCGCCTGATCGGCTACGGTGTGCCGCGATGCGCCGTCCGCAGGTCCCCGGGGTCCTCCTTGCCATGCTCGCCGTCGCGCTCGCCCTGCCGGGCGCCGCGTTCGCGGTCCAGCCCCAGCTCGTCCAGGGCGGCCACTCCCAGCTCACCCAGGTGACGGCGCCCCGGACCGGCGACCCGGCCGGGACGCTCTACATCGTCGAGCAGGACGGGCACGTCTGGAAGCGCGACCCCGGCGGCGCCGAGACACAGGTCTTCAACATCGACGGCTTGGTCATGTCCGGCGGAGAGCAGGGGCTCCTCTCGATCGCCTTCGACCCGGAGTTCGCCTCGAACGACCTCATCTACGTGAGCTACACGAACAACGCCGGCGACACGCGCGTCGCCCGCTACCGCCTGAACGCTTCGCACACGGGCGTGGTCGCGGGCACCCGCCGGCGCCTCCTCGCCGTCGACCAGCCGGCCTCGAACCACAACGGCGGCCAGCTCGCGTTCGCCCGCAACGGCCGGCTCTACCTGGGGCTCGGCGACGGCGGCGGATCGTGTGACCCCGGCGGACGCGCGCAGAACCTGCGGAGCCGCCTCGGCAAGCTCCTCAGCCTGAACCCGCGCTCGATCGGCTCCGGCTGGCGGATCGACGCGTACGGCGTCCGCAACCCGTGGCGCTTCTCCTTCGACCGCGTCGGCGGCCGGCTCTACCTCGCCGACGTCGGGCAGGACGACTGGGAGGAGGTGGACACGATGGCGGCGAGGCGGCTCGGCGGAACGCCCGAGAACTTCGGCTGGGATCCGTACGAAGGCCGGGCGCGAAGCGGCTGCTCGACCAGCGGGCTGCGCGGCCCGGGCGCGCGCGTCCGCCCCATCAACGTCTACAGCCACGCGCTCGGGTGCTCGGTCACCGGCGGCTTTGCCTACCGCGGAAGCCAGCTCTCCTCGGGGCTGCGCGGCTGGTACTTCTTCGCCGACTACTGCGGGGGGACGGTCTGGCGGATCAAGCAGCGGAACGGTTCGCTCGTCGGGAGCCGGAGGGTCGTGTTCGACACGTCGGAAAACATCACCTCGTTCGGCGAAGCCGCAGGCGGCGAGCTCTTCTTCGCGACGGGCGACGGCCAGGTCTACAAGCTCATCCCGTCCTAGATGCTTGACCGGCAATTACCGCACTCGCGGCTGGCGGCTGCGACACGGCGCCGGATCGCCGCGCTCGCCCTTGCCCGTACTGACCAGTACGGGCTGCGGACGATCACGACGCCCAGCTTGGTCGCAGCCGTCCCCGACGAGCACGCCAATTACCGATCAAACATCTAGCGTGCGCTACCAGTTCGTCGACTGCCGCTGGGAGCTGGGAAAGCCCGAGAGCGGTCGGGAGCTGTACCTCGAAGGCCACGTTCCCGGGGCCTCGTTCCTCGACGTCGAGCGCGAGCTCTCGTCCCCGCCGGCGAGCCCGGGCGGCCGGCATCCGCTGCCGTCTCCCGAGGACTTCGCCCGCGCGGCCGGGGACGCGGGCATCGGCTCCGGCGTCTTCGTCGTCGCCTACGACCAGGGGATGAACGGCGGCGCGGCGCGGCTGTGGTGGCTCCTGCGCCACTTCGGGCACGAGGACGTCGCCGTCCTCGCGGGCGGTCTCGGCGTCTGGGCGGGCCCGCTGCGCACCGGCGAGGAGGAGGTCGAGCCGGCGGAGTTCGTCCCCCGTGCACGGGCGAGCGACACGATCGAGGCCGACGAGCTCGCCTCCCGCCTCGGCGACGGCCGGCTCACCATCGTCGACGCGCGGCTCCCGGAGCGTTACCGAGGCGAGGTCGAGCCGATCGATCCCGTCGCAGGCCGCATCCCGGGCGCGCGCAACGCGCCTTTCCCCGAGGAGCTTCCGCCGGACCTCGTCGGGGCCGACCAGATCGTGGCCTACTGCGGCTCCGGGGTGACGGCGTGCGTCGTCCTCCTCCGGCTTGCGCAGGCAGGCCGCGACGACGCGAGGCTCTACCCCGGCTCGTGGAGCGACTGGTGCGCCCGCGGGCTCCCCGCGGAAACGGGCTAGCTCTCCGGGTGGGGCACGGACTCGTCCGACTGGAAGAGCCGAACCTCGTTGCCCTCCGTGTCGTGGCAGGTGGACATCCAGCCGACGCCGGGGATCGGCATCTTGTCCTCGGCCTGCCCGCCCAGCTCTCGCACTCGCGCGATGTGGGCCTCGACGTCGTCGGTGTCGAAGTAGACGATCGGGCCGGGCTCCCGGCCATCGCTCTTGTAGATCGCGCCGCCGGGATCGCCCCCGGCCTTGGTCATGCGGTAGTCGAAGGGCCCCTCCCAGCCCCTGGAACGACCAGCCGAAGAGCTCCTCGTAGAAGCGCTGCGCCCGGTCGACGTCCTCCGCCGGGAGCTCGAAGTGCACGAGACGTCCCGCCATTCAACTGCTCCTTTCCTCGAGGATCACTGGAGCTCTACGTGGGTCACGTCCCAGAGTCTGTCGCGCTAGTCGAGACGGCGACACTCCCGGCGCTCCGACCGGGGAATGCTCTCGGAAAGGTTTGGCACGCCCTACTGCGGCGTTGCGGCAAAAACGCGCCACGCCCCAGGGACGCCCGTTAGGACGTGCTCCCCGCGATCCTCGAACTCAAGTCCGGAACCGGCGACGAGATCCTTCACCGTCTGCGAGACAAGCACCTCGGAGGGGCTGGCCATGGCCCCTATGCGGGCCCCAATGCTCACGGCGATGCCCCCAACCTTGCCGCCGATCATCTCGACCTCGCCAGTGTGGAGACCGGCCCGGACCTCGATCCCGAGCGGCCTCACCGCCTCCGCGGCCGCCTCGGCGCAACGCACGGCACGCGCGGGCCCGTCGAAGGAGGCGAAGAACCCGTCACCGGCGGTGTCGATCTCCCTGCCGCGGTAGCGGGCGAGGAGCGCGCGCACGGTCGAGTGGTGGCTCTCGACGAGATCGCGCCAGCCCGCGTCCCCTAGCTCGGCCACCTTCTCCGTCGAGCCGACGATGTCGGTGAAAAGGACCGTCGCGAGCACTCGGTCGAGGTCGGCCTCCTCGGCCCGCACGCTCGCGAGGAAGCGCTCGACTTCGCGGACGACCGCGTCCGGATGGGCTGCCCAGGGGAAGTAGTCGACCCCTGGTACGTCCACGAGTCTCGCGGTGCGGATGCGCGAGGCGAGGTACCCGCCGGCCTGAACATCCCACGGGTCCTCTGTCCGGCAGAGCACGAGCGTCGGGACCTGAATCGTCGCGAGGATGCCGCGGACGTCCGTCTGGCCGAAGCGCCAGCCGTCTGCGAGGCAGCCGCCCGGCGTGACCGACACCCGTGAGTACTTGATGCACCACGCGAGCTCGCGCTCGTCGGCCGTGAGCGATGGGTTGTGCCTCCGCCACCACTCCTCGGGGGGGCTACGACAGATCCGCTCGCTCGTCTCCTCGAGCTCCTCGTCGGTCCGGCCCCAGGGAATCTCGTCCGACTTCCTCCACGTCGGGTCCGCGTCGTAAAGGATGAGGGCGGCAACGCGGTCCGGGTAGGTGGCCGCGAAGGGCATGGCGATGAAGCCGCAGTCGCCTGTGGCACAGAGCGCCGGCCGCTCACACTCCGCCGCATCGAGCACCGCGCGCAGGTCGTCGACGAGCGTCTCGATCGGAGGGATGTCCGCGGGCGTGAACCGCTCGGAGCATCCGAGGCCGCGCCGGTCGGTCACGATCAGGCGGGAGAAGCGGGACAGCTGACGGAGAAAGCGGGCGCACGCCGCATGCTCCCAGTTCAAGACGACATTCGACAGGACGCCCTGCAGGTAGACGAGGTCGACCGGGCCGTCTCCCACGACCTGGTAGGCGAGCGAGTCGTCGCCGTTCCACGCATAGCGGGTCTCCGGCTGTTCCACCCCCACATCGTCGCGCACGACTCTCTTGGACGGCAAGCCCGGCACAGTCACCTGTCCCCGCACGGACGACTCCATAGCGGTTTCCGGTGATGTTCCGCCGCGTGTCGCTAATTGCCAGGATCGCGACGACCCGTTTCCTCGGCGGTCACCCCGTTGCTCGCGCATCCATCCGGTCGCGCTCTGATGCATGATCACCTTCCCGTGAAGGACGACGAACAGGCGCATGCTCTCCGTCGGTGCAGCGTAGTGACCGCGCTCGCCGTCCTCCTCTGCCTCGCGGCCCTGTCCTGCGGCGAGGAGGCGGCGCCGCAAGGCCTGATCGCCTTCTCTCACGGAGTCGGAGACGACCTCTTCGTCATGTCCCTGGCCGATGGACGCATCCGCAGCGTCACCTCGATTCGCGGAGGGCAGTTCGATCCAAGCTGGTCTCCCGACCGCAAACGGCTCGTCTTTCGTGACTCTCGCGCCGGAGTGAACCGAAACGACGAGATCTACGTGATCAACGCCGACGGCTCGGGCGCCCGGAACCTCACGCGCGAATCGGCGAACGACTGGTCTCCCGCATGGTCTCCTGACGGCCAGACAATCGTCTTCGCATCCCAGCGATCCGGGCAGCTGGCCCTGTGGGCGATGAGGCCGGACGGGTCGGAAGTCCGTCGGCTGACAGATGGCGTGGACGAGTATCCGACGTGGTCTCCGGACAGCGGGCAGATCGCGTTCGGGCGAGGTCTTCCCCTCTCCGACATCTGGGTTGCTGACCGAGACGGGTCGCACGTGCGGCAACTGACGAGCGACCCGGACCCGGAGTGGCTTCCGGCCTGGTCACCCGATGGCCGGGAGATCGCCTACGTCCGTGGCTTCGAAGGCCACGGGACGATCTGGGTCATGGCGGCGGACGGGTCCGGCCAGCGGCAGCTGACACGGGGCCACGACGACATGGCACCCGACTGGTCCGGGGACGGGGAGTGGCTCGTGTTCAGCAGGCGGGGGAACGCTCAACACGATGCGCAAGGACGGTGAAGAGGTGCAGAGCCTCGGCGTTGAGGGCCTTCTCGCGGACTGGGCGCCGTCCCCCGGGTAAGGCAGCTCGAGGAGATCCACTTGATCGCGCTGCTGCGGGCGGGCGGGGAGACGAAATGAGGTCGGGTGATCCCCACCCTTC
>Ga0209859_1000222_pt1 | contig 13479 bp, 13 predicted proteins | sample GWRWS3_50_60_FD_187241 | JGI IMG/M metagenome (GOLD analysis project Ga0209859, IMG submission 187241) | Riverbed sediment microbial communities from areas with vegetation nearby in Columbia River, Washington, USA - GW-RW S3_50_60 (SPAdes)... | ecosystem: Environmental > Aquatic > Freshwater >... | reverse complement strand
TTCCGACGCACCCCCAAGTAACAGTGTGTTACTTGGCAGGGTCGGGCGGGGTCTAGGAGCCGCCGGCCTCGCCCTCGACGGGCGCGGGCGTGGGGAGCACGACCCGGCGGGCGCTCGCGGCGCCCGAGGCGGGCTCGACCTCGACGAGGTCGACCGCTCGGGCAAGCTCGTCCGTGTCGAGATGGACGAGCGCGAAGCCCGACAGCTGGTGACCGACGCCGAAGGCGCCGCCCGCTCCGACCGTACCCCCGTCGACGAGAACGTGTGGGCCTAGAGGCTCGACGCGCTGGCGATGGTCGTGCCCGGTGAGGACGAGCACGGGCTCGCCGCCCTCGGCCTCGAGCTCCTCGAGGAGCGCGTGCGCGAAGCCGTAGCGGTGGACGAGCACGACGTCCGGGCGCTCGGGCAGGCCCGCGAACCAGTCGAGGAACTGTTGCCGGGCGTCCAGGAACGCCTGCTCCTTCAGCTCGAGCAGGTGCCCGGCGAACGATCCCCCGGCGGTCTCCGCCGGGTCGTCCCAGCCGGCCACCCGCAGTCCGGCGACCGAGGCGACGGCCTCGCCGTCGGTCGTCCCGTCCGGCAGCAGGCGCCCGCTCCGCGTGAGGACGACGACGCCGGCACGGGCCGCGGCGAGCATGAGCGGGCGCGAGTCGTGGTTCCCGGAGACGGCCACGACGGGCGATCCGAGTTGCGCGACGCCCGCGACGATCCCGGCCTCGTACTCCGTCCCGCGCTGCGTGAGGTCGCCGACGAGGAAGACCGTCTTCCCCCGCGTGAAGCCCTCCAGCGCGGGGAGCACGAAGCCGTTCGAATGGAGGTCTGAGGCGACCACGACCGAGCGGTCGATCGGCGCCGGCTCGGGGCCGCGCTCGCCGGCGACGGCGATCAGACGCGTGAGCCCGGCGACGGCCTCGCCGTAGGAGTCCTCGTAGCCCTCCCCGGCCGCGAGCAGGCGCTCCGAGAACTCGAGCAGGCGCGGAAGCTCCTCGCCGTGGGCGTAGAAGGTCGGCTCGCGGAGCTTCGAGTAGTCGAAGCGGCTCACGCCGGCGCCTGTGAGCGCGACCGCGGCGAAGGTGACGGCGAGCGCGGTCGCGGGACCGAGGAGGAGCCAGCGGCGACGGCTGAAGACCGCGATCACCGCGCCGCCGAGGAGACCGCCGACGAGCCCGCCGAGCAGCGTGAACGCCGCCGCGCGCCGCAGGCCGTCGGAGACGGCGTCGCGGAGCTCGCCCTCGAGGACGGCGAGGCTCGCATCGGCGCTCCCCCCCGAGCGCAGCGCCGCCAGCGCCGCGTTTCGGTCGAGCGAGCGGAACTCGAGCTCGACCGCGAGCGGCGCGGTGTACGGCTCGGCGCGGACGCCCCAGTCGACCACCGGGACGTAGACATCGACTTCACCGCTCCGCGCGGGCACGACGTGGACGTCGACGGCACCTAGCGTGACCGCGCGCGACTCAGGGGCCGCAGCCCTGAGCGCGACGATGCTCCCGGCGAGCCCGAGCGCGGCGCAGAGGAGCGTGAGCACCGCAGTCCTGAGGAGTCCCCTGTGCATTCCCGTCCCTCAAGTGTCGGCGCCGCCGGGCGGCGCCACGACCCCTCAAACGTCGAGACTGGGGTGGCGATGGGTCAGGTTCGTCTGCGCCTTCTCGACCAACGCGCGGCCGTAGTGGCGATGCTCGCCCATGCCCAGCTCCCATTCCGCGTGGGCGAGCCGCTTCTCGCGCCGGAGCTGCGAGCGGGAGACTGCGCGCGCGAGGTAGTGGGAGATGACGGTCGTGCGCATGTAGGAGCCCTGCGCGAGCCGGACGACCTCGTCCGCGAGCTCGTGACCCTCGACGCGCGCGACCGTGTGCCACCGCTCCGGCTCCTCCGGTTCGGCGATCTGGACGAAATACGTCGGCTCTGGGGGCATGGCCCCCTGCATGTTCGCTCCGCCTAGGCCAGCGCCTCCTCGAGCGCCCTCCGCGTGAGGACGCGCGCCAGGTGCTCGCGGTACTCGGCGCTGCCGTTGTGGTCGCTCGGCGGGCTCGTGCCCTCGGCGGCCCGCTCGGCCGCCGTCGCCGGGTCGGAGCCCGAGGAAAGCGCCTCCTCGACCCCGCTCGCGCGGAGAGTCGTCGCACCCATGTTCGTGAGCGCGACGCGGGCACCGCCGTTCTCCCGCACCGCCGCGACCGCGACGGTCGCCCAGTCCTGCGCCCGCCGGTTGAACTTCACGTACGACCAGCCCGCGCTCCCGGTCTTGGGGACCCGGATCTCCGTCAGCACCTCCTGCGGCCCGAGGGCCGTCTCCAGGAAGCCGGCGAAGCTCTCCGCGACGGGGAGCCGCCGCTCGCCCCCGTGCCCGCGCGCGACGAGCTCGGCCTCGAGCGCGACGAGCACGGTCGGGATGTCGGAGGCCGGATCTGCGTGGGCGACCGAGCCGCCGATCGTCCCGCGGTGGCGCACCTGCGGGTCGCCGACGAGGCCCGACGTGTGCGCGACGATCGGGCACTCCGCCGCGAGGAGCTCGTCGGCCGCGAGATCCGCATAGCGCGTGAGCGCTCCGATCGCGATTGCGTCGCCGTCCTCCCGCACGTAGGAGAGGTCGCCGAGGCGCCCGATGTCGACGAGGAGCTCAGGCCGGGCGAGCCGGAGCCGCATGAGCGGGAGGAGCGAGTGGCCGCCGGCGAGGAGCTTCGCGTCCTTGCCCGAGCCGAGCAGCTCGATCGCGTGGTCGACGGATTCGGCTACCTCGTAGTCGAACTTGGCAGGGATCACGATGCGCCTCCTTCCTGGATCGCGCGCCAGACTCGCTCGGGCTTGGCGGGCATCTCCACGTCCGTGACCCCGTACGGGGAGAGCGCGTCGACGACCGCGTTCATGACCGCCGCCGTCGAGGCGATCGTGCCCGTCTCCCCCACGCCCTTGACGCCCAGCGGATTCGTCGGGCTCGGCGCGTTGACCCGGTCGAGCTCGTAGTCGATCGTCTCCGCCGCGCTCGGCACGAGGTAGCTGATCATCGAGCCCGTCGTCAGGTTGCCGTCGTCGTCGTAGATGGCCTCCTCCCAGAGCGCCTGCGCGATCCCCTGCGTGACGCCGCCGTGCACCTGGCCGTCGACGACCATCGGGTTGATCACGTTGCCGATCTCGTCCACCGCGATGTAGCGGCGGAGGTCGACGGCCCCGGTCTCCGTGTCCACCTCGACGACGGCGATGTGGGCGCCGCCTGGCCAGCTGAAGTTGGGCGGGTCGTAGACGAACGTCGCCTCGAGGCCGGGCTCCATCCCGTCCGGCAGGTCGTGGGCGGTGAAGGCGTGGAGCGCGGCGTCCTGCACCGCCATCGCCTTGTCGGTGCCGGCCACCGTGAACCTGCCGCCGTCGTAGGAGAGGTCGTCCGGGGACACTTCGAGCTTGTGCGCGACGATGCCGCGGGCCTTCTCGATCACCTTCTCGGCCGCGTTCCAAAGCGCGACGCCGCCGACCGCGAGGCTCCGGCTCCCGTACGTGTCGAGCCCGAGCTGCATCGCCGACGTGTCTCCGTGGATCACCTCGACCTGGTCAATCGAGACGCCGAGCCGGTCGGCGACGATCTGCGAGAAGGTCGTCACGTGGCCCTGCCCGTGCGGGGAGGTACCGATGAAGACCTGGACGCTCCCGGTGGGGAGGCAGCGGATCGTGGCCGCGTCCCAGCCGCCGGCCGCGTAGAGGATGGCGCCGAGGATGCGGGACGGCGCGAGGCCGCACATCTCCGTGTAGGTGGAGAGCCCGATCCCGAGCTGCTTCGTGTCTCCGCGCTGGCGCCGCTCCTCCTGCTCGCGGCGGACGGCGTCGTAGCCGACCATCTCGAGCGCCCGGTCGAGCGCGCCCTCGAAGTCGCCGGAGTCGATGGTGAGCCCGGAGGCGAGCGTCTTCGGGAACTCCCTGATGAAGTTCTTGCGCCGGATCTCCACCGGGTCCATGTCGAGCTTCCGCGCGAGCGCGTCGACGGTGCGTTCGATCAGGTACGTCGCCTCCGGGCGACCGGCGCCGCGGTAGGCGTCCGTGGGCGTCGCCGTCGTGAACGCGCCCACGACCTCGAGCGAGTAGGCCTCGACGTCGTAGGGGCCGCCGTAGAGCCAGCCACCGAGGATCGGCGTGCCCGCGGTGACGAGCTGGAGGTAGGCGCCCAGCCCGACCACGAGCCTGGCGCGGACGCCGCGGATCTTGCCGTCCTCGTCGGCGGCGTACTCCATCTCCTGCCAATGGTCGCGGCCGTGGATGGTGGCGAGGTAGCCCTCGGAGCGCTCTTCCGTCCACTTCACGGGCCGGCCGACGCGCTTGGCGAGGGCGAGCGAGAGCGCCTCCTCGGCATAGACGTTCAGCTTCGAGCCGAAGCCGCCGCCGACGTCGGGTGCGACGACGCGCAGGCGCGCCTCGGGGACGCCCAGGACGATGGCGAGCCAGAAGCGGAGGATGTGCGGGATCTGGGTCGCCGACCAGAGCGTGTACTCGTCCTGCGCGGGGAGGTACTGCGCGATGACGCCGCGCGGCTCGATCGCGTTGGGGATCAGCCGCTGCTGCCGGTAGCGCTCCTTGACCGTGACCGGAGCGCTCCCGAAGACGCCGTCGACGTCGCCGCCCTCGAGCCTCCACGTGAAGCAGTGGTTCGTCCCGAACTCCTCGTGGAGGATCGGCGCGCCGTCGGCGAGCGCCTCCTCCGGGTCGATGACCGCCGGGAGCGGGTCGTAGTCCACCTCGACGAGCTCGGCGGCGTCCTTGGCCTGCGCGCGGGTCTCGGCGAGGACGACGGCGACGCCGTCACCCTGGTAGCGCGCCTTGTCCGTGGCGAGCGGCCTGTGCATCGGCTGCTTCGTGTCCTCCGTGACGAGCCAGACGCACGGGAGCGTCGCGGCCCAGTCGTCGGCGAGGTCGGCGCCCGTGAAGGCGGCGACGAAGCCCTCGGCCTCGCGGGCCTTCGAGACGTCCACGCTCTTGATCGTCGCGTGCGCGAACGGGCTGCGAACGACCGACGCCCAGACCATGCCGGGGAGCGTGAGGTCGTCGATGTAGCGGGACTGGCCCGTGAGGAGCTTCTGATCCTCCTTGCGGAGGACCGGCGACCCGATGTAGGCGCCCGCGGCTTTCTCGGTGACTGCCATCTCGCCTCCTCAGACCTCGGCCGCGGCCGCGCTGACGGCCTTGACGATGTTCTGGTAGCCCGTGCAGCGGCACAGGTTGCCCTCGAGCGCGTGGCGGATCTCCTCGTCGGTCGGGCTCGAGTTCTCCTTCAGCAGGCTGACCGTCGCCAGCACCATGCCCGGCGTGCAGAAGCCGCACTGGAGGGCGTGGTGCTCGTGGAAGGCCTGCTGGACGGGGTGAAGCTTGCCGTTCGAGGCGAGTCCCTCGATGGTCGTCACCTCGCTGCCGTCGGCCTGCACGGCGAGGACCGTGCACGACTTCACCGACTCGCCGTCGAGAAGCACCGTGCACGCCCCGCACGAGGACGTGTCGCAGCCGACGACCGTGCCCGTGAGCTCGAGCTGCTCGCGCACGAAGTAAACGAGGAGCTGCCGCGGCTCGACCTCGGCCTCGTGGCTCGCTCCGTTGACCGTGATCGCGATGCGTTTCAATCCGACCTCCTTCCGAAGAGGCGTCCGATGCGGCGCCAAAGGGATCCGAAGAAGAGGGAAAGCCCGGAGATCGGCTTCGCCTGGGCGGCGACGGCGGCCTCCGCCGCCTCCGTCGACTCCCCGAGCTGGGCCTGCAGGCACTGGGCGAAGCTCGTGACCATCTGCGAGGAGATGTCCTCGATCATCCCGCGTCCGTACTGGGCGACGGTGCCCGAGAGGGAGAGATCCGTGACGATGTCGATGCGCGTCCCCCCGTTCACGGCCGCGAGCGACGACTCGATCGTCGCGTTCGCACGGCCGCGGTTTCGCGTCTCGCGCGCGTTCGCTCCGAGCGTGACCTTGCGGCTGGCCTCATCCACCTCCGTGCGCGCGACGTCGGTGGCGAAGGTGAGCCCGATCGGGCCGAGCTTGACGACCATCGTCGCCTTCCAGTTCGAGTCGTCGACGACCTCGTCGAGGGTCGCTCCGGGCATGCAGGGCACGATGCGCGGAACGTCCATGAGCAGGTCCCACGCCGCCTCGGGCGGCGCGTCGACCTGGAACGAGTTCTCCAGCTTCACGAAGCCAACACCTGCTCGGGTGTGGGTTTCGGGGAGCGCATGACCTGCACGATCTCGGCGGCGATGGCGACGGCGACCTCCTCCGGCGTCCGCGAGCCGATCTTGAGGCCGATGGGAGCGTGGATGCGGGCCAGGTCCTCCTCGGACACGCCCTCCGCCCGCAGCCGCTCGGCCCGGTCCTCGTTCGTGCGCCTGGCGCCCATCGCGCCGATGTACCCGGCCGGCGTCTCGAGGGCAACCTTGAGCGCAGGGACGTCGAACTTGTGGTCGTGCGTGAGGACGCAGATGACGCTGCGCTCGTCCACCTGGGCGCTCTGGAGGAACTTGTCGGGCCACTCGACGACGAGCTCGTCGACGTCCGGGAAGCGCTCGCGCGTGACGAACTTCGCACGGGCGTCGCAGACGGTGACGCGGTAGCCGAGGAAGCGCCCGATCGAGGCGAGAGCGGCGGCGTGGTCGACGGCGCCGAAGACGTACAGGTTCGGGCGGGGCGCAAACGAGGAGACGAAGAGCTGGCCCTCCGGCGTCTCCACGATCGCCGTCTCCCCGCGGGCGAGGAGCTCACGCGCGCTGTCATCCAACGGGCCGTTCGACGGCTCTTCAGGGTTCACGACCCACGCGTCGCCGATCTCCGAGCCCGAGATCCACATGGCGAGCGCGACCGGCCGTTCCGCTCGTACTCGGGCGCCGATCGCTTCGACGTGGTCGCGCTCGGCCATGTTTAAGAAGATGTGCACGGTGCCGCCACAGGGGAGCCCGACCTCGAAGGCCTCCTCGTCGGCGATCCCGTAGGTCACGAGGTGCGGCGCCCCGCCGGCCAGGACCTCGCGCGCCTCGCCGTACACGGCCGGCTCGACGCAGCCGCCCGTCACGGAGCCGACGACGTCGCCTTCCTCCGAGACGGCCAGGACGGCACCCGGGTCGCGCGGCGCGGAGCGCTCGGTGGCGACCACCGTCGCGACCGCCACGGGGGTCCCGTCGGCCGCCCAGCGCTCGAGGGTCTCGAGGACGTCCCTCACGGCGCTCTCAGACCGCTGTACCGCTCGGGCTCCGCCTCGAACTGCGCGCGGCAGTGCGCCGAGCAGAAGACGACGGTCGCGCCGTCGTGGACGACCCGCTCGACGGCCGCCTCGACGACCACCGTCATGCCGCAGACAGGGTCGACTGCCTCCTGCTGCGGCACCGGGCTTTCGACCGGCCGTGTGTGCCGCCAGGCGACGAGCTCGGCGAGGATGGCGACCGCGATCTCCTCCTGGGACGAGGGACCGAGGTCGAGCCCCGCCGGCGCGCGGACGCGCAGGACGGCCTCCTCGTCGAGCCCGCGGGCGCGGAGCTCGGCGAGGACGCTCGCGGCGCGGCGCGCGCTCGCCACGAGCCCCACGTAGCCGGCTCCGGAGCGGAGCGCGGCGGTGAGGAGCTCCTCGTCGCCGTGGCCCATGGTCGCCACGACGACCGCGTCGGCGCCTTCGACCCCGTCCTCGCGGACCCGCCAGCCCACGGTGCGCGCCAGCTCCTTCAGGGTCCGCGCGGCGGGGCTCTCGCCCACGATCGCGAGCAGCGGTGCCGGCACAACGGGCTCGATCAACACCTCCACGACCCCCTCGGAGGCGCACCCGCCCTCCATGCGCGCGAGCCGTGGCTCGCGGTCGGCGAGCGCGCGCAGCGCCTCGCGGACGACGGTCGGCTCCGAGCACGCGCCGCCGATCCAGCCCGTGACCCGCCCGTCCGGCGTGACGAGCGCACGGTCGCCGCGCCGCGCGGAGGCGGGCCGGACGACGTTGACGACGGTGGCGAGCGCGTAGGGCTTCCCCTCTGCGGCGAGCCTGCCGGCCTCGACGATGACATCCGTGAGGGTCACTCGGCCAGATTAGCCTCCTGAAGCGCCGCCCAGACCTTGTCGGACGTCACCGGCATCTCGAGGTTGCGGATGCCGGCGTGCGCGAGGGCGTCGACGACGGCATTGACGAACGCCGCGGGCGAGCCGACGGTGGCCGACTCCCCTACGCCCTTGGCGCCGATGGGGTGGTGCGGCGAGGGCGTCACCGTCTCGCCCAGCTCGAACGTCGGCGTCTCCCACGCGGTCGGGAGCAGGTAGTCCATGAAGTTGGCCCCGATGCAGTTCCCGTCCTCGTCGAAGTCGATCAGCTGCATGGCGGCGATCCCGAAGCCCTCCGTGAGGCCGCCCATGATCTGGCCCTCGACGATCATCGGGTTGATACGGACGCCGCAGTCGTCCACGGCGACGACGCGGCGCACCTTCCAGGCGCCGGTGCCGCGGTCGATCTCGACGACGACGGCGTACGTCCCGAACGGGTACGTCATGTTCGGCGGGTCGTAGTAGTAGACGCCCTCGAGGCCGTCCTCCATCCCCTCGGGAACGTTCGTGTAGGCCGCGAACGCGATGTCCTGGATCGTCGTCGACTTCTCGGGCGCGCCCTTGACGCTGAAGCGGCCGTCCTCCCACTCGAGGTCGTCCTCGGACGCCTCGAGGAGGTGGGCGGCGATCTTCTTGGCCTTGGAGCGGATCCGGCGCGAGACCATCGCGGTCGCGGCTCCCGACACCGGCGTCGAGCGGCTCGCGTACGTGCCGAGCCCGTAGGGCGTGTTGTCGGTGTCACCCTCCTGCACCTCGATGTCCTCGGGCTGGAGACCGAGCTCCTCGGCGACGATCTGAGCGAACGTCGTCTCGTGGCCCTGTCCCTGTGACTTGACGCTGAGCTTCAGCACCGCCTTGCCGGTCGGGTGGATACGAAGCTCGGCCCCGTCGTTCATGCGCAGGCCCGCAATTTGGTACTCCGCCCCGTGCCCGGCCCCGACGACCTCGGTGAACGAGGCGAGGCCGATGCCGATGAGCTTTCCTTCCTTCCGCGCTTCCGCCTGCTCGCGCCGCAGCTCCTCGTACCCGAGCTTCTCGAGTGCGAGGTCCATGGCCGCCCCGTAGTCGCCCGAGTCGTACTCGAACCCGGTCGCGGAGGAGTACGGGAACTGCTCCGGCTTGATGAAGTTCGACCTGCGGAACTCCGCCGGATCGGCCCCGATCTCGTACGCCGCCGTCTGCACGAGGCGCTCGATCAGGTACGACGCCTCGGTGACCCGGAACGAGCACCGGTAGGCGACGCCGCCCGGCGCCTTGTTCGTGTAGGCCCCCTCCGTCTCGACGTGGGCCGCGGGGATGTCGTAGGAGCCCGTGACGATGTGGAAGAGCCCCGCCTTGCACCGTGTCGGCTGCGCGTCAGAGAAGAACGCCCCGTTGTCCGAGAGGAGCCTCACCCGCAGGCCCGTGATCTTCTCGCCCTTGAGGGCGAGCTCCCCGTGCATGTGGTAGTCGCGGGCGAAGCCCGTGGAGATGAGGTTCCCGGTGCGGTCTTCCACCCACTTCACCGGCCGCCCGATGAGGAGCGAGGCGGCGGTGGCGACGACGTAGCCGGGGTAGATCGGCACCTTGTTCCCGAAGCCGCCGCCCAGGTCGGGCGAGATGATGCGGATCTTCTGCTCCGGCAGGCCCGCGACGAGCGCGAAGAGCGTGCGGTGCGCGTGCGGAGCCTGCGAGGTCATGTAGATCGTCGCCTTGCCCGTCGCCGGGTTGACGTCCGCGACACAGCCGCAGCACTCGAGCGGCGCCGGGTGGCAGCGCGGGTAGAACGTGTCCAGCTCCACCACGCGGTCGGCCTCGGCGAAGGCCTTGTCGGTCGCCTCCTTGTCGCCGGCCTCCCAGTGGTAGATGTGATTGTCGGTCTGGCCCTCCTTCTCGTCCCGAATCACCGGGGCGCCCTTCGCGAGCGCCTGTTGCGGGCTCGTGATCGCGGGGAGCGGCTCGTAGTCGACGTCGATGAGCTCGATGGCGTCCTTGGCGATGTAGGCGGTCTCGGCGACGACTCCGGCCACCTCCTGCCCCTGGAAGCGCACCTTGTCCGTGGCGAGCACGGCCTGCGTGTCGCCGGAGAGGGTCGGCATCCAGGCGAGGTTGTGCTGGGCGAGGAGCTCGCCCGTCACGACCGCGACGACGCCCGGAAGCTCCTGCGCCCGCGAGGCGTCGATGGACTTGATACGGGCGTGGGCGAACGGGCTCCGCAGGAACTCGAGGTGGAGCATCCCGGGGAGCGTGATGTCGTCGAAGTACTGGCCCCTGCCGCGGATGAAGCGGGCGTCCTCGACACGCTTGACGGAGTGGCCGACGCCGCGGATCTCTTCGGTGGCCGCCATCGCTAGCTCCCCTCCCTCATCTTCGCGCTTGCGTACTGGACTGCCTTGACGATGTTCTGGTAGCCGGTGCAGCGGCAGATGTTGCCGCTGAGCGCCCAGCGGATCTCCTTTTCGCTCGGGTCCGGGTTCTCGGCGAGGAGCGCTGTCGCCGTCAGCATCATCCCGGGCGTGCAGAAGCCGCATTGGAGCCCGTGCTCCTCGTGGAAGCCCTCCTGAACCGGGCTCAGCCCGCCGGCCGGGGCGAGGCCCTCGACCGTCGTGAGCTCCCGCCCGTCGGCCTGCACGGCGAGGACGGTGCAGGACTTCACCGGCGTCCCGTCGAGAAGCACCGTGCACGCGCCGCAGCTCGTCGTGTCGCAGCCGATGTGCGTGCCGGTGAGCCCGAGCGTCTCGCGGAGGAAGTGCACGAGCAGCGTCCGCGTCTCGACCTCCGCCGAGCGCGCGGCGCCGTTGACCGTCACGGAGACCGGGCGGGTGAACGCCCCGGTCTCGACAGCAGCCTCGGTCATCGTCTCCTCCCTCCCTTAGGCGGCCTGCGCCGTCTCGGCGGCCTTCCGGAGCCCTCGCTCCATGAAGACGCGGACGACGCTCCGCTTGTAGTCGGCGCTGCCGCGGTGGTCGGATCGCGGCTCCGCGGCCTCGGCGGCGAGCCGCGCCGCCGCCTTGATGGTCTCGTCGTTCAGCTCGGCGCCGGTGAGAGCCTCCTCGGCCGTCCGGGCGCGCAGGTTGCGTGGGCCGACGCCGGTGAGCGCGATGCCGGCGCGCCCCACCTTTCCGTCGTCGAGCGAGAGGTGGACGGCGACCCCGACGGTGGCGAAGTCGCCGACCTTCCGCTCGAGCTTGAGGTACGTCCCGCCCGCGCGCGGGCCCGGATCGGGGATCTGCACCTCCGTGGCGATCTCCGTCGGCTGGAGGCTCGTCGTGAACGGCCCCTGGAAGAGCTCGTCGAGCCCGATCGTGCGCGTCCCGCCCGAGCCGATGACCTCGAGCTGGGCTCCGGCCGCGAGCAGGGCCGAGCCCCAGTCGCCCTGCGGGTCGGCGTGGGTGAGCGAGCCGACGACCGTGCCGAGATTGCGGACGATCGGGTCGGAGATCTGGGGCGCGGCGTCCCCGAGAACGCCGAAGCGCCCGCGCAGCGCCCCCGAACGCTCGCAGTCGGAGTGCCGCACGAGGGCGCCGATCGTCAGGAAGCCGTTGTCCTCCTGAATCGAGTCGAGCCCCTGGATGCGGTTGATGTCGACGAGGGCGCGCGGCGATGCGAAGCGGAGCTTCATGAGCGGGATCAGGCTCTGCCCTCCCGCCAGCACCTTGGCCTCGTCCCCGTAACGCTCCAGGATCGAGAGCGCTTCCTCGACGCTCGTCGGAGCGTGGTACTCGAACCTCGCGGGGTACATACGGTGGCGCCTCCTTCCGAACCCCGGACGGTGCGGTCCTTGCGACGCGAGAATACCCCGCAAGTCCCTGTCATTTCCATTGTCTCCCTTCCCGTTACGCTTCCGGGATGCGGTTCGGATCGGTGGCGGAGGTCGAGAAGGCTCTGCGCGCGGAGTCCTACCTCCCCGACCGCGGCCTCGCGACGGCCATCTTCCTCGCGGTCGCGATGGGCCGGCCCCTCCTCCTCGAGGGCGAGGCGGGGGTGGGGAAGACCGAGGTCGGGAAGACGCTTGCGCGCGTCCTCGCCGCCGACCTGATCCGGCTCCAGTGCTACGAGGGCATCGACTCCTCGCAGGCGCTCTACGAGTGGGACTACGCGCGGCAGCTCCTGTATGCGCGCGCGCTCCAGGAGGGCGAGGTGGCCGTGGGCGACCGGGTGGCCGAGCTCTACGGGCCGGAGTTTCTCCTCGAGCGGCCGCTCCTCCGGGCGATCCGCTCCGGCTCGGACGCAGTGCTGCTCGTCGACGAGCTCGACCGGGCCGACGACGAGTTCGAGGCGTTCCTCCTCGAGGTGCTCTCCGACTTCACGGTCACCGTGCCCGAGCTGGGGACGATCGCGGCGGAGGAGCCGCCCGCCGTCGTCATCACCTCCAACCGCACGCGTGAGCTCCACGACGCGCTCAAGCGCCGCTGCCTCTACCACTGGATCGAGTTTCCGGACGTGGCCCGCGAGACGGAGATCATCCGGCTCCGCGCCCCCGCGGTGGAGGAGCCGCTCGCGCGCTCCGTGGCGGAGACGATCGCGCGCCTGCGCGCCCTGGATCTCGTCAAGCGCCCGGGCGCCGCCGAGGCGATCGACTGGGCCCAGGCGCTGTCGTTGCTCGGCGCCGGGTCGGTGGACGGCGAGGCCGGCCGCGAGACGCTGGGCGCCGCGGTGAAGAACCGCGAGGACGTGGCCCGCGTCGAGGCCGCCTGGCCCGAGCTCGTCGACTAGGAGGGTCTGGCGAAACGGTTGGCGAAACGCCCATGAGGCAAGATGGGTGTTATGGAGTTCGTCTTCTATCCCCTGCTCGTGATTGTTGGACTCTCGGGAGCGCTGATCGGGCGCTGGTGGGCGCTACTCATTCCGTTAGCCGTGTGGCCAACGTACTTTCTCGGCGTTGACCACGAGTGGTGGGGCCACGGACTTGGCGACGGCTGGCAGTTCGGGTTCTTGCTGGTTGTCGCGATCAGCCTTGCTGCCGTCGCAATCGGCGTCGGGCTCCGTGTTATGCCGCGAGCGGAACCGCCCGAGCGCGGGCGAGCGCCACACTGAGGCGGGCGAGCATCGTGAGGTCGGCGTGGAGCGCGACCCGTTCGAGGCCGCGCACCATACGACTCGGAGACGACCACCAGTCCGCTGCCTCAGCGCGGGGAACCAGCGGCCGCGTCCGGCGGTAGCTCGATGGGACCATCACGGCGTTCGCCAGGGACTTCCGCGCGCGCGGGAAGCGCGCGAGCTAGAGGGCGCGCGCCCGCTCGACCTCCTCGCGCTCGGCCACGAGGCGGCCGTACCCGTGATAGTCGCGCCCGCGCAGACGGGCGTCGACCGGCATGCCGCCGCGGAGATTGTGCCACCACCGCTTTCGTTCGGGCTGGGCCGGGACGACGACCAATCTGTCACCGTCCCGCGTGTAGATGGCCGGAAGTGAGTGCCGACGCCCCGTTCGCCGGCCCTCGTAGGAGAGGAGCACGAGAGACGAGCTCAAGAGCCGGTG